>Ga0163153_10000150_pt1 | contig 118450 bp, 111 predicted proteins | sample OliLakLV19MP6IB1_FD_148629 | JGI IMG/M metagenome (GOLD analysis project Ga0163153, IMG submission 148629) | Freshwater microbial mat bacterial communities from Lake Vanda, McMurdo Dry Valleys, Antarctica - Oligotrophic Lake LV.19.MP6.IB-1 | ecosystem: Environmental > Aquatic > Freshwater >...
CGGTGGTGGCGCGGCGCCTGCGCATGTCAACTGACCATTGGCGTTGGCGATATCGGCGCCCCGCGTGCAGTTGCGCGTATCGAGTGATGCACTACGCCATTCCCCGCCCGTGTTCCGGCATTCGCCCGACAACGTGCCGCGCACGAACACCATATTACGGCAGCTTTGCTGATAGGAACCTGGTGGCAGAAACGGTGGTTGGGGCGGCGGACTTGCGCCCGTGCATTTCAGTTCGCCATTATCGTTGGCGATGTCGCCACGGCAATTATCGACATTAAGCCCAGTCCGCCGCCAGTTGCCGTTGCGGTCCTGGCATTCGGCGCGCAGCACGTCGCGGTCGATGGTCGCGTTGCGGCAGGTCTGTTGGTAGGAGCCACGGGGCAGGCGCGCATTGCCGCCATTGTTGTAACCGCCGCCATTGTTGTAACCGCCGCCGTTGTTGTAGCCACCGCCGTTGTTGTAGCCACCATTGTCGTCTTGGTCGTCGTCATAGTCGTCGCCGCGCCGGTCCTCGCAGGTGAGTTCGCCATCGCGGTTGACGATATCGTCGCCGCGTTCGCAGCTGCGCACATCCAGGCGGCTAAGCTCGTAACGCCCACGACGGTCGCGGCAGGCAGCGCTCAAATACCGTCCGTCAAAGGACACGTCGCGGCAGGATTGCAGATAGCTGCCCTGCGGCGGGCCATACTGGCCGCCACCGCCACCACTGGGAGGGCGAGCCACGACGCGGCGCAGCGATGAAATCCGGTCACTCATGCCGATCCGGTTCAGGTTATCGACGTCCCGTTGAATGGTTGCGCAACGCCCGCGGAAGCCCCAATCGCTGCACACCTGCCAAACGCCGCGGCGCACACGGACTGACGATGCCATGTCGTTGAACCAGCGTGGAAGGTTCGAAGCATCCGCAGTGACGGCGAGCGAGCGTCCACGGAAATACGAATGCTCAAAAAGCGTGATGTCGCCCAGGATCTCGCGACACACGAGTTGCCCGTTGTTATTGGCGATGTCGCCTCTGCAATTCCGGTAGCCTGCCAGGCTGGTCCGGACGAATGAGCGATTGCGCGTTTGGCAACGGGCTTTGAGCACGCGGCTGCTGGCCCTGATGTCTTCACAGGATTGACGGTAGGAGCCGCTCGGCGGATGCGCTGCTTGCGAGACCGTCGCGCACATCGAAAGGGCGAGTGCCGCAATGGCCGGTATCAACCCAAGCTTGTAGCCCATCATGATGTTTTGCCTCTCTCGCTGTTTCTCGTCCGTACGCGCTTTGCGCGACCGGTGCAAATTCAGGAAGTCAACGCTTGGAGGTATGTTTGGTTCCACAATGGAACCACGAGGCACGTGAATAGTTAGGTCCGTCGCTCGACGACGCCACTAATCACGATCAATCCAGCAATAAGCGCGATGACGATTTGCCCGATCACTGTGGACATCGCAGCGGCCGAGGCGTAACCGAAAACAATGGCGGCGCAGATAACGATGACGCCTACGATTACGATTTTTGCCATGACCTGTGACCCCGAAGCGCGCAGGCGGTACGCGATGTCCCGCCCGATGCTCCCAGTCACAACTCGTGAAAGGCATCAAAGTTCCTGGAATTCGACACGGAGCGTACAGTTATACACCAGATGCCGTCTTGCGGCTTGAGAGGGCGTCCAATTCACTCAGAATGCCTTGGTAAGCGCTGCTGGCGCTCTCGCTTGAAGGCGGAAGGCGGGTTCCATCATCCATCACGGTAGCAATCGCGTTGCGTGCGCGCGAAACGCGGCTTTTCATTGTGCCAACCGCACAACCGCAGATCGACGACGCTTCCAGATAGCTGAAGCCGCCGGCGCCAACCAGGATCAGGGCCTCTCTCTGTTCGTCGGGTAACGTTGCCATTGCACGTTTCAGGTCGGTGAGCTCCACGCTGCTCTGCTGCGAGGCATCCGTGACCAGGGTGCGCTCCATCGCCGGTTCGTCCCAATCGGCTTGCCGCCATTTGCGGCGGTGCGCCGAGTAGAACGCATTGCGCTGGATCATGAACAGCCAGGCCTTCAGGTTCGTTCCCGGCTCGAACGAAGCGCGTGCCTTCCAAGCACTGGCAAGCGACTCTTGTGCCAGATCGTCGGCGCCATCGCGGCTGCGGCACAGCGTGTGTGCAAACGCGCGAAGATAGGGCAGGAGCTCGAGCAAACGCGCGCGAAAGTCGTCATCCGTGCCGGGAGCAGCTTTCGCATCTTGGGGCATTCTTAAGGAGTCCTCGCGTGCGTTATTGACCGCGCTTGCCGCGATTGGCTTACCCCAAAGATAGTACGCGACTGCGTATTTGGTTCCTCGATCCGGAAGACGAAACGAGATTATTTAGGCGGCGCAATTCCGAATCCTTGGGTTTGCGCCAATTTCTGTAGTGAGGCGCGGCTTCAGCCCACGCGCATATCACCAAAGCCACTGAAGATACCGAAGACTTGCAGCAGCCATAATACGACAGCAATGACGACGACGATGTTCAAGATCTGCTTAATCTTGCCATCCATCGGTATGTAAGTGTTGACGGCCCACAGCAGAATGCCGACGACGACCAGAGTTATGACAAGTTGAATGAGAGGCATGCGCTGCTCCTGTTAAGTGTGATTAATTACCGTCGATAACCTTGTCGAGCTTTTCGCCGGCCTGTTCCATCGGTCCATCGTTGCGAGGTTCGTAGTAGTTGTCATAATAGTAAAAGGCTGCGGCTGCGACCAGAACAGCTGCGATAATGAACAACAGCACGTTTGTTTGCGATCTACTTTCCATTGATAACTCCTGCAGACCCGACCCGGGCGGCTTGGATGCGTATTCCGACTTAGACGTAAACGCAGCTCAGCCCCAAAAGTTCCATCTTGCTGCTCTACCGCAGAGTACGCGTCGTTTGCGAGGGAGCCCTAAGACTGCTAGACACATGATCGTCCTTTGGGCGGCTGGCGGAATCCTCCGTCACGTTTATGTCCGAAAGAACGCAGATGACGAAGTTGAACTTCGACGAAAAATGTCATTGGTCGTCGGAATCGGCGTTGTCGCTGCAGGCGCCGCCTGCGGTAACGCCCATTTGAGCGATCATCCACCAGTTTCGGCTTCACCGCTTGCCGGCCGGCACATCCTGATCGTCGAAGACGAGATGATCCTCGCACTTGACCTGGAAGACATCATCAAGGATTTTGGATGCACGTCGGCAATGGTTTCGCGCGTCGGCAGGGCCATTCCCCTTATTGCAACGCAGGCCTTCGGTGCCGCCATCCTCGATCTCAATCTGGCCGGCGAGCAGGTCTATCCGGTCGCGGACGAACTGATCCGGCGCAGCATCCCGTTTGTTTTTGCCACCGGCTACGGCGTGGACGGCGTGGACCCGGCCTATCGCAGCCATCCGGTCCTCGCCAAACCCTATTCGCGCCACCAGGTTGAGGCGGCCTTGCTGCAAGCGCTGGCGCCTATACCTTAAACCCTGCATGCAACCTCTTCGCTGCCCACTCGTTCCACTCAGTACGGGGTGTTGATCACCCCCAATTGAGGGTGCAATGGCAAGTGTTATGTGGGCGTCCCTGTTTTTTGTGTTTACCATTATCGGCGCTTTTTTGACGAGTCTCGCAATGATGGGAATGCCAATCGCCAGCGAGCTCTGGACAGCGTTGATCGCAATGGCGGTCGTTTTGGTGGTGTCCGGCACACTGGTGCCTGCGCTTTCCGGCGGCACCGCGAGAACAGGATAATTGTCCTACTCCAAAGAACGGAAAGGAAGAACTATGAAAATTTTTACGGCGACCCGAGTCGCAGCCTTGGCGGTCGGGCTTGGTTTGGCCTGCACGCAGGCTATTGCGGCTCCGCAAGGCCGCAACAATGACAGGGCTTCGTCCAATGATCAGAGCAAGAACGATCGTGGCGATCGTGACAACCAGCGGAACAAGCAGAAGGGCTCCAAGGCGGCACCGCAACAAGGCCCCGCTGCCGAACCCGTCGTGCAAACAAGCCCAAGAAACGTCGAGCGGCGGCGCACAAATAACCGCAATGACAATGACGCCAGACGTGACAACGGTAACCGGCGCCCGCGTAACGAGCAAGTCAATGACCGGCGTGATCGCAATCCGGCGCTGCGCAACGATGATCGTCGCCGCACAGACGTCAGGAGATATCATCGCAACTTCCAGGCGCCGCATCGCTTCCGGGTTGGAAGCTATCGCCAACCATACGGCTATTCGTACCGGCGTTGGAACTTTGGCCAGCACCTTCCCCGCCAATATTATGGACAGAACTTCTGGCTGTCGAACTTCCTGGTCTACGGATTGTTTGTGCCACCGCCCGGCTACATCTGGGTACGTTATGGACCCGACGCGCTTCTCATCGACCGTTACACAGGTGAGATCGTCCAGGTACAGTACGACATATTCTATACCTGAAGTCAGATGCCGGATTCAATCAAACCCGGGAGCGCGTCCTCCCGGGTTTTTTCTATCTCGAACCCAGCCGTCTGCGAGTGGCCTGAAGCACGAATACACGAAATCATAGGCATCAACACCGCACGCCTCCTCCGTCATGGCCGGGCTCTTGTCCCGGCCACCCAGTGGCCTCGCGTCTGCGAGGCATAAAAGTGCTTTGAGACCGGCCGCTCTCTCGTCCTTTCGTCGCGTGGACACGCGACGACTGGGTGGCCGGGACAAGAGCCCGGCGATGACGCCGTTGGGCTGTTCAACCCATAACCACCAAAACCTTGTGGTTCAGCCCATCGTCGATCAATTGAACCGTCCAGGGCGCTCCGGCGAGCTTCTTACCGTCTACCAGGATTTCGGCGATCCCCGAGCTGATGCGCTTTGGATTCTCCACGACGATGTCATATGTCGCCGAGAGATGCTGGAAGCGAATTTCGAAGCCCGGCCACGAACTCGGGATGCAGGGCTGCATGCGCAATTGGTTGCCTTCGACCTTGAAGCCGAGGATGGACTCCAACCCCGCGCGATAGAGCCAGCCGGCGGCACCCGTGTACCATGTCCAGCCTCCGCGTCCCACATGAGGCGGCATCGAATAGACATCCGCTGCGATGACATAGGGCTCGACGCGGTAGCGCTGCGCATCGGTGAAGGTACGCGCCCGATTGATCGGGTTGAGCATCCAGAATAGTGCTGTGGCCTTGTCGCCCTCGCCCAGGGCCGCAAGGGCCATTGCCGACCAGGCGGCGGCGTGAGTGTATTGCCCGCCGTTCTCGCGGATGCCGGGCGGATAGCCTTTAACGTAACCCGGATCGACCGGCGACTTGTCGAACGGAGGATTGAACAGCAGGGCGAGCCCGTTTTGGTGGTCGATCAATAGCGCATCGACTGCGGCCATCGCGCGCCGGGCGCGATCCCCATCCGCCGCACCCGACAGCACGGCCCATGATTGGGCAATCGAGTCGATGCGGCATTCCTCGTTCATGCCCGAGCCCAGCGGCGTGCCGTCGTCAAAATAGCCTCGCCGGTACCAGTCGCCGTCCCACGCCTCCCGTTCGAGCGCGACCTGCAGCAATTCGCGGTGCAACAGCCAGCGTTCCGCGCGTGCGTTTTCGCCGCGTTGCTTGGCGATCGGTATGAACGAACCCAGCGTGGAATAGACAAACCAGCCGAGCCATACGCTCTCGCCCTTGCCACCGGCCCCGACGCGGCTGAAACCGTCGTTCCAATCTCCGGTACCGATCAACGGCAAGCCGTGACTGCCTACGGCAAGGCTAAGGTCGAGTGCGCGCGCGCAATGCTCAAACAGCGACGCACGCTCTTCCGTCACACCGGGCTCGAAGTACGCGTCCGCTTCGCCGGGAGGCACAGCCGGTCCTCGCAGAAACGCCACCTGCTCGTCGAGCAATGATTGATCGCCTGTGGCCGCGAGATAGTGCGCCGTCGTGTAACACAGCCAAACGCGATCATCTGAGAATCCGGTTCGCACGCCTTGGCCCGAATGGTCGAGCCACCAATGTTGCACGTCGCCCTCAATGAACTGGCGGCTTGCGGCGCGCAGCAAATGGCTCCGCGTCAGCTCGGGCATGGTCAACACCATGGCCATCCCATCCTGAAGCTGATCGCGAAATCCGTAAGCGCCGCCCGATTGATAGAACGCTGAACGCGCCCACAGCCGGCAGACCAGAGTCTGGTACAAAAGCCAGCGATTGAGCATGATGTCCATGCTGCGGTCTGGCGTCTTGACCTGCACTTTGTTCAGGATACCGTCCCAAAAGTCGGTCACTTCGTCCAGCGTCTTGTTCAAATCGGCCGTGCGATACTTTTTAACAAGAGCTTGCGCTTCGTCCGTGTTGTCTGCGGCGCCAAGAAACAACACCACTTCGATGGATTCACCAGGTTTGAGCTCGATCGAACGTTGCAAAGCAGCACATGGGTCCAGACCCGCACCAACCCGCCCCGATAGCGGTGACTTGGTTTGCAGGGCGGCAGGATTGGTGAGCGCGCCGTTGCGGCCCAGGAACTCCGTGCGGTCGCCGGTCCACGACGTTTGCAGGCCCGCCATGTCCGCAAATGCGATCTGGGTGCCGAAAGCGCCGTTCCACGGATTTCGCGCGAATACTGCCCCGGTCGAAGGATCCAGGCTCGTGACAACGATAGGTGCTGTGAGGCCGCGCGGCGGTGCCAACAGCCATTCGATGTAACCCGTAATCGTAAGGCGCTTTGTCCGCCGCGAGGTATTGCGGATCGTCAGCCGCGAAATCTTGATAGGGTCGTCTTTGGCCGCGTACAGCAACAAATAGATGGCCAAGCCGTTCGTACTGTGCCCGAAGCGGCTGTATCCCTGTCCGTGACGCACAAGATAGTCGGCCGTCGGGCGCCGGATAGGCGAGGGGGTGGCCGTCCAGATTTCACCCGTGTCGTCGTCGCGAATATAGATGACTTCGGGTGTCCGGTCGCAGACGGGATCGTTTGACCACTCGGTCATTTGGTTCTCGCGGCTGCTTCCGCTCCAGGTGTACCCGCCACCGTCCGCCGAAACCTGAAACCCGAAATGTGGATTTGCGATGACGTTGAGCCAGGGTGCGGGTGTGTTCAAACCTTCGGTGAGGGCGACAACGTACTCGCGCCCATTCGCACCAAAGCCCCCTATACCGTTGAAGTATTCCAGATCAGGTTTCGCAAATGGTACGGATCGATCCACCAGGACCGGCGGCACAGAGCGCTTGCGCAGTGGCGCATTTTTCAGTGCCATTCCGGCGAGACGGTCGAGTTGCTCGGGCAAAGCGCCACGCCGGCCTGCCAGATCAACCCGCGCCACCGCCAAGAGTGCGTTGCGGCTTTCGGGCGTCATCAGGTCGCGGCGCAGAACGACTGCATTTCCCCGCAACGCGGGACCGGTGTGGCGTCTGCGCGCCTCGCCTATGCGCACCAGAGACTCCAGTGAAAACTGAAGTTCTTGAACGTAAGACGTTGCCTTCTCATTCAGGATCACAAGGTCGACGTCGAATTGCTTTCTTTGCCAGTATTCGTGCGCTTGCAGAAGGTCGCGTACGAACGGCAATTCCTCTTCTTGATCCACGCGCGCCAGAATGATGGGCAGGTCGCCCGAAATGCCCAGCGCCCACAGCGCGTTGGGCGGCTGCGCACCGCGCGCGATCGTTAGAGAGTTTGCGCGCAAGTCCGGGCTTGCATAGAGCAAGTGGCTCGCCAGGCGCTGATACTGATTGGCTTGATCAGACGTGATGCCCATATGATGGCGTTCGATCTGACCTTGTGACCAGGCAAGCGTCGTGACCCGGTCAAAGGCATCGGGCTCCCGGTGCCGGTCGGCAAGCGCGGTAACCTCATCGCGTGAACGCCCGGCGAACGTCCAGTACGCAATGCGCACCGAACCGCCAGGGCGGATTCGCACGCGCCGCCGGGACGCGAAGACCGGGTCCAGTACGGCACCAACCGTGTTCGACAAAGGCCGTTGATCAGAGATGGCAATGGGATCGCTCAAGCTGCGGCCGCGTCCGATAAAGCGCGCTCGATCCGTTTCGATTTGCAGGGCGCCCATGCCGTCGCCTTCGACAACGGCATGGGTTGCGGCCCAGATCGCTGTCTCCTGCGCCGAACGGGGTCGTCGCGTTGCCAGCAGTAATCCTTTTGCGGCGACGTACTCGGTTTCGACAAACAGTTTTGAGAACGCGGGGTGAGCCCAATCAGTTGAGGCAGGCGCCAATACCAGCTCGGCATAGGAGGTGACTTCGATTTCCCGCGCCAGCGCACCATGGTTGGAAATCGTCAAGCGGCGCACGTCGCCGTCGCATTCGGGCGAGACGATGATGTCCATCGCGGTGGTCAATGTACCGTCGCGCCGGACGAACTCGGCACGACTGTCCGAAAAAGCAGACTTGCACTCGTCGGGTTCGGCGCCGGTTGGTTGATATCCGGCCGACCACACGGCACCCGTTCGCACATCGCGCAAGTAGAAGTGCGTCCCAAGGTCGTCACAAGTGACGTCGTCGCGCCAGCGCGTTACAGCAAGGTTGCCCCACCGGCTGTAACCGCCGCCAGCAGCGCTCACCATCACCGAATAACGCCCGTTGGACAAAATCTGGGTTTGAGGCGGCGTTCCATGCGGGGAAAAGATACGCCGGGACTGCGGAGCACCGGAGTCGATCAATCTCGGCGCGGCTTTGACTTCCTCTGCGCGCGGGTGGGCAAGCGCCACTTCACGCGGCGCCCGTTCTTGCAGCAACAGTTCGGTCGCGCGAATGCGGGGCTCCGCATGGAAACGCGAGCGCATCCGTCCATCACCCAAAACATTCGCCAGGGCCACAATTGTCATGCCCTGATGGTGCGCCATATAGGCGCGAACAAGCGCGCGGCGCTGGCCTTCGGGAATGCGCTTGGGCGTGAAGTCGACGGCTTCGTAAAACCCGTAAATGCCGCGCGCGCCTATGGCAGCCAGGCGCTCGAAATTCTTGCGCGCCGCAGACGGATTGACCATCGCGGCAAGGGCCGTCGCATAAGGCGCGACCACTGCGTTCTCGGACAGGCCACGCTTAAGCCCCATCCCGGGGACACCAAAGTTCGAATACTGGTAAGTGAAATCAAGATCGCGCGCATTATAGGCCGACTCCGAAATACCCCATGGCATCCCAAGCCGGCGGCCATGCGCGATCTGACGGCTGACGACAAGCTTGTTGGTGGTCGCAAGCAAGCTGCCTTCGGGTGCGCGCATGACGAGCGACGGCATCAGATATTCAAACATCGATCCCGACCACGAGATCAGCGCCGCACCTGAGTCGATGGCGGTGACCAAACGGCCCAACCGGAACCAGTGTTTGGTCGGTACGTCGCCTTTGGCGATCGCGATAAAACTCGCAAGGCGCGCTTCGGAGGCTAGCAAGTCGTAGCAGCTTGGATCCAGCGTTTCGGTGTTGACCGAATACCCTATTGAAAGCAGCTCGACTTCGGAATCAACCAGAAATTTGAAGTTCATTTCGTCGAACAATTTTCGCGCGCCAAGCGCAATCTTTCTCAGGCGCTCACCGATATCGCCGCCAGCGCGCGTCAAATCGTTTGCATGACTTTCCACGGCGCGCAGCGCAGCCTCGCTCCATGTCAAAATCTCGGCCGTGGTGGCATCAGTGCGCACTTCGATCAGGGTTGTGGCAGCCGCCACCAACTCAAGCGCGCCCGCAGCCGCTTCCCCTGCTGGCGCGCCGCGCTCAAGCAAGACGGTGAACTCGCGGTGAGCTGATTTTAGCGCGTCAATCTGGGCGACCTGCGGGCAGACTGTGTGACCGAGCGCGTCAAGCGCCTCCTGCACGAGAGCCAGAGCATCCGCGACGCCCAATCTCCAACCGGCGTTTTCGAAAGGCCTCGTCGCCAGTTCGTCGCAAGCATTGGCGACGGCAATCAGATGACCCGCCAGATTGCCACTGTCGACCGAAGAAATGTAACGGGGCTCAAGCGGGCGAAGGTCTTGCGTGCTGTACCAATTGAACAAATGCCCGCGACAAATATCCAGACGATGGATTGTCCCGAATGTCGCCTCTAACCGGTCGACCATTTCGCCGGTTCCGATCCACTGATGATCCCGCGCGGCCACGACTGACAAAAGATAGAGGCCAATATTGGTGGGTGACGTGCGATGGGCGACCACCGGCTCCGGGGTTTCCTGAAAATTGTCCGGCGGCAGCATGTTGTCCGCCGCCGTGACGAACGTTTCAAAAAAGCGCCATGTCCTGCGCGCGACGAGTCGCAGTGCCTTCGCGTCGCCTACCGAGACTGCCGACCGGTCAGCCGACTCTGGCGACGTGCTGGACCAGCGCGCAATGACAGGCGACAGAACCCAAAGGACCACAAACGGCAGCGCCACGAATGTCGCATAAGTGTTAAACGCTATTGAAAGCGCCAGCGTGCCGCCTGCGATCGCGACCGCACCGCCCATCTGGCTGTAGGCGCTGGAGACATCGAGTTGCGGCCGGAACATGGCCTGCGCCGCAGTTACCCACTCCAGCATGCGTCGATGGGTGAAGAACAGACGAAACAGCGTTCGCCCGATGGCATCGATCATCAACCAGGCTTGATGCGCAAGGAAGGTGATCGCAAAGGCAATTTGCAGCAGCGCGATCGCAACGTCCTTGGCCAGTGCCTGAAAATGGCTGCGCATGGAAATGCCGGGACGCGGCGGCATCAACGCGGCGAAAACCGGCAGCGCAGGCGGAATGGCGATTGTTGCCAAAATGAACCCCGTCCATATCAGTGACAGGTCCAGCGGCAGTGCCCACCCAATCGCCAGTGCAAACACGCTTGCAGGCGGCGACAGTGTGCGGCGCAAATTGTCGAGCATCTTCCACAGGCCACCAAGCGGGATCGCCGACTGGTCTTGATCGCTGCCGGGGGCGCCGCGCCCGAATATCCAGGGCAGGAGCTGCCAGTCGCCGCGCGCCCAACGATGCAGCCTGGACGCCGCGACGTCATAGCGGAACGGAAAGTCTTCAAAGAGTTCGATATCCGAGACCAGTCCCGCCCGCGCGAATATGCCTTCGAAGAGGTCGTGACTCAGAAGCGTGTTTTCCGGTACCCGATCGGCGAGCGCCGCTTCAAACAAATCGACGTCGTAGATGCCTTTCCCGGCATAGGAACCTTCACCGAACAGGTCTTGATAAACATCGGAGACGGCGGCGGTGTAGGGATCAAGCCCACCGCTCGTCGAGAAGACTTTTTGAAACAGCGACCGCTCTTTTCCTGTCGGCAGCGATGCCGTGACGCGCGGCTGCAAAACCGCATAGCCTTCAACCACGCGCCCCTTGCGCGGGTCGAAGCGCGGGCGATTGAGAGGGTGCGCCATCTTTCCGACAAGCCGGCGGGCGGCGTCGCGCGGCAGGTTCGTGTCCGCGTCCAGCGTAATTACATAGCGCACACCTGAGGGGATCCGCCCGGCGTTCGGGCCCGGCGTGATGAACGTCGTATCCGTCGCGCCGCGCAGCAACCGGTTCAGTTCGTGCAGTTTGCCACGTTTGCGTTCCCACCCCATCCATCTTTTTTGACTGGCGTTCCAGGCGCGGCGGCGATGCAGCAAGATGAAACGATCGCCGCCGGGGGCTTGACCATAGCGTTTGTTGAGAGCAGCAATGCCATCCACCGCCGCCGCCAGCAACACGTCGTCGCCGTCCGCAGCGGGCGTTGTCGCGTCGGTCCAGTCCGACAGAAGGGCGAAATGAATGTCGCCATCCTGGCTTGCGAGATAGTGAACTTCCAGACGCTCGACCTGTTCGGTCACCGACGACAGCGAAGTCAGGAGCGTCGGCACCACAACCATCGTCCGCAAGTCACTGGGGACACCGTCGCGCAACTCCAAACCCGGAAGGGTCGATGCAACAAATTGCGAGGTCGCAAACCGGTTGACGAGCGCGACGGCAGCATCCATCGCAGGCAATAGTCCCAGCACGGCCAGTGCGGTCCACCACCAGCCAAGAAGCGCCGGGTCGAATAGCGCCAAAGCCAGCCAGATGAGCCCGGTGGTGACCACGCCTATACTGACGATGTACCCTAAATACCCGGCTTTCGCCGTCGCGCGGCCAAGCCAGGACCTTGGCGAGGGCCGGAATCCGATTGTGCGTTCCAACGCGGGGCGCCCCGCCGAGATGAGGTAATAGCCCGGATCGGCTGCGCGCTTCCTTTCCGTCTCGTTGACGAAGGTCGTACGCTGCTCCGCAGCGCCAGCCTCCGCGACAGCGTACGCCGCCACTTCCATTTCGCTGCATTTGGAGCCGCGCGCAAGTTCTTCGATCGCGCGCCGATAGCGGTCGCGCGTGGCGAAGTCCATCTGGCCAAACTCACTCTCCTCCCGCAGCAAGGCATCGATCGGACTGATCGACTCGAACAGGTCCGCCCAGTCGACCGCAGAAATTCTCCGCATGCTGGTGATGATGTTGCGCACCGTGACAGTCATCGCCGCTTGCCGCAGGTGTTCGTTGTGCACGACAGTGTCGGTCGAGGTTGCCTGCGAGTGCAATTTGGTTTCGAGCCACGTCATCGCCGGCATCAGCGCGGGGTCTTGGTCGCGAAGCCGTTGTACCAGCTGCGCCGCAAAGGCTGGCGTTATCGGCTCACTCTCGAATGGCTTCAGAAGCGCTTCGATCATGGCGCGTTGCGGAAGTTTCACCGCGAGCAAGCGGTCAGCGACGGCGTCCGCCGCGTTTCTCTGCTGGCGCCCATTCAAAATGCGGCGCGTCGCCCGGCGAAGATTTTCCACGAGCATAATGCGCAGCGTAATCGCAACCGCCCACAGCTCCCCGATCGTCAGCGGCTGCACGCGCTGATAGGCATTCACAAAGCGGCACAATAGATCGGGGTCGAAACGGCTATCGGTGTGAGCCATGAAATGCCAGGCCAATCCGAATACGCGCGGCAATCCTTTGTGCGGCCCGGCGGCCAGCTTGGGCAGTTGCCGGTAGTAGCCCGGCGGCAAGTCCAGGCGAATTTCCCTGATCTGGCCCTCGACGAGGTGGTAGTTGTCGACAAGCCATTCTGCGGCGGGCGTGATCGCCTGTCCGTCAGCGACGGCCTTGGCGATCGTTCGATAACCGTCGAGCAGCGTTGCCTCGTTCGACCGCAGCCGGGACCTCAGCAGTTCGACACTTTGCGTTTGTTCGGTGACCCGCTGGGCGGACGCCAATGTTTCCGCGAACAGTTCCAGGGCATCCGCACCCAGCAGATCATCGCGAACGAGCTCATCACCGGTCCAATGTGCGATCGGCCTGGCTTCGTTCATGTGCTATTCCCCATCCTCAAGCGTGAAAGAAACAGCACCAAGGCTTCGCCATATTTTTGGCGCCTTGAGCTAGAACGTCACAGTTGATGGAAAGTTCCACAGCCGGCACAAGTATTTATGGTTGAGGCAGTCCCCCATCCCCTGCAGTCCACCTTCGCCAAGGGGCTTCGGCGGGCGCAGGGACTTCCCCCGCAAGCGGAGGAAGACACAAGAGTCTCTCATCTGCCCCCGCTTGCGGGGGAAGTGGCTGCGCGGCGTTAGCCGCTGCAGACGATGGGGGGCTGTCGCGCCCCACGACAATTTGTTACAATTTTCCTCTCGCATTTACGCCGCGTCCGCTCAACATGCGGTCATGCGAGACACCAACACAAAGTCACAACTCTTCGCCAAAACTCTCCGCCGCGAAATGACGCGTGCCGAAGTCATTCTCTGGACACATCTGCGCCGCCACGCAATCAATGGCCTGCGCTTTCGACGGCAACATCCCATCGGACCCTACATCGCCGACTTTGCCTGCTTCTCGGTCAAACTGATCGTCGAAGTCGATGGCGCCACACATTGGACAGACGAGGCGCAAGCTTACGACCAACGCCGGCGTGCCTATCTTGAGCGTCTAGGTTGGCGAGAATTGCGCGTCTCCAATCTTGAAGTCTGCAGTAGCCTTGACCGGGTGCTGGAATATATCGCAGCAGGTGCCCCGCCACAGCCCCCCATCGTCTGCAGCGCCTGACGGCGCCGCAGCCACTTCCCCCGCTTGCGCTACCGCTTGCGGGGGAAGTGGCTGCGCCGCGCTAGCGGCTGCAGACGATGGGGGGCTGTGAACAAAACGCGCCGCTCGAAATTCAGCTTGACGCGATGCCACAGTTCTGCTTATGTTCCGGCATGCTGGCCCCGCTCTGAAAGGCTCGGTGCTCAGCTGCGACTTGAACGGGTGGGGTGCTTACAAGGACTGCATGCATACATGTTGGATTTGCAGATAAGTATTTTAGGCTTAACCAGTTGAAATATAACGATAGTTTTTCCTTATATGCACGTATGCATGCGCCGGTATATACACAGACCATCCATCGATTTAGCGCCAACATACCTCACAGACTGGCTGGCGGCTTGCGGTTCAGGTTAAGGTTGCAAATCTTGAAATTGGCACAGTGCGTCTGCAAGGGAGTTTTCAATGCAAAGACTAATGATCGGGCTTGGCGCTGCGCTGGTGGTTGCGGCGGTTGTCGCGGGGGTTGTGTTTCTGTCGCCGCAGGTCGGGACGAAATCGGCCGCCGTACGGCCGACAACGGCTGAAGCGGCATTCAAACACCCGCTCGGCGAAATGCGCGACAGAAAGGATCCCGGCGAAGACCATTACATCCACGGCCGCTATCCGGAGGCCATCGAGTATTGGCTGGGCGCAGCGGCCAAGGGCAGCGCCTACGCGGCGCACCGGCTGGGCGTTGAGTATATGGACGGCAAGCCCGGTGTTGTGCAGCGTGATTATGCCAAGTCAATGCAATATCACACCCAGGCCGCCCGGGCGGGAATTGCCCTGTCCATGTTCGACCTGGGGTCGCTCAATGAATTTGGAAACGGCGTCGAAAAGAGTATGGCGCTGGCGGCACGCTGGTATGGGCACTCGGCCAATTACGGCCTGGCACAGGGACAGTATAACTTCGCCACAATGCTTGAATCCGGTGATGGTGTCCCCAGGGATGACGTCGAAGCCCTGAAGTTTTTCATTCTCGCGGCACGCGGCGGATTCTCCGGCGTGCCGTTCAACGCCCAAACCAGCAAGATCGATCAAAAGGCCGCAACGCCTGCCCAGTCGCTGGAAGAGCGCATCACCAAAGAACAGGCCGCCGAAGGACGTCAACGTGCCGATGCGTTTCGCGCCGCCAACGGTCCGCTGCAGGGCGAATGACGTCTTGGCAGAACTGGTCAGGATTGGTTCGCGCGGCGCCCCAGTCCATCACGGCGCCTGCGAACGAGGCTGAGCTGGTTGAGGCTGTTCGCGCCGGTATTGCACCGGTGCGCGTTACCGGTTCCGGACACTCGTTTACACCGTTGTGCGAGACCGCAGGTACCCTTCTGTCGCTGGAGGCCCACCAGGGGATCGTTGGCACCGATCCAAAAGCACTCACGGCCACGATCAAGGCCGGAACAAAGATCCACGCGATCGGGCGGCCATTGTTTGATTTGGGCTTTGGGCTGAAGAACCAGGGCGACATCGACCGTCAGTCAATTTCGGGTGCGATTGGAACCGGTACTCACGGAACCGGGTCCACGCTGGGCAGCCTGTCATCGGAAGTGAAGGCGTTCCGGTTGGTGACGGCAGAGGGCGAGGTGCTTGAGTGTTCGCCGTCGTCGAATGCTGAAATCTGGGAAGCCGGGCGAGTATCATTTGCGGCGCTGGGTGTGATGAGTGAGATCACCCTTTCTGTGCGCAAAGCCTATAAGTTGCGTGAACGCAATTGGTTGATGCCTTCGGCCGAGTGCTGGCGCGACCTCAAAAAATTGCGCGATCAGCACCGGCATTTTGAGTTTTTCTGGTTTCCATTTTCGGACTCAATTCTTGCAAAAGCCCTCGACGAGACCGATGACGAAGTGTCAGCGCCGTTGACCTCGCAGCAAATGCAAGCCCGTGGCGAGCGCGGGAGTGCCGATCAGCGCCTGTTCAAATCTGGTTGCGAGCTGGCGCGCTTTGTGCCCAGCCTGTCTGGACCGCTGCAGCGCCTGTTCACACGCGGCGCTACCGGGGCATCGACCCGGGCCCGCTGGAGCCATGAGATTTTCCCAACCGCCCGGACCGTGCGCTTCAATGAAATGGAGTATGCGGTCCCGGCGGCGAATGGCGCCGACTGTATTGGCGAGATTGCCGATATCATCCGTACACAAAAGATTGCGGGCGTGTTTCCGATCGAGTTCCGCTTCGTCAAGGCCGATAATATTTGGCTGTCCCCGTTTTACAAGCGCGATGCGGTGACGATTTCTCTGCATCAGTATAACCGTCAAAGTCACCTGCCGCTGTTTCGCGCCTGCGAATCCGTCTTTCACCGCTACGGCGGCCGGCCGCATTGGGGCAAACTTCACACGCTGGATGCAGCAAGCCTGGAAAAGCTCTATCCCCGCTGGGACGATTTCCAGAATTTGAGGCGGCGCCTCGACCCCAAAGCCAGGTTCCTGAATGCCCACCTCAAATCGCTGCTTGGCGCTTAGTCCCCCATCCCCTGCGAGCCACAAGTGATGCGCAGGGACTTCCCCCGCAAGCGGGGGCAGACACCAGAGTCACTCATCTCCCTCCGTTTACGGGGGGAGTACCTGCGCAGCACTTCGCTGCTGCAGGGGAGGGGGGGCGCCCTAAGCGTCTATATAGGCGATCACGTCGCCTTCCGTCACTGTGTCCCCTTCGGCGACAACAATGTCGACGACGGTGCAGTCGAGGGGGGCTGGAACCGGGATTTCCATTTTCATGCTTTCCAGAATGACGATGGGCTCGTCTTCAGCCAGGCGCTGACCTTTTGTGGCCGTGACCTTCCACACTTTGCCGGTAATTTCTGTCTTGACGGTGGATCGGGCCATGAGTCAGGTGAGTTTCGCTTGAGAGAAAAAACAAGTGGGTTGGCCGGTGTGGCAGGCCGGACCGGTCTGGTTGACCTTGAGCAACAGCGTATCGCCGTCGCAGTCAACCCACGCTTCGACGAGCCGTTGTGTATGCCCGGAAGTCTCGCCCTTGCGCCAAAGTTCGCTGCGCGAGCGCGACCAAAAGGTAACGTCGCGCGTGGCAAGCGTCCGCGCCAGGGCATCGCGGTTCATCCAGGCCACCATAAGCACGCGGTTGTTGGTTGCGTCCTGCACGACGGCAACGACAAGGCCGCTAGCGTCGAATTTGACGCTGGCAACAAATTCGCTCGTGGACAGTTCAGTCATGCGCGGTCGTCCCCCCATCGTCTGCAGCAGCTGCGCTGCGCAGCCACTTCCCCCGCAAGCGGGGGCAGACACCAGACTGTGCATCTCCCCCCGCTTGCGGGGGAAGTCCCTGCGCAGCACGTGCTGCTGCAGGGGAAGGGGGGGCGAGGCTGCACTCTTCGTTCATCCTGCCTTCTTCAGCCTCTGCAAGCCCGCGTCAAGGTCCGCGATGAGATCTTCTGTAGCCTCCAGTCCGGCATGAATACGGATGAGGGGACCCTGATGCTCAAATTTCGTCGCCGTGCGGTGTGGATTGCCCGGGACGATCAGGCTTTCATAGCCGCCCCAACTCCACCCCATGCCGAACAACTCCATGTGGTCCAGCATGGCTCCGACAGCGGCCTTCGAACACGGTTTCAGTTCGATGGCAAACAGTCCCGACGCACCTTTGAAGTCTCGCTTCCAAATCGTGTGGCCGGGATCGCCAGGCAGGGCAGGGTGAAGCACCCGTTCGACCTCTGGGCGCGCGCGCAGCCATTCCGCCAGCTGCAACGCCGTTTGCTGATGCTGTTTCAATCGAACCGCCAGAGTGCGCAGCCCGCGTTGGCCCAGATAAATATCGTCGGGACCAACGCACAGGCCCAGATTGCCATGTGTGTCGCGCAGTTGCTTCAGGTATTTGGCGTTCGCCGTGACGGTGCCCAGCATCGCGTCGGAATGGCCGACGATGTATTTCGTGGCCGCCATCACCGACAGATCGGCGCCATGGCCGATGGCATCAAAGAACAAGGGCGTTGCCCATGTGTTGTCCAATATGACCGGGATGTTGCGGGCCCGGGCTGCTTTCGTGATCGCTGGAATATCCTGGACTTCGAAGGTGAGCGATCCCGGACTTTCGCTAAAAATGGCACGCGTGTTGGGGCGAAACAGCTTTTCGATGCCCGCACCGGCGTGAGGGTCGAAGTAAGTTGTGCTCACGCCAAAGCGCGCAAGAGTTTTGTCGCAGAAGTTTCGCGTGGGTCCATAGACCGAGTCCGTCACCAGCAGATGATCCCCCGACGCGACCAGGCTCAAAATCGCCAAAGTGCACGCCTGCAAACCCGACGGGCACAAGACAGTTCCAGCCCCGCCCTCCAGTTCGCAGATGGCATTTTCAAGCGCTGCGATGGTAGGCGTCAGCCTGCGGCCATAAGTGTAGGCTTGGCCGCGGTTTTCCAGTGCCTCGACAGTCCGGTGCAAAATCGTGGAAGCGTGATAGACGGGGGGATTGACCAGCCCGTGATGCTCAAAAGGCGAGCGTCCGGCGGTCACAATACGCGTTTCAGGCCGCTTGGAGCTGCTTCCAGGTTTGGACATGGAACCGGGCTTTCCTCTATGTAGGGGTACTGAGTGGCAGCGTGCCGCATTCCGGCGGTGTTCCGCAATCCTGTTTGAAAGGGAATTGTATGCGTTTCTTGATGATTTGGCTGGCGGCGTGTGTTTTGACCTCAACGGCAATGGCGGCGAATTCGCCAACACTGGAACGGGTTAAAAAGAACGGGTACCTGCGCTGCGGCGTCAACGAAGGGCTGATCGGCTTTGCCAGTCCCGACGCCAAGGGGAATTGGACCGGATTTGACGTCGATTTTTGCCGCGGCCTGGCCGCCGTCATCTTCAACGATCCGAACAAGGTTCGCTATACGCCGACCTCGGCAAAGGTGCGTTTTACGGTTTTGCAGTCCGGTGAGGTTGACCTCCTGTCGCGCAATACGACCTGGACCATGAGCCGTGACGTTCAGCTCGGCCTCGAATTCATCGCTGTCTCCTACTATGACGGTCAGGGTTTCATGGTGCCAAAGAAGCTGAAAGTGACCGGCGCCAAGCAATTGAACGGCGCCACAGTCTGCACCAATACTGGCACCACAACCGAGCTCAATCTCGCAGACTATTTCCGCGCCAATAATTTGAAATACAAGATAATCGCGTTTGAGAAAAACAATGAAGTGCTCGCGGCCTACGACGCCGGACGTTGCGACGCCTACACCACCGATGCGTCAGGTCTGTACGCTGAGAAATTGAAACTGAAGAACCCGAACGATCACCTGATCCTGCCTGAGATCATCTCGAAGGAACCCTTGGGACCGGCCGTGAACCACGGCGATCAGCAATGGGCCGATCTTGTGCGCTGGACGCTCTTTGCGCTGGTCAATGCCGAAGAGTTGGGCGTCACCTCGAAAAACGTCGATCAGATGTTGAAGTCGCCCAACCCCGAAATCCGCCGCTTGCTTGGCGTGGAAGGCGCGTTTGGCGAAGGTCTGGGGCTGACCAAAGACTGGGTGGTGCGCCTGGTAAAGCGCGTTGGCAATTACGGAGAGATCTTTGAGCGCAATGTCGGCCAGGGGTCGCAATTGAAGATCAAGCGCGGCTTGAACGCTTTGTGGAACAAGGGTGGCGTGATGTACGCGCCGCCGGTTCGCTAACCGGTAAAGCCTCGCACAATGTCCTGGTGGCGCACGCGGCGGACGCAAGATTTGCTGTTTCAGGCAGCCTTGCTGGGCGGCGTGGTGTTGCTTATAGGCGGTATGGCATGGAATGCGGCTGGCGCACTGGAGCGCCAGAACATCGCCTCTGGATTCGGCTTTCTCGATAACACGGCCGGATTTGATGTCGTGCAAACTCTCGTGCCCTACGACGAGACGTCGACCTATGGACGGGTGCTGATTGTCGGCCTGTTGAATACCCTGCTCGTGGCGATATTGGGCATTGTCCTCACCACCCTGTTGGGATTTGTCATCGGCATTGGGCAGTTGTCGTCGAATTGGTTGGTAGCCAAATTGTGCCGGGCCTACGTCGAGACGTTGCGCAACATTCCTTTGCTGCTGCAATTGTTCTTCTGGTACTTCGCCGTGCTGCGCGCTCTGCCCATTCCGCGTGACAGCTGGAATATATTCGGCGCGTTCTTTCTCAACAATCGGGGACTCTACGTTCCAGGCCCGGTGACCGAGCCCGGATTTGGGTTGGTTGTGCTCGCCATTGCTCTGGGCACGATGGGATCACTGCTGTTGTCCTGGCAGGCCAGGCGCAGGCGCGAAGCACAAGGCGTAATCACGCCGGTCGCCCTTCAAAGTTTGGCGTTGATATTTGTTCCGGCGTTGGTCATCAGCGCCGTGGTGGGATTCCCGCTTCACTTCACCTGGCCGGTGCTTGAGGGCTTCAACTTCGAGGGCGGGATCGTTGTCTTGCCTGAGTTGATGGCCCTTGTCATCGCGCTGTCAACCTACACCGCCAGTTACATCGCCGAGATTGTACGCGCCGGCATTCAAGGCGTCGCCAAAGGACAGATCGAAGCGTCCCAGGCGCTTGGGTTGAAACGCTCACCGATCTTGCGGCTGGTTTTGGTCCCCCAGGCCATGCGCCAGATCATTCCACCCTTGACCAGCCAATATCTCAATCTGACCAAAAACTCTTCGCTGGCGGTAGCCATTGCCTATCCAGACCTGGTGTCGGTATTTGCCGGAACCACGCTCAACCAAACCGGACAGGCCATCGAAATTATCGCCATCACGATGGGCATCTATCTGACACTTAGCCTTCTCACCAGTTCGGCGATGAACTGGTACAATGCGCGCATCGCGCTGACGGAGCGCTAGGCCGATGGCAGCACTCAGGCGCCCACCGCGCATCCGGGTTCCCGGACCCATTCAATGGATGCACGAAAATTTGTTCTCCTCGGCGTTCAACAGCGTCCTCACGCTGGTGGCAGCCTTTCTGATCTATCAAACCGTGGTTCCGTTTGTGCAGTGGGCGTTCATTGATGCGGCCTGGAGCGGCAACAGTCGCGACGCCTGCCTGACGTTTGAGGACGGTGCGTGCTGGCCTTTCATCATCGAGCGCTCAGGTCAGATCGTCTACGGCTTCTATGATGTGGCCGAGCGTTGGCGCGTCGATGTTGTTTTTATCATTCTTGGCCTGGGGTTGGCTTGGCTGACGGTTCCAGGAACGCCCGGAAAAATTTACGTTGGCGCCCTCATGGTCGCTGTCTTTCCAATTGTGGCCTTTGTGCTTTTGGTGGGTGGCTTTGGGCTTGTGCACGTTCCGATCGAAAAGTGGGGCGGGTTGTTGATCACCTTGGTTGTCGCGGTGACGGGCATCGTCGTCTCTTTGCCGTTAGGGATTGTGCTGGCCCTGGGCCGCCGCTCCGACTTGCCGGTGGTCAAGGGGTTGTGCGTCGCGTTCATTGAACTGTGGCGCGGTGTGCCGTTGATTACGGTGCTGTTCATGTCGGCCAACATGCTGCCCCTGTTCATGCCGGACGGGATGACGATCAACAAGCTTCTCAGCGCCCTGATCGCCGTGGCGCTGTTTTCTTCGGCCTATATGGCCGAGGTCGTCCGCGGAGGATTGCAAGCCATCAGCAAGGGCCAGTATGAGGCTGCCGCCGCCGTAGGTCTGGGCTATTGGCGCTCGATGGCGTTTGTAATTCTTCCACAAGCGCTGCGGCTGTCTCTGCCCAATATCGTCGGGAACTTCATTGGCCTTCTCAAAGACACTTCGTTGGTGTCCATCATCGGTTTCTATGATCTGCTGGGTATAGTTCAGGCCGGCAACGCCGACGCCGAGTGGGCCACACCCAATACCGCCATGACGGGATATGTGTTTGCCGGGGCCTTGTTCTGGGTCATGTGTTTCAGCATGTCGCGCTATGCGAAGGCGCTGGAGGATAATTTGCAGGCGGGAGAGCGGCGGTGACTGTTGACCTCAAGACCGGCGCTGCCGTTGAAATCATCGGCCTTAACAAATGGTTCAAGACCTTTCAGGCGCTGCGCGATATCAATCTGACCGTTCTAAGGGGTGAGCGCCTGGTCATTTGCGGGCCATCGGGTTCGGGCAAGTCGACCCTCATCCGCTGCATCAACGGATTGGAGCGGCATCAGGAAGGCAGGGTGATCGTCGAAGGCGCCGAGCTGACCGGGGAAGTGGGCAAGATCGATGTCGTACGCGCCAATGTCGGCATGGTGTTCCAGCAATTCAATCTGTTCCCGCATCTCACTGTGCTTGAAAATTGCACGCTGGCGCCGATGTGGGTCAAGCATCTGCCGAAGAAAGAGGCTGAGGCGCTGGCGATGCAATATCTCGAGCGTGTCCATATTCCAGAGCAGGCGAGCAAGTACCCCGGGCAATTGTCTGGCGGCCAGCAGCAACGGGTCGCCATCGCGCGCGCGCTGACGATGCAGCCGCGCATCATGCTGTTCGACGAACCCACCAGCGCCCTTGACCCCGAAATGATCAAGGAAGTGCTGGAGACAATGGTCGAGTTGGCAGGCACAGGCATGACCATGCTCGTGGTCACGCACGAAATGGGCTTCGCACGCACCGTCGCCAACCGCATTGTGTTTATGGACGTCGGAGAGATCGTGGAAGTGGCCGCGCCGGACGATTTTTTCAACAACCCCAAGAGCGCCCGGACAAAGGAATTTCTGGCACAGATACTGAGATAGGAGGAGTTCATCATGCGCTTTGTTGTCATCGCCGTGAGTTTGGCAGTCATGCTGAATCAATTGGCTTGGGCCGGCGACGCAAATCTCTCCGGCCACTGGGCAGGCGAAATGCGTCAAGTCGATCCAGACCAGGAGAGCCGCTATTCGATGGCGCTGAGCCTCAAAGGGTCCGGGGGTACAACTTCATATCCATCACTGAACTGCGGTGGGTCACTCGAGAAGATTGGTGATGCTGCCGGAGGCTACGTTATCTTTCGGGAAAAAATCACCTACGGTGCGTTGAACAGCGATGTGGAACGCGGCTGCATCAACGGCCTGCTGATCATAACGCAGCGCGACGGCAAACTTGTACTGGGCTGGTTCGCAGCTTTTGATGGACTTCCCGCCCTCGCGTCGGCCGTACTGGAAAAGGAAATGGTGCAATCCAAGTAAGAAAGGTTAGTCGATCGGAACGATCTCGGCTTTCTCTTGCGCGTACGGCACAAACCCCATTTTTTGGTACAGGGGCAGCGCGCGGGGGTGATCGAGCGTGTTGGTGTGTACCCAAAGCCGCTCGATTGGTTTTGACCAGGCGGTCTCGATGGCTGTGGCGAGCAGGAAACCGCCCAGCCCCCGCCCGATAAAATCCGCGATCAGTCCGAAGTACGAAAGCTCAGCATCGGGTGGGCCTCGCAAATCGAGTTCGAAATAGCCCGCCGGCGCCCCATCGCAATAGAGCACGAATATCTCGACCCGCTCGTCCTGCACGATGGCGGCAAGCGTATCGTCGCTCATGCGCCGACGTTCGACCCAGACATGTTCGCGGCCAACGGTGTCGTAAAGATACCGATAGAAATGCACAGGTATGCGCCGTGCCTTCAGCAGCATCAAGCGGCCGCCGTCCTGGTCGTGCCGCAAATGCGGGCGCAGCGTTGCTGGACGCGCCTTCATCTCTAGCTTCGTGATCGTAATCAGGATCGGCGGCGGTGTCATGTTTCCAGCGGCAGATCGTGGCGCGAGCCCCATTCCACCCAGGACCCGTCATAAAGGGCGCCGTCCGGTGCCCCCATCGTTTTGAGCGCCAGCAAGATGATCGACGCCGTGACGCCCGAGCCGCAACTGGCAGCGATGGGCCTGGCCACATCAATCCCCGCCGTACGAAATAAATCGGCGAGCGCTTCGGGCGCGCGCAGAGTGCCGTCGGCGTTGATCAGCTTTGAGTAGTGCAGGTTTTTCGCACCGGGGATGTGTCCGCCCCGTACACCCGGCCTCGTTTCAGGATCGGTCGCATTGAAGCGGGCGGGGGAACGGGCATCGGCGACTTGCTCACGCTTTGATGCAATGTTGTTCACCATCTGCGAGGCATCGCGCATGAGCAAATGATTGGGGCGCGGCGTGAAGTGGCGTTCGCTATGAACCGGTTGATAATCTTCTACCGGGCGTTTCTCTGCGACCCACTTGGGGAATCCGCCGTCGAGCACGAATACCTCTTCATGACCCATTGCGCGAAAGGTCCACCAGACACGCGCGGCAGAGAACAAGCCAGCACCGTCATACACAATAATGCGGTGGCCATTTCCCAACCCGAGCTTTTTCATCTGGCTGGCAAATTGTTCAGGCGGTGCAAGCATGTGCGGATAGGGCGAGGATTTGTCCGCTATGGCATCAATGTCGAAGAACACCGCGCCGGGGATATGTGAGTTGAGGTACTCGGCCCGTGGATCGCGCTTCGCGTCAGGCAAATACCAGGACGCATCGACGATGCGCAGATCGGGGGCTCGCAAGTGCTCAGCCAGCCAATCGGTCGTCACCAGTGGACTCATGATGTGTGTTCCAGCCATTTTGGTACCGCTAATCCTTTGGAGAGAAGGAACTCTGGATTGTAGAGACGTGAGGCGTACCGCGTTCCGTAGTCGCACAACAGGGTGACGATCACGTGACCTGGCCCCATGATTTTGGCAAGTCGCAAGGCGCCGGCCACGTTTACGGCACTGGAGGTGCCAAGGCACAGACCTTCGTTGCGAAGCAGGTCGAAGCAATAAGGAATGGATTCGCTGTCCGGAATTTGAAAGGCCTCGTCAGGCGTGAAACCCTCGAGATTTGCAGTGATGCGGCCCTGGCCGATGCCTTCGGTGATAGAAGAGCCTTCGGCCTTCAACTCACCGTGTTTGTAATAGCTGAACAAGGCGGCGCCGAATGGATCGGCAAGCGCGACCTTGATCCTGGGATTGAACGCCCGCAAGGCGGTGGCCACACCAGCCAGAGTTCCGCCCGTTCCGACCGCGCTGACGAAGCCGTCAACCTTGCCACCGGTCTGGCGCCAGATTTCGGGTCCGGTTGTGTCAATATGAATTTGGCGATTGGCGACGTTGTCGAATTGGTTGGCCCAGATGGCGCCGTTGGCGTCCTGGGTGTTGCGCTCTTCGGCAAGGCGGCCAGAAAATTTGACATAGTTGTTTGGGTCCTTGTAAGGCACAGCAGGCACTTCGATGAGTTCGGCCCCAAGTTGGCGCAACGTGTCTTTTTTTTCCTGGGTCTGTGTATTGGGAATGACGATGACCGTTCGATAGCCCAACGCGTTGCCAACCACAGTGAGGCCGATGCCGGTGTTGCCGGCGGTACCTTCAACAATCGTGCCCCCGGGTTTCAGCGTCCCTCTGCGTTCCGCGTCGCGGATGATGCCAAGCGCAGCCCGGTCTTTCACCGATTGACCTGGATTCATGAACTCGGCCTTGCCCAGAATCTCACATCCGGTCTGTTCGGAAAGGGCCTTGAGCCGGATCAGCGGGGTATTGCCAATGGCATCGATGACGCTGTTGCAGATGTTCATGAGGTGTCCAGGGCGGCTGTGCAGGCGGAGTTGTAATCATCTCCGCCGCCCGCATCAAGCCAACAGCGCCCGCACCTTGCCGAATGCAACAGGAGTTTGGGGTGGGAATCAATGGGGGGAGAAAATTGTACCAACCGGCCGGATTTTAGATCCATCGCGAACTAAAAGAGGTCGTCATGGCCGGCTCTTGTCCCGGCCACCCAGAACGCGCACGTCCGTGCGCGTGAGAGACATTATTTCACCGCGAAGGCGCGAAGGACACAAAGTTCCTTTGACATCTTCGCGTGCTTCGCGTCTTCGCGGTGAATTTGATTTTCTGCTTCGCGTGCCGTAACTTTGGTCGGTTGGTAATACCCGCCTTAAAGGCTCATCGCGCGTTTCGTGAAGGCTTCCATATACGTCAACGGTCTGGTCAGTTTGGATGGATCGTCGACCGTGATGTTTACACCTCGCAAAATCCGGCGCTGAACGGTGCCGGTGTCCCTGCATGTGTCAATGTCAATGATATTGAGACAGCCGGAGTCCTGTTCGAAAGCTCCGAATGCGGAAAGGCCCGCGCCAGTAACCTCCGTCAGGATGGCGCGATTGACCCCACCATGCGCAACGAGCAACAGGTTGATCCATCCCGTGGAGTTCATGATTTTATCGAACCCAAAGAACACGCGTTTGGCAAAGTCTGAGAATTTTTCACCCTGGGCGTAACAGGCGTCCGGCTCGGCGGCGCGAAACATGGCATAGGCGTAGTCGACGGGGCTCATTTTGGCGCGCGCGACTGGGTCGCCGCCGCGAATTTCTTCGAGTAGCCCTTCGACCTCAAGTGTGAGGTCACGGCCATTGAGAATGATGCTCGCAGTCTCGCGCGTTCGCAGCAGGCCGGAGCACACTGCGCGATCAAACGGCGCTTCCCGCAGTAACTCGGCCATGCCCGTAGCTTCTGCGCGCCCCTTTGGGGTGAGTGGAACAAGACGCGAGTCCGGCGCCCTGCTGCCGTCGCCGCGAATATACTCCGCCTCTGCATGCCGCATAAGATAAATGCGCCGGCGTGTGGTGTGATCGAAAGGAAGTTCCAAGTGCTTTTACCTTTGCGGGGCCAGTTTGAGTGCATAATCACGAATGTCATGCGGCCATGTCGAGACGAGTTCGGAAAACCGGTCGAGATCGTTTGCAAAGAGGGCGCGCAAGGCTTCCTCGTAGTCTGGCAAATTTCCAGCGATTGAAGACATGAATCGATACGTGGCCTCGTGTGCGGATCGCACGTGATCTTTGGTTTGGTTGGTCCGGCGCGCTTCATCAACAAGTTTGCGCAAGGCAACAGAGGCGCCGCCAGACTGCGCGCTCAGCCATTCCCAATGCCGCGGCAGCAAGGTGACTTCACGTGCGACGACCCCAAGCTTGGGCCGTCCAGGCGCGCGCCGGACGATGGTACCGGACTCTGCCAGCGGGTGTTGATTTAGCCGTTGCAAAATGTCCGCAGCAGTCCCGCGCGTGTCGATATCGATTGGCTGTCCGGAACTATCATCAAAAATGAGAACCTGATTTGACGCGGACGTAGAATCGCGGCCGTTCAGGGTCAGTGCAATGTCTCTCAACGGCCCCCGGGCCAACACGCGCGGCCCCTCAAAAGCGGTGCAAAGGGTCTGGGCGAAGTCGTTCATTTTCGGCGGCTTCCTCGGAATCGAGGGTTGTATTATCCGGGTAAAATAAGATTGTCAATATCATCCGGGTAAAAACATCCCGCGTCTTCCAATTGCGTGTAGCACACGCAAGAAAAGCTAGATGGCTCCCCGGGCAAGATTCGAACTTGCGACCAACCGGTTAACAGCCGGTTGCTCTACCACTGAGCTACCGAGGAACATTGGTGTAGCTTTGCCTACCCAAAGGGCAGGGGCGTGCCTATATCAGAGCGTCTTGTATCACGAAAGTAGAATTCGGCGCACGGGAGTCTTGTGGTGTCGCACATCAAAGTCGGCAAATACAAAGTCAAGGTTCCGCGCTCGAAAACAGGGCGAAAAGTGCTTGGTGGCGCGCTGTTGGCGGGCGGCGCATTCTGGTGGCTGCCGGTGCTTGGGTTATGGATGGTGCCCGCTGGCTTGGCCGTGCTGTCGGTCGATTCGCCCAAGGTGCGGCGGTTTCGGCGAACCCATGAAGTTCGAATTGTGCGCTGGTGGCGCGCCCGCGCTACCAGAACCCGGAATGAAAAAGGGCCCGGTGAAGAACCGGGCCCGAAGTTTGGGTAAATGGTGGGGTGTCTTCATGGGAAGACGAGGCCACTTTCGGCGGATATAGTTAACAAATGGTTAACGCCATCTGCAGCGGGCGGCGAATAAGCAGGACGCGCTGATAAATGCACTTCACCGCCCTTCTGCAATTTGCGCCTTAATCTGTTGCGCTGCCAGCGCATATCCACCATCGGCACCGTCGATAAAATGGACGTGTTTTCCGTCCTCGGTCGAGCTGACAAAGCAGGTCATCAGCGCCGCCGAAGCGCGGTGCAACCCATAATCGATCAAATTTTGTCTCCGGGCGGCCGCCAGAATCGACTCTATGTGATCGGCTTCAGGTGCCGAACAATCAATGACCAACCGCAGAGAATCACTGAACTTGCGATAGTCGGAGTGCGAGGGCAGCGCGCGTTTGTATTGAGCGCCGTGATATCCGCCGACGGCCAGGCCAGTCAGCTCGGAAAATTTGGCGAGCAAGGATTGACCATAAACTTGAAACACAGAATGCCCAAAGGCGCGTTCGGCACTGGCGCCGCGCGGCGGCCAATTTGACTTGAGGCCTTCAAAGGTTACGGGACAGGCATCGCACCGGACGATGTTTTTGATACGGGTGTAGATGGTCCGGTAGGCGTCGGGCAGGACAGCGGTTTCATCTCGGGCACGGATGATCACTGACAGCATGACGCCGTTTTGCGACTGCAATGGGCTCCAGCGGCAAGACAGCCCGGAGAGGTCGGCGTCTTGCGTGGTATCTGTCACGATCACCGCGAAGGCCGCACCTTCGGGTGATTTCGCAATCATTTCGGCACAGTCGATGCCGCCGCCTGAAATCATGGCGAGCCTGCGCTGGGGAGTCATAGCCAGGAAGGCAATGCGAACGTCTTTGCCTTTTTTGCGAATGGCCGCGACAGGCACCAGTGCGCATCTCAAGTCCAGGTTGAGAACGTTGCGGCTGATTTTCTGAACGCCTGCGAGGGCTCGGCGCGAGGCTGAACCCTGTTCAGCAGGCACAAGCACGATTCCTCCATCGCCACCGAAGGCAAATGGAAGTTCGACGTTAGGGCAGGCATTCTGCACAGCAGCAATCGTGGCAGCACCGGCGAGGTTTACATCCTTGTAACGCCCCGCAGCGATCGCAGGCGTGGACCCGGCAACATCGCCGATGGCAATCAACCAATCGTCCGGAACAGGTTTGTAACTGTCGCTGTCGAGCGCTGATGCAAAGTCAGTGAATTCCGGAACCTGCACAAGCGATCCTGTTTATGTGGTCAGCGCCGCAGCGCCGTCGGGTTCGCGATGCCGCTGCGCCATAAGCTCTAAGCATTTCGCAAATATGAAGGCCCCGGCAAACCCGGTCATCATCAAGCTTGCCGCCATGATAGGCCTGTAGAACAGCCACGCCAGTGCAATTGTGCTCAGTCCAAGGGGTACTGTCAGCACCAGTGCGGTGCTGACAGAAGATACCGAAGGCCACCTTCCGGGAAATGACAGTGCGGCCGCACGCGATTTCATTGGTACTACGATGACCGTGAACCCAATCCACAGCATGAGCATGGCCGTGCCGCGCAGCACCCAGGTTAATGTACTGTCGATGTGCTTTTGGCTGTCGAACAACTGGTTGGCCGATTGCGCCCCCAGCTGTACAACAAACAAGTCGTCACCATTGCGCAGTTTATACGGCGTAAAGCCAAGTCCGGTTTGCTGCGCCAGGATAGATACCTGTGCCGGCGCTTTGAGTGCGGCATAACGAACGCGCAAATCACCCAAGGTTGGACGGGCTGGGTTAAGCGACAAATAGAAATCAGTTCCATATTTTGTCCAACCGGCAGGTGTGGTCGCAGGCGTCAGCGGCGCCGCCGCCTCAAGATTTGCCAACGCCGCTTCGTTCAGCGCGAAGGCGCCGAGTTTGGCGTCCGACGCAGTCCAGTTCTGCGACGTCAATTGCAGCTTGGGGTTTGCGTGCGTGTCTGGCTCATGAAAACTCGACGAGTCCTGCCAGTCGCTCGACCAGCCCAGTTTGTAGGTCGCGGACTGGTGAAGTTTTTGCGGGCCTTCGCCTGATGCCACGGCCGTCTCGATCCATTGAAACATTTCGACAGTGCGTGCAACGGCGAGCGTGTCATCAAAAACCAGATCGAGGTCACTGTCTTGGACAGGCAGCGTGACGTGCACCTCGCCGCTCACATGTACGAGCCTGCCTTCGTTACCAGGTTCGGCCAACTCTGCAGACGTGCTGACCGGTATGGACCCTTCGCCCAGCACTCGATCAGCCTGAACAGTGCGATCTTCATTCCACCAAAGCAACGAAACTGAGGCGGCGAGAAAAATGAAGCCACCAACAACGCTGGCCGGGGAACTCGCCAGCCGCTGCAAATTTCTCTTAAAAGTGTGAGGTCTTGGCACGGGCGCTTACCTTGTGCGTGAATTTGCACAAAGATTACGCCAGCTTGCACCAAAGAACTGTTAAATGGAGGCGACGCCCGGAATTGAACCGGGGTTCGAGGTTTTGCAGACCTCTGCGTAACCACTCCGCCACGTCGCCATCTTTGAAGTGGGCCGCTCCTATAGCAGAGAGGTTGTCGCGCCACAAACGCCCGTTGCGACCGCATTGTCATAGCCCAGTCACACCGATATAAGCGCGCATACTCCCAATTTTTGCCGGATTTCCGCGATGCCAGATATGTCTCATGCCCGCCACCACATGGTGGAGGGTCAGGTTCGAACCAATGACGTCACCGACCCCAGGATCGCAGACTTGATGCGCCGCATAGAGCGGGAGCGTTTCGTGCCGCCCGATAAACAGGCACTGGCTTATGCCGACGCCTGCGTTGAAGTGAAGCCCGGACGATTTCTAACCGACCCCAGATCGTTCGCGAAATTATTGCAGTTGGTCGATGTGCAGGAGTCCGACCGCGTCTTGGACATCGCTTGCACCACCGGCTATTCGAGCGCCGTGCTGTGCGGGCTCTCCAGCGACGTCGTGGCGCTTGAAGAAGATGAAGACCTGGTGAAATTCGCAGCCCCTATTTTGCGGTCCTGCGAAAAGCTTGGACGCTTGAATGGTGTTGTCGGGGCACACAAACTTGGCGCACCAAGTCAGGCGCCATTCGATGTGATTTTTGTCAATGGCGCTGTTGCCGAGATTCCAGAAGCGTGGACCGGGCAACTTAAAGAGGCCGGCCGAATGGCGGTCATCGTGAATAATGGCCCAATCGGCAAGGCCTACTTCTGCGTGCGGAAATCGGGAACCCTTGGACATAGGGTTGCATTCGATGCAACTGTGCCCGTTCTTCCGGGCTTCGAACGCACGCGCTCGTTTGTATTCTAGTTAATGGATTGTGTTGTTATCACAGCACCTTAACACTAAAAGTTAAACCGATATTTACGACTACGGTTATAACCTGCTTAGGTATGAGCGGTGTAGTAAGGGCAAAAGTGCTGTGGGTAAGAAGTGCAATTATATCGGAGCGTTGGGGCTCGGATTTCGTGCGGGTTTATTGGCGAGCGTGTTGTGGCTGCCAACCGCGCAGGCCGCCGACACGTTGAACGATGCGTTGGTCAAAACGTATAACTCAAATCCGCAATTGATGTCGGGACGCGCAAACCTGCGCGCGACAGACGAAGAGGTATCTCAAGCCATCTCGCAGTGGCGGCCGAGAATTACGCTGAGCGGAAATTATTCGCACATTGAAACCGAGACGAAAATTGATCCAACGCCGCTGCCGGGAAACCCATTGGGTGTGAACATTGAACGGCGTAACGACCCTTGGGATGCGGACGTGACGGCCACGCAGACGGTCTTCGCAGGTGGCAGAATTCTGGCGCAACGCCGTCAGGCCGACGCGCAAGTGCGGGCCGAGCGCGCGCGCTTGCATTCGACTGAGCAATCCGTGTTTCTCGATGCGGTGACCTCGTTTATGAACGTTGTGCGCGACGAGGCAGTCGTCAAACTCAATCAAACCAACGTCGAATTGTTGAGAAAGCAGCTTGAAGCGGCAAAGGCGCGCTTTGATGTCGGCGAAATCACCCGAACGGATGTATCTCAGGCCGAAGCTCGCTTGGCCGGCGGTTTGGCGCAACTGACGTCGTCGGAGGCCAATCTCATTGCCGCCCGCACGTTTTTTGAACGCACCGTCGGAGAATCACCGGCTACACTCGAAACCAGGCCTCTTGTCCCGGAATTACCCCGGAGTGAAGCCGCCGCAAGGGCGACGGCGAACGCACAATTTCCCGGTCTGGTGGCGGCGCGCGAATCTGAAGATGCGGCCGACTACGCAATCGACTTCGCGGTGGGGCAGATGCTGCCAACCGTCAGCGTGCAGGCAAGCTATGGCCGTAGCGGTCAGGAATTTGGACCGGAAACAATCGGCGATGAAACGCGGGTTACGGCTTCGGCGTCGGTACCGATCTATCAAGGTGGCGCGGAGTGGTCTCAGATCCGCCAGGCCAAGGAACTGCACAACAGAGCGCGCATGGACACAGAGTTCACGCGCCGGACGACGGATGAACGCGTCTCGAACGCGTGGGAAGCCTATCGCGCCGCCAGAGCGTCATCGGAAGCGAATCGCCAGCAGGTGAAAGCGTCTGAGATCGCGTTTGAGGGCGTACAACAGGAACTTGAAGTGGGGTCGCGCACAACGTTGGACGTGCTGGACCAGCAACAAGAATTGTTAAATGCGCGCGTGGCCCTTGTCCGCAGCGAGCGCGACGAGATCGTTGCAGGCTATTCGTTGCTGGGGGCGATAGGGCAGTTGACCGCCAAAGACCTTCAACTTCCCGTACAAGTGTATGACCCTGAAGATAACTACGACATGCAGACTTGGCGCCCGCTGGGGGCATCAACGTACTAAAATTGGGGGATTTGGTGCCATTCACCTTAAACGGCAAAGCTGGCCGCTTGAGAAGCGCACAGTCCTTTCATTTGCGGTCTGGTTGGCATAGTTTCGAACCTGGGGCCGCAAAAGGTCTTTAGAGGTCATTCAATCGATGGCTACGCCCTCGGCACAACAAGAACCAACAATGGAGGAGATTCTCGCCTCCATTCGCCGGATCATTTCCGAGGACGCGGAACCGGGCAAGGCCGGTACGCCAGCGGCGCCTGTTGCAGCCGCGCGCGACAATGAAGTGCTCGAGCTGACGAATGTCGTGCACGACGATGGTTCACTGGGCCGTCAAAACGCACCAGCACCGGAACCGCCCCGTCGCAGGGCACCGCCACCCGCACCTCGCCATGAACCCGAACCAATCCGTGAACCCCAACCAGAACCTCGCGTCTCTCGCCGGGCCGCACCAGCACCGGAGCCTCGTCAAATGCGCAATCAATCGGACTTAGACATGGTCGACAAAGATGACGGCATGCTGTCGTCGCAAGCATCCTCGGCAATTACCAACGCTTTTGGAATGTTGGCGCGCGAGCGCGATGTTTCTGTAGGCAGCGGCGTTTCTCTCGAAGAAATAGTCACACAGCTGATGAAACCGCTGCTGTCGGCGTGGCTTGATGAGCATCTGCCGGAAATCGTAGAGCGCGTCGTCCAGCAAGAAGTCGAGCGCGCCGCCCGCAGTGGCGGCGGCGGCCGCCGCAGGTAGTCGCACCTCATACACGAACGCTCGACAAACACGGTGCAAGCCCGCTAGGGCTTGTGCGCTGTCTCCTTGTGAAATCGAAGCGCCCGTGAACCATGCTTGAGAAAACCTATAGTCCCAAAGATGCCGAAGAGCGGCTGTACCGCGCCTGGGAAGACAGTGGCGCCTTTCGTGCCGGCAACAAGCCGCAAGCCAAACCCTATTCGATCGTCATTCCGCCGCCCAATGTGACGGGCTCGCTACATATCGGCCACGCGCTGAACAACACGCTGCAAGACATACTGGCGCGCTTTGAACGCATGCGCGGCCGCGATGTGCTCTGGCAACCGGGTACCGATCACGCCGGGATCGCAACGCAGCTGGTGGTCGAACGCCAATTGGCCGAACGCCAGACTTCGCGGCTGAAGCTGGGGCGCGAGGAATTTCTCAAGCGGGTCTGGGAATGGAAGGCCGAATCCGGCGGGGTGATCTCACAGCAATTGCGTAGGCTTGGCTCCAGCTGCGACTGGTCACGCGAACGCTTCACGATGGATGAAAGCCTGAGCAATGCCGTTCGCAAAGTGTTTGTCGACCTGCACGCGCAAGGCTTGATGTACAAAGACACAAGGCTGGTGAACTGGGACCCGCGCCTTCAAACCGCCGTGTCGGACCTCGAAGTCGAAAACATCGAGGTGAAGGGAAATCTTTGGCACATCAAGTATCCCCTGGCCGATGACCCTGCTGTGACGATCACGGTGGCGACGACGCGGCCTGAGACGATGTTAGGCGATGTCGCGGTTGCCGTTCATCCCGATGACGAAAGGTATCGGGCGCTGGTCGACCGGCTCGTCCGCTTGCCACTGTCGGACCGGCTCATCCCGATTATCGCTGATGAATACGCGAATCCTGAAAAGGGATCGGGCGCGGTGAAAATCACGCCTGCGCACGACTTCAACGACTACGAAGTCGGGCGGCGCCACAAGCTCGAGCCGATCGGCATTCTGACCTTGGACGGCAGAATCAACGACAAGGCGCCCGCAACCTATCGCGGCCTTGATCGCTTTGATGCCCGCAAACGCGTCGTCGCCGATCTTGAAGCACTGGAATTGCTTGAGAAGATTGAGCCCGTCACCCACGCCGTGCCGCATGACGAAAAGACCAAGACTGTCGTGCTCGAACCCATGCTGACCGAGCAATGGTATCTGAATGTGAAACCGATGGCAGAGAAGGCCCTTGAGGCCGTTCGCGACGGCCGCACCAGGTTCGTGCCGGAACGCTTTGCCGACGAATACAATCGCTGGCTTGGTGATATCCGCCCCTGGTGCGTTTCGCGTCAGCTGTGGTGGGGACACCAAATCCCGGCCTGGTATGACGACGAAAAGAACATCTTCGTCGCCGAGACTGAGGCTGAAGCCCACGCCAAGGCAAAAGCCAGGCACGGGTGTGACGTAACGTTGACGCGTGATTCCGATGTTTTGGACACCTGGTTTTCCTCGGCGCTCTGGCCGTTCTCGACCCAGGGCTGGCCGGAAGAAACAGCCGACCTCAAGCGTTATTATCCGACCGACGTGCTGGTCACCATGTTTGACATCATCTTCTTCTGGGTCGCCCGTATGATCATGATGGGTCTGCATTTTACCGGCAAGACACCGTTCCACACCGTTTACATCCACGCCCGCGTCGTCGACGAAAAGGGACAGAAAATGTCCAAGACGCGCGGCAACGTGATCGACCCCTTGACCCTGATCGACGAGTTCGGCGCCGACGCGCTGCGCTTTGCACTCGCGATTTCGGCAGCAGCCGGCAAGGATTTGCGTATCGGCCGTGCGCGGGTCGAAGTGTACCGGAATTTCTGCACCAAGCTGTGGAACGCTGCACGCTTCTGCGAAATGAACGCCTGCGTGCGCGTTGAGTCTTTTGATCCCTCGGCACTTAAATCAACAGTCAATCGCTGGATCGTGGGCGAACTGATCCGCACCCGCAACGACGTGACGGCATCGCTCGACGTCTACAAGTTCAACGAATCTGCAGGCGCGCTCTATGAGTTCGTCTGGAACGTCTACTGCGACTGGTACCTTGAGTTCATCAAACCGGTTCTGAATGGCGAAGACGAGGCCCAGAAAGCAGAAACCCGCGCCACGGCGGCCTGGGTCCTCGATGAAACGCTACGCTTGATGCATCCCTTCGTACCCTTCATCACCGAAGAACTCTGGCGCGAGACCGGCGAAACGGGACCGGCGCGCAACGGCTTGCTGATTGCCGCCAGCTGGCCCGAGTATTCGAACCTGAAGCGCGACGCTGCCGGCGAAACGGAAATGAATTGGGTGAAGACGCTCATTTCCGAAGTGCGCTCGGTGCGGGCGGAAATGAACGTGCCTCCGTCGGCAAAGCTGCCGCTGGTGCTCAAGACGGCGAGCGCAAACGAGCAGGCATGGCTCAGGCGCCACAACGACTTGATCGTGCGGCTGGCGCGATTGGAGACGGCGGTCGCTGGCGATGAAATTGTCAAGGGTTCGGCACAAATTGTGGCGGGGCAGGGGACGGCAGGTCTGGCGCTCGCAGGATTCATCGACTTTGCCAAAGAAGGCGCTCGGTTAAGCAAGGAACTGCAAAAGGCCTTGGCCGAGATCGGCCGAATCGATCAAAAGCTCGCCAACAAAGCCTTCGTCGACAAAGCGCCCGATGACGTCATCGCAGAGCAGCACGAGAAACGCGCCGAGTACGAAGCGTCGCGGACGAAATTGAGTGAGGCGCTGAAGCGCTTGGAGTCGTAAAGCGACCATGACCAAATTCGACAAACGGGGCAACCCGGTTTCTTACCACTCGCAATCCGCGATCGACCGCCTGGACCGCGCCTTCGACCTGCTGCACGCCTATCAGGCCGACCCGCTGGCCGAAGCCGATGCCATCCTCGCGGAGCATCCGGATTTTGCGATGGCTCATGCGTTTCGTGCCGGTGCGCTGGCGACAGCCACCGACAAGGCCTTCGAACCCGAACTCAACAAGAGCGTGCGTGCGGCCGAAGCGCTGTCGGCAAAGGCAAATGATCGCGAGCGACTGCACATTGCGGCGTGCCGCGCCTGGCTCAACGGTGACTGGACAGGTGCCACCGAATCCTGGGGCAGGGCGTCGATCGACTATCCGCACGATTTGCTGGCCTTGCAGTACGCCCATGTCGGCGATTTCTTTCTGGGCTATTCCCACATGCTGCGAGATCGCGTCGCGCGGGTGCTGCCACACTGGGGCCGAAGTGTCCCCGGCTATGGCTTCGTCCAGGGTATGTACGCGTTCGGCCTGGAGGAATCGGGCGAGTACGCGCAAGCAGAAGAGCGCGGGCGCGAAGCGGTGGCCCTGAACAAGCAGGATGGCTGGGCCGTGCATGCCGTGACCCATGTCATGGAGATGCAGGGACGTGCCAGCGAAGGTGCTGCGTATCTTGGCGCAAGTGCAGACGGCTGGGCGCCCAACAGCATGTTCGCGTTCCATCTGTGGTGGCACAAGTCTTTGTTTCACCTTGATGCGAATGATGCGCCAGCCGCACTCAAGCTCTTCGACGAGAAAATCGCCGCAGGCGGATTTGGCCAGGCGCTTGAACTGCTCGACGGCTCGGCGCTTCTGTGGCGGCTTCAATTGCTGGGCCACAATGTGGGCGAGCGCTGGACAGACCTCGCGGATAAGTGGGAAACGCGCCTCGACGATACGTACTACGCCTTCAACGACGCGCACGCGATGATGGCGTTCGTAGGGGCCGGGCGCAGTGCGTCACAGACACGCCAGCTCGCCACGGCCAAGCGCGCAGCAGCTGGACAAGGCGACAACGCGATGATGAGCCGGGAAATTGGTTTGCCCGCGTGCGAAGGATTTATGGCCTTCGGGCGCGGGGACTACGCCAGGGTGATCGAGTTATTAGGCCCTCTGCGCGGTAAAGCGAACCGCTTCGGCGGCAGCCACGCCCAGCGCGATATGTTCTCGTGGACGTTGACGGAGTCAGCGATCCGGCTGGGCGATCATGCACTCGCCGATGCCTTCGTCGCCGAGCGCCTGTCGTGGAAGCCTGAAAGCCCGGTCAACCGCGCTTGGGCCTTGCGGGCGCTGCAACTCAAGGGAAGAGCGAGACATGTCAAAGACACTGCGTGAGCGCCGGGAAGCGGTTGTACGCGAACACATGGCGTCGGAGAACCGGCACGACTTCGACGCCACGATCTCGACGTTTCAACATCCGCACTACGAACTGGTTCCAACCGGCAGTGTGTTCGACGGCGAAGCCGAGGTACGCAACTACTTCAAGGTATCACGCGCCGCATTCCCCGATCAGCGCAACGAATTGCGCGCCTTATACCACGCGGACAATGCTGTGATCGTCGAAATGGATCTGCTGGGCACGCATTTGGGCGAACTGCGCGGGACGAAACCCACCGGCAAAACGTTTCGCTGTCCGATGACCGCCTTTTTCATATTCGAAGACGACAAAATCGTCTGCGAGCGCGTCTATTGGGATCAGCTCACGATCATGAAGCAATTAGGGTTGGATTGAACTGGTGTCCAGGCGGCGTAAGCGATCAGTCGAAGCAACGATGACGGTCGATGAATTCGACCTGCACTGGACCTTGCGCAGTGAACCCCGCTGGACGGTCGAAGGCGGCTATCAAGGGATGACATTCTCCGTCCAAATGGCCGACAGCGCTCTGCGTGAACTGGTTCTCGAACTTCCATTTCCCGGCGAGACCCCGACCGGCTACGTCAAAAGTTTTGAACGTCCAGACATCTTGCCGGCCACACTCGAAGCGGCCATCCGCCAGGCGCTGGAAGCAGGCTGGAAACCCCGCTCGCGCGGAAGGTCATTTCATTTCAAGGTACCCGATGAAGCGGAATAGGCGCGTCACAGCCCCCATCGTCTGCAACCGCTAACTCGGCGCAGCCGCTTCTTCCGCATGTGCGGGGGTAGACACCAGATTCTCTGTCTTCCTCCGCTTGCGGGGGGAAGTGGCTGCGCAGCCCTTGCTGCGGCAGACGATGGGGGACTCGCCGCCCGCACTCTCATGCCAAAACAGCGTGCAACGTGATGAGCGGCCTAAAATACTTCGGGCGTGCAAGATGACCACTGACTGATTAAGTTACCAAGCTAAACCTTATTCCGGACCCTCACTCCCCATGACCACCAAATTCGACAAATCGAAACTCCCCTCACGCCATGTGACCGAGGGTCCCGCGCGGGCCCCCCATCGCTCGTACTATTACGCGATGGGGCTCACGGCCGAGGACATCGCCAAGCCGTTCGTCGGCGTGGTTTCGTGCTGGAACGAGGCGGCGCCTTGCAACATCGCCTTGATGCGTCAGGCGCAGTCGGTTAAGGCGGGCGTGAAAGAGGCGGGCGGCACCCCGCGCGAATTCTGCACCATCACCGTCACCGACGGGATTGCGATGGGGCATCAGGGGATGAAGTCGTCGCTGGTCAGCCGCGAAGTGATCGCCGACTCAGTCGAACTCACCGTGCGCGGCCATTGCTATGACGCCATCGTGGGCGTCGCCGGTTGCGACAAGTCTTTGCCCGGTTTGATGATGGCGATGGTGCGCCTCAACGTGCCGTCGGTGTTCATGTACGGCGGCTCGATTCTGCCCGGCAAGTTCAAAGGTAAAGACGTCACCGTCGTCGATATTTTCGAAGGCGTGGGTCAGCATGCAGCGGGCAAGATGTCGGCTGAGGATTTGTTCGACCTGGAAATTCATGCTTGTCCAGGCGCGGGTGCCTGCGGGGGACAGTTTACGGCAAACACCATGGCCTGCGTCTCGGAAGCAATCGGCCTGGCACTGCCATATTCCGCCGGCCCGCCGGCCGAATATCAGTCGCGTGATTCCTACGGCACCGCCAGCGGCAAAGCGGTGATGGAACTGATCGCCCGCAACATCCGCCCGCGCGATATCGTGACGCGCAAGTCGCTGGAAAATGCGGCCGTCGTGGTGGCCGCGACCGGCGGCTCGACGAATGCAGCGTTGCATTTGCCGGCGATCGCGCATGAGTGCGGCATCGACTTCGACCTTTTCGCCGTGGCCGAAATCTTCAAAAAGACGCCCTATCTAGCCGATCTGAAACCTGGCGGCCGGTTCGTCGCCAAAGACATGTACGAGGCCGGCGGCGTGCCGATGCTGCTGAAAACGCTGCTTGATGGTGGATTTTTGCATGGCGACTGCATGACGGTAACGGGCAAGACGCTGGCTGAAAATCTGCGTGACGTGAGGTTCGATCCGGCGCAACAGGTCATGCGGCCAGTCAGCAACCCCCTGTCGCCGACCGGCGGCGTCGTGGGTCTGCGCGGTTCGCTCGCGCCAGACGGTGCAATTGTGAAAGTCGCGGGCATGAGCAATTTGAAGTTTCGCGGGCCCGCGCGTTGCTTCGACAGCGAGGAAGAAGGATTCGCAGCCGTCCAGGAACGCCGCATCAAACGCGGCGAGGTCATCGTCATCCGCTACGAAGGGCCAAAAGGCGGACCCGGCATGCGTGAGATGCTGTCGACGACGGCCGCCCTCTACGGCCAGGGCGAGAGCGAACATTTCGCATTGATCACCGACGGCAGGTTTTCCGGCGCCACCCGCGGCATGTGCATCGGTCACGTAGGTCCAGAAGCGGCACTTGGCGGTCCAATCGGACTGTTGCGCGACGGGGACATGATAAACATCGATGCGGAAAAAGGGCTGCTCGACGTCGAACTCTCAGCCGAAGAACTCGCAAACCGCAAAGCCGCATGGAAGCCCCGCACGACAATGTACACCTCCGGCGTACTGCACAAATACGCCCAAGGCGTAGGCCCCGCACGCGCCGGCGCAGTGACGCACCCGGGCGGCAAAGGTGAAAGTCACGTCTACGCGGATATTTAGCCGAACCGGTGCCCCCCGGGCGCGCCGGCTTCCAGCCGGCCCTTGCAATGCCTGGAGACAAATGCGGTGTCCGGCCCTATTTCTTCCCTACACGTCCCCCCATCGTCAGCAGCCGCTAACGCGGCGCAGCCACTTGCCCCCGCAAGCGGGGGAAGACAGCAAATCTGGTGTCTTCCTCCGCTTGCGGGGGAAGTCCCTGCGCAGTTCTTACTGCTGCAGGGGATGGGGGGCCTCGGCCTATGACGGATGCTGCCACGAATCAATCGTGCATCGTGCACTTGACTTTGCAATTACTTATAGTGCCCCTTTAATTCCATTCCTCATGCCGGCGACGAGCCGTCGGAGTCTTTAGCTTTTGTTTTCGGCGGGACGTTATCAAAGAGGTCGTTTAAACTTCCGATGTCCGCCGGGGGTAAGGGCAAGCCTGTGAGATACGCTTGGAACTCAGGTGAGTAGGCGTGACGGCGGCGCGGCCACCAACCGGTCTTCACACCTTCGCTGTGGTAGAATGCGCGAAGCATGGTTTCCCATCCGATCCACTGTGATGTGTCGAGCACCCGGGTCTTGCGCTGGTACCATGCATTTTCGCCGAGCTTGAAATACGAGAACAGAAAATAGTGCGCGATGATCCGCTGCTCGCGGCTTGCCGATCCCCAATCTTGAAGCGCCTTGGAGAGCGCTTCGCCGAGGGCCGGCGACTCAATTGCCGGCACATTGATCGCGGCAATCGCAGCGGCGAGAGAATCGACAGCAACAACCCTTTGCGATCGCGTGTTCTGACGGATTTGAAGCCCGACGAAAATAAGCGACGCCAACACCGCGATGGCCGCAACGACTTGGCTCAGATAGGACGCTTGCTCCAGCGACATGGCCGAATCTCTCCGAGGTGAATGGATCACGAGCCTACGTATGCAATCCGGTACTGTCGATGCGGGCCGAGGTGTTTGCCAGTCGGCATGATCCCAGAGTCATGGATCACTCCGGCTCTGGTTGTGCCTTGGAAGGTGATCGGGGGTTTCGAACCTTGGGACTCAAGGTGCAGATGACTTCGCTGCGCAAGTATCCCCAGGCCCAAGTCGCCACGTTTTTCACGGGCGCGCGCAAACCGGAAGACTTCAGCGTCCCCCTCCACGTCCCCCCATCGTCTGCAGCAGCTACGCTGCGCAGCCACTTGCCCCCGCAAGCGGGGGAAGACAGAAATTCCGGCGTCTTCCCTGCTTGGCGGCGGGAATCATCTGTGTTTCAGGTCAAGCCGTTTTCAATTGACTTGCCGGAAACTCGTTCTATATATGTTCCTGAATCCTGGCGACGGCTGCATTTTGGCCGGAGCTCAGCTGCGACTTGATATTTGAATAATTGCTGGTGGCTGCGGGCGGTTCATTCTTGCGGCGAGCGATGAAACGCGCCCTTCCAACAGCCTCCACCTGGTGTGCACGCCCGTGCACGTGCATGTATCGTGCATGATCAAAAATGCCCAAAAATTGGCGTAAAACAGCCGGAAAAAACTTAGAGTGCACACATGCAGCGAAAAACGCAAAATACGCCCCCGTTCGATTTCCCGCCATTCATATGGTTACCCATGAGATGGCAGCCACGATCAGGGGCGAATACCCTTAGACCTGCAGTTCACACCAGATCGGCACGTGGTCGGAGGGTTTGTCCTGAGCGCGCATGTGTTTGTCGATGACGCAAGTCTTGAGGCGATCAGCGGCCTGTGGCGACAACAACAAATGATCGATGCGAATGCCGTAATCTTTTTGCCAGGCCCCCGCCTGATAGTCCCAAAAAGTGTATTGGTGGGCCTTGGCGTTGCAGGCGCGGAAGGCGTCGGTCAGGCCGAGATTGACCAGTTCCCGCAACTTGCGGCGGGACTCGATTTTGAACAGCGCGTCGTTCTCCCACACCGTGGCGTCCCAGACATCATCAGTGGTCGGGATGACGTTGTAATCGCCGGCCAGAACCAGCACCTCTTCGTGGGTGAGCAATGTCTTGGTGTGGGCGATAAGGCGATCCATCCATTTCAGCTTGTAGGGAAATTTTTGGCTGTCTGCAGGGTTGCCGTTGGGCGCATAGATCGAGGCGACGCGCACCGCACCAGTCTTGGTCGAAATGACGCCTTCGATGTAGCGTGCCTGTTCGTCACTGTCGTCGCCAGGCAGTCCGATGCGAACGTCGGTAATTTTGTTTTTCGAAAGCAGGGCCACGCCGTTGTAGGTTTTCTGGCCGGAAACAGCGCAATAATATCCCAAAGATTCAAATTCGAGAGCAGGGAAGGACTTGCTCTCGCACTTGATTTCCTGAAGGCACGCGACATCGGGATTGGCTTGCTCAAACCAATTCAGGACATTCTGGAGCCGGGCTTTGACGGAATTGACGTTGAACGTTGCGATTTTCATACACAACTGTTTAGCGCAGACACTACAGTTAATGCCAGTGCATTAGATAAGGACTGAAAATATGCCGTCAGAAATCGAGCCAATCTCAGTCTACGGGCCAATTCCGTCGGAGTCGGCTCCCTGGGAGACCTGGAGCCAAGGCACGCGCTTCGGGAGCAGGTTTAAGCATCTCACACTGGCCGCGGTCGGCGAGAACTATCACGTCGGCATGCAAATCGAAGAGCTGTCGCCCGGCATGCAGTCGTCGCCCGCGCACTATCACATGCTCGAGGAGGAGCAGGTGTTGATCCTCGAAGGGCAGGTGACATTGCGGCTTGGCGATGAAACCCATGAAATGAAAACGGGCGACTATGTGTGTTTTCCGGCCGGGCAAAAGGCGGGCCATTGCTTCGTCAATAACAGCCGTGCGATCTGCCGCTTCCTTATCATCGGTGAGAAAAATCCGAACGAGGTTTGCGTCTACACGGACTCCGGCAAAGTCATGGTGCGCTCGCTGGGGCGCGGCACGAACATCTTCGACAAGGCTGCGGCGAAGGATTACTGGGACGGTGAGAAGACGGCTGAGGGCTAGACCGAAAAGCTCGTACCGCAACCGCAGGACGACTTCGCTTTCGGATTCTTGATTTCGAAATGCGAACCCATCAGGCCTTCGACGAAATCGACTTCCGAGCCGCCGATGAATTCGAGTGAGACCTGGTCGATCAAAACCCGGGCGCCATCTTGCTCAATCAGAATGTCGTCTTCAGTCAGGGTGTCGTCGAAGGTGAAATCATATTGATACCCCGAGCAGCCGCCGCCGTTGACGGCGATGCGAAACATCATGGCAGGCCCTTCGGCCGCCGTGAGTGTGGCAATGCGTTTGGCGGCACCCGGCGAAACACTGACTGACGTCTGAACTTGATTTTCCATCGGAAACGTTTGATTAACCTTTGAACGCCTACACAGACTTTTGTATAGCACTCTATCTAGGTGCGCGGCACCGCCTGTTAAACCCCATAGCTGAATTTGTGGGATGGAGATGCTTCGATTTGAGCGGATTTCAGGCTTTTTCAGACCTGGCACCTTATGCTTCGCGCGCACAGACCAGCCGGGGACGGCAGTGGAGCGAGCCTGAAAGCGCGACGCGCTCGCCTTACATGCGTGACCGCGACCGCATCATCCACTCCGGCGCCTTCAGACGAATGAAGCACAAGACTCAGGTTTTTGTGTATCACGAAGGCGACTACTACCGGACCCGTTTAACCCACTCGCTTGAAGTTGCCCAAATTGCACGCTCTATCTGCCGCGTGATGCGTTTGGATGAGGATCTGGCTGAGGCGTTGGCACTGGCCCATGATCTCGGTCACGCACCGTTCGGGCATGCCGGTGAAGATGCACTGGCCGCAAGCATGCAGCCCTACGGCGGGTTTGATCACAACGCTCATTGTTTGAGGCTGGTGACAAAACTCGAGGCGCGTTATGCGGAATTCGATGGCTTGAATCTGTCCTGGGAAACGCTGGAAGGTATCGTAAAGCACAACGGCCCGTTGACCGGCGCCCAATCGAAAGGGGAGCCGCTTGCCGAAGCGATAGTTGAGTTCAATCGCGAAGTTGATTTGCGCCTGGACAGTTTCGCCAGCATCGAAGCACAAGTCGCGGCACTTGCAGACGACATCGCCTACAACAATCACGATATAGACGATGGGTTGAGGGCAGGGCTATTCACTGTCGAACAGTTGTTGGCGCTGCCCCTTGTCGGTCCGATGTTCAGTCAGATGATGGACCGGTATCCATCGCTCGAACGGTCGCGGCTCATCCATGAAAGTGTGCGGCGATTGATCACAGCAATGATCGATGATGCGCTTCACGAGACGCAGCGCCGCATAAATCTTCTGAAGTTGCTGTCGGCAGACGATGTTCGGTTTTGCGGGCAGCCACTGGTCGGATTTTCGGATGAAATGTGCGCCAATGATCGTGCGCTGAAATCCTTTCTTTTCAAATACATGTACCGGCATTTTAAAGTGAACCGCGTTATGTCGAAAGCCAAGCGCGTGATCAGCGATCTCTTCGCGTTGTTTTTGAATGAACCAGAGGTGCTGCCAACGCCGTGGGCGCAACTTTGCGATGATAAAAAGACAATACGCACGGCACGTGTCGTATCCGACTATATCGCGGGCATGACAGATCGCTTTGCACTACAAGAGCACCGGCGCTTATTTTCGATCGATCTGGATGAGTGAAATGTAAAAAGCGTTCAGAGTTTGTTGATAAGTCGGTGTACTCTTTACAGGGCACGCTACGATTCGCGTTGTTTGTCTGAATTCGCGGCTTGAGGGGAATAAAGCTCATGGTCAATCCTGATCGCAATTTGTACGACCCGCCGTACGATGATGCGTTATTATACGACAACGAACTCGAACCGGAGCGTCCGCGCAGCCGTCCGTTGGTCGTGCTGTTGGGTTTTGTGGTTTTGGCGGCGTTCTCTGGTGTCGTTTGGGTTGCCTACAATCAAGGCGTCCAGCAGGGCGCGCGTGGCGTAAATCCACCCGTACTGGCGGCCGACCCCGGCCCCACGCGCGTCGAGCCTGATCAGCTTGCATCAGTCCCGTCTACCAATCCGGCGCCCGAAAAAAGCTATGAACGTTTGTGGGCCAGCACCAATGAGCAGCCTGGCCAGGAAAATGTTCTGCCCACGGCTGAGCAGCCAAGATCCATAGCGAGCACGCAAGACGTGATCAGCGGGACTGCGGATTCTGTGGGCGCCAAGGGCGGGCCAGTCGATCAGCCGCCTCCCGTCGATCCGCGAATGGACGCGACCATCGACACCGAAGGCGGAATTGTTTCGACTGTACGCCCAATTCCAAACGAAGCACCAACCATGACGGCACCGAGCTTGTCGCGGCCGTCTCGCAATGGCGAGGACATCACCTCGTCGCTGCCGAACGCGGAGAATTCATATGTTGCCGAGGCGGAAGTAACACCACCCCGGCCGATCACTCCGGTACAGCAAAAGCCGACCGTGAAGCAAACACCGCCATCGACAGGTGCAAAACTCGTCGCTCCCGCGACCATTTCGCAGCCGTCGCCTACGGAACAAGCGCCGCTGACTTTACCTGCCGAAACAGAACAACCCAGTTCCGGGCTACCGTCCGACCTTGCTCCACCCGCAGCGGCCAACAGTGGAAATGTATCCATTCAACTGGGGTCTTTCCCAACCAGCCAATTGGCGGCCGCCGCGTGGTCAAAGGTCAAGAGCTCAAATCAAGAGATCCTGGGCGAATATTCGCCACAAATTATGTCTGCCAAGATTGACGGGAAAGGGACCTGGTACCGGTTGCGTGTTGGTGGATTCTCAGGGAAATCGGCTGCAAAAGATGTCTGCGACCAGTTGCAGGCTGGTGGTCATGTTTGCATCATTGCAGGTAAGTGATCTAAGCGCTGGGGCGTAGCGGCTCCTCGCCGTTTACATGTCTTGTGGGGAGTAACCCGTCCGATGCCGGTACGAGCCGTCATATTTGGTTGCGATGGCCACGAGCTGACGACGGAAGAGGTGGCGTTTTTCCGGGAGGTCAGACCGTGGGGATTCATATTGTTTGGACGCAATTGCGGGTCTCCTGATCAAGTTCGCAAACTAACTTCAGCAATGAGAGAATGTGCCGGCCGGGAAAATGCACCAATCCTGGTTGACCAGGAAGGAGGGCGTGTGCAGCGCCTGCGGGGGCAAAATTGGAAGTCCAGACCGGCAGCAGCCTCGTTCGGTGCAATCAGCCGCCAAAATCCACGCTCGGCCCGAGACTTGGCCTATGACAATGCGCGGGTGATGGCTGCCGAACTTTTTGACCTGGGTATCAACGTGGACTGTGTTCCTTGCGTAGATGTGCCGGTCGAAGGCGCTCACGGGATTATTGGTGATCGCGCCTTCGGAAATGATCCTTGGGTCGTCGCGTCATTGGGACAAAGCGTAATCGACGGGATGTTGGATGGAGGTGTTCTGCCTGTGATCAAACACCTTCCTGGGCACGGGCGGGCGCGAGCCGACAGTCATCTCGAACTGCCTGTCGTCGACACGCCGCGCGATGAACTTGAGCGCACGGATTTTACACCATTCCGCGCCTTGGCGCGCGCGCCGCTGGGAATGACGGCGCATGTGGTGTACAGCGACATCGATCCTGGTGCCCCAGCCACAACAAGCAAGAAGGTTATTGACGAGATTGTGCGCGGCTATATTGGCTTTGATGGTTTACTGATGACGGATGACCTGACAATGCGCGCGCTCAATGGCACCTATGCTGATCGCGTCAAGGCCTCCATCGCAGCAGGATGTGACATGATCTTGCACTGCACGCGAAACATGGATGAAATGCGTGAGATAGCGGCCGCAACACCTGTGCTCAGCGGCAAGGCACAAGTCCGCGCAGAACGCGCTTTGGCGGCGCTAGTCCGGCCGAAGCCTTTTGTCGTGGCTTCGGCGCAGGCGCGTGTTGACGCAGCATTGGCGGGATGACCGATGTCATTTGACCCCAAGGAGACCGCTCAGTTGGCTGCCGAATCCGGTGAGACGCTCATCGTCGATGTCGATGGCTACGAAGGGCCACTCGACGTACTTTTGGCATTGGCGCGCGTTCAAAAAGTGGATTTGCGCAAGATATCGATTTTGGCGCTGGCCGAGCAGTATCTTGAATTCATCCTTGCCGCACGAATTAAGCAGCTCGATTTGGCAGCCGACTATTTGGTGATGGCGTCGTGGCTTGCCTATCTGAAGTCGAAATTGCTCTTGCCGGAGCAGGAAAAAGACGGAGAGCCGTCGGCCGAAGAACTCGCCGAGCGCCTAACGCTTCAATTGCAGCGTCTGGAGGCCATCCGTATTGCGGCCACCCGGTTGATGGCACGCGACAAGCTTGGCACCGACGTGTTCTGGCGCGGCGCACCGGAGGGTGTACGCGTCATCAAAACACCGCGCTACGCCGACACACTTCTGGATCTTCTTAAAGCCTATGCCGTGCAGCGTACAAAAAAAATCGTGCACTCAAATTATGAAATCCAAAAGCTGCAGATCTTTGCGATTGAAGACGCCCGCCACCGGCTGGAGCGCATGCTGGGCGTGTTCGTTGATTGGTCGGTCATCGAAAGTTTGATGCCCGAAGAATTTACGCAAGGACGATCACGAAGGTCGGGTATTGCCAGCACTTTGTCCGCCACCCTGGAGATGGTGCGCGACGGACTGGTTGAATTGCGACAGATGGCTCCGTTTGCACCCGTATACGTCCGCAGGCGTGAACCTACACCCCAACAAGAGAGTGAGGCCGCCTCATGACGCCAGGACAGGTTCGTGCCATGAAACACGAAGAAAGCATGCAAGATGAAGACGTCCCGCTGGATCCGTCGCAAGCCAACATCACGAGGTTGTTTTCCGGTGACGCCATCCCCCAGGCGGCGGCGCATTTGCGCATGCTGGAAGCGGTGTTGTTTGCAGCGGCCGAGCCCCTCGATGAAAATTCAATCATCGAACGTATGCCGCCGGACGCAGACGTTCCGCTTTTGCTGACCGAACTTGAGCACGTGTATTCAAGGCGCGGAGTTAATCTGGTCAAAGTTGCCTCATGCTGGGTGTTTCGTACGGCACCTGACCTGGCGCATCTCTTGAAGCGCAATGCTGTAGAACAAAAGCGGCTCTCAAGGGCGGCAATGGAAACGCTTTCGATTGTGGCCTACCACCAACCTGTGACCCGCGCAGAAATCGAAGACATTCGCGGGGTCACATTGAGCAAAGGCACACTCGATATTTTGCTTGAAATCGGCTGGATCAGAATGCGTGGGCGCAGGCGCGCGCCTGGCCGCCCGGTCACTTACGGCACCACAGACGGGTTCTTGATGCATTTCGGACTGGACAAGGTATCCGACCTGCCAGGGCTTGACGAATTGCGGGCCGCGGGCCTCCTGGAAGGCAAAATTCCGCCCAGCTTTATGGTTCCCTCGCCGGCCGACTCGTTGTCCATGGACGAAGATCCCTTGGAAGACGGGGACGAAGGTGAGAGCTTCGAGCCGGATGCCACAGACCTTAAGGACGCCACCTAGGCAGAAATAGGGGCTGTTTCCCGGGCCTCTTCACGATGTTGCAGCACACAATCTGTTTGATTGCACCGGCGCGCGTCATTTGGGACAATCAGCAGAAGAGCGTGGCGTTTGCCGGCGTAAGAGGGAATTTTGAAATGGGCAGTTTTTCGATTTGGCATTGGCTTATCGTTGGCGTGGTTGTGATGCTGATGTTTGGCGGGCGCGGGCGGATTTCAGAACTTATGGGCGATGTCGCCAGGGGGATCAAGAGCTTCCGCAAAGGATTGGCGGACGAAGACAAGAACGTCGAAACCGTAAACAAAGACCAACCCGAAAAAAAGAACTAAGCCAGCGGCGTTATGTTCGACATTGGATGGAGCGAGCTCCTCGTTATTGCGATTGTAGCTTTGGTCGTCATTGGGCCCAAGGACTTGCCGCACGCCTTTCGCACAGCCGGTCAGTGGATGGCCAAGGCGCGCGCCATGGCACGCGAGTTTCAATCCCACGTTGACGATCTGATGCGCGAGTCGCAGGTTGATGATCTCAAGCGCGAGTTTACTGATATGACGCGCGCGCCGGAGCTGGACGGTCTCGAGAGTGAATTGATGACAGGCCATGTGCGCGACGCAACTCCCGCTCAAAAGTTGACGAAGGCAGACGCGGAAGCAGTCCCGCCAATACCGCCCGCCCCATGAGTGCACCTCAGGCCACCAAAGACGATGACCACATCGAGGCTTCGCGCGCACCGTTGCTCGATCATTTGATCGAGTTGCGGCGGCGGCTGATTTGGTCGGTATTGAGTTTCATCGCCGCGTTTGTGTTGTGTTATTTTATTGCCGAAGACATATACGCCTTCTTAACGCATCCCCTTGCTGACGCCCTTCAAGGTCAGCCCGGGCGGCGTATGATCTACACCGCTCTCTATGAGACCTTTTTTACCTACCTCAAGGTTGCGGCTTTTGGCGCTTTGTGCGTTTCATTTCCAATCATCGCAGGCCAGCTTTGGATGTTTGTCGCCCCCGGGCTCTATCGCAACGAACGCAGCGCCTTCCTTCCTTTTCTGTTTGCGACTCCCATTCTGTTTTTTGCCGGAGCCGCATTGGTCTATTTCGGCCTGATGCCGATGGCGATCAGGTTTTTCCTGGGATTTGAAACTCCCGGAGGTGAGGGATCGCTCCCCATTCAGCTGGAAGCAAAAGTCTCGGACTATCTTGACCTGATCATGACGCTGATATTTGCATTTGGTATAAGCTTTCAATTGCCTGTGCTGCTGACACTTATGGGAAAAGTTGGACTTGTTTCATCGGAATTTTTACGGCGGAACCGGCGTTATTCGGTCGTGTTTGCATTTATCGTGGCGGCAGTCCTCACGCCCCCCGACGTTTTAAGTCAAGTGGCTTTGGCCGTGCCGTTGATCATTCTCTACGAAGCATCCATCTGGAGCGTGCGACTAATCGAAAAGCGGCGCGATGCAGACGCAAAAAACGCAGAAAGTGCCGTTTAGTCCTGTTGTGACCATGGCTCTTAGCGGATAAGAACCGGCTTCCAACTCATTCAGGCAGACAATGCACGACATCAGATTCATTCGCGAAAGCCCGCAGACATTTGATCAAGGTCTCGCCCGCCGGGGATTGAAGGCAATGTCGGAAGACATACTCGATCTCGATCAAATTTGGCGGACTGCGACTTCCCAGCTGCAGGATATGCAATCAACCCGAAATGAGGCGTCCAGGAAAATCGGCCAGGCAAAGGCTCAAAAAAACGAGACGGAAGCACAGCGCCTCATGGCAGATGTCGCGCGGTTAAAAGTGGAAATTCCCGCCACAGAGCTCCGGGTGCGTGAAACGGAAGAGGCGCTCAACGAACTGCTCAGCTCAATCCCAAACCTGCCTGCAACTGACGTACCCCAAGGGGCAGATGAGACGGCAAACAAAGAAGTCCGCCGGACCGGGGCTCCGCGCTCATTCAATTTTCCTGCCAAGCAGCATTTCGACCTTGGCGAAGCGTTGAAGCTCATGGACTTTGAAGCCGCAGCCAAAATGTCCGGCGCGCGGTTTGTTGTGCTGCGAGGCCAATTGGCAAGGCTCGAGCGCGCGCTGGCAAATTTCATGCTCGATTTGCACACGCAGACATTCGGTTATCAGGAAGTTGTGCCGCCTTATCTGGTGCGCGATCAGGCAATGTACGGCACCGCTCAACTTCCAAAATTCCGCGAAGAGCAGTTCGGTACAACCAATGGATATTGGCTTATACCCACAGCTGAAGTTCCCTTGACGAACCAGATTCGCGAGCGGACTTTGGATGAGAGCGCCCTGCCGCTGCGCTTTACGTCGTGGACTCCGTGTTTCCGTTCCGAGGCCGGTGCCGCCGGACGTGACACTCGCGGTATGATCCGATTGCATCAATTCTCGAAAGTAGAATTGGTGTCAATTACCACGCCGGATCAATCCGACTCCGAACATGAGCGGATGACGTCGTGCGCAGAAGAAGTCTTAAAGCAATTGGGACTCGCGTATCGCACAATGGTGTTGTCGACGGGGGACATGGGTTTTTCAGCACGTCGAACCTACGACATTGAAGTTTGGTTGCCCGGACAGAACGCCTATCGCGAAATTTCCAGTTGTTCGAACTGCGGTGACTTCCAGGCACGACGGATGAATGCGCGCTACAAACCGGCGGACGGCAAGGCCAACCGGTTTGTTCATACACTCAATGGTTCCGGATTGGCAGTGGGGCGCACATTGGTTGCCGTGCTTGAAAATTATCAGCAGGCGGATGGCACTATCGCCATTCCCGATGTACTCAAACCCTATATGGGTGGCCAGGATGTGATTGTTGCTCATGGCTCGTAAACGAGACGACCGCAAATTGCCCTTGCGTATCTTGTTGTCCAACGACGACGGCATCAATGCGCCCGGCCTGAAGTCACTGGAAAAAATTGCGCACGAATTGTCGGACGATGTCTGGATCGTGGCACCGGAGACCGAGGAAAGCGGCGCATCGCGCAAGCTGACACTGCACTTGCCGTTGCGACTGCGCGAAGTCAGCAAGCAAAAATTTGCCGTACAAGGCACGCCAACTGATTGCGTTCTCATGGGTGTCAAGCACTTACTTATTGATCAGCCGCCGGATTTGGTGTTGTCGGGTGTCAATCGGGGCTCCAACATTGCCGACGATGTCACTTATTCGGGGACGATCGCGGCGGCCATGGAGGGGACAGTTCTGGGTATTCCCTCCATAGCGCTGAGCCAGGCATTCGGGTTCGAAGAAGGTAAGCATGTGCGCTGGTCGTGTTGTGAGTATTTTGGACCGCCCCTTATCCGGCAGCTATTAAACGTGGGTTGGCCCAAGGATGTGCTAATCAATGTCAATTTCCCTGATCGGCTGCCTGACAAGGTTGAGAGGGTCGAAGTGACGGCGCAAGGCAAGCGCGACCAGTCCCTTTCGAACATCATCGAACGAACTGACGCTCGCGGCAATCCATACTTTTGGCTTGGTTTTTCCCGGCTGATGAGCAATCCGCCAGAGGGCACGGATTTGCGCGCGATCTATGACGGTCGCATTTCCATAACCCCTTTGCATTTAAATCTGACAGAAGAGCGGGCGCGGAAAGTGCTGGCACAGCACATGGATGGCCCGGCGCCGCAATTCGATTAACGCGTTCTTTTCAGACTACGGACAACCCATGATCGCTGACGTGCGAATGATCCAGCTTTTGATGGAACTCCGACGTAATGGGGTGGGCAACACCGATGTGCTGTCGGCAATAGAGACGACGCCGCGTGAATTGTTTGTGCCCGAAGTCTTTAGCTCGCGTGCCTACGACAATACGGCGTTGCCCATTGATGCAGGGCAAACAATCAGTCAGCCTTTTGTCGTTGCCTACATGACGTCGGCGCTTGAACTGTCGCCCGCCCTGCGCGTACTCGAGGTCGGTACGGGCTCGGGATATCAAACCGCTATCTTGGCAAAGCTCGCCAAGCGCATTTACACTATTGAGCGTCACGCCGGACTCGCTGCAAGTGCACAAGAGCGGCTCAAAAGATTGATGCATTTTAACGTCGATTACCGCGTCAGCGACGGCATGCGCGGTTGGCCGGGGCAAGCACCCTTTGACCGCATAATTGTGACGGCTGCAGCGCTAGAAAAACCGCCGCAAGAGTTATTAAATCAACTCAATCTTAAGGGGCTCATGGTTATTCCTATAGATCATGGTGGCCAAGGGCAGGTGTTAGTTCGGGTAAAACGGACAGCACACGGTTTTCAAAGCACGGATCTGCTGCCCGTAAAATTCGTGCCTTTGTTGGAAGGCGTAGTGAAGGGTGATGGAGCGCAAGGATGATCCGCGCAATCGTCGCTCATACCGCACAACGGCAGGGCAAACGGCGCAGTCTCTTATTGCTGTGCTTCTGCTCAGTACCGCTAGCGGTTGCGCGACTTACGACTTTGACCGTTCGCGCCCTCAGGCGGCGAAGATAACAAGCCATGTGTCGCGGCCCGCGAACTATGTTGTCGAATCTGGCGACACGATCAGTTCGATAGCGCGTGCTCATGGAATGTCCCGAGAAGCCCTAGTCGATGCCAACAATCTTTTTGACCCGGATAACTTGCTCCCAGGGCAACGGATATATCTGCCCCATGCCGGTGGGAAGAAGCGTCTGATGGCACGCGTGACGCCGGTGCGCACGGTATATATAGAGCCGTTAAAGCCGATGCGCCGCTCAGTGGTCGTAGAACGGGATTTGGACGAAGCAGCCGAAGGGTTGGACCCACGTATTGAAGGTGCACGGTACTATTCATTTAACGGGCCACGCGCCAAACCTAACGCCTTGAATGGGCGGGCGAATGCCCCCGTTGAAGAAAACCCGGAGAGAGTTTCGAACGAAGCGGATGATGTCGATCTCAACGCGGCCTATGTGCCTCGTCAGCATGACAGAAAGTCCGCTCAACCGGCGAAATTTGGGGGCCGATTCATCTGGCCGGTGCGTGGAAAAATTTTATCGTCGTTTGGCAGGCACAATGGTGGCTTGCACAATGACGGGATCAATATTGCAGCCGAACCGGGAGACTCTGTCAAAGCTGCGGATAGCGGAATTGTCGTTTATTCCGGCAACGAGTTGGCAAGCTATGGAAATCTGTTGTTGATCCGGCATGGGAGCGGATATGTGACTGCGTATGCACACAACCGGCGCCTGCTCGTCAGTAAGGGCGACAAAGTCAAGCGTGGTCAGGCCATCGCTCATGTCGGAGCGACTGGCGATGTCGACCGGCCACAACTTCATTTCGAAATCCGCCGGGGCGAGATCGCGGTTGACCCCAAGCGTTATTTGACCACAGCCACCGCCAGCCGTTGACCCAGGCTTCCCGCTAGATCTTCAATGAACTGCCAAGCCACACGGCCAGAACGGTTGCCGCGCGCCATCGACCACTCCAAGGCCCTGCGCTCAAGCTCCTGAGGGGGGATACCAAGTTGGAAATGGTGGGCATATCCAGACACGATGGACAGGTAATCCTGCTGGCTGACATTGTGAAAACCAAGCCACAAACCGAAGCGATCAGACAACGAGATTTTTTCCTCGACGGCTTCATCGGGATGGATCGCGGTGGAACGCTCATTTTCGCTCATGTCGCGTGCTACCAAATGGCGTCTGTTCGACGTGGCATAGAAGACCACGTTCTCCGGCCGCCCGGCGATGCCACCTTCAAGAACAGTTTTGAGTGGCCGGTATGCCGCATCGTTGGCATCGAAGGATAAATCATCGCAAAACAGAATGCTTCGGATCGGTGCCGATCCCAGGATGGGAAGCAAGGTTCCCAACGAAGATATGTCTTCGCGGTGGATTTCGACCAATTTGAGAGAGGCGCCGGTCTTTTCCACGACCGCAGCATGGACAGCCTTGACCAGAGCACTCTTTCCGGTGCCACGCGCCCCCCAAAGCAGGGCATTGTTGGCGGGAAGGCCGGTGGCAAAGCGTGTGGTGTTGGTCAATAGCTGCGCGAGCTGACGGTCTATTCCTACCAGCAATTCGAGAGGTACGCGTGCAACCTGGCTCAGCGGTGTCAACGTACCTTGCACAGCTTCCCAGACGAAAGCGTCAGCCGCCGACCACTGAGGCGCAGTCGATGGCCGGGGTGCCAGTCTTTCAAGTGCATCAGCAATACGGCTGAGCGCGGCGATTTGTTCATCAGACATGACCACTGACTACAAGATTGCGCGTCTTCGGGCCAGTCTGTCGCGGGTACCGTAGCCTGGTTGCATTGGAGCGGCCCCCGGCTATAGTCCGGCCGAAAGTTTCGGCCTTTAGGCTAAACAGTTAACGGATCAGCCATTTCATGCTCATTTCGACCGCGTATGCCCAAGGGGCTCCTGGAGCGACAGCCACCAGCGATATCTTCATTCAATTCATGCCGTTCGTGTTGATCATTGTGATCATGTATTTCTTGGTCATCCGTCCTCAACAGCAGCGCTTGAAAGCCCACCAGCAATTGATCGCCAATGTGCGCCGTGGCGACACGGTGGTCACATCTGGAGGAATCATTGGCAAAGTTGTGAAGGTGCTGGAAGGCGACGAAGTCTTACTCGAAATCGCTGAAGACGTGCGTATCAAGGTCGTCAAATCGATGTTGGCAGACGTCCGGACAAAAACCGATGTTGTGGGCCCGGAATCCAAGGGCAAGCCATCGGACGACGACAAGAAATAGTCCTGCCAGTCAAGACGAATGGAAATATTAGATGCTTCAATTTCAGACTTGGAAAGTTGTCGCCGTTATCGCGATTTGTGTCATCGGATTTCTGACGGCACTGCCGAATTTTTTGCCACTCGCCTGGCGGAACGAAATCGCGCGGTCTGCAAGTTTTCTTCCCCACCGGGCGATTACACTTGGCCTTGATCTTCAAGGTGGGGTGTATGTCCTGTTCGAAGCAGAAATTGAAGTCGCTGTCAAAGACAAGCTGCAAAATCTTCTGGATGATGTGCGTAAGGGGTTGCGCAAGGCAAAAATCACATATGGCGGCTTGTCGGCGTCGAAGGACGCGGTCCGCGTTCAAATTACAGAAGCCGGAAAATTTGATGAAGCGCGCACCTTTCTGAAAAGCCTGGCGCAACCGCTTGCAGGTGGGGTCATTGGAACAAGCGAGTATGACGTCGAGTTTGACCCAACTGGCAATGCTACGTTGACGATGACGAATGCAGGACGCGAGCAAATCCGGGCCAATGCAATGGCGCAGTCGGTTGAAATCTTGCGCAAGCGCATCGATCCGGAAGGCACCAAGGAAATCACGATCCAACCGCAAGGCTCGCGGCGCATAATCGTTCAGGTTCCAGGCGAAAATGATCCTCAGAAGATTATTTCGCGCGGACAGGCTGCAGCAAAGCTGACGTTCCATTTGGTGGACGAAAACGCACTTCCAGCCGACCTTCTGGCTGGGCGCGTTCCTGCGGGCTCCATGCTCCTGAACGAAACGGTCGGCCGCGGCGCCAGTGCGCAAGAGGTTCCAATCGCCGTCAAAGAGCGTGTCATCATTTCCGGTGATATGCTCAACAATGCACAAGGCGCGTTTGATGGGCAAACAAGTTTGCCGGTCATCACCTTCAAATTTAACACTGTAGGGGCGCGCCGGTTTGCCGACATTACGCGAGCCAATGTTGGCAAGCGCTTTGCAGCTGTGCTCGACGGCAAAGTTATTACGGCTCCCAACATCAACGAGCCAATTCTTGGCGGATCGGGCCAGATCAGCGGAAACTTCACGATCGAGGAAGCCAACGAAACGGCTGTGCTGCTGAATTCAGGTGCGCTGTTCGTGCCGCTCAAGGCAGAGGAGCAACGCACCGTCGGTGCCGAACTCGGGCAAGACGCCGTTGAATCCGGCTCTTACGCAGCGCTTGGCGGGTTGATCTTGGTCGTAGCCTTCATGGCGCTGCAGTATCGCCTGTTTGGCATATTTGCAAACATAGCACTGCTGGCGAATTTGCTTTTGTTGCTGGGGCTGATGACCGCTTTCGGCGCGACACTGACGTTGCCAGGGATCGCCGCGTTTGTCTTGACCATGGGTATGGCCGTAGACGCGAACGTACTCATCTACGAGCGCATTCGCGAGGAGCAGAGAAATGGCAAGCCTATCATGTCGGCGGTCGATGCCGGGTTTTCGCGTGCAATTTCCACAATCATCGACGCGAATTTGACCACGCTGCTCGCCGGCTTAATTCTGTTGATGATGGGCACTGGGCCAGTACGTGGCTTCGCCGTCGCGCTGTCCCTGGGTATCGTGACCTCCGTCTTTACAGCCGTCTACATCACCCGGTTGCAGGTCATTTGGTGGTTAAAATCAAGCCGTCGCACGGAATTGCCAATATAATTTCAACTGCCCCGTTAAATTTATGCATCAAACTTCAACTTGGGAGGTCGATTGACGAGACCGCCGGTTGTACACTCCGACGGACCGGCAAATGAGTCGGTCAATTGAGGGGAGTAGAACTGTTATGGCCGCGCTATTGTCCAATTTGCGCAATACGGTGATCGCGGGATTCGTGCTCGCGCTCGTTGTCTTTGCTGTGTTCATCATGGTTGGTGGGTACGCGTTGTCCGCAATGCTGAGCGGTCAGTTATTTTGGGCATTTATTTTCCGCTGGCTGCACGTGCTGTCCGGCATTTTGTGGATCGGCTTGCTCTACTATTTCAACTTCGTCCAAATCCCGACGATGCCAAAAATCCCGGACGAGCAAAAGCCCGCAATATCCAAGTTCATCGCGCCGGAAGCCTTGTGGTATTTCCGTTGGGCCGCAATGGCAACTCTCGTCACCGGGCTAATTTTGGCGTATCTGGTTGGCAACCTGTTTGGGGCGCTAACTTTGGGAGCAGCGGAAAGCTTTGTAAATCCATCCTCGACGTTGATTGGCATAGGCATGTGGCTGGGCGCAGCCATGTGGTTCAATGTCTGGTTTGTAATTTGGCCCAACCAGCAAAGGGCGTTGAACATTGACAACAAGTTTCCTGACTTGAGCAAAGATCAACGTGGGGCGCATGGACGAACGGCAATGTTGTTCTCGCGAACAAACGTAATGCTGTCGATCCCGATGCTGTTTTGTATGGTCAGCTTCCATTTGGTGGGCTGACGCCTTCGCGTCCTATTCCTTAGGGGGCAGCGCTTGATCGCGCGGCCCCTTTTTTTGTGACATGAACCGGTTGCTCTCGAGCGAGTGGAAAGATCTGGAGCGGACGCTGGCGCGCCGCGACCCGGACCGGTATGTATCTGCCTTCTTTGTTCCCGAAAGGAACCGGCGCGGATTTATGGCTCTTTGCGCGTTCGACAACGAAGTTTCCGGCATAGCCCGCACGATCAGCGAACCCATGATGGGCCAAATCAGACTCGCGTGGTGGCGAGAGCAGATCGATGCGATTTATGGTGGACGCCACATCCATGCGCCCGCCGCGCAAGCATTGGCCGAAGCCGTAGACAAGCACCATCTGCCTCAAGAGAAACTGGATGCGTATATCGACGCGCGCGGTTGCGATTTCGACGAGGCACCGTTTGCAGATGAAGACGCATTCAACACCTATAGCGATGCGGCCTTTGGAGGAATCATTGCGCTGAGTTTCTCCATACTGGGTGTGGCCCAGGGATGTGATGCTGCGGCAATGGCGGCAGGCCGCGCTGTGGCGCGAGCCGTAACGCTCAGGGAGTTTGCACACCGGCGCGAGCGGCGCCTTTGCCGTGTTCCAGTCGAGTGGCTCCAAAGCGCGGGATTGAGCGCGAACGCGATGTTCGCCAAAGACATTCAGCCCATGAGCATGGTGCCCATATTTGACCGGTTCAAAGACGCAATCCGCCAGGATTTGGTAAAACTGAATTCCATGGGCACTCCGCGAAAAGCCACCCCAGCCCTCGCATTCGCGTCATGTGCGCGCTGGGAGGCCAGACGAAAATCTGATGCCTGGCACCCCCAACCGATGCCCGAATGGCAGCGTGTGGTACGGATTGCGCTCGCCAACCTCGCCCGGCGATTTTGAAACTTTCGAGCGAGATAAAATCAGTTTGAGCCAGCCTTCACCTTGAGGCCCCCTTCATCGTGAACAACGTGAAAAGCTGAACAGCAACGGCTAATCCGCAATCCCGCCAATCACGTAAGCTGTTCACTTCGCTGTTCATTGCTCATCACGTCTGAACAGCAAGACGACCCAAGAGCCTCGAAACGGCGCAAATCGTTGAAGAGCTGCCAGTCCCAAGACCCAGGTGACACTCATCAACAATCAGGTGACAATTTCTGAGCCAAATTCGAAAAAAAATCACCAATTTATGCAGTTTTTTGCGTGAGACGGCGACACGGACGACGGGTGTTTTACACTCTCTTTTTCTCTACCGGGTGCAGTGCAGAATTCGTTTCGTGACCCGTCACACCGTCACATTGGCTTGAAACTGCGAAAATCTCCGTAACTTTGAGCGTAACTTGTGTACACACGAGCAAGCTTGACGCGGAGCCTCCCCCAGCACGCCAGCCGTTCGCCATCCAAGGCAGCGCGCGCCCCCCCCTGTATGTTTTGGCATGATATTCAATTTTCAAGTCGCAGCGGAAAGAATGGTCCTGAAATCGTCCCAACTCCGAATCTTGAACATATAGAGAACATTTTTGCCCAATGCAAGCGGAAAATCCGCTGAAGTCAAAGAACCTAGTTCGTACGGTAGTTGACCGCAATCGCTTGCAGGGCCGCGATTTCATTTGTGAAAACTCGGTCGAGTTTGACAAAATGACCTTGCGCGGAAGGATTGAGTACCGAGGCTTCGACGCCATTGCTGGCCCGAATGATAACACCCGCATCGTACCATTCATTGGCGCCCGAACTGGCCCCCGAAAGATGAGTTTTGACTTGGACTTCAGTTCCAGTTTGCGCGTCGTCGAGCAGAAATTCGCGGGTTACACCGTCCGCTTCAGGCTTGGAGCAAATAATCATCGTCGTTCCTTTCTTATGATCCCCGTGTGCGCGAGGCCATGTTTGGCTCCCGCGCGCGTCAATCCATTTCCCTTGTAGTCCTGGTCTCAGCTGCAGCCCGTCGTCGTTCCGCAGCTGTCGCATTTCATGCACGTGCCGTTTCTCACCAGCGTAAAGTTTCCGCAATTACTGCAGGCATCGCCCTCGTACCCCTTGATGCGCGCCTCTTGAATTTTCCGGACCCGAGAAGCCGACGTTGTGATTGCCACTTCGCGCTCAACCACTTCGATGGCCTGAGCGACGGGGTTGCGGCGCGGTGCTTCCAGCACGATTTCGCTGGTGGCGGCACGCGCGGTTACGATCGTAGTCTCGGTGCGCACGGCCGTTTGGCCGCCGGCAAAGACTACCAGCTGTTGCGGGATTTGACCGCGCACCAAGCCGGATGAAACAATCCGCGCAGGGTTCTGCGGTGCCGGTGGCCGTGCGCCCTCGTTTTCGCCGCCGCCAATTTCCGAACCGTCCGGATTGCCCGGAACGACATGAGCGAGATCATGGCGTCCAAGGTACGACACCGCCAGTTCGCGGAAGATGTAATCGAGCACCGATGTAGCATTCTTGATCGAGTCGTTGCCGGTGACGATACCTGCGGGCTCAAAGCGCGTAAACGTGAACGCCGCCACGAAAGTTTCAAGCGGCACACCGTACTGCAAGCCTGTCGAGATGGCGATGGCAAAGCTGTTCATCAGGCTGCGGAAGGCGGCACCTTCCTTGTGCATGTCGATGAAGATCTCACCCAATCGTCCGTCGTCGTATTCACCGGTGCGCAAATAGACTTTGTGCCCGCCGACATTGGCTTTTTGCGTGTAGCCCTTGCGGCGCTGCGGAAGTTTTTCGCGGTCGCGCTTGGTGATTTCGATGACGCGCTCGACAACGCGCTCGGCGATGGCCTGCGCACGCGCTGTTTGCGACATGTCGGGCAGCAGGTCGAGGAGATCGTCCTCGTCGTCTTCACCCGACAGGATCGTCGACGCCAGCGGTTGAGACAGTTTCGACCCGTCGCGATAGAGCGCGTTGGCTTTGAGCGCCAGCTTCCACGACTTCATGTACGCGTTGGCGCAGTCCTGGACCGTCGCGCTGTTGGGCATGTTGATGGTCTTGGAGATGGCGCCCGAGATGAACGGTTGGGCCGCGGCCAGCATGAAAATGTGGCTGTCGACCGAAAGGGCGCGCTTGCCCGTTCGCCCGCAAGGGTTGGCGCAATCGAACACAGACAGATGCTCGTCCTTGATATGCGGCGCCCCTTCCAGGGTCATCGCGCCGCAGCAATAGATATTGGCGGCGTCGATCTCGCTCTTCGTGAAGCCCAATTCGGCCAGCAGGTCGAAATCGGCCGTGTCCATGCGATCCGGCGCCAAGCCCAATTGCGTGGTGCAGAACTCTTCGCCCAGCGTCCATTTGTTGAAGACAAAGCGAATGTCAAACGCCGTGGCGAGGGCCGCCTCGACTGACGCCAGTTCCTTCTCGCCAAAGCCTTTGAGCTTCAGCCATTCGTGGTTGACGCCCGGTGAGCCGTTGAGCGTGCCATGACCGACGGCGTAGTTGATGGTCGCCTCGATCTGTTCCGGGCGGTATCCCAGCACGCGCAGTGCTTCAGGGACAGACTGGTTGATGATTTTAAAGTATCCGCCGCCGGCCAGCTTTTTGAATTTGACCAGCGCGAAATCAGGCTCGATCCCCGTGGTGTCGCAATCCATAACCAAGCCGATCGTACCCGTCGGCGCGATGACTGTCGTCTGGGCGTTGCGGTACCCGTAAAGTGTCCCTTGTGCCAGAGCTTCGTCCCAGCTGCCGCGCGCGCGGTCAATCAGGCCTTCGTATCCCTGCGCCGGCATTTCGATGGCGCTCAGAGGAACCGGCTTGATCGCAAGTTTTTCGTACCCATCGACCGTGCCATGCGCCGCGCGGCGGTGATTGCGAATGACGCGCAACATGTGCTCGGTGTTGTTGGCATAACCTTTGAAGGCGCCCAGTTCCCGCGCCATTGCCGCCGACGTTGCATATGAGGCGCCGGTCATCAAGGCGGCAAGCGCGCCGGCAACAGCCCGGCCTTGCTTGCTGTCATAAGCGATACCCGATGACATCAACAACCCGCCAATGTTGGCGTAGCCCAAACCAAGCGTGCGGTACTTGTAGGAGAGCTGCGCGATTTCCCTGGACGGGAATTGCGCCATCATCACCGAAATTTCCAGCACGATGGTCCACAGGCGTACCGCGTGCTCGTAGGCGACGACGTCAAACACTTTGCGCCCGTCCGGCATTTCCTTGCGGAAGGCGAGCAAATTCAACGAAGCAAGATTGCAAGCCGTGTCGTCGAGGAACATGTATTCCGAGCACGGATTGGAGGCGCGGATCGGGCCCGAGGCGGGGCAGGTGTGCCAGTCGTTGATCGTCGTGTGAAATTGCAAGCCCGGATCGGCGCATTGCCAGGCGGCTTCGGCGATCTTGTCCCACAACCCGCGCGCCTTCAGCGTCTTGTGCAACTTGTTGTCGGTGCGGCGTGTGAGTTTCCAGTCGCCATCGCTTTCGACGGCGCGCAGGAAGTCGTCGGTGACGCGAACAGTGTTGTTCGAGTTCTGCCCCGAGACGGTGTAGTACGCCTCGCCATCCCAATCGGTGTCGAGCGTCGGGATCAGCATAGACGTATAGCCTTGGCGGGCGAACTGGACCGCGCGCTGAATGGCGTTGTCCGGAATAAAGACTTTGCGCGCGGCTTTGATTTCGCGCTTCAAGGCCGGGTTTTCCTGCGGATCGAAACAGGCGTCGCCATCGGCGCTGCAATTGACGCAAGCCTTGATGATGGCGTTCAGATGCTTGTTCAGCAACCGTGTCCCCGCAACAAGGGCCGCCACTTTTTGCTCTTCAGTGACCTTCCAGTCGATGAAGGCCTCGATGTCCGGATGATCGACATCGACGATCACCATTTTCGCCGCGCGCCGCGTTGTGCCGCCGGACTTGATGGCGCCAGCCGCGCGGTCACCGATTTTCAGGAAGCTCATCAAGCCCGAAGACTTGCCGCCGCCCGACAGCTTTTCGGATGAACCGCGCAAAGCGGAGAAATTCGAACCCGTACCCGAGCCATACTTGAACAAGCGCGCTTCGCGGACCCACAGGTCCATAATGCCGCCTTCATTGACCAGATCGTCTTTGATGCCTTGGATGAAGCACGCATGCGGCTGCGGATGCTCATAGGCGCTGGTCGATTGAACAAGTTCGCCGGTCCAATGGTCAACGTAGTGATGGCCCTGAGCCGGGCCGTCTATGCCGTAGGCCCAGTTCAGCCCGGTGTTGAACCATTGAGGGCTGTTGGGGGCCGCCATTTGGTTGGCCAGCATGAAGCGCATTTCGTCGAAGAAGGCGCGAGCGTCGTTTTCCTGGTCGAAATAGCCGCCCTTCCAGCCCCAATAGGTCCAGGTTCCAGCCAGGCGGTCAAAGACTTGTCGCGCGCTGGTCTCACCTACGTTTTTGGCATCGCCCTCCAGGGCCGCCAGCGCCTCTTCGTCGGGTGCCTTACGCCACAACCACTCAGGCACATTTGCTTCGGCCACCGGTTTGAGCCGTGCAGCGATGCCGGCTTTGCGGAAGTATTTCTGGGCGAGGACGTCGGACGCGACCTGCGACCAACGTCCGGGTACCTCTATACTGTCTTGCCGGAAGACCACCGAGCCATCAGGATTGCGAATCTCGCTCGCGGTAGAGCGAAACGGAATGCCTTCGTATGCAGATTGGCCTTCAACGGTAAAACAACGGTCGATACGCATGCCTAACAGCCCTTTTTAGATTGCCCTTCGTGCCCAACAATCGCCTGCCGGCACCTCTTGGTTTTTTGGGACGGGCGGCCAGCCAAACCATGGGTTCGGCCATCGCGCTTTTGCGTCCCAAACCTCCTCGAAAACAGGCGCTGGCAGGGACCCCTATGTAGTACCTACATTTTGATTGCCGCAATAGATTTTGTGTTAATCGGCGTTAGGAACTACTATATTTTGTGCCTCGATCTGTGGAGATCACCGGGAAACCACGGTGGGAAAATCAGACTCACGCACCTCGTGGCGCGCTCACCACAGTGCGGTGCGGACGGATGCATTTTACACCCCATCCCTGTCCCAGGCTCCGGAGTCAGAGCCAACACCTTGGCGACACTGACTCTTCCTGCTTCACGCCCCAAATTACGTCCAAAACTCAGCGTTAGAATCAGATGAGCCGAACGAAATTATGCATCCCCAAACGCCTGTGGAAAGCAGCCGGCACCGAACCAGTCGCCAGGCGTTAATCATGATATTGGCTGAAACGGGTGGCAGGGGGTATATCTCTCGATTTCCCGTGCACTTGTGCACGATAAGCATTTCCGCCATTTCTAAAACGACTTTTAACCATAAGTTTGGCATGATTTAGCCATTTCCATTTAGTGTGCAGCCAACATGCACGGGCTTGCGCCTGCGAGTTGACTTTGATCAGAAATCTCAAGGTGGACCAAACCCACAGCTCTCCCGTCCGCCGGCAAGGGGCCAGAAGCTTTGGGTCACGCATGCACGTTTCAAGTCGCAGCGGCAAACAGGGCGGACCCTGCACCGAAAGGAACATAAATAGAACATTTATCCAACAAGTCAATCCAAAAATGTAAATTGCAAGCCGCTCACCGAACGCTCACCGGTGCCATATTTTTTTTTGGCCAGTCCCCGTTTTACAAAGTCGTCGTCGATTTCGCATAAATCAGATAATTGTAGGCACGCTCTTTCGGCCGCCTAGATCCAGCCAAACCTGAATGTCTAGCTTCCAACAACTTTTGACGAGCCTCGACCGCGACCCCGGCAAGCGGGGCAAGCAGTTCGAGCATTTCGTCAAATGGTTCCTGATCACTGACCCGGAGTGGACCACGCAAGTTGCGCGGGTCTGGCTGTGGGTCGAGTGGCCGGGGCGCTGGGGACGTGACCGCGGCATCGACCTGATTTTCGAGCACCGGAACGGTCAGACATGGGCGGTTCAGGCAAAGAGCTACGCGCCCGAATACGAAGTCACCAAAGCCGACGTTAGACGAATCGGGATCAGAGTGGATTTCTATATCGTGAGCATGTAAGACAATCCAGCTACTAAGTAACAGCCTCCGCATGACTTCTGCAGATGCTAGGGTCTCGGACCGCGTGGGATAGGCCATGCACTCGCGATAACGCGCAGGGTCGTGTTGCCTTCCGCTGGGTCAAGTGTGTCCCCCGGTCTTGAGCGCGTACGACACGTCGCAAAGGGACTAAAGAAGGTAAGGTTCAGCGCGCTCCTGCATCGTGTCACCACTGAACTGCTCGCGGCGCATTTCGGGGTCAGAGTAGATTTCCTCCGGCTTGAACAGTAGCGTGGAATATGGGTTAAGTGTCGAGTTCATTGCTGTTTTGCTTTTGGGGGCAGCCCCTGGTTGTTGTATGCGGGTAAAACTGCTTCGCGCCGCTTCCGATGGACAAAGACTACATTATATTAGCCCTCAGGCTGGAACCACGCCGATACGCAAGCCCATTGCCGCCAGTACTTTGGCGAGCGTGTCGAGCCTTGGGTTGCCGCCCTGCGAAAGTGTACGATAGAGAGCCTCGCGGTTGAGACGGGTCTCTTTCGAAAGCAAAGCCACACCACCCCTCGCATCGGCGACGTGCCGGAGTGCGGCCGTGAACAATTCCATGTCACCGTCCTGAAGACATTCTTCCAGATAGATCGCTGCCACTTTCGGGTTCTTGAGCATCTTCCGGCGGGTTTCAGTATATGATCTGCTTGGTTTCATATTTTGATCCTGTCTTCATAGTCAGCCAGATGCGCCTTGGCTTTTGGGCTCTTGCAACTGTCCCGAGAGTACGGCGGCAACTGGAATCATGCAGCCCCATTCCCGTTCACGCGAGTTTGACTTGTTCCATCGTAGTTACGAGCCTCACCTGCACCGCAACCGCAGTGAGCCCCGGCACACTTCCGGCCAGCAATACCAGGCAATTCTTTATCGGCTGATCAAGCATCGCATGCGCCTCACGGGCTGCCTCTGCTAAAACGCGCGCGATAAGCTTTCGCTCACCCAGTTCTGGCTGCTGGCGCCTTTGGGAGCGTCGGTGTTGGTGCTCAAATGTGGGTTTTTCAGTGCTGGCGCCTTTGCGCAGACTGCGAAAATCGAAGGGGTTATACCTTGAAATGGCGGATTAGCTTGCGATATGTCCGCAATGTGTGGTGCACAATGCGTCTTAAATAGTCATACTGCAGCGCACCCGGGCGTTGGTTGCCCGGGCGCCGTGTTCGCCGGTCTTTGGCTGTTCGTAAGAGTTGAGGGATTCGATGCAAAGGCCGAAGTTGGTTTGGCGCTCTATCAGCGTCATGTGGATCATCTTGGCGCTGCAGCTGGCAGCGCCCGCAAGCCACGCAAAGCCATCGTGGCCGCAAACGGGCAGCGACCTTCGGCCGGACCCCTCCATCAAATTCGGCGTATTGCCCAACGGCATGCGCTACGCGATCAAACGCAACGCCAATCCCGAGGGCACGCTGTCCCTGCGGATGCGCATCGACGCGGGTTCGCTGCACGAGCGCGACGACGAACGCGGTGTTGCGCATTTCCTGGAACACATGGCCTTCAATGGATCGCAGAACTATCCGGAAGGCGAAATGTTCCGTGTGCTGCAGCGCATGGGCATGCAGATCGGATCGGCGGCAAACGCTGCGACCGACTATGACAACACCACGTTTTCGTTGTCGCTGCCCAGCGTACGCACAGAGATCCTGAATTCCGGTTTCAAAGTCTTGCGTGAAATCGTCGGGCGATTGACGCTGTCGCAGGCAGCCATCGAACGCGAGCGCGGGGTAATCCTTTCCGAAGAGCGGGCGCGCGACACGCCCGGGATCAGGGCCGCACTGGCGCAGCTTGATCTGCTCTTTGCCGGGCAAAAATATACGCGGCGCTCGCCGATTGGGGACACAGCGTTTATCCGCTCGGCCAGCACTGACCAGCTCAAAAGCTTTTATCAGCGCTTTTACCGGCCTGAACGGGCTTTGCTGGTGGTTGCAGGCGATCTCGATCCGGCTGTGATCGAGGCCAAAGTTGTGGCCGTGTTTTCCGATTGGTCGCAACCGGGTGCGCAACCGCCCGCAGAAGATTTCGGCCGTCCCAAACCACGCGGCCTTGACGCAGCCCAGGTGGTCCAGCCTGGCCTGGAGGAAACACTGAGTGTCAGCTGGGTGCAGCCCGAGGATCAACGCCTGGACACAACGGCTCGGCGCAAGGAGACCCATCACCGCATTGTCGCCTACACGGTGGTCAATCGCCGCTTGAGCAAGCTGTCGCGCCAGGCTGATCCACCCTTCATCGACGCGCAGATTGACCGCGACGTCGTTCGCGGCGGCGGTGTGGTGACCGCGTTGACGGTGCGCACAAAGTCGGGCGAGTGGGCGCGAGGGATTGCGGCGGCAGAACAAGAGCTGCGCCGCGCACTGGTGCATGGATTGCAGCAAAGCGAGATTGAGCGCGAGGCGCTGGAACAGCGTTCTCCATATCTGCTCGTCGCCGCCAACGCCAACACGCGCACGAACATGGATGTGGCCGACCTGATCCTGGGATCGATCAATTCCAATCGCGTACCGACCGACCCCAAGACGGACCTCGATCTGTATACGCAGAGTATTGCAGGGCTTAAAGCATCGTCCGTCACCCAGGCGTTGAAAGCCTCGGTCAGCGGTGTAGGGCCGCTCATTTTCATAGCAGCCTCCGAGCCGATTGCCGGCGGCTTGCCCGCCGTGCGCAATGCCTACGCCCTGAGCGCCAAGGTTGCGGTGGTGCCGCCGGGAAAAGACGAAATCAAAGAGTTCACCTATCGCGACTTCGGCACCAAGGGCGTCGTCACCGAGCGCAAAAATTTGTCCGACATTGGTGCAACGCTGGTGCGGTTTTCAAATGGCGTCATGTTGAACGTCAAATCGACGGCGTATGAAAAGGATCGCGTCGGTGTAATTGTACGGATGCCGGGCGGGTACCTTGCCCTTCCGCAAAACAAACGTGGCCTGAGTTGGGCTTTGCCTTTCGGATTTGTCGAGGGCGGCCTGGGCCGGCTTGAAATGCAAGAACTCGAGCAAACGGAGCCCGGACATTTTGCGGGAATCAATCTGGGTGTTGACGAAGACAAGTTCCAACTGTCCGGCGATACGGTCGAACGCGATGTGCTGTTGCAATTGCAAGTGCTGGCAGCGTTCAGCACCGATCCGGCGTACCGGCCCGATGGCCTGCGCCGGATTCAGTCAGCGGCCGACGGTCAGCAACGCGAGCAAACGTCGAAAGCAACAGGCGTGCTTTCGCGTGAGTTGCAGGGCGTGCTGCACGACGGAGATCCGCGCTGGGCCGTGCCGTCGGTGGCGGAGCTTAAAGCGCTGACGATGAATGACGTCAAAGCAGCGATCTCTCCGGCATTGGCGCGGGCGCCACTGGAAGTCACGATCGTGGGCCATGTCAAAGTCGAAGATGCAATTGAGGCCGTGGCCAAAACTTTCGGAGCGCTCCCCCCGCGGGACCCGAAATTCAAACTGTCTGATACGGCATTGGCGGTGCGCTTTCCGCAAACGGGACGTGCGCTTGAATTCCGCCATAACGGCCGTGCCGACCAAGCCGCAGTGGCGGCTGTGTGGCCGGGACCGGATCTGTTTTCCGACTCAAAGCGTGAACGCGTCATTAGCGTTTTGAACGAAGTCCTGCAGCTGCGCCTGATCGACGAGGTGCGTGAAGCGCAAGGCGGGACCTACACACCGTTCGGGCACTATTGGTCGTCGCGCTCGATCAAGGGCTATGGCTACATCGTCGCCGGCGTCGAGCCCAAACCCGATGCAGCCGATCTGTTTTTCACCACGCTAGGCAAAATCACTGATGAATTGCGCGATGGAACATTGTCGGCCGATCTCCTGGATCGCGCCCGCAAGCCGCTGCTCTATCAGCACTACGCGGCGGAATCGACGAACGCCTATTGGCTCGAGGCCCTCAGCGACGCGCAATCCGACCCGCGCAACCTGGATCGCGTGCGTTCGGCGCTAAACGATATCAGTTCAATTACAGCCGACGATGTCATCGAAGTCGCCAACGCGTTTCTCGATGACAAGCGCCGGGTGGATATTCGGGTGCTGCCGAAATAGCCGCTCACTCTGCGGCATAGGCGTGCCAAATACCGTCGTCGTCGCGCACACGGATTGCGCCATCGGACGAGCGTTCGAGTGCGTCTGACTCCAGATTGACCTTGGCATAACCGCCCGGAATGTCGAGCACATAGGCGGGCAGGGCAGGGCCCGAAACGCTGCGGCGCAGCTCCCGCATCAATCTCTGGCCATCGGCAATCGTGGTGCGGAAATGCGACGTGCCCGGCGCAAGGTCTGCGTGATGCAGGTAATAGGGTTTGATACGATTTTCGACGAAGCAGTTCATCAGCTCAGCCAGTGTCGCAACGTCGTCGTTGATCCCTTTGAGCAGCACCGACTGGCTCAGCATCGGGATGCCCGCTTCAACAAGGCGGGCGATGGCTTGCCGCGCCGCAGCCGTAAATTCCCGCGGATGATTGGCATGGAGTGCAACAAAGGTGGCCTTGGGCGTGGCTTGCAGGGCCGCAACGAACTCCGGCGTGACGCGCGCAGGGTCAACGACCGGTACGCGCGTGTGCCAGCGCAAAATTTTCACATGTGGAATGGCAGCGCAGCGTTGCGTCAACTCGCTCACCCGGCGGGCAGTGAGGATGAAGGGGTCGCCGCCGGTGAAAATCACCTCAGCAATTTCATCATGGCCCGCAATGTAATCAATGGCAGCCGTGATGGCGTCAGGTGAAAGGCTGGGTTCGCGTTCAGGTCCCACCATTTCGCGGCGAAAGCAAAAGCGGCAATAGACCGGACAGATATGGACGATTTTGAGCAACACCCGGTTGCGGTGGCGATGCACGATGCCTTCGACCGGCGTATGGCGCTTGTCGCCAATGGGGTCGCCCGACTCTTGCGGGCGTGTGTCGAGTTCACGTTCATCGGGAATGAACTGAAGGGCAATAGGGTCGCGCGGATCGCCGTCGTCGATAAGGTCCGCCATCGCAGGCGTGATGGCCACAGCATAGCGCAGGGCCACGCCGCTGAGCGCCTCAATCCGATCACGCGGGATCAGCGCGCCGGCAGCCAGTTCATCGACGCTGCGCAGAGTACGGGCGCTCATGCCCGCCCTGCCGGTGGAGTCCACATGACGTCCTCGATATGCGGGGCGCCGGTGGCGAGCATGATCAGCCGGTCAAATCCCAATGCGACGCCGCTGGCTTGCGGCATGTGGGCAAGCGCCGCGAGCAGGTCCTCGTCGATCGGGTAACGCTCGCCATAGATGCGCTGCTTCTCATCCATTTCGTGTTCGAAGCGTTTGCGTTGTTCCACGGGGTCAGTGAGTTCACCAAAACCGTTCGCCAGTTCCACACCCAGAACATAAAGCTCAAAGCGTTCGGCCACGCGCGCATCGTGCAGGCTCGCTCGCGCCAGCGCCGCTTCAACGCGGGGGTATTGGTCGAGAATCGTGGGCGCTTCAAACCCCAGGTGCGGCTCCACGCGTTCCACGAGTATGCGGCTGAAAATGTCAGACCACGTATCAGAGTCCGAACACGCGCAACCCACTTGTTCGGCCAGTGCCTCTCTGTCGTCCAGCGTCGCCAGAAGATCGACGCCAGCGTAACGCGTGAAGGCGTCGGCAACGCTGATCCGTTGCGGTTCGATCGCCGCATCAAGGCTCCGCCCACGATAAGCGAAAGCCGATGTGCCGGCACTTTCAATCGCGATGTCCAGCAGGTGAGCGCAGTCGGCGATCACAGTGCTGTAGTCTTCATCCGCCCGATACCACTCCAGCATCGTAAACTCCGGCACATTAACCGGCGCGGTTTCACGATCGCGAAAGACACGAGCGAAATCGAAGATGCGCGTTTCGCCCGCAGCCAGCAGCTTCTTGCAGGCGAACTCCGGCGACGTGTGCAGATAATATTGCCTGCCGGTATCGGCATGGGTCGAGAAAGCGTGCAGGTGGGTCTCGTTACCGGGAGATATCTGCAATGCGGCACATTCGACTTCGGTGAAGCCATCGCCTTCGAAATAGCGGCGCATAGCGGCCTTCGTCCGATTGCGCGCCAGCAAAAATGGCCGCCGGTCCCCATGCCGGTTCCGCGACCACCAGGGCGAAGCGGTTACCATGCCGCGCCTTGCCGGGCACGGGCATCTTGGCGAAGCGCCGCCGCGCTGCTATCACCCAGCGCAAATAAGGAGAACGCAGTGGTTTCTGTCATCGCGAGCAATGTGCGCAAAGGGAATGTCATCGACAAGGATGGCAAGCTCTATGTGGTCCTAACAGCTGAAAATTTTCACCCCGGCAAGGGCACGCCAACGACGCAAATTGAGATGCGTCGGATCAGCGACGGGGTCAAGGTAAATGATCGCTACAAAACAACCGACAGCCTTGAAAAAGCGTTCCTGGACATGCGCAAGAACAACTACCTGTACAAGGACGGTGACGCCTACGTCTTCATGGATCCCGAACATTTCGACCAGTCGCACGTCCCGGCCGAAATCCTGGGAGACATGGCGGTCTACCTCCAGGAGAACATGGAAGTGACGCTGAGCCTGCACAACGGCGTGGCGGTCGCCATCGAGATCCCCTCGCGCGTGGTGCTTGAGGTGGTGGACACCGAACCGGTCGTCAAGGGGCAAACCGCATCGTCGTCGTTCAAGCCTGCCAGACTGTCGAATGGCGTCAAGTCGGCGGTCCCTCCGCACATCAATTTGGGCACGCGCATCGTGGTCAACACCGAAGATGGCTCGTACGTCGAACGCGCGAAAGACTGAGCCGCATGAGTGAACTCGACTTCACCGGCAAAACGGTTCTGGTCGTTGGCGGCTCGAGCGGCATCGGCAACGGCATCGCCCAGGGCTTTCGCAAGCACGGCGCTGTCGTTCATGTCTGGGGCACGCGCCCCAAAGCCGGCGACTACAACGTTGATGAAGGGTCGGATTTAAGCGGTCTTCATTATGCGCAAGTTGACGTGTCCGATTTTGTTACCGTTGAAACCCTGAAGCCCAACTTCAAGACGCTTGACGTGCTGGTGTTGAGCCAGGGCACGGTCGTCTACAAACGCGGCGAGTTTCAGATGGATGGCTTCCAGAAAGTCATGGATCTAAACCTGAACAGCCTGATGGCCTGCGCGATCAAGTTCCACGACATGCTGGCGGCAAGCAAGGGCTCGTTGATCACTGTGTCATCGACCGCGGCCTATCATTCGACACGCGGCAATCCGGCCTACAATGCCTCGAAGACCGGTGCCGTGGGCCTGACGCGCACGCTGGCAGAAGCATGGGCGGGTGACGGCATCCGCGTCAACGGCATCGCGCCGGGTCTGGTTGACACCAAGCTCACGAAAGTCACGACGTCCAATCCCGAAAGGTTGGAAGCGACACTCGAAGGCATCCCGCTCAGGCGCCTGGGCACGCCGCAAGACATGGCGGGCGTGGCCTTGTTTCTGGCCTCACCGCTGGCGGCCTATGTGGTGGGGCAAACCATTCCGGTTGATGGCGGGCTGATCCTCTAGCTGCCCAAAAATTTCGCTGCCCGCTTTTCCGAGAAGGCTGCAACCCCCTCGCCATAATCGTGCGACCGGCCGAGGCTGCGCTGCAGGTCGCGCTCAAGGTCGAGTTGCTGATCAAGCGTTGACGCCCACGCTTTGCGGATCGCGAGCTTTGTGGCGCCCAACCCTCTGGTCGGACCCCCGGCAAATTTCTCCAGCAGTTTGGCGGCCTCCGCCTGCAATTGATCGTCATCGACTGCGCGCCAGATCAACCCCCAGCTCTCGGCTTTTTCCGCACCAAGCGCCTCGCCGGTCAGCGCCAATCCCATGGCGCGCGCTTGGCCAGCAAGTCGCGGCAGGATCCAGGTGCCGCCGGAATCCGGAACCAGTCCGATATTGGCGAACGATTGAATGAACCGCGCCGACTTCGCCGCCAGCACAATGTCGGCGGCAAAGGCGATGTTGGCGCCGGCCCCGGCCGCAACCCCGTTGACCGCGCAGATCACCGGCTTGGGCAAAGCGACCAGGCGGCGGATCAGCGGATTGTAGCGCTGCTCGATCGACTCCCCCAGATCGACGCCATCGCCACCGGGAGCAACGGCGCGATCAGACAAATCCTGCCCCGCACAAAAGCCGCGGCCCGCACCCGTGATCAGCAGGGCGCGGATGGAGGCGTCCTCCTCGACCAGATTCAGTGCCGCCGCCACCTCGCCGTGCATTTGCACATTAAAGCTGTTCAGCCGCTCGGGGCGGTTGAGGGTCAGCGTCGCCGCGCCGTTGGCGACGTCAAAGAGAATGGTTTCCATGTGTCGGATTTCCTGCAGGACAAAAATCGGAGGAGATGCGCCTTTCATTTTAGGACAAACAGGACACAGAACACAGTCCAAAAACACTGTCCTGTCTCACCTGTCCTGTTGACAGGCGCCCGTCGCGTAAAGGCTTTCCGCCCAATCGACAATCGTCGCAGCCGAAGGCCGGGGCTCGCCAGCCGAGCAGTCGCTTGGCACCGGCACTCGTCTGGCGCGCGGACCGGGCCTGGTATAGATTACGGTGACAGAGCACTAAACCCCTGGGAGCGCAGGCTTCCAGCCGGCCCTTTCAGTGCCCGGAAACAATGTGGGCGGCGCACCGCGTCATCACGGGCTAATTGAGGCGTTGACCTGGCTGGCGTCGCCATGTCCGCAACACCTCGACCAGCGCCCGCGCATCGTTGGCGGCGAGGTTGCGGATGCGCAGGCCCTTGTGAGACCGGCTCGAGCTAAAACAGACGTCAAGGGTGCCAAAAACCTGTCGCCGCATTTGCCGGATTTCGGCTTGGGCTATGCCCTCATGTAATTAAGGGGACGATATAAGTAATTGCAAAGTCAAGGGCACGAGGCACGATTGATTCAAGGCAATTGCCTATATCGTCCCCTTAATTCCTGCGTGTCGCGGAGAGGCGCTTACCCTCGCAGCGCCGGCGTCTCATCGGCGGAAGACGTGATGTGCACGCGCAACGGAGCGTTCGAAAGGCGCTCCGTTGCGATGCTCAAGTATGCGCGATTGTTACTGGTCGAGGATCGGGGCGAAGCCACCCATGATCATGCGTTTGCCGTCGAAGGGCATGTCGTTCATTGCCTTCATGCGCGGGTCTTGCATTACCTTTGCCATACCCTTGTCGCGCGCGTCCTTCGACGGCCATTCGATCCAGCTGAAAATCACCGCTTCGCCGTCTTCGGCTTTCACCGCGCGGCGGAAGTCGGTGACCTTGCCGTCGGGAACGTCGTCGCCCCAGCATTCGACCATGCGCGTTGCGCCGAACTCTTTGAAGAGCGGTAAGCCTTTGCGCGCGTGTTCGAGATAGGCCTGCTTGTTGTTCTTGGGAACAGCAAGCACAAATCCGTCGATGTAACTCATATCGTTTCCTTTGAGGGTTCTCATGTGGCCAAAAGCGGGACACGCCGTCGCGCCAAGCCGTTCATGACGAGTTGAAAGTTTAGTGCTTCTGCATCTTTTGCATCATAGCAGCGTGACGCTTTTTCAATTCGTCGGGCGGCACGTCTTCGATGTGTGTTGCGATCCACTAGGTATTGCCGGCGAAATCCTTCACGCATCCCATGCGGTCGCCATAGAACTGATCCGCCACCCCGTCTTTGATTTGGGTGGCGCCCGCCTGGAGCGCGCGCTTGTAAGTCGCATCCACGTCATCGACGTAAATGTAGAGCGACGCAGGTGAGGCTTTGAAACCACCCTCCATGGGGTCCATGAGCATGATGTGGCTGTCGCCGATTTTCAGCTCAGCGTGGCCGATCATTCCGGGTTTGTCGCCCGGCATTGTCATGCTTTCCTTGGCGTTGAACGCCTTCTTTGCAAACTCAATAAAATTCGCTGCTCCATCGACAGTTATGAAGGGCGTGATGCTGTGACGCCCTTCTGGCGTCGCCTTCACGTAGAATCTGGTTGCGGATTTTGCGGCTGTTTTTCCGGTCACCGAACCGGACTGTGATTCCGACATATGAGTTGCCTCCTTGGCAGATAGTGGTCGAGTGAGGGGTAAGTGCGTCGGTGATGGCATCGTTCCCACATCGTGAAGCGGGTTACGCATTGTTTACTTGGTTCCGTGCGCTATTTCGCGCAAATGCCACCTTACCGGGAGTCCATGGCGATCAATTAAGTCCAAGCGGTGCGGGCCTAAAGAGCGGCATCCCAAGCAGTCATTTGGCCTGCATGCGCAGAGCGGTGCTAGAGTGCGTGCTGCTTGTGATTCCACTGTACGTGAAGGTGAGCCATGGTGTCTGTCGGTGAGTGGAAGGCGTCCCCTTCGGGACGGTCGGCGTCGTTTGGGGCCGCAAGCCTGCTGCGGCAAGTGCCCTTATTCATATTGCCGGCGTTTGCGATTGCCGTTCTGTCGCTGATCGCGTGGACAAGCCTCACCTACGGCATTCCAGTCCAAATGTTTACAAGGGACATGGCGGTTCTTGCCAAATTTCATCCGTTTGTGGCGGTCGCATCGAGTCTCGGCGCGTTTCTCATGGTTGCGACGGCAACGTGTTGTTTATTCGCGTTTTCAGTCGCGCGCGAGACCGGCCGGCAGATACCGTGGCACGTCTTGGCCGTGGGTCTGTTTTCACTGTATCTGGCGGCAGATGATTTTTACGAGTTTCATGATCGTCTATTTCCACGCAACTTTGGAATCCCTCAGCAGCTTGTTTACGCGTTGATCGCGGCAACTGCTGCGGCGATCACATTTCGCTGGTGGCGCCACTTCCTAGCGTTTCGCCCATGGTTGCTGGCGGCGGCTTTGTTCTTTTTGAGCATCTCGATGGCATCCGATATCTTCGACAAAATGCTTCTGAGCATACTCCATCAATGGCAGTTTTTTTGGGAAGACAGTGCAAAGTTTGTAGGGATTTCCCTGTGGGCGACCTATTTCATAGGCATGGCGCAACGCACGCTTTCGCGATAATTTCGGAAACAGTGCACTTAACTCCGTTCGGCTGCGGACCGCGCCAGAGGCGCGGTTGTGGTGAGTCAATTATGTACACAGTCACCGTAGCCCTCCACGCTCTGTTACCTTCGTCCTGGCGTGTTTGAGCCACAGACGCGTCGTCGTAGGGAGTGCCTTACCGGGACGAAGCGCCGTACCTGGCCATGTGCAATACTCCTCTAATGGCAAGCTACAATCTCGACTTCGGCCAGCCCTTCTATTGTCAAGCTTCATGTATCGTCTTGTCAACAGGTCGGAAGACACCGGTCCGCGAGACGCAGGTCTGGGTGACTGAGGGCGCCCTGACTGCACACATTGGTGCCTATCGCATGGATCTCGTGCCGGCACGGCCCAACGTCTTCGGAGGACGCCATACGCCATTCACAGCAGCAGAGGCCGTTGCCTTTACAGCGGACAGCGGTGGCATATCTACAAGCGTGGCTTGGAATGGTGCGTCGTTCACAGTCGTTCGATAGTGTATGTTGATTTGCGGCGCTGCAGGCCCTTTCGCGCGGGATTGGCCTCACGGTGATTGCGCCGGAATAATTGACCCTTTGCGGGCAATGCCCTACTCTAGTTTCGCCGCTGCAATCGTGAACGAGTTTGCTCGCCGATGTACACCACGGAACTTGAAGAGAAAAACAAAAAGCCTGCGCCGCGTGAAGTGCCGGTCGCCGAAGATCCCGCAAAGCTGGCGGCCTTTGAGGCGCGCGTCGCGGCGGATGAGTTTATCGAGCCCAAGGACTGGATGCCGGCGGCTTACCGCAAAACTCTGGTGCGCCAGATGTCCCAGCACGCGCATTCCGAAATCGTGGGCATGCTGCCCGAAGGCAACTGGATCACGAGGGCGCCAAGTTTGCGGCGCAAGGCGGTGCTGCTGGCCAAAGTGCAAGACGAAGGCGGGCATGGGCTTTATCTCTACGCTGCCGCCGAAACGCTGGGCACCAGCCGCGAGGAGATGATCGAGGCGCTGCATTCCGGCCGCGCCAAATATTCGACGATTTTCAATTACCCTACCTTGACCTGGGCCGACATCGGGGCGATTGGCTGGCTGGTGGATGGTGCCGCGATCTTGAATCAGGTGCCGCTGCAGCGCACCTCCTACGGTCCCTATGCGCGCGCGATGGTGAAAATCTGCAAGGAGGAAAGTTTCCATCAGCGTCAGGGTTTTGAAATCATGACGGTGATGGCGGGCGGTTTGCCCGAGCAGCGGCGCATGGCACAAGATGCGCTTGACCGCTGGTGGTGGCCGTCGCTGATGATGTTCGGGCCGCCCGATGACAATTCGCCCAACACGGCGCAATCGATCCGCTGGCGCATCAAGCGCGAGACGAATGACGATCTGCGGCAAAAGTTTGTCGATGTCACGGTGCCGCAAGCCGATGCGATCGGGCTCAAGGTTCCCGACCCAAAGCTCGCATGGAACGAAGCGCGTGGCTCGTATGATTTCGGGCCGGTCGATTGGGAAGAATTTTATGCCGTCGTCCGCGGTGAAGGTCCGGTCGCCAAAGATCGCGTGAAGGCGCGTGTCGCCGCATGGGAAGATGGCGCCTGGGTGCGTGAGGCGGCGTCCGCACATGCGGCGAAGCACGCCGTCAAAGCAGCAGCGGAGTAGGGCAATGAGCAACGATTGGCCGCTGTGGGAAGTGTTCGTTCGCGCGAAGCATGGCCTGTCACATAAACATGCCGGCAGCGTGCATGCCGCCGACGCGCGCATGGCGCTGGAGTCGGCGCGGGACACGTATACGCGGCGCATGGAAGGTGTCAGTCTGTGGGTGGTGCCATCGGCGCAGATTGTGGCGTCCGATCCCGGCGAAGCAGCGGCCCTGTTCGAACCGGCCGCAGACAAGGTCTATCGCCATCCGACGTTTTATGTGATCCCCGAGAATGTGAAGAACATCTGATGGACCGCGCGCTCAGTGACTATGCGCTTCGCCTCGGCGACGACAGCTTGATATTGGGTCAGCGCCTGTCGGAATGGTGCGGGCATGCGCCGATGCTTGAGCTCGATCTGTCGCTCGCCAATATCGGTTTGGATCTGGTGGGGCAGGCGACGCATTTTTTGACGCTGGCCGGTGACGCGGACAGGCTCGCCTTTCACCGCGATGTGCTTGATTTCAAAAACTGTTTGCTCGTTGAGCAGCCCAACGGCGATTTCGCGCAAACAATTGCGCGCCAGTTTATGTTTTCGAACTGGCAGGAATTGCAGCTGCGCGAGCTCTCGGACTCGGCGAACGCGACATTGGCGGCCATCGCAGCCAAAGCCGTGAAAGAGGTTGCCTATCACGCGCGCTTTGCCAACGAATGGGTAGTAAGGCTGGGCGACGGCACGGATGAAAGCCGTGCGCGCATGGAGCAAGCGCTTGAGTGGATGTGGCGCTTTGGCGACGAGCTGTTCGATGTCGATGCGCACCTTGAGCCGTTGATTGCAGAAGGAATTGCCGTCGACCCGCGCGAGCTTGGCGCTGAGTGGGAGGCGCGGATCGCCGCAACGCTGGCGCGCGCGGCGCTCAACGTGCCGGCGCCACGGCGCGGCGCCAGGGGCGGGCGCCTGGGGCATCATTCTGAGCATCTGGGGCATCTGCTCGCCACGATGCAGTTTCTGCCGCGCGCCTATACGGGGACAGTATGGTGAAAGCGCGCGTCCTTCAGGTGCTGGCGCGCGTGCCCGATCCAGAAATTCCATGTCTGTCGGTCGTTGATCTGGGGATCGTGCGCGACGTCACCGCAGATGCGGTCGTAATCACGCCGACCTATACGGGTTGCCCGGCAACGCTGATGATCGAGCAATCGATCCGCGCCGAACTTGATCGCGCCGGCTATGCACATCTTGGCATCAAGACTGTGCTGGCGCCGCCATGGACGACGGACTGGATCAGCGATGAAGGCCACGAAAAACTACGCGCCTTTGGTATCGCACCGCCGGACCGCTCCGCGCGCGAGGAAGACGCCATATGTCCGCGCTGCACCTCAACGCACACCGAAATGATCAGCCGCTTCGGCTCGACACCCTGCAAAGCGCTGCACCGCTGCCTAGCCTGCGGCGAACCCTTCGACAAATTCAAGTGCCATTAAGTTCATGTCGATAAACTCCGGATTTCACAAGCTGAAGGTTTCGCAAGTGCGCCGTGAGACGGCGGATGCGGTGTCCCTTCGTTTTGAGGTTCCGCCCGCTTTGCGCGATGCCTTCACCTTCAAGGCGGGGCAGCATCTGACACTCAAAGCTGACATCAACGGCGAAGATATCCGGCGCACTTATTCGGTGTGTGTTGCGGCTCACGAAAGGGAAATGCGCATTGCCGTGAAGCTCATGCGCAGCGGGCGCTTCTCGACCTGGGCGAACGAACACATCAAAGTGGGTCAGGAGCTTGAGGTTTTGCCGCCGATGGGACGCTTCGTCGAACCCGAGACCGCGGGAGACGCCCCCATTTATGTGGCGCTTGCGGGAGGGTCGGGGATTACGCCGGTGCTTTCGATTTTGAAATCGGTCCTGCATGAAAAGCAGCGCAGCCGGTTGACGCTGCTCTACGGCAATCGCGACTCCCTTTCGATCATGTTCTTGGAAGAACTGGCGGGCCTGAAGAATCGCTATCTCGACCGCCTCGAAGTCTATCACGTCCTTGAAGACGAAGCCGAGGAGATCGAACTCTTCAACGGCCGACTGGACCTCGCAAAGTGCCAGGAGGTGTTTTCATCACTCGTGAAAACGGAACAGGTGGATGCGTTTTTCATCTGCGGTCCTGGACCAATGATGGATGCAGCTGAAACCGCATTGGCGGCGCGCGGTGTGGCGCGCGATAAAATTTTGGTCGAGCGCTTCACCACCAGCGAACTCTCGGCCGAGGAGGTGGCGGCGAACCGGGCGCTTGAAGTCAACGCCTCGGGCACGATGTTGACCGTCGCCATCGACGGGCGGCGGCTCAGGCTTCCATTCATCGCCGCCAAGGGCAATATTCTTGAGAGCGTTCAAGCCGCAGGTCTGCCCGCACCCTACGCCTGCAAAGGCGGCGTCTGCACGACATGCCGCGCCCGCGTAACTTCGGGCAGCGTTGTGATGAAGAAAAATTACGGTCTAAGTGCACAAGAAGTCGCCGACGGCTTCGTCCTCACCTGCCAGGCCGTGCCGACGAGCGACGAGGTCACGCTTAACTACGACGCTTAGTGATTTGGCGGGAACAAATCTCTCACTACCGCGTTATCCAAGAACGCGGCGGTAGATGAGAGGTTGGCAGCATGCGCGAAATTCTTTCGTCTTTGAAGGCGCGGGGTGCAGTAATTGTAGGCAACGGCGCCATGCTGAAAGTCCTGCTTGCATCGTTGGCGCTCGCCGTCCTTGTGCTTGCGGTCATCGCTTTCGTCGTATGAATTGCCCTCACGGCATTGCTGTGTAGTTCAGCTCGCAGCTATAGGTGAATTCCCATTGCGGATCGTACATCAGGCTGCTGCCCGTGACGACACATCTGCGGCCTTGCCCCGCAAGATAGGCTGCAACCGCGCTCTCAAGCGTTTGCCGCTCCACGCTGTTGTTATACTTGCCAAACGTCGTCGTGCGGATCACGACATCGCTGACTGAAGTGGTGAGGCTCGACGTGATGACCATCTTGCCCGCACTTGGCTTGTCGAAAATGCGGAACGACCGGTTCTCGTAGGCAAAATTAGTCAGCGGGATATAGCGATACTCGTCATTGACGTATTGCGGGTACGCACAGCCCGCAAGCCCAAGCAAAACCAGAACGGCAAAGGCAAGGCGCACGGGCAAACTCCTTCAAAATCAGGATTGATTCGCAAAGCCAGCCGAGTGTCCGCCCAATCCTTAAACATTTGTGCAACACGCGGGCGCCAATGCAGAACGTCAATTGCCCGCTCGCCCGACGCAGGCTAGTTTTGGCACCGCCTCTATCGCAACCGCTCCGCACACATTGGCCCAAGGGGATTTCTATGGACGACCTGCCTCCGCCGCATCGCCGCCGTTCACTGTGGTTGCCGGCCAACTCGCATGAATTTTGGGCGCTGGCGTTGTCGCTGCTTTCAGTTCTCGTGCTGGTCCAGGTTGGTGCCCCCGTCATTCGCGAGTTCGAGTTTCTTGATCCGAAACTCCGCGACTATTTTATAGGCATAAGTTTCGCGGCCTTCCCGCTCATCCATCGAACCTACAAGCAAAACCTCGCCCGCTTAACGATCCATCAGCAACCGGTAAAACATGACTCTACGCCCTGGTACGTTGCGGGTGTGGTGGCTGCTGCGGTTCTCTTTGGCTGGAATCAGTTTGTCTCGCTGTTGTCCGGCATATCGATCGGCGTCCTTTTTGCGGCATTCGACGGCCCAGGTCTTCAGAACCTGGACCCCGCAACGGTGAACGAAGCGGCCGCCACAGCCAGCCTCTTTACCGTGATGCCCCTCAATGCGATTGCGGCAATCTTTGCAGGCATCCTCCTCAACCGCCACACGCGCTCGCACACAGTCTTGGCCCTGGCACTCGCATCATTCAGTTTCGTCGCCATCAACACTTTAATGACATGGGCGTTTCACCCGCAGATGTTCGAACCCGTCATCGCAGTAGTGGCGCAGGGTGGCGAAGCAGCTGCCTTGGTGCTGGTCGGCATGGCCTTGGTCGGGATTGTAATTTTTGTTTTTGGCGCCATCGGCCTACTGGTCTCGCGCTTTAACCGTGAGCGGCCTGTTGGGCGCATCATCGAGGCCGCGCGTAAGCTGCCACCGGGTGAGCGCGAAGCCTTGGCGCTGGAGCTGACAAACCGTCTTGACGCTGCCGCTAGGAAATCTCAACCGGTACAAATTCCAGCAACTGCAGAGCCTTAAAGCGGGGACACAAAAATGCGTTTAAGCACCTTCATCACCATCGGCCTGGTGACGCTTGCCGCCTGCGGCTCGCAATCCCCCCAAGCCCCCGGCGTCGGCAGTGCCATTCTTGAAAAACTGGGCTTGCCCGGCCGCTGGGCCCAGGATTGCTTCCGCCCTTACAACACCCACAACCCGCATCTGATTTACACCGCGCCCACAAATGGCGTGCCGACAGAGCAGGTGCTGATGGACCCCAACTTCGACCGCACAACCGAGCTTCTCGATGTCAAGGAACTACCCGGCGGATCCGTTCAGTGGACCCAGAAGGCGGGCGATACGATGGTCACCGTTGTCACAAAACTTGAGGGCAACCGGCAAAAAACGTGGAGTTCGACGGTGGACGACGGCACGCAGCTGATCAGCAACGGAAAGTTCAGCGGCGGCGGCGAACCGCCCTGGTTCAGCAAATGCGAGACAAATTAACCGCCACAATGCCGCCACTTGGCAAGCAGACAATGCAGGTTCATGATGGCGGGCAGGAGGCAACCGGCTATGAAACGAATATTGGTAATTGCGCTGTTTTTGACAACTGCGGCGCCGGCACTGGCGGAAATAGCCCAGCCGTCGATCACAGGAAATTCCTGGGTGGCCATCGCCATCATCTTGGGCCTTGTCGCGTTGATCGCGCTTTTCATCAGTGGCGTCCTCAACATTTCCAAGGGCGAAAAATCCAGTGACGACGGAGCGGGCGTCGGCGTCCTCGACGGAATCGACGACGACGATGACGAGGAGGACAGGAAGAAACACTAGTGTTCCGCCACAAACTTATGAATCCACGCAGAGACGCGGAATTACGCGCGTTATCCCCCATCCCCTGCGAGCCACAAGGGCTGCGCAGGGACTTCCCCCGCAAGCGGAGGAAGACCAGAAAATCTGGTGTCTGCCCCCGCTTGCGGGGGAAGTGACTGCGCCGCGTTAGCGGCTGCAGACGATGGGGGGAAGTGCCGCGCAAGGTCGACTGGCGCATATCGAAAATTCCGGCCACTGGTATTCGCCTCGATACCGGATGCACATAAATGAGTCCGAACGTTGGCTCAAAAGAACGCCTGGATTCCCGTCTGCGCCCGTCCCAAAATCAGGGCATGGACATCGTGCGTACCCTCGTAGGTGTTGACGGTCTCGAGGTTCATCAGATGGCGGATGACATGATACTCATCCGAAATTCCATTGCCGCCATGAATGTCGCGGGCCTGACGCGCAATGTCGAGTGCCTTGCCGCAATTGTTCCGCTTGAGCAGTGATACCGCAGGCGGCGAGGCCTTGCCCGCTTCAATCAGACGTCCCAACTGCAGCACCGCCGCCGTTCCAAGCGTGATCTCGGTTTGCATGTCGGCGAGTTTCTTCTGGATCAGTTGCGTCGCCGCCAACGGGCGGCCGAATTGTTTCCGGTCAAGCGCATACTGACGCGCCCGGTGCCAGCAGAACTCAGCCGCCCCCATGACGCCCCAGGCGATGCCATAACGGGCCCGGTTCAAGCACGAGAATGGACCGCGCAAGCCGCTGACATCCGGCAGATGGTTGGCTTCCGGCACAAAGACATCATCAAGCGAAATCTGACCGGTCACCGACGCGCGCAACGAAAATTTTCCTTCGATCCTGGGCGTAGTGAAGCCTTTAAATGATCGCTCGACAATAAAGCCGCGAATGACACCGTCGTCGGTCTTCGCCCACACAACGGCAATATCGGCCACCGGCGCGTTGGTGATCCAGTTCTTCGAACCTTGCAGAATGAACCCACCGGGTGCTGCCTTGGCGCGCGTGATCATCGCACCCGGGTCGCTGCCATGGTCGGGCTCAGTCAGACCAAAACACCCGATCATTTCGCCGCTGGCGAGCTTGGGCAAAAACTGGCGCCGTTGGTCCTCACTACCAAACGCAAAAATCGGATGCATGACCAGGCTCGACTGCACACTCATCGCCGAGCGATATCCGGAATCGACGCGCTCGACCTCGCGCGCCGCCAGCCCGTAAGCGACATACCCCAGCCCGGCACCACCATAACTTTCGGGGATCGTGATGCCGAGCAGCCCCATCTCGCCCATTTCACGCATGATTTTGGTATCAAAATGCTCCCGGCGATTCGCCTCCAGGACGCGCGGCATAAGCTTGCCCTGCGCATAGTCGTGGCTCGATTTGGCAATCAATCGTTCTTCTTCCGTCAGCTGCTCGTTTAGCAGCAGCGGATCCTCCCAATTGAAAGTGCCGGAATCGAGGTCAGCCTTGTGTTTCGCAGTCATCGCGGTCTCAACTATGATTACCCAGGTGCGCAACAATCTAACCGGTGGTAAACCATATGGAAATGGTGAAAAGCGTAAACTTCCTCAGGACTCCGGTCTGCCAATTGGGTAGATTGCAGCCAATGTATAACGGGACATATTGCTATGCCGGCTAAAGCGAAACCAAAATCGAAAGTAACTGCCGAAACGGCGCCTGAAAAAAAGACCGCAAAAACCGACACGCCGGTGTTCTTCCGAATGACGGTCGAAGTCACAAACCTGGAGCAAGCGGGGAAATTCTATGCCGCGCTTTTGGGTATCGAGGGCCGCAAACTTCCCCGTTCCAGGCTCTACTTCGATTGCGGCCCTGTCATCCTTCAGGTCATAGACGTATCGGCGTCAAGGCCTTCGCACACATCGGCAAAGTCGCTCTATTTTTCTGTGGCCAACCTCGAAGCCGTCCATAAGCGTGCCAAAAAGCTCAAATGCCTCTCGCTCGAAATGGTCCATGAAAAAGCTGGTGGCGCGATCGTGGTCCGCCCATCGGGAGAACGCTCGTTTTACGTCGATGACCCATGGTTCAACGCGCTCTGCTTCGTTGAAGCGGGAACCGAGCACCGGGGCTAGGTGTCGCTTAACGCTTTCGCTGCGCGTATAACCCGCGCCCCGCAGATTTTTGACGCGAACCGTGCCACCCGCGTTCTCGGCGCGCTCGGCGCCAGAGCAGGGCATGGCCCCTTGCGCGATCTCGTTGCGGCCGTTGCCTCCAACAGCCCGTATCTCGCAGGCCTGATGGAAAGGGACGCGGACCGGTTGGAACAGGATCTGTCCGGCGCGCCGGAACTCGCATTGCGCACTATGCTGGCAGGTCTCGATAACACGGGGACACTGCAGCGCGCTGAAATGATGACACTGCTGCGCGAAACCAAGCGCCGCGCTTCGTTGCTGATTGCGTTCGCCGACACCGGCGGCGTCTGGTCGCTGACCGAAATCACCCGCGCCCTGACTGAACTGGCTGACAGCACGTTAGCCGCATCGCTGCGATTTGCAATGCGCGAAGCCGTCACGCGCGGACGCTTCGCGCCGCACTCCCAGGACCGCCCGGAAGTGGACAGCGGGTTATTCTTCCTGGCCATGGGCAAGTACGGAGCCTTCGAACTCAACTACTCCAGCGACATTGACTTCAGCTGCTACTTCAATCCCGATCGTCTGCCCGTGACCCAGAGCGTCGAACCGCGCGAGTTTGCGGTTCGCCTGACCCAGACCACGGTCGCCCTCATGCAGGAGACGACGGTGGACGGTTACGTGTTCCGCTGCGATCTGCGCTTGCGGCCCGATGCGGGGTCAACGCAAATCGCCGTCTCAACGCGTGCCGCCGAAAGCTACTACGAGACAATGGGTCAGAACTGGGAGCGCGCAGCGATGATCAAAGCGCGCGTCTGCGGCGGCGACATTCAGGAAGGCGAAGAGTTTCTGACCAATCTGCAGCCTTTCGTGTGGCGCAAATATCTGGACTATGCCGCCATCGAAGACATTCACTCGATCAAGCGCCAAATTCACGCCCAGGCCGGGCACAGTAAAATCGCCATTGCCGGCCACAACATCAAACTTGGCCGCGGCGGCATTCGCGAGATCGAGTTCTTCGCCCAAACACAGCAGCTGATCCTCGGTGGGCGTATTCCATCGTTGCGGAACGCGCGCACAGTGGACGCCCTCGCGGCCCTGGCGTCTCGCAATATTGTGGCCGATGAAGCGCGATCAGATTTGACCTCAGCTTACGAGTACCTGCGCACCCTCGAACATCGCCTGCAGATGATCGAAGATGAACAGACCCACACTTTGCCCAAACACCCGGAGGGACTGGACAACGCGGCCCGCTTCATGGGTGACGCCAGCACGCATGATTTTTCGCAGTCGCTTCGCGGGCATTTGTCAAAAGTTCAATCGCACTACGCCAAACTGTTTGAGAGTGAGCCTTCACTGTCCGAGGCCACCGGCAGTCTGGTGTTTACCGGTGTTGATGATGACCCTGAAACAATCGAGACCCTGCGCAAATTGGGATTCTCGCAACCGGGCGCGCTTTCGGCGACGATTCGCGGCTGGCACCATGGCCGGGTCCGTGCGACCCGCAGCGAACGGGCGCGCGAAAAACTGACAGCATTGATGCCGCTGCTGCTGGAGGCACTGGGAAAAACCGCAAACCCCGACATCGCCTTTACCCGCTTCGACAAATTCCTGGAAGGCCTGCCGTCCGGCGTCCAGGTCTTTGCCTTGCTCTATTCCAATCCGCGTTTGTTGGGGTTGATTGCCGAAATCGTAGGCACCGCGCCCCGTCTCGCCGATCACCTTGCGGCGCGCCCCGGCCTGCTCGACGTTCTGATTGACATCGACTTCCTGCGCCATCAACCGGTGAAGGCAGAGCTCGACGACAGTCTCGCCCCATTGATGCGTGGAGCAAAGACGTACGAGGAGAAGCTGGACATCGTGCGGCGCTGGACAAAAGACCAGCAGTTTCGCGTTGGCTTACAGTTGCTGCGCGGGGAAATTGACGGCATCGCTTCAGGCTATGCCTTTGCCGATATCGCGGAAGTAGCCATCGGTGCCCTCAACACCGCCACCCAGGACGAAGCTGTCGTGGCGTACGGGCACGTGTCCGGCGGCGGCATGGCCGTCATCGCAATGGGCCGTTTGGGCGGCCGTGAAATGACTGCAGCGTCCGACCTAGACCTGATCATAGTCTACGATCATGGGCCGGCGGCCAACACCTCCGATGGCGCGCGTCCCATATCGCCGAGTCAATATTATGCCCGCCGCTCACAGCGCCTGATTACGGCCTTGACGGTGGCGACGGGCGAGGGCGGTCTCTACGACGTCGACATGCGCTTGCGCCCGTCCGGCAACAAGGGTCCCGTCGCAGTCAGCTTCGAGACATTCACCAACTATCAGGCCGGCGAAGCCTGGACGTGGGAACTTCTCGCACTCACCCGCGCGCGGGTTATTGCGGGGCCGCCGGAGTTGGGCAGACGCATTGAAGGCGTGATCCGGAAATCGCTGACCGCCGGGCGGGATCAGGCCAAAACCCTCGCCGATGTTGCCTCCATGCGCGCGCGGCTGGATAAAGAGCGGCCTGGTAAGTCGCCGTGGGACCTCAAGGAGATCAAAGGTGGTCTGTTTGACATCGAGTTCATTGTCCAGGCCCTGCAGCTGATCCACGCGCCACGCGATGCAAACGTGCTGAGTTTCAACACGCTCGATGCGTTGAAGAACCTCGCAACCATCGCCGCTTTCGACAAGGGAATGAGTGAGCGGCTGCACCGCGCCACCCGATTGTATCAGGCATTAACGCAAATTCTGAGGTTGACGATCGAAGGCCCGTTCCGCCCCGGCGATGCATCTGCATCCCTGCGCGCGTTGATCACAAAGGCCGCACAAGCCGCATCATTTGCCGAAGTTGAAAGCCAATTGCAGATCATCGAAGCCGACACGCGCGTCATTTTCTCGAAATTAATCGGCTAGAGAGGGCACAGCCCCCCATCGTCAGCGGCGCCTAACGGCGCGCAGCCACTTCCCCCGCAAGCGGGTGCAGAAAGAAAAACTGGTGTCTGCCCCCGCTTGCGGGGGGAAGTCCCTGCGCAGTTCTTACTGCTGCAGGGGATGGGGGCCGCCTATGCCAAACGCAATTGCTCCAACAGGCTCCGCGCGAAGTCCGACAGCGTGTCGTCTCGCGCCCCCATAACAATTACGCGATCCCCCGCACGTGCAAGCTCCACAATTTTGCCGGTGCAGTCCTGTCTGTGCTCGAAGTAGAAGGCGGTGCGCCCGGCGTCGCTCACGCCGCGCACGATATCTTCGCTTCCAGTAGAGCGCGTCGTCGTGCCCCCGAAATAGGCGGGATCAGGCATGATCAAAACATCATCATCTGCCAACCCTTGCGCAAAACACGCGACAAGTTCTTCGCGCATCAGCTTGAGCGGACCGAACCCGTGCGGCTGAAACATCACGATCAACCGGCCGGGAAACAATTGAAGTGTCTTGAACGTGGCGGCGATTTTGTCCGGATTGTGAGCGAAATCGTCGATCACCGTCACGCCGTTTGCCGTTCCAACAACTTCAAAACGCCGCTTGATGCCGGTGAATGTGGCCAGCGCGTCGATCGCCTGGGCCAGCGGAACACCCGCTGCACGAACCGCACACAAGGCTGCAAGCGCATTTGATACATTGTGCACGCCCGGGACCTGAATTTTCGTCTGAAAACTCTGGCCCGTTTGGCGCTCGGAGACCTCGAACGAAATTCCATCGCGCAGCGGCTGCACCCGGCCGGCAAAGAGGCCGGCGCGCAAGTTTGTAAGGCTGAACGTCAAGGCGCCGCTGGACTGTTCAGCGAGCAGTTTGGTTTCATCATTGTCAAGGTTCAGCACCGGTGTCTGCGCCTTGCCGGTAAAGTCACCAAACAGCGTACGCAATTCAGCCATCGGCTTGTGATCAAGCGAGATGTTCGTGACCACGGCGATGCGCGGCTGATAGAGGGCGATGGAGCCGTCGCTCTCATCGACTTCACTGACGAAAATATCACCTGCATCGACAATGGCGCTGGCGAACGGATTGTCCGGGCTGGTGAAGTTTTTCATCACCGCACCATTCATGATCGTCGGTTTGTGCCCCACCGCGTGCAGTATCCAGCCGATCATGCCCGTTGTCGTGGATTTGCCGCTGGTACCGCCGACCGCAATGTTCTGCGGCGATGCATTGAATATGTCGGCCAGCAACTCCGCCCGCCGCAAGATCGGCAGCTCGAGCCGCCGTGCCGCTTGCACGTCGGGAACAGTGTCTTCGACGGCGGCCGAGGTCACCAGCACCTGCTGGCGCCGCGTCAAGCCGCTTCCGTCCTGATTGTGCAGCGTAATGCCGCGCGAGCGCAGAAACTCGAACTTTGGCCCAAGCCGCCCTTGATCCAGCGCCCGGTCGGAACCTTCGACCGTATATCCTTTGCCGCGCAGTATCAGCGCCAGCGGCAACATTCCGCTACCGCCGATGCCGCAGAAGAAATATTGTGCGTTTTGATTCAGTGTCATGCGCGTTGATCGCACATGCGGCGCGCGGGAGTAAATAGTCTCCAATGCAGAGAAAGCCCCTCGCAATTGCGGTCGTAGCGCCCGCAAATCGCCTGGATCCGGAGTTGGCCAGGCGCGTGACAGCGATCACGGCCCAGCTCTACCCGGAACAGGTGCGTGTGCATGTCCATCCTCAATGCCACATGTCGTGGGGGCATTTTGCGGGCGAAGACCAGGCGCGGGCGGCGGCCTTCGTGGAAGTCGCAAACAATCCGGCGTACGGCGCGGTCTGGTTCGCGCGCGGAGGTTATGGATCGTGCCGCATAGCACAGGAAGCACTGCCGCAGTTGACAGCGGCGGCGCGGAACAAAATGTATCTGGGGTACAGCGATATGGGGACACTTCTTGCAGCACTCTATGCCAACAAATTTCTACACGTCGCACATGGGCCGATGCCTGCCGACATCGCGCGTGAGGGTGGAGACGCCGCTATACGCCGCGCGCTGGCCTTTCTGGTCGACCGGGACCCGAATGCGCTAGAACCCTCCCTTGCGGGCGCCCCGCATGTGGCGTTCAATATCAAAACCTTCAGCTGCCTGCTTGGAACGCCCTTTCAACCCGATCTCAGCGGTCATGTGCTGATGCTGGAAGACGTCTCGGAATACATGTACGGCATCGACCGCGCTCTGTTTCATATCACTTCGAACCCCGCCATACGCCTGGTCGCGGGGATCAAGCTGGGCCGTTGCAGCCAGATCCCAGCCAACGATCCCGGCTTCGGACAATCGGAAGTCGAAGTTGTACAGCACTGGTGCAAAGTCTCCGGCATACCTTATCTCGGCCGCGCAGACATCGGACACGACGCCAGCAACAAAATTGTGCCCTTCGGCGCCACGCCGGTTGCTTGATCAACGCCGCAGCAGGATCAAGGATTGCCAATCCCATGTGACGTAAACGGATTTAGTCGTATCGAACCCGCCTGTCAGGGCCCGCTCGGCGTTTTGCGCCGCCACATAGATGGGCGTGGTGCGGCCCTTGACGAACACATGATAGTGGCTGCGGTCGCCCAAATAAGCGCTGGCCTTGACCGTGCCTTCAACGAATGATCCCGAACCTGGCCTGCTGCTGACCAGGGCCAATTTTTCCGGCCGCACCGCCGCGACCAGTTTCTCGCCCGCCTTCAAGTCGTCGATGGCGCGGGCCCGCAACTGGCCAAAGCCTGCGCCATCCAGCACGGCTTCGCCGGCGCCGACACTTTTCACCGTCACGTCGATGAGGTTGATGCTGCCAATAAAACTTGCCACCTCAACGTTGCCCGGCGCTTCATAGAGTTCCTGCGGCGGTGCGATCTGCAGCACTTTGCCTTTGACCATCACCGCAATGCGGTCCGACATCGACAGCGCTTCTTCCTGGTCATGCGTGACGAACACAAAGGTAATGCCCACGCTCTTCTGCAACTGCCGCAATTCGATTTGCATCTCTTCGCGCAATTTCTTGTCGAGCGCGCCCAGAGGCTCATCCAGCAACAGCACTTTCGGACGCTTTACCAGCGCCCGCGCCAGGGCGACACGCTGGCGCTGCCCGCCGGACAATTGATCGCCGCGCCGCGCCCCAAAGCCATCAAGCTTGATCATTCCCAGCGCTTCATTCACCCGGCGCTTGAGTTCCCCGCCCGACAACCCGGATTTCCGCAAGCCATAAGCGATGTTATCGAACACGTTCAGGTGGGGAAAAATTGCATAGGACTGAAACACCATGTTGGTCGGACGCTGATACGCGGGGATCAGCGCCGACGGCTGGTTGTCGATGTAAATTTCGCCTGCGGTTGGAAACTCAAACCCCGCGATCATACGCAACAGCGTGGTCTTGCCGCAGCCCGATGGCCCCAGCAGCGAAAAGAACTCACCGCGTTCGACGTTGAATTGCGCATCGTCGACGGCCTTGGCGCCGCCGGCAAATTGCTTCGTCACCTTCTCGATGCGGATAATATTATCGGCCATGACGATGCTCTCTCATACGCCTACTTTCTGTTCACTTGTGCCCAGCTGGCGCACCCATTCCGCAACCACGACCAGCACGCACGACGCGATGAGGATCAACGCGCCCAACGCCAAAACACTCGGCAATTTGTTGGGAAAGCGCAGCTGGCTCCAGATGTAAACCGGCAAGGTCGGCTCCTGTCCCGCCAGAAAGAACGACAGCAAAAATTCGTCGAACGAAACGATGAAGGTCAACAACAGGCTCGAGACAATGCCCGGCGCCGCAAGGGGAAACGTCACGCGCCAGAACGTCATCCACGGCGTTTCACCCAGATCCATCGAGGCTTCCTCGAGGCTGCGGTCGAAGCCATGCAGGCGCGACGACAGCACCGCCATCGCGAAGGGCGTGCACAACATGATATGGCCGATCGTCACCGTGATCAGCGACAGCGAAATGCCCACACTATTGATGAGAATAAGCAGCGAAATGCCAAGGATGATCTCGGGGATAAACAACGGCAGCATGATCGTGGCCGTGATCAGGCCTTGCCCCGGGATCTGGTAACGTGTCACCGCTTTGGCGCCGAACATCCCCAGCACCGTGGAAACGACGGCAACGATCCCGCCCACTTGCAGGCTTGAGATCAAGGCGCCGATCATCTTCTCGTCGGCAAAGGCTTGTTCGTACCATTTCGTCGTAAACGACTTCAGCGGGAAGGCGACAAAGATCGAATCGTTGAACGAAAACAGCGGCAGGAACAGCACCGGGCCATAGATGAAAATCAGATAGGCAATGGCAAAAAGCTTCAGGCCGCTGCCGGGATCGCCCATCCGGGCCGGGGCGTGTGCGGGTTTTGCGCTCATCGAATTCGCCTCACCGCCAGCTGCAGTGCGGTTGCAAACAACATCACCAGAATTGCAACCCCCGCCATCGCCGAAATCGCCAGCGCCGAGCCCAATGGCCAGTCACCGATTTTCAGAAACTGAATCTGAATGAGGTTGGCGATCATTTGCCCCGTCGGACCGCCGACGAGTGCGGGCGTCACATAGTCGCCCGTTGTCGGCACAAAGATTAGAACCGCAGCACCTATCACGCCGGGCAACGACAGCGGAAACGTCACCCGCCAAAATCGCGCCCAGGCCCCGTCTCCCAGATCGGCCGCCGCCTCAAGCAGCGTCCGGTCGATTTTTTCCAGCGAAACATAAATCGGCAGAATCGCAAACGCCGCATAGGCGTGCGCCAGCGTGATCACCACCGCCGTCTGATTATACAGCAGAAAGCTCAGCGGTTCCTGGATTGCGCCGAGCGAGATCAACCCCGAATTGATCACCCCGTTGTAACCCAGAATAATTTTCCACGAAAACGCCCGCAGCAAATAACTCGTCCAGAACGGAATGGTCAGCAGGATCAGCCAGATGAATTTGTTCTTCTTCACCCCGAAGGCCACGAAATAGGCCATCGGATAGGCCAGCCCCACAGTCACCAAAGTGACCAGCCCCGACATCTGGATCGAGCGCCAGAAGATGTCGATGTAAGCCTGCTTCTCGTAAAGCTCCCGATAGCGGTCGCCGGTCACATTCGTATCGACTTTCAATCCGACCTGGGTCCAAAACGAATAAAGCGTCAGCAAGATCAACGGCGCCGCCAGCAGCGCGATCATCGTCAGCATCACCGGCGACAACAGCACATAGCCCTTTGCCGCGTCCGAGCGCCGATAGAAAGCGCGCAGCCGGTCGAAAAATCCCGGGCTCATCTCGCCATGGTCCGAACTCACCGACAAATGCTTCCTCGCTCGAACGACAACCCGATTGCGCACAAGCCTCCATCTTGAGAGAAACCGGCACCGCCCGCAACCCGTGCCGCGAGCGTGGGTTAAGACCCGAGCTGTTGAAAGTGGAGAATCGCGGAAAATCATGTGTCGCCAGTGTGGCCAATTTGCACGCACGCAATGACCCATTCGGTAATTGACCAAGCCTCGCCAGCCATGTCCCATGCGGCCTTCACCACCCCCCTAGGAGCCAACTCACATGAAACTCTACAACTCCCAGCTCTCGCCCTACGCCACGCGCGTGCGCATGCAGCTTTATCTCAAGGGCATCAACGCCGAGCTCGTTGCCGTACCCGCAGGCGGTTCGCATACGCCCGAATACGCGAAAATGAACCCGCTGGAGAAAATCCCAACCCTCGACGACAACGGCTTCTACCTGCCGGAATCAAGCGCCATCGGCGAATACATTGAGGACACCCACCCAACGCCATCCCTGCGCCCCACCGACGCGAAGGAACGGGCGAAGATGCGCGTGGTCTTCAACATCGCCGACCAATACCTCCTGGCCCCGTTATTCGAACTGTTCGAGCAAACCAACCCCAAAACCCGCGACGCCAAAATCGTCGACGAACAGATCACGGCGCTTGCCAAAGCCCTGAGCGGCCTCGATCACTTCATCTCCGGCAACAAATACGCCATCGGCACAACCGCCACATTGGCCGACTGCGCCCTGGTCCCGTCGCTCTTCTTCGTCAACGCCATAGGCCCAGCCTTCGGCCAAACCACCCTGATGGGCCCAAAGACAAAAGCCTACTGGACCGCCATCCAAACAGACCCCAGCGCCGCCAAAATAGTGGGCGAACTCAGCACCGCCCTGGCCGACTACATGAAGCAAAACGCATAAGGCTCCCTGGGAGCGCCGGCATCTTGTCGGCCCTTTAAAAAAGTAAGTGCCGGCAAGATGCCGGCGCTCCCAGGAATCTTCCCCTTCACGCCCCGCTTTGCGTTCCTCTAGAACGCCGATCTCGGCGAGCCGTTTCAGATAAACCGACGCCGATTGGCGTTGCGCCGACCCGGCATCTCACGGGACGCGTGAATGAAGCTTCACAGAGCCGGGCAGGATGCCAACGCTCAAGCCGTTCGCTATTTCCTGCGCTACCGGAAGATCCTGTTGAGGTCCAAGGGCGGTCCTCCAGCCCCGAAGCTGGAAAATGTGCCGTGCCCGGCCAGCTCTTGGGCGGCCGCAGCGAACCCTGCCCAAGCGGTACGCGCCAGCGCCCCGCCGATGCTGATCCGGCGCACACCCAGTTCAGCCGCCTCTGCGACCGTGATGAAGTTACCGCTTACGATCAGGTTGACGGGCTTGGGCGCCACGGCTTTGACCACCGCCGCAATGTCATCTTTGGATTTGATCCCCGGCGCAAACAGACAGTCCGCACCGGCCAGTGCAAACGCCTCAAGCCGGCGGATCGTCTCCTTGATGTCGGGACGCCCAGCGATAAAGCCTTCAGACCGGCCCGTCAGCAAGACACCCGTCTTCGATGTGTCGATTGCCGCCCGCGCTGCCTTGATGCGCTCAACCGCAAGTGCAAACTCGAACAACGGTGCACTCTTGTCGCCCGTCGAGTCCTCAATCGAAAGGCCCGCGATGCCGGTCGCGACCGCGCGTCTGACATTTGCAGCTACGCCTTCAGGTTCAACCGCAAACCCGCCTTCGAAGTCGGCGTTCACCGGAATGGCCACCGCACCGGCCAGATCCCTGATGTGCGCCAGCACCTCATCAACCGTCACGCCGTTGTCCGGCCGCCCAATGGACCAGGCAAACCCGGCACTCGAACTGGCGACGGCCTTAAAGCCAAGCGTCTCAAGATATCGTGCACTGCCGCGATCCCAAGGATTGGGAATGACGAAGCAGCCTGTTTCATGCAGACGGTGAAACTGCGCAATTTTGGATGTCATGTGGTGTCTCGGGCGAGGGGTGGCCAGGCACCACACTACCCCAACTGACCGGGCATCACATCCCCAAATCAGCGTCCCTATTGCTGAACCTCTTGATCGATGTATCGCAGAATGGATGTCGCTTCCTGTGCCAGCGCCGTTACCTCAACCGGCACATCTTCCGGTTCAAGTTTAACCTGGTTGATCAGCGTGCGCAGCAAGGCCGCCATCTTCGGCGCATTGACCAGCAGCCGCGCCTGATATTCCACGCGCTCGGGATAAAGATCATACTCTGCTCCCGGCACCCGCCAGCCGCCCCAGTCCGTTTCACCCGTCACGATATGGGGATGTGTTCCTGGATAGGGATGATGCGAGCACTCCTCGGCCGACTTCCATTTGTTGCGCGCCCGCACCAACCGCCATTGTTCGGCAGTGCTGGCCACGGGTGTGTGCTCAATATTCTCACCCTGCAACTCTTCGGCGCCGAAGTCGCGCCCCAGTCCGACATCATAGAAAATTCGCAGCGGCTCGTCGATGCCCTTTGCCCAGTGCGGCAAGACTTTGTCGACGAGCGACCATGTTCCCACAGTCTTCACGTAGACGCGCTGATTTTTATGGAATTGAGCCTTCGCCATGCCTGAACCCCTGACGCACTTTTGGCGTCTTCATTTTCAGGGGCGATGGTGCAGCAGCGCCTGTTAAAGCTCGGTTAAATCCCTACTCGGCCGGGGCAGAATGAGGGCGGAAATAGTTGGAAACCCGCAATTTGAACTGGCCAAACCGGCCGTAGAAATCAGCCATTAAGGTATATGCAACCGGAACAATCAGCAGGGTCAACAGCGTCGACGAGAGAATTCCGCCGATCATCAGAACGCCCATCCCGCTGCGGAACTCGGCACCCTGGCTCGTCGAGATCGCGACCGGAATCATGCCGAACACCGTTGCAAGCTGCGTCATCAACACTGGCCGCATCCGCCGGGCCCCGGCTTCCTCGATGGCTTCGCGGGCCCCCAGACCTCGCGTCTCGCGCGCGACGTTTGCATAGTCGACGAGCAAAATGCCGTTCTTCATCACCAACCCCATCAGCGCCACCATGCCGATCTGGGCGAACATGGTCAGCGACATGCCGGTGAACGACAACGCCGCGAACGCGCCCACAAACGACAACGGCGCGGTCAGCATGATGATCGCCGGTTGCGAGAAGCTGTTGAATTGGCTTCCAAGAACCATGTACAGCGCCACGAGCGCGAGCAGGAATGCAAACCCGATCGCCGCTGCAGACTCTTTCATACGCTCGGCCTGTCCGACATAGGTGCCGAAATAGCCGGGAGGGAGTTGCACCTCATCCACGATTTTCTGCATCGCATCGGTCGCGGTCCCCAGTGCTACCCCCGGTGGCGTGTTGCCGAAAATCGTAATAGTCCGCGCGCGATTACGACGGTCGATCTGCGCCGGTCCCTCTTCGATCTTGAATTCGGCAATGTTTGCAAGCTCGACCAGCGTCGCGTTTTGGCCGCGCACCTGTATCTGGTTCAGTTTCAGGGGGTCGTTGCGTTGCGCTTCTTCCAAGCGAACGCGAATGTCGTAGCGATCACCCATTTCCTCATAGGTCCCCGCGTCGATGCCGCCCACAAGCGCGCGCACGGTGGTGGCGAGTGGCCTGACGGCGACCCCCAGATCGGCGGCGCGGGCCCGGTCGATAATGATTTGCACTTCGGGCTTGCCTTCCTCGAAGCTCGTGCGCGCATCGGCGAAGACGGCGGTGTTTGCCTGCATCCGGGCGACGATTTCATCCGATTTTTTCTGCAAAACGTCCAGAGAGTTTCCCTGCAGGGAATAACTGATGGCTGAATTGAAACTTGAGTTCCCGCCCACCATTGGGACGTCCACCGCTTCGACATGTTTGGCTTCGGGCGCGGTTTTCACGATCAGATTGCGCGCGTCGTGCATGATTTGGAATTGACTCACCGCCCGGCCTTGCTTGGGCGTCAGGCCAACATAATAATTGATGCGATTGATGCGCGCCTGATTGCCCGAGCCGATCGTCATGAACACGGTGCGAACTTCCGGAGCCTTCAAAAGCGCCTTTGTCACCCGCTCGCCGATCGCTTTGGTCTCGGCAATGCCGGCGCCGAACGGAAGATCGACGACCGCCAAAAATTCCGAGCGGTCGGCCCGCGACTGAAAATCGAACGGAATCGTGCGCGCCAGCATAATGCCGCCAACGATAGTCGCAAAGCCGAACCCCAAAACCTTCCAGCGATTGGCAAGCGCCCAATGCAGCACGTTGCGGTAAAACGTCTCGAGCCCGTGATGGAACGAATTGAACCGTTGCGCGACGAAGCCGAGCTTCAATTTCGAGAGAAACCTGGCGCACAGGGCAGGGGTCAACGTCAGCGACACCAGCAAAGACACCAGCACCGAAAACACAATCGCCAAACCGAACTGATAGAAGAAGCGCCCAACCACGCCGTCCATGAACGCGATGGGCACAAACACGGCCACCACCGCCCAAGTTCCCGACATGACGGCGACGGCCACTTCCTTGGTGCCCTCGGACGCCGCCTGTGCGGCAGGCATGCCCCCTTCGAGTTTGTGATGAATGCTTTCGAGCACCACGATTGCGTCATCGACCAGCAAGCCCACCGCAACTGAAAACGCCATCAGCGTTAAAACATTGATCGTAAACCCGGCCCAATAGAATGCAAAAAAGGTCGCAATAAGCGAGGTCGGCATCGCAATCGCCACAATGATGGTGGCACGGAAATCAAGCAGGAAAGCCGATACGATGACGACGACCAGAAATATGCCGACACCGATATCGAAGCTGACATCGTTCACAGAGTCTTCGATAAACAGCGAGATGTCCTTGGCAACCGTGACCCTGACGCCAGGCGGCAAAAGCGGCCGCAGTTTTTCAAACTCGGCCTTCACGGCCTTGGCGACCTCGAGGGTGTTCTGTCCAGACTGCCGGCGCACCTCAAGCGAAACCCCTTGCACGCCATCAAGGGCGGCATAGCTGCGCTCGTCTTCGACCCCGTCTTCGACGCGGGCGACGTCGCCCAGCAATGTGGGCAACCCGCCGGGCCGGAAAGCCACAACGAGTTTATTGAACGCCGGTACGGACTTGACTTCGCCCTTCGTCTTGACGCCGTACTCGCTACGCGCATCGGCCGATTGCATATTGCCGCCTGGAATGTCGGCATTCTCGCGTCGCAGCGCCGAGGCAACATCGTCTGCCGTCACACCATAAGCGCGCATCCGGTCCGCATCGAGCCAAACGCGCACTTGGCGTTCGCGCCCGCCAAGGATCGTCACGGCGCCGACGCCCGACACGCGCTGCAGCCTTTCTTTGATCGTCTTGTCCGCCATATGGGTCAGATCGCGGGCAGACATGTTTCCCGACAGCATGACCGACAGGATCGGTTCGGCATCCGGATCCATCTTTTGAATGACAGGTTGATCTGAATCTTGCGGCAGGTCGCGAAGTGCGATGTTTATCTTGTCGCGCACGTCCTGCGCCTTGACGTCGGCGTTTTCACTCAGGCCGAATTCGATCATCACCTGAGAGGTGCCGTCGAAGCTCTGCGACGACAGCGACTTAATCCCCGAAATCGTGTTGACCTGCGATTCGATGATGTCGGTAACCTGGGTTTCCATCGCTTCAGGACTCGCGCCCTCCAGCATGGTGTTGACCATGACAAATGGAAATTCCACCCGCGGAAACAGATCAACGCCGATCCGCGACAGCGAAACCAGGCCGAGCAACACCAGTGCGCCGATCACCATGACGGCCAGAACCGGACGGCGGATCGAAAGGTCTGAAATCCACATCGGGTTAGAGGCTCACGGCTTTGGGCGCAGACACAGGTTCGGACTTCGACTTCTCGTCCGCAACGCTAACCGCCATGCCGTCAACCAGTTGCGCAAGTTGAGGGCCGGTGAGAAATATCGTGCCTTCGGGTACGTTCGAAGTAATTTCCAGACGTTCGCCGTCCAGGTCGCGCGCCGTCAAAAAAATCTTCTTGGCCCGTCCATTTTCCGCGACGAACGCATAGCGAGAGCCTTCGCTGCCCAACACCGCTTTACGCGCGACCACCAGAACTTTGCGCGCCTTCGGCATTATGTCTACACGGCAATACAGGCCCGGTTTGATCTTGAGATCGTCGTTCTTAACCCCAAGCCGCACTTCAACCGAACGCGTACGATCATCCACACGGTGGTTGAGAATGGCAATCTTTGAGTCGAAGACGTTTGATATTCCGCTGATCGTGACTTTGGCAGGCAACCCCACCTCGATTTGCTCGAGATAAGTCTCGGGCAGATTGACGATGGCGGCCACCGTGGAGATTTCCATGATCTGCACGACGCCGGATGGCCCGCCGGGCATACTGCCGCCGCGGGTAGCCATGTAGCGTCCTTCATAAATGTCCTTGCGCGTGATCACACCATCATAGGGGGCGCGGACGACGGAATCTTTGAGCGCCTGGCGGGCGGTCGCAAGCCGGGCTTCCCACACGCCAAGTTGCGCGGTCGCTACCGCGACATTCGTCTGCGTCGTGTCCATGCGAGCCTGACTGGCCCAGCCGCCGGCTTTTAGAGTTTCTTGCCGGCGCAATTCATTGTTGGCATTGGTAAGTTGAGCCCGCGCCAGAGCCGCCTGCTGTTCCAGTTCGCGAATTTGCAATTTGATATCCACATCGCGCGTACGGAACAGTACGTCGCCCTTCTTCACGACGCTGCCAACTCCGACTTTCACCTCCGCGATGATGCCATCGACCGACGGACCGATGTCGGTTTGCTTGACAGGGGCGATAGTGCCGGTGGCCACGATGGGAATGGCAATGTCGGCGAACTCGACTTTCGCGGTCGAAACGGCGATCGCTTCCGCGACAGCTTTGGTCGTGTCTTTCTTTGCGTCCGCCGATTTTCCGCACCCGGCGGCCATCAGAGAGAGCATCGCAAGAACGACAATGTAACCAGGCCGCAAGTCACGCATGCTAAGGACACCGCTTGAAAAAAAATAAGATGGAGATAATTAGTATACTAGAATACTATATACGTCTATATTAACACCCTTCGATGGGAAACACCGCGTTGACGCAGGTATATTCGCCCGCAGATCGGCCCAAACCGGCCCGGCGCAAGGCCCCGGCCGCGAATGGCGCGCGCCAGGACGACAAGCAACGCTTTCTGGCCGAGCTGGAAGCCGAAATTGCTCTCGGCTGGCTGTTGCACGACGTGCATCGCCTGTTCGGCAAGGATTTCGAAGAGCGCATCAAGGGCTTGGGTCTGACGCGTGCGCAGTGGCGGGTTTTGAGGACGCTTCAGCGTACCAAAGGCGGCCAAACGCAAACCGAACTCGCTGACCTCACAGAAATCGAAAAAGCGCCGCTCGGCAAAACACTCGACCGTCTGGAGCAGGGCGGTTGGATTATTCGAAAGGACGACCCAAAGGACCGCCGTGCCCGAAGGGTTTACGCTACGGCAAAGATCGACAAGTTTTTTCCCCAACTCGCCGCCGCCGCGAAGGGAACATTTGCGCGAACCCTAAAAGGTGTGCCACAGAGTGAGGTGAAGGAATTGATTGCGCGACTGCGGAAGCTGAAGCGCAATCTAGGCGGCGGCGAAGATTAGGCTGCGCGCGTCGCCAACAAGGTTCAACTTTGAGGGCGACGATGAATTTCGATTTCTCCGACGACCAAAAACTTCTCAAGGACCAGGCGCAGAAGTTCCTGACCGAGAAATGTCCAACCAAAGCCGTTCGCAAGATTCTCGAAAGCGACGAGCCCTACGACAAGGCACTGTGGAAGCAGATCGGCGAAATGGGCTGGCTCGGCACCGCCATCCCCGAGGAGTTCGGCGGTTTGGGCCTCGGCCATCTGGAACTTTGCGTGATCGCCGAAGAACTCGGCCGCGCTTTGGCGCCTGTGCCGTTCTCTTCGTCTGTCTATCTGGCGACCGAAGCGCTCCTGCTCGCCGGGAGCGACGCACAGAAGAAAAAATATTTGCCCAAGCTCGCCTCGGGCGAAATCATCGGCACCTTTGCGCTGGCCGAAGGCCCCCAACCGCCGAGCCCCAAGACAGTCAAGGCCGCGTTCAAGTCCGGCAAGCTCGACGGCGTCAAGTCGCCGGTTCCTGATGGCGACATCGCCGATTTCACGATCGTTCTGGCGCGCTCGCCGGACGGGCAGGGCGAGCGTGCGCTGTCGCTCGCCATCGTCGATCTGAAATCGCCCGGCGTCTCGCGTCGGGAAGTCAAAACCATCGACGCTTCGCGCAGCCAGGCCGAGTTGACATTCAAGGGCGCTGCCGCCGAAGCGCTTGGCCCTGCCGGCGAAGGCTGGGATTTGGCCCGGCGCGTGCTTGATCGCGCCGCAATCCTGATGGCGTTCGAACAGGTCGGAGGCGCGGATGCATGCCTCGTCATGGCCAAGGACTACGCAATCAATCGCTATGCCTTCGGCCGCCAGATCGGCTCGTTCCAGGCGATCAAGCACAAGCTCGCCGATATGTATGTCATGAACGAACTCGCCCGCTCGAACGCCTATTTCGGCGCCTGGGCTCTGTCGACCAATGCCCCCGATCTTCCCGAAGCCGCCGCCGGCGCGCGCATCAGCGCCACCGACGCCTTCTCGAACGCCGCCCAGGAAAACGTGCAGACGCACGGCGGCATGGGCTTCACCTGGGAACTGGATTGCCACCTTTTCTACCGGCGCTCGAAAGTCCTCAGCCTCGCGCTTGGCGCGACCCGTGTGTGGAAGGATCGTTTGATCAGCCACCTGGAAAAAAAGAACGTCGCGTAATTCAACATCCTTCGAAAGACCACGTCCATGGATTTCAACGACACGCCCGCCGAAGCCAAGTTCCGCACCGAAGTGCGCGCATGGCTTGATGCCAACGCCAAACCGAAGAGCGCGACCGGTTTCTCCGCCGAGAACCCGCGCTTTCAACGCAACGAGGCTGAGGCACTGAAAATTGCCAAGGCCTGGCAGGCCAAGAAAGCGGCCAAGGGTTACGCCCGCGTCACGTGGCCGAAGGAAAACGGCGGCCTCGGCGGCACGCCGATGCAACAGGTCGTCTACAGCCAAGAGGAATCGAAGTTCGACGTGCCATCGGGCTTTTTCGAAATCGGTCTTGGCATGTGCATCCCGACGGTCACGCACTACGCTTCAAAAGAAGTCGCCGCACGCTATGTGAAGCCCGCCCTCAACGGCGAGGAAATCTGGTGCCAACTCTTCTCCGAACCGTCGGCCGGTTCCGACGTGGCGGGATTGCGCACCCGCGCCGAACGCGACGGCGACGATTGGATCGTCAATGGTCAAAAAGTCTGGACGAGCGGCGCGCATTATTCCGACTACGGCATCGTGCTCACGCGCACCGACCCGGCGGCGCAAAAGCACAAGGGCTTGACGATGTTCTACTTGTCGATGAAGTCGCCGGGCGTCGAAGTCAAACCGATCAAGCAAATGTCTGGCGGCGCCAACTTCAACGAAGTCTATTTCACCAACGTGCGCATTCCCGATTCCCAACGCCTGGGCGAAGTCGGCGCGGGTTGGGGCGTGGCGCTCACCACACTAATGCATGAGCGTCTGGCGGTTGGAGGCGGGCAGGGCGGTGCGGGACCCGACATCAAGGAACTCATCGCACTCGCGCGCGAGACCGAACTCGAAGACGGCCCCGCGATCCGCAATGCCGCCGTGCGCGAGAAGATCGCCGAATGGTACGTGCGCGGCCAAGGCCTGAAGTACACGACCTACCGCACGCTGACCGCGCTCAGCCAGGGCAAGGTGCCGGGCCCCGAAGCCTCGATCGCCAAGATTGTCGTCGCGCCCAAAATGCAAATCCTCTCGTCGTTCGCCATGGACCTGGAAGACATGGGTGGTGTGATGACGGGCGAGGACGCGGCGCAGAACGGTGCCTTCCAACAATCGTACATGTGGGCGCCGGGCCTTCGCATCGCCGGCGGCACGGATGAAATCCTGAAGAACATCATCGCCGAGCGCGTGCTGGGCCTGCCGGCGGACATTCGCGTCGATAAGGACATCCCCTTCAACAAACTGCCGACGGGACGCTAGACCATGACAGCACCGCGACTGCCGTCAGATCTCGCTGTGGCAATTGTTGATCCGCTTTCCCACGCTGACAACAGTCGCATTCATGATGCCTTCACCAAGATGCGCGCCCAATACCCGCTCGCCATTGCCGAGGTTGAAGGCTGCGAGCCATTTTGGGCCGTTTCGAAACATGCCGATATCCTCGAAATCAGCAAACAGAATGCGTTGTTCCCGAGCGGGGTGAAGTCGACGACGTTCACGACGATCGCCGCGACCGAGCAGGTGAAGAAGATCACCGGCACCCCGCACCTCGTGAAGTCGCTGGTTCAGATGGACCCGCCTGAGCATCCGAAATACCGCGTGCTGACCCAGTCATGGTTCCTGCCGCAAAACCTGCGCAAGCTCGAACCGCGGTTGCGCCAGCTCGCGAAAATCTACGTCGACCGCATGGCGGAGAAGGGCGGCAGATGCGATTTCGTGGGCGACGTCGCAGTCTGGTATCCGCTGCGCGTCATCATGGACATTCTAGGCGTTCCCGAAGCCGACGAACCGCGGATGCTAAAGCTCACTCAAGAACTATTCGGTGCCACTGACTCAGAGCTCGGCCGCGAAGGCGGCGCGCCCGGCGGCTTCAGCGCGCTGATGAGCGACGACGCCGTCGCCTCACTGCAAGCCGTGGTGATGGACTTCTTCCAATACTTCAACGCCATCACCGAGGACCGTCGCGCCAACCCGCGCGACGACGTCGCCAGCGTCATCGCCAACGGTAAGATCGACGGTCAACCGCTCGATCCCTTCAACGCCATGTCCTATTACGTCATCTTGGCGGCAGCAGGGCATGATACCACCAGCGCCTCGACCGCAGGCGGCATGTGGGCCTTGATCGACAATCCGGCAGAATTCAAGAAACTGAAAGACAACCCGGCCCTGATGCCAAGCTTCGTCGACGAGGCGATCCGCTGGACCACGCCTGTGCGCCACTTCATGCGCTCAGCGACCCAGGACTACGAACTGCGCGGCCAGACAATCAGGAAAGACGACTGGCTGATGCTGCTCTATCCATCGGGCAACCGCGACGAGGAAGTCTTCGACGAACCGTTCAAGTTCAAAGTCGACCGCAGCCCGAACAAGCTGCTCTCTTTCGGCTTCGGTGCCCATGTTTGTATCGGTCAGCATCTGGCAAAAATGGAAATGCGCGCACTGTTCGACGAACTGATCCCACGGCTCGAGTCGATCGAATTCGACGGCGAGCCGCGCCTTTCCGCCGCCAACTTCGTCAACGGCCCGAAAAAGATGCCGGTGCGATACAAGATCAACTGACAACAAGCGACAATGGGCCCGCAAAGCCCGGGAGGACCGCACATGAAGTTCACCTGGTTCAATCTGATGCCGTGGCCGTATTTGCCCGACGACTTTCGCGAGAAACACCGCTCGGTCTGGGTTGACATTGACTCGCGCCTCTTCGACGCCGAAAAAAGCCATGAGGTCTACAACACCTATATGGACTTGCTGGAATATGCCGGCACACTCGGCTTCGACGGCATCGGCGTCAACGAGCATCATCAAAACGGTTACGGCATCATGCCCTCGCCCAACATCATCGCGGCAGGCCTCGCGCGGCGCACAAAGGACGTCGGCATTGTCGTCCTTGGGAATTCGATCGCGCTCTACAATCCGCCCGTCCGCGTTGCCGAGGAATTCGCCATGCTCGATTGCATCTCGGGCGGCAGGCTGGTGGCGGGCTTTCCCGTCGGCACCTCGATGGACACGAACTATTGCTACGGCCAGATCCCGGCACTGACCCGCGAGAAATATCTCGAAGCGCACGATCTCATCATGAAGGCCTGGCACAATCCCGATCCGTTCGCCTTCAACGGCCGCTATAACAAACTGCGCCACGTCAACATCTGGCCGAGGCCCATCCAAAAGCCGAACCCGCCAATCCACATCCCTGGCGGCGGCTCGGTCGAGACCTACGATTTCTGTATCGACAACACCTACTCGTATTCGTACCTGTCGTTCTCCGGCTACATCCGCGGCAAGGCGTTGATGCAGGGCTATTGGGACCGCGTGGCTGAGCGCAACGCCCCCGACACCTCGCCCCATCGCGCGGGCTTCGCGCAAACGATCTGCGTCGCAGACACCGACGAAGAGGCCGAACGTCTCTACAGCGAACACGTGCTCTATTTCTACAATCGTTGTCTGCACGTTTACGCGGGCTTCGCCGACGCGCCCGGCTATCGCACGATCAAGACGATTCAAACCGGCGCCCTGTCGCAATACGCGCCGCCGATCGACGGTTACGCGCACCTGACCTGGAAGGACCTCATCGAAGGCGGCCACGTCATCGCCGGCAGCCCCGAAACGGTTCGCCAACGCATGGAAGAACTGATCAAGGGCCTGCGCGTCGGCAATATCTTCTGCCTCATGCATGTCGGAAACATGCCGAAGGAAAAGGCGATGTACTCGACCCAACTCTTCGCCGAAAAAGTGATGCCGAAACTGCGCCACCTCTATCCCGAATACGCCGATGACGGCCGCTTCTGGTGCAAACCGATGAAAGCTCAAGTCACACCCGGAAGCCTGCCGCGCGCCGAAGACGCCGCGCGCTTGGCCCGCGGTTAAAGGGGAGGACGATACTCATGGAACTCAAAACCATCCAAACCCCGCGCGTCCCCGTCCGCTATTACGAAGGCGGCAACGGAAAACCGCTTGTCTTCTTGCACGGCGCCGGCGGCATCATTCCCACCGACCCGTTCCTGGACAAGCTCGCTAAAAGGTTTCACGTCTACGCGCCTCTGTTGCCGGGTTACGGCGACAGTCAGGAATGCTCAACGCTGCGCGACATGCTCGACTTTACGCTGCACACGCTCGACGTCGTCGAATCGCTAGGCCTGAAGGACCCGATCCTCACCGGCCACTCGATGGGCGGCATGATCGCGGCCGAAATGGCGGCCGTCGCGCACAACGATTTCACCAGACTGGGGCTCATTTGTCCGGCGGGCCTGTGGATCGACAAACACCCCATCGCCGACTTGTTTGCGATGCTGCCCTACGAAATGCCAGCTTACCTCTTTCACGATGTCGAGATGGGCACGAAGTTGATGACGGCGGGCGTCGCTCTCGACAATCCCGAGTGGCTCAAAGGCTTCCTGGTGATGAACGCGCGCCAAATGGGCACGGCCGGAAAGCTCCTTTTCCCGGTCCCCGACCGCGGCCTCAGCGAACGACTCTATCGGATCAAGGCGAAAACACTTCTCGTCTGGGGCGCCAGCGACAAGCTGATCCCGCCCGTCTACGGCGAAGCCTTCAAAAAGGCAATCAAAGGGGCACAACTTGCCATCATTCCGAAGGCGGGGCATTTGATCAATCTGGAACAGCCGGACGAATTGGTGTCTGCACTCGGTCAGCTCAATTGAAAACCTGATAGAGCAGAGGCATCGATAGTCTCATGATCATTCTCCCTGAAGCCGCAACGCCACCTCGCAGAGGATGGACTCGATGCCAAGCAAGAGTTGTCTTTCGTTGAGCACGGACCCGCATTCGATACTGTGCCCGGCCGCCTTCAGGCGCTGGGCTTGGCGTTCGAGGTAAGGGACATGAACGAACCCAGCCACCTTCGGTCCGCTCACCTCCGCCGCCGCCATCAATTTGTAGAACAACATATTGCAGACGTAGTCGCCGGCATCGTCGGACCGCACCATGGGAACGCCCGACTGTTGCAAGCGCCCTGCAATCTCCTTCAACGGCAATCGCGACGGATAAATTGCCGGCCCATGCTGGTTGACGCAACCCGTACCGGAGTAAGCACCGGTAAAGTCCGGCCGGTTCGTGGCAACGCAATTGCGGGCGGTCGACTCGAGCGTGACACCCATAGCCTTGGCGCTGAGCCCGAATGACACCACGGCCTCGGGCTGCAACGCCGATAATAACGGAAACATGGTGGTGCTCCACATCTCGAACGTGACCGGCAAAGTCCGCACCACCAAGCGCGCACCGGCTGGCTGCCAACCCGTTCGTTCAAGCTCCTCCATCGCCCAAGCCGTCGGGTTTTCGGGTGCACCGGGAAAAGCAGAAAACCCTGTGGCGAGGATGAGCGGCGCTTTCATCTACCCTTTGCCTTTCGCGCTGGCGCCTTGGTGAGCAGGTTGGCATGCGCAGTCTTGATCGCACTCTCAGCCGTCCTTGCGTCCACGAACTTCAGGTGCAGCCACGTCGCGCCCTTATCGCCCCAGGCATTCGGGATGCGCTGAAACATCTTTGGTTCGGCTCCGGTCATCATCTCCTGTTGCTCGGGCGTCAACTTCACCATCGCCCGCCCGTCTTTCTCGGACAGTGTCGAAAAAATCTTTCCTCCCGCACGGAACGACGCCAGCTCGAAATGCGGCGCCTCAAGCGCATCGGGCATGGACAGCGCCAGTTTGCGAAAGGCTGCGACCGATAACATGCTACGGCGTGACCACATTGAAGTTCGGCTGCACCGGATCGATCAGCGCGACCAGCTCGGCATAGGCGTCGCTCTTGCCCGAGACCTTCACCGCACCCGTCGCCGTCTTTAGCGTCAGCGGCACGCCAGCAAGCAACGTCTCCAGCAGATCCGAGCGCTTCATCGTCGCCGTCGCGTCCGCCTTGTCGTCGACGATCCCTTCCTCGTGAATGAGGACGCCATTCTCGACCGTCAGCAAATGCTTCTCGCGTACGTCGCTCAGCACAAGATTGATCTTGAATGCCTTGCCGGCCGAGCGTTCCGAATTGAATCGGACCGCGGCAAAGTCGAGCATCATCGTCGTCGGCGTCGCCCGCACCAGAGCGGCGCTGAAGCGCTGAATGCCGGCATCGACCACGCCATGACGGAGTTCCTGCGCGCCGGTCAGATAGATGTTGCGCCACGTACCGGCCTCGGCGCGATAGCCGAGCTGCGTGTATACGTCGGCCAGCATCTCCTTCGCCTTCGTATTGCCGGCATCGGCGAAGACGACGTGATTGAGCAGCATCGCGGCCCAGCGATACTCGCCCGTCTTCGCCGCCGCATCGGCCTTCCCGATCACTGCGTCAGGGCCGCCCATCGCCTCCACATAATGCGTGCCCGCCGCGACCGGCGGCAGCGCGTTCAGCGACGACGGATTGGCGTCGTACCACCCCATGTAGCGCTGATACACCGCCTTCGAGTTATGGCTCATCGTGCCGTAATAGCCGCGATTGTACCACTCGTGCGCCAGCACGTCGGGCAGCTGCAACTGCTCGGCAATCTCGACGCCGGTCAGCCCGTTATTCATCAACCGCACTGTCTGATCGTGCAGGTACTTGTACGCGTCGCGATGTTTGGACAAAAAGTCCATGATCACGCCCGTCCCGAAACGCGGTATGCCGTGCGCGGCGAACAGCACGTCGCTCGTGTCGCCGTAGAGCCGGATCGCTTGCGTCAGATAATCCGCCCAATCCTTCGCATTGCGCACGAGTGCGCCACGCGCCGGCAGCAGATTGTGCATCGTCGCATTCGCGTTCTCCGCCATGAATAGCGCGCGCATCTGCGGCAGATGAAAGTTCATCTCCGCCGGCGCTTCCGTTCCCGGCGTCACCTGGAAGACCATCGTGACGCCATCGACCGTCATCTGGGTGCCGGTCCTGGAAATGATGTCCGTCGGCGCGATCAGCGAAATGGCGCCGCTCGAAATCCCGGGCCCAAGCCCCGACGTCATCTCGCCCTCGACGCCGCGCGGCAACGTGGTTCCGAACTGGAATCGCGCGCGGCGCGTCATTGCTGGCCCCGCGATCACGTTCTCTGAGATCGAATGCTCCATAAAGCCTTCCGGCGCGATGATCTTCACGCGGCCCGCTTTCACGGCCTCCTCGGTCGTGACGCCCATGACGCCGCCGAAATGGTCCGCGTGGCTGTGCGAGTAGACGACGGCGACAACCGGCTTGTCGCCCACGTGCTTCTTGACCAGCGCCAACGCTGCCTTTGCCACCTCAACGGTCGTCAACGGATCGACGACAATGTATCCTTTGCCGGTCTGGATGAACGACACAGTCGACACGTCGAATCCGCGCACCTGATAGATGCGCTCGGCCACTTTGAAGAGGCCGCTCTTCGTCACCAGCTGCGCCTGCCGCCACAGGCTTGGGTTTGCGCTCTCCGGTGCCTCGCCCTTCAGGAAGTCGTAGGACGCGAGATCGAACACGACCTTGCCGCTCTCGTCCTTGATCTTCGGCTCATCCAGCGTCGCCACAAACCCGCGCGCCGCAAAGTCGAAGTCTTGCTTGTTGGAGAACGGCAGCTCTTTCAGGATATTCTCGCGCGCCTCCTTCGTGGAGGTCGTCGCCTCCGCCACCACGTCTTGCGGAATACTGGGCGCCGGCGCACCCAGGATCATCGGCAGCACGCCGCGAAATATGAAGGCAAACCCGATCAGAAGCGCGGCTGTAACTGCCACCCCTACTCCAAGCCCCCGCGCAAACGATCCCATCGTGCAGTCCCCTTTTTTCCTCAACAGACTTTAAAAGCTTTACCTCTGGCGCACCATCCAAAAGATCACATTGTCCAGCGCAAATGCCACTCCCCCTGAGTCCCGTTTCTTCACCATTCCCGGTTTCTCAATTTATTGGCAAACACACGCTTGGCCATGCGGCCAAATTTCCTGTTGCGTTCATGAGCCACGGCAACACTTTCCGAATTGCGCCGCTCCTCACGCTGCAGCTTGCCGAAACGCTTTACCCGCCCGGCGTCCAGCGTCCCCGCATCCAGTGCCGCTTGCACCGCACAACCGGGCTCGCCTTCATGGCCGCAATCGCTGAACCGGCAGGCGGCCGCCAACTCAGCGACGTCGGAGAACACTTCGGCCAACCCCTCCGCCGCGTCGACGATCTGCAACTCGCGCATACCGGGCGTGTCCATCAGCCATGCACCGCATTTCAGCCGGTGGAGCGAGCGCCCTGTCGTCGTGTGCCGCCCACGCGCATCGTCCTCGCGAATGCCTTGCGTATGCAGAAGCGCCTCACCGCGCATGCTATTGACAATCGTTGACTTGCCCACGCCCGACGATCCCAGCAGCGCCAAGGTCTGCCCGCGTCCAAACCAGGGCTCCAGACATTCAAGGCTCAGCGGCTCGCGTGCATCGAACGCCTCGACCACCAATCCCCGCATCAACCGGCGGGCCGCAGTCAAGAAGGGCTCAACGTCATTGGAAAGATCAGCCTTGGTAATCACCACCACCGGCGCCACCTCGGCCTCCGCCGCCAGCGCCAAATAGCGCTCAAGCCTTGCCACATTGAAATCCTGGTTCGCCGACGTAACCAGCAGCAGCGTATCCACATTCGAAGCGATCAGCTGCACCCGCCGCCCGCTGCCTGCATTTTTGCGCTTGAACACGCTGCGCCGCTCAAGCCGGCGTGCCGGACGCCGGCTTTCCACATCAAACAATAGCCAGTCACCAACCGTCGCCTGCACCTCGTCATCATCTGAAGGCGCAAACGGCAACACGCGGCCCTCATACCCTGGCCCCGCAACATCAAGCGCGTCGCGATGCACCGCCAACACACGCACAGCCAGGAAAGCCGCATCGTCGTCCGTCAACTGCGCTTGAAAATGAGCGCCCCATCCATAATCTTTCAATGTCAATTGCTTCACAGTGCTATCATCCAGTTTGCAGGCAAGCCTGCGCAAGTTCATAAGCTCGCGAATCACGCGAACGGCGAATTTGGACTGGACGAGAAAAGGGTTAGCGACGACCGCTAGGCGCGCAACTCTTGCGCAAGGCCAGCCCCGGGGGAGATGGATACAATGGTCATAACTTCCTCCTTCAGCTTGGCAACAAGGATGCGCCCCTTATGCCATCCGGCGATGCCACACGCCAGAAAATCTTGAAGGCACCCCGCGCTGGTGCCGTAGTTGAGATTTTCTCCACGGCCCGTCACACCGTAACATCGGCGAAGAACTGCGGAAATCTTCGTCACATGACCCCTCACCTTTTTTTTGCAAGGGCAAAAAAGGGTGAGGGGACCAGCACCGTCAGGTTTGTATTTGCCCTAACGATCCTGCTCCCTCCGCTTCTCGTTGAAAATGCGCCTGGGCATTCTCCCCGCCACCTTCGCCCGTGTTTTGGAACCCGAGATCGCCTGCGAATTGGATTGCTCCTCGCCCTGCAGCTTTTGATAGCGCATCAGACGCAGATCATCGACCACTCCTGCCGTCACCGCCTCTTGCACCGCGCAGCCCGGCTCATTCAAATGCGTACAATTGGAGAATTTGCACGTCGCGGCCAGCGCCACCAGATCGTCGAACACCTCGTCAACACCCTGCGCCACATCCAGCAGCTGCAACTCACGGATACCGGGCGTATCCATCAACCACGCACCGTTCGCAAGCCGGTGCAGCGAGCGCGCCGATGTCGTGTGGCGGCCCTTGTCACCGCCCACGCGGCTCCCCTGGGTTGCCTGCAACAGTTGGCCCATCAAGCTGTTGACCAGCGTAGATTTTCCAACCCCCGACGAACCCAGTAACGCCAGCGTTTTTCCGCTCCCCAACCAAGGATCAAGTTGCTTACCCACGTCGGATTTCTTGGCATTGATCGCCTGGACCGCAAGCCCCGGCTGCATCTCCTGCACCGCCTCGACAAAGGGTGTGACGTCTTCCGACAAATCGGCTTTGGTGATCAGTACCACCGGCGTAGCACCCGCTTCCGCCGCCAGCGCCAAATAGCGTTCAATGCGCGCCAGGTTGAATTCCTGATTGGCGGAAGTGACCACGAACAGCACGTCCACGTTTGCTGCGATCATCTGCACGCTGCGCCCCCGCCCGGCGCTCTTGCGTTTAAATACGCTGTGGCGGTCAAGCAATCGCAGCGCGCGCCGCGACCCATCGACCAGCATCCAGTCGCCGGTCGTCGCCGTGTTGCCTCTGTCGCGCTGCGTAAACCCTGCAATGCGTCCTTCAAACGACGGACCCGCCACATCAAGCGCGTCGCGATGCACCATGACCACGCGCACCGGCAGGGCGTCGCCATCTTCGGGCGTCAGCTGCTGCTGAAAATGCGGGCCCCAGCCATAGTCCTCCAATGTCAGTCTGTGAGGAAGTGGCGTACTTTCCAAGGTAATATCAATCCCGGTCGGCGAGGAATATCCCGCATCGCACAGGGTAAGACGAACCGCCATGGCGGTCAACGCCAGAGCAGTCAACTATTGTGAAATGGACTCACAGCAGTCGTTGCCACCAACCGACATCGTGCCAAGCATCGAATTTTCGTCCGACCTCGCGGTAAATGCCTAACGGTTCAAATCCCATTGCTTGGTGCAGCCCGACACTCGCTTCGTTTGGTAGCGCGATGCCAGCAAAGGCAGCGTGAAAGCCGAGACTTGCTGCGGCAGGCAAAAGTCGAGAGTACAGACAACGCGCCACGCCGCGCCGTTGAGCGACTGGAGCAACATAGACGGCTACGTCGATGGAGTTTCGGTATGCCGAGCGAGTCCGATGCTGACTGGCATAAGCATATCCAACCACCCGCCCATCTATTTCGGCAACCAGATAAGGGTATTGCGGCAGAAGGGCTGCAATGCGCCTTTCGACCTCGATTGTGTCAGGCGGCACTTCCTCGAAGGAGATAGTGCTGTCGGTTACGTACGGCGCGTATATCGCCTGAATCTCTGCCGCATCCGCTGCAACAGCTGGACGTACATTCATATTCGAACCGCACAAGGATAGAGACAGAAATACACTGCCCGGACACTCCTGCTGAAGCAAGCATCTATGTCCGCTATCCCATTTAGAGTACCCGCAAGCGGCGCTTTGGTCCCCACGACAAACCAGCCATTTAGGAATTTTGCTGAGCCACCCTACACCTGACACGTGAAGCAGTTTGCAAGACACATTTGTATGTGAATAAACACCACCAAGCCCCGCCCGAGATAGTCGCGGCCTTCCTTGGAGATTTCTGCCAGCACGCGCAGGTCTCGGCCTTTGCCACGAACATCCGGTGCGAGGGGTGCGTTTTCCTACCAATTCCACCACTGGGGCACGGCGTCGTCATCGAAACACGCAACGGCAAAAGCAAATAGTGTAACTTTACTTCACCGCTTTTGCGGCCTTCCTTTGGGCGGCGATTGGCATGGGCCGCGCTTTGCGACGTCCGTATAGTTCTTCAAATGCCACCCGTAATATTTCTCGATCCTTTCGACGCTAGTGCGGCAGTTCTTGGCGACCTGATAAATGTCTGCGCCTTCGAGCGTCGACACACTGATTAAGCCTACGGAGAACGCGCTGGAAACGCTGGGCCCAACCCAAGGCAGTTACAGACGCCTTTGAGCGCAAGGTGGGTTCGGTGAAAGTCTGCATTTCTCAAATCGATATTGGTGCGAAGCCCGGCGGGCGCGACATCGTGCGCAAATTGGCGGTGGCCCTCGCGTGCCGCTGTCAGTGCCGACCGAGGAGTAAAACCCACGGCCAGAAGTTTGGACCTTTGACAACATCCCCCAACGCCCGTCATAGTCGGGCTCTTGTCCCGGCTACCCAGCCGCCGCGCGTCTGCGCGACGAAAGACGAAAGCGTTACCGGACTCAAAGAAGTTTATACGTCGCTGACGCGCGGCGGCTGGGTGGCCGGGAGCCCGGCCATGACGAACGTGTGAGTGTACTGCCGCCGTTGGTGTGAAAGCCGGGCGCTCACGCTCCACGACAATCCCGTCACCGAAGTGACCGCCATTACTGCGCACCATCAATCCGCCGCATTCGGCACGACAACGCCCAATTCGCATCGTAATCGCGTCGTTATCGGCGCGCATTGGTGTCCCCACAAGCGGCACAGGACCGTCGCTTAGAGGACCCCACCCATGACATCGTTGAGTTTCACCAGCGGGAGCCCGCACCGGCACCCCCGCATTCTCTTGCGCCGAATCTTGATCTCAGGCGTAGCTCTATTCACTGCCTTGGCCGTAGGCCCCGCCATCCGGGCCGACGTCGCACCACCCCAAGCCGAGCCAGCCGTCCTGGTCACGCCCGATGACATGGGCACCGGCTCGCTACTGCTCAAAACCACCGACGGAGGTAAATATCTCGAAGCCCCGCGCCTCAAGACCGACGTCTCGATCGCAGTCACTGGCCCCATCGCCCGTACCCGCATCACCCAACGCTTCGAAAACCCGTCGGATAAATGGGTCGAAGGTGTTTACGTCTATCCAATGCCGCAAAACGCCGCCGTAGACACGCTGAAAATGCAAGTCGGCGACCGCTTCCTGGAAGGCCAGGTCAAGGAGCGCGTCGAAGCCCGCCAGATCTACGAGAAGGCCGCGGCCGCAGGCATCAAGACCACCCTTATCGAACAGCAGCGCCCCAACATCTTCACTAACTCGGTCGCAAACATCGGCCCGCATGAAACCATCATCGTGCAGATCGAATACCAGGAGGCAGTGCGCCTCGATGGCAGCAAATTCGAGTTGCGGGTGCCGCTGGTGGTGGGTCCGCGCTACATCCCGAAGCCGGAAGTGGCGATGGTCAATGTCTCGACCGAAAGCCCCTCGCTCCTCGTGATCGACTCTGTCCCCGACGCGCACGCGATTGCGCCCCCGGTGTTTCACCCCAAATTCGGCAAGATCAACCCGGTCTCGCTCCGCGTGACGCTGAAGTCCGGCGTCTCACTCGCCGCCATCAACAGCCTCTATCACCAAGCCAGAATCGAAAAATCCGGCGGCAAAACGGCAACCATCACCCTTGATGGCAATGTGCCGGCCGACCGCGACTTTGTTCTGAACTGGAAATTGGCCGCTCAAGCCCAGCCGCAAGCAACCCTTTTCCGCGAAACTATCGGCGGACAAAACTACTACCTCGCCATGGTCGTGCCGCCGTTGGACGCATCCAGCAAGCACCGCCAGCCGCGCGAAGCCATCTTCGTCATCGACAATTCCGGCTCCATGTCGGGCGAGTCGATGAAGCAGGCGAAGGCCGCACTGCTGACGGCGCTCAAAAAGTTGAAACCCGAAGACCGCTTCAACGTCATCCGCTTTGACGACACCTTCGATGTGCTGTTCAAAGACGCGGTTTCTGCGGACAAAGTTAACGTCACCATCGCCGAACGCTTCGTCGGCAATCTGGAAGCTAACGGCGGCACCGAAATCTACTCTGCACTGAAAGCCGCCCTCTACGACACCCATCCAACTGACACGTCGCGCCTGCGCCAGGTGATATTCCTGACCGACGGCGCGGTCGGCAACGAGGATCAGGTGCTGGCGGAGATCGGCAAGTCGCTCGGCCGCTCACGCCTGTTCACCATCGGCATCGGATCGGCGCCGAACTCCTATCTGATGGAGCACATCGCGCGCCAGGGCAGGGGCTGGTTCACTCACATTGGTTCGGAAACCGAGGTCGAAACCGGCGTCGTCGAACTCTTCAACAAGCTCGAAAGCCCATTGATGACCGATCTCAAAGTCGTCACCGATGGCGTAACGCTCGAGACTTGGCCAAACCCGTTGCCCGACCTCTACGCGGGCGAACCCGTGCTTATGACGTCTGTGACCAACGCCGCGTCGGGCACGATCAAACTAGAAGGCCGCATGGGAACGACACCGTGGAGCACGACACTTGACCTGAGCGCCGCCGAAACCGGCAGCGGCGTTTCGAAAAGCTGGGCGCGCTCTAAAATCGCCGCGGTAGAAGCCCTGCGGTACAAGGGCGCCAACGAAGGCGACATCGATGTGCAGGTGTTGAAGGTGGCGCTCGATCATCATCTGGTCTCAAGACTGACCAGCCTGGTCGCTGTCGATATCACGCCAAGCCGTCCCACCGGCGATGCACTGTCGAGCCACGAAATGCCGACCAACCTGCCGCAGGGCTGGAACTTCGAGAAAGTCTTCGGTGAAGACCCATCGAACCCCGCGATCAAAGCCTCGATCAACCCATTACTGATGTTGAAGCTGGCAATGTCGGACAAGGCACCGTCAGCAAACGACGGGCAGGGCGTCGCTCTCCCGCAAACCGACGCCGGAACTGACCTTATGCTTTTCCTCGGGTGCTTACTGCTCTTGTCGGGAAGCGCCATGCTGCTCATGCTCCGCGTACGGAAGGTATAAGTGTAGTAAGAAAATGCTCACACGAAGAAACGAAGAAACGAAGACAAGCAAAAGAGGAAACTTCCTCTTCGTTCCTTCGTTGCTTCGTGTGAGTCCTCTTTCGGGCTTCGCCATTGTCTCTGTCATCTTGGGGCTGGCGTTCACAGGCAACGCACTCTTCATCAGAGCCAAGGCTGTGCTCGCACAAGTCCTCCTCGAACAAGCCTGGCAAAACACGATCTCCACGGGCAAAGCAACAAAGGCCTGGAGTTGGGCCGACACCCACCCCGTCGCCCGCATCGAGTTCCCGCGATTGAACCAGTCCGCAGTCGTCCTCGCCGAAGCTGGCGGCGAAGCGCTCGCCTTCGGCCCGGCACACGTCGCCGCCTCACCCTTTCCCGGCGCCAACGGCACCAGCGTCATCGGCGGCCACCGCGACACCCATTTCAACTTCATCAAAGACCTCAAACCCGGCGACGCGATCACCGTCACAACGCAAAGCGGAGTCCGGATCAACTACCGCATGACCGGCGCCACCATCGTTCACGCCCAGTCCTCCGGCATAGCGACCGCAGGCCAAACCCCGCGCCTGGCGCTGGTCACATGCTACCCCTTCGACGGCCTGCAACGCGGCAAATTACGTTACGTAGTGATCGCCCGCGCCATCGACTAAGTCCGTACGATTGTCACTATCCAATCTCCCGGCTTTGCATAGAATAGAGCGCTTCAACGGACAGAGGTCACCATTACGACTAAATCGCGTTCGAACATCTGCGGCACTGTTTGTATGGCTCTGATGTATTCGCTGGTGGTTTCCACGCCTGCTGGCTCTCACAGTGCCGTTGCTGGAGGGCAGGACAGCAATCTTTCAGCGCTTGTAGATGGTTCGCAACTCATCGCGTTGACAACGGTCGAGGAAGTCCAGTACCGCACCGCCACGTTCTCCGATGGTAACGGCATGATGCCTGTATCATTTGTCACTGTGCGCATCGACAAAGTCTTTCGCGGTAAGCAAACCACGCAACGCCTGACACTCAGATTTATGGGTGGTCCCGATGGTATGGGCGGGGTCATGGGGATATCAGGCGTCCCGACGCTGCAAAAAGGCGACCGTGATATTCTCTTCATAACCGGCAACGGCGAGACACGATGCGCCCTGGTACACTGCGAGTGGGGCCGCTACCGGATTCTGAAAGACCGCGTGTACAACACCCATGGCTTTCCTGTTCTTTCGCTGGCAAAAAACTATGCACTGGCGCGTGGTATTCCGCCCATTGAGTTTCGAGTTGTCCGCTTTCCTTCGCCAAAATTCGACGACTTGTTCAAGAATCCATTTCTCAAAGGCGAGTTGCCGCAAATGATTCAATCTCGCGGCCTGACCATAGAGCAAGCACGTGCCCAATACGAAAAGGCGGCGCCGAAATTTATCGAACTCAAGAAGGAGTACGATGCAAGAGATTTTGCACTGGAAGTGCCGATACCGCCCGAAACTGCACCACCCCAGCAGGGACCAGCGTTAAAAAAACTGCCTACACTTAAGGCTCCGGTTCGTTTGCAGCGTCCGGCATTCAACGGGCCAATCCAAATCAATGAGTTCATCGGTCTGATTGGAAAATTGTCGCGCACATCAACCAGCGTCGTGCGCGTCATTGCCAGCATCGACCCTGCAATGCCCTTGGTATTTAAGCCAATCCCCAGGAGTGGTCCGCCAAAAATAACAAGGACCAACCGGCCGGCACTCGAGGAATCCGATGCTGACCGCGCCTGGCGTGAAGCCGAGGAGCGCGATCCCTTCAATCCCGGTCAGAAACCTTTAGGCGCAAAGTGAGGACTCCCCCGATGCGTACACATTCACTTGTTGTTGCTTTGGCGCTAGTTGTTATGTTGCCAATGTCATCTCCGGCCTTTGCCTTCAGTAGTTCCAGCTGCGGGTGGCATCCGATCAAGTTTCGAGGTGACGCCGGATTATTTCGCTTTGACAACGGCGGTTTTTCCGGACCGTGGCGTGCAGCCGCGACAGAAATGATTGCGGAAGCCAATAAGCATCCCGGCGATTTCCGCTTTGACATGCAGTTCGATACCTTCCATGTCAGTCCAGGAAACGGCGAGGCCGAGGTTTGGTGGACGATTGATGATTTATGGCTCAACAACAGTCCGGCAGTCGCCCTTTACTATGTCATTTGCTTCTCGCTCGGGTTCGGCGACCTGACTGTCTACATGAACGAAAACGATATACTTTTCGACAGGAACACGCAGTACACGCCATTCCATACGCGCAGCGCTCTGAGCGGGTATGGAGGCGGCGACCGTTTGGTGCAGGGCACCGGCCTGCATGAACTCGGTCACGGCATGCAGCTGAATCACGTCAACACAATCTACAACATCATGGGTCAAGACTGGACGCATGCCCACGCAAACGGAAACCGGGTGGACGTGTATTGGGGCGCCGACGCTAGCAACGGCATCAAAACGCTTTATGGCGCGCGAGCCTACGAAGACGTCAGTGTCTCGAATTGGAAATACCTGGGGGTATCGGGGGAATACAGCACTCATTGGCGGACCGATGTCATCGGGTTACGGGGCGGCGTCAAGCCCCTTCACGCCGGCAACATCAACGGCGAAATAGGGTATGACGTTTCGCCGGGCGAAACTGTACTTGTCGAATTCACGCTCGAGAACAATGGCGCCAGTTGCCAGACTCCCGCAGCATCATTTTTCATTTCGTCCAACAATTCAATTTCCGTTTCCGACCGGCGATTGCCGGGACGGCGCCTCGGCATATGTCCAGGGCGCTCGCGCACCATGCTGCAGTTTGTCACCATCCCCAGTGATTTGCCCCTCGATACGCCGCAATGGGTTGGCATTATGCTCAACGAGGGCCGGACTATCACCGAAGCGCAGACGAACAACAACACGGCCTACATCCCGCAGGGCAATCGGGTGAAGGATTGTCGTGACAAAGGACTGCAGTGCTGAATCTGTTGTCATCCACTGAGTCGCAATCGGAGGACGATGATGGATTCGAACGGGACGCAATTTGCCGCCATTGTGGAAACGACGAGTTTCCTTCACTATTTC
>Ga0163153_10000156_pt1 | contig 115752 bp, 108 predicted proteins | sample OliLakLV19MP6IB1_FD_148629 | JGI IMG/M metagenome (GOLD analysis project Ga0163153, IMG submission 148629) | Freshwater microbial mat bacterial communities from Lake Vanda, McMurdo Dry Valleys, Antarctica - Oligotrophic Lake LV.19.MP6.IB-1 | ecosystem: Environmental > Aquatic > Freshwater >...
TGGGTGGTTTGCTTGAGATGAGCGGCCAACGCGATCTTCCAAGCCGCGGTCTTGCGGTCAGACCTTAAATCGGCCGCCGTCTTCCGGCGGGCGCGCAAGCCCTCGGTCAGGGCCTGACGCCAGGCCTGCTCGGTCATGAAAAAAAGGGTCAGGCTTTGGGGTTTGGGGTGCTTGGTTTTCACCGGCCGTCCTTTGCCGGCGGGCAGCCTGACTTCAGCAGCACTCCCTTACTCCCAAAGTTTTCGCCGCTGGCCACGCTTCGCCGGAGTTTCGGCGGCCAGGATAGTTGCAAGCCCCGCGTGGATTGAGGCGACTTTCTCGGTAACTTCACGGGCCAGATTCACCGACGCGGCGAACTCCGGGGGCAGCGCGACCGGCAGCGTCGCCGGCAAGTGCATTTCACGCCGAGCAAGGTCCGGGTTATGGCGTCCTTCAGCAGTTCGCCTTCAAAGGGGAATTTCCCGGCTTTGGGCCACTCGTTTTGACTTTGCCACTTTCTGCCACTTTTCGTGTCCTGAACGGCTTCGTCGGTTTTCTGGTTGGTTGGTATGCTCACCGCCAATCTTAGCACCATTACACTGGGGGGCAGGCGATTAGTTGTGGACAGAGCGGTTGGTGTTGTGGACATGGAACGGAGTTGTGGACTCCATGCATGCCAACTCATAGTCCCTTGGTTCTGGGTTCGAATCCCGGTGGGTCCACCATCCGTCGCTTTCGGCTTCCGAAAGCGGATGGATGACAGGCCGTGATTCACCAAGGCCCGGCGCCGGGTCAGTAGATGGCTTTCTTGCTGCGCACGGACTGGTCGGGACCGAGGCCTTCGTAGTTGTGCACGCTGCCCGCGCTGTCCGCCCACAGGGGCAGGTTGTCCTTGCGCGCCAGCTTCTGGTTGAGCACGCCGGCGCGCATGGTCTCGAAGTCCGTGAACATTTTCTTGCAGTCGGGACCGCACTGCTCCGTGAAGCTCCCGAGCCGGAGCATGTAAAGGTTGACGGCGGTGTAAACGAGGTCTTCCGGAGTGCAGCCGAAGGCCTCGGCGGCGCGCTCGATGGGCGCGGCTTCCGCGTGATCCAGATGTAGCTTGATGGTCATGGGGGTATTCTCCCGGGGTCGGGGGTTGGGAATGGCCGCACGATGGCAGCCGTTTTGCTGAGGGCATTATGCACCCGCGCCCCGCGAGATACTGCGCATATCTTGCCAAATCTGTGCCGAGCCCCCGCCCGGCCGTCAGGGGTTCGGCTTCGTGAAGAGCCGGTCGTGGTCGGGCCAGTGGGCGTTCATCAGGCCGAGCTTGCGCAGGATTTTCGAGCGCGCCTCCAAAAGGCCCGACACGCGCCGGCCGTAGTCCAGATCGACGTAGGGCTCGACCTCCTTCGCGGGGAAGAGCTGGAAGAAATCGGGGCGCTGGATGAACCAGCCTGGATACGGGTCGTCGGCGCGCTGGAACTGCCACGTCGCCGGCGGGAGGTTGTCGGTGATCGGCACGTGGGGCGCGCCGAGTTCCTTGGCGAGCGTCGCCTTGCGTTCGAAGAGCGCGAGATTATCGGCGGCGTGAGTGGCGAAGTCGGTCTGGGCCTGGCCGAGCGAAAGGGTCAGGGTGAAAAGCGGCGCAAGCAGCGCACGGCGGAGGCGGGCGGTTTTCATGGGGTAAGGCGGCCAGTTTCGGCCGGGCGGCTCCCGGACACACGGACATTCGCATCTGACCGTCCGGTGAAGCCCGCGCTCCGCGCGGGCTTCACCGGCGCGGAGCGCAGGTTCCACCCACCAGCCTGGGCCGTTGGGGGCAACGGCCCCGACCCGGCGCGGAACGGAGTCCCCGCCCTGCCAACAAAAAAGCCGGCCCTGGCGGACCGGCTTTAGATCAAAACTTTTTCCCAACTCAGCCTTCGTAGGCCGGGAGGGTCTTGCCGACCGACTCCTTGGACAGCTTCGCGTAAGCGGGCAGGCCGTTGTCGTAGGGCACCACAACCTCGCCCTGAATGAGCGGGGTGGCATAGCGGAAGAACTGGAAGTTCAAGCTGACGCCGTCCTCGTTGATCCACTCCTTGGGCAGGCGCTTGAGATTGCCGACGACGTCGCTCAGTGCGGAGAGCCCGGTCTCGCAGGTGTAGTCTTCCCCGTCGCCGCGCACGAGCGTGACGAGCTTGTCGGACTCGCCGGCGATGGCGGCCTTGACCGCAGCCTGGCCCACGAGGAACGCCTCGTCGGCGTCCGTCTTCGAGCCGAGGTGGGCGGCGGCGCGCTGGGTGATGCCGAGGCGGGCGACGCGGCACTTGGCGCCGACCTGGGACTCGACGAGGTCCTTCAGGAACTCACCGACGCCGCCGAGCTGGGTGTGGCCGGCCGCATCGGTCGAGCTGGTCTCGACGGACACGTAGTTGCCGTCCTTGTCGACGAGGCCCTCGCCGACCACGACGACCGCGTGCTTCTCGCGCTTGAGGACGCGGCGGACATCATCGAGGAACTTCTCGTTGGTGAAGGGAACCTCGGGGAGATAGACGAGGTGCGGGGGATCGTTCGGGTGGTCGCGGCGTTTGGCCAGCGAGGCGCCGGCGGCGAGCCAGCCGGAGTTGCGGCCCATGACCTCGACGATGGTGACGAGGTCGCCCTGGCCCATGGCCTCGGCGTCGAGCGCGAGCTCCCTGACGGTGGCGCCGATGTATTTGATCGCGCTGCCGTAGCCCGGGCAGTGGTCGGTGGCCGGCAGGTCGTTCTCGATGGTCTTCGGGAGGCCGATGACGCGGAGGTCGTAGGCCTGGGCCTTGGCGAGCTCGGCGAGCTTCAGGGCAGTATCCTGGGAATCGCCGTCGCCGATGTGGAAATAGTAGCGGATGTTGTGGGCCTTGAACACCTCAAGCACGCGCTCGAACTCGGCGGGCTTCTTCAGCTTGGACCGGCAGGTGCCGAGGGCGGCGCCGGGGGTGTAGCGGAGGCCGCGGATGGCCTGCTGCGACTCGGCCGCGAGGTCGACGAGATCCTCGCCCAGAAGGCCGAGGACGCCGTTCAGCGCCCCGTAGACCTCCTCGATGGCGGAGTGATTCAGGGCCTCGGCGACAACGCCCGCGACGCTGGCGTTGATGACGGCCGTGGGGCCGCCGGACTGGCCGATGAGACAGTTGCCTACGAGTTCTTCTGCCATGATGTGGTGTGGTTAAAGCTGTTAAAGAAGCGAAAAGAGGGTTCAAAAAAGGCCCCGCTCCAGACGCTGGCAAACTAAAACCTTGGGGCGGCGAAAAATTAATCCCCGTGTGGGTCGGTTGTAGGGCGGGGTCGCCGACCCCGCCGGGGGCACAAGGCGGGATCGGCGATCCCGCCCTACCGTAAAACGGAAAAATATTTTCGTCGGAATGCGCAGCCTTACAGCAGCTTGCCGGGCCGGTAGTCCGCGGCCCCCTTGTGCTTCTTCGCCAATGGCGCGACCGCCGCGACGAGCGCGTCCACCTGATGCGGCGCCGCGCCGACAAATCGTTCGTTCTGACCGAGGATTTCCTGCAGCTTCTTTTTGCCGAGGCCGACGCGCTTATCGCCGGCCAGCCGGCCGAGCAGGTCGGCGTCACCGCCATTGCGCAGCGCCTTGGCCGCGGCGAGCGCATGCTCCTTGATGGCCTCGTGCGCCGTCTCGCGGCCCGCGCCGCCCTTAACGGCCTCCATCAGGATCGTCGTGGTGGCCAGGAACGGCAGGTTGCGCTCGTTCTCGGCCGCGATGGCCGCCGGGAAGATCTCCATCTGCCGGAGGATCGTGAGGAAGGTCTCGAGCAGGCCGTCGATCGCGAAGCACGCGTCGGGCAGCGCCACGCGGCGCACGACCGAGCAGGACACGTCGCCCTCGTTCCACTGGTGGCCGGCGAGGTTTGCCGTCATCGTCACATGGCCGGAAAGGATCGTCGAGAAGCCGCAGACGCGCTCGCAGTTGCGGGCGTTGACCTTGTGCGGCATCGCGGAGGAACCCACCTGCCCCTCCTGGAAGCCCTCGGTCAGCAGCCCGGCGCCGGCCATGAGGCGCAGCGTCGTGGCGCAGCTGGCGGCGGCCGCGCCCACCTGGTGCAGCGCGCTGACAACGTCGAAGTCGAGCGAGCGCGGGTAAACCTGGCCGACGGCGCCGAGCGAGGCCTTGAAGCCGAGATGCTTGAGGATGCGCGCCTCAAGCTGGTCCACCTTGGCGGTGTCGCCGCCGAGGAGCGTGAGCTGGTCGAGCTGCGTGCCGACGGCGCCCTTGAGGCCGCGCACCGGGTAGCGGGCGACGAGATCATCGAGGCGCGCGAAGGCGAGGCGCAGCTCCTGCGCGAACATCGCGAGGCGCTTGCCGAAGGTCGTGGGCTGGGCCGGCACGTTGTGCGTGCGGCCGGTGATCATGACGTCGCGGTGCTGCTCGGCGCGTAGCGCCAGCGCGAGCAGCGCGGCGGCGGCCTTGAATTGCACGAGCTGCAGCGAGCGGGCCACCTGCAGCTGCTCGACATTCTCCGTCAGGTCGCGGCTGGTGAGCCCAAGGTGGATGAACTGGCGCTGGGCCAGCTCGGAAAATTCCTCGAGGCGCGACTTCACGTCGTGCAGGGTGACGCGCTCGCGCTGCTTGATGCGCTCCACGTCCACGTCGCCGCGCACGCGCTCGTAGTCCTTGATGGCCTCCGCCGGGATGGCGACGCCGAGGTCCTTCTGGGCCTTCATGACGGCGATCCAGAAATCGCGCTCCAGCAGGATGCGGCCGGTCGCCGACCAGATCTCTTTCATCGCGGGCGAGGCGTAGCGCTCGGCGAGCACGTTTGGGATGGTTTCGGCGGGAGGGTTCGGCGGCTTCACGGCGGCTAACGCTTGCGCGTTGGGGTGAAGGTTGAAAGGTGAAAGTTGAGACAGGTTGAGGGTTGATGGCTGAGGGTTAAGAGATAAATCTACCGGGCGAGGGTCGTCTCTCTCAACTCTCAACTCTCAACTTTACCAACCCCATGGGCCATTCCGTCGAAGGACACCTCAAGCTCAACGTCGCCGACTATGACAAACTCATCCGGCAGCTCGTGCCGGGTTATGCGGCCATGCGCGCGGCCCACATGCTGCTATTGAAGAAACTGCTGCCGGTCGACCGGCGTTGCCTGGTGCTTGACCTGGGCGGGGGCACCGGCGCGCTGGCCGAGGCCGTCGCGGAGACGCTGCCGCTGGCCGGGGTGGAGATCTGGGACATCGACCGCGCCATGCTCGGCGTGGCCCGCGAACGCTGCGCCCGCTTCGGTCCGCGCATCCGCTACGTGGAGCGCTCGTTCGCCGATCCGCTGACGCCGTGCGATGCGGTCGTGGCCTGCATCGCGCTGCATCACGTGCAGGACCTGGCGGCCAAGGGCGCGATCTACCGGAACGTCCGGGCCGCGCTGCGGCCGGGCGGGGTTTTCCTGAACGCCGACACGGCCATCGCCGCGGGCGGCGCGCTGCGGGAGTTTTCCTACCAGGAATGGGTCAACGCCATGGCGCCGCACGGCATCACCGAGGCGCAGGCCCGGGCGCATTTCGCCAGCTGGGCGCGCGAGGACTATTATCCGCCGCTGGCGACCGAGTTGCGGCTGATGGGCGAAGCCGGCTTCGCCGACCCCGAGTGTTTCTGGCGCGAGATACCCTTCCTGATCTTCGGCGGGATAAAGTAGGGCCGCCTTAAGGGTGGAACCCGGCCTCCGCGTTCCACCCTAAGCCGGGATCATGCAGTGGGCCGTGGGCCAGCGAGCTCCTGTCAGCCGTAGGCCGGGCGAAGGCTGATGCTCGCGCTCTGGAGGCGCCCGCCAGCGGGCTGGCCCACCGCAACACCTTTCAGCATGCCCAAGGCTTGGCGGGAAATCAGGTCAACGGCATGGGTTTTTGGCTAAGCCCTCAAACCACCCCCGGCGCCAGGCACCGCACGGCCATGTCGCGCAGCACCGCCTCCTGCTCGTTGGGCCGGCGAACGATTTCCTCGAACGCCCGGATGAACTCCTGCTGGTTGTCGATCAGGCGGCGCAGCGACGGCAGACGGCCCGCGCTGGCCAGCTTGCCGACATACCACTGGTTCTGGGTGAAGAGGTGGTAGGCGCTCTTCTCGGCGCCGCCGCCGAAATGCCTCGCATAGACGCCCTGCGCGCGGGTCCAGGCTGCCTTGTCAAAGCCGTAGGGGCCGGGTGCCCGCAGCTCGCCGGTGTCGAGCAGCACACGCACCTGGATGAGGATGCGGTTGCGGTTCTGCAGCGCGCTGAGCACGGGGCGGGCGTCGTTGCCGTTGAAGAAATGCTGCGCCAGGGCGGCGAGCGCCCCCGGCAGATCGCCGGCAAAGAACCGCTCGGCCGACGCGAAAAAATCGCCCTCCGCAAAGTTCGGGGTGAGCTCGTCGATGTGCGCGTCATCGATCACGCCACCCTCGCCCACGAACGTGGCGAGCTTGCGCACCTCCTCGGTGAGCAGGCGGGTGTTGGGGCCGATCTTGGAGAGCAGCAGCTCGACGGCGCCGGGAGCGAAGCTCACGCCGCTGTCGCGCGCCTCGGCGAGCGCCACCCCCGCCAGCGCCTCGCCCGCGGATTCGCCGTCGCCGCCGGCCAGCGTGAAGTCGGCGTTCGCCTCACACCATTTGGGAAAGGTGCGGCGGCGGTCCACCGGCGCGGCGGTGAGAACCACCGCGACCTCGTCAGCGTTCACCTTTTCCAGCAGTTCCTGCAAGGCCTCGACCTGCTTGAGCGTGCCGTCGGCGCGGCCGGTCACGGTGTCGGCGAGAAAATTAATGTCCTTGAACCACACGATGCGCTTGCCGCCGAACATCGGCACCGTCTGCACGGCGTCGCGGAAACGGTTCACCGCGGTCTCGACCTCGTCCACGTTGTTCGCGAAGCCGCTGATGATCTCGCGGGAAAAGTCGTCCGCGTTCGCCGCGGCCGCCAGCGCCTCGAAGCGTTCCTTGCCGAGCCGGCTGACGATGAAGTCGTCCGGTCCGCAGAAGATCGCAAAGGGTTTGGTGGCGGCGGGCATGGGCGGGGATTTGTCCACGAAACGCGGGAAAGCGCACGCAGAATTTTCGGTCGGGGCCGTTGCCCGCAACGGCCCAGGGCGCTTGGGGGCAGGCGCCCCTACCAAACAAACCTCAGTTCGCCAGCGGCGCCGCCACGCGACGCGACTCCTTCACGACCTCGCGGCGGAGCCAGTCGATGGCGGCGGTGACGGCGCGCTCCTTCACGGCGCAGCGCGGACCCGGATAGGTGAGCTTCTTCGACCAGTCGCCGCCGGGGGCGTGCAGGCCGAGGTAGATCGTGCCGATCGGGTTGTCGCCGCTGCCGCCGGTCGGACCGGCAAACCCCGTGATGGCCACGCCGTAGTCCGCGCCCAGCTGCTCGGCCACGCCGGTCGCCATGGCGACGGCGCACTCGGCACTGACCGCGCCGTGCTGCGAAAGCAGGCATTCGGGACAGTCGAGCAGCAGCATCTTCGAGTCATTGCTGTAGGAGACGATGCCGCCCTGGAAAAACTTCGACGCGCCGCAGACATCGGTGAACGAGTTCGCCAGCAGGCCGCCGGTGCAGGACTCGGCGACGGCCAGCGTGCGGCCCTGGGCGCGGAGCTGGTCGGCGACCACCTTCACCATGCCGTCGTGGCCGAAACCCACAAAGTCGTCGCCGAGCAGCGCGGCGCATTCGTCGGCCAGCGTGCGCAGCGCGGCCATCGGGTATTTGCCATCGGGCGAGCTGACGCGGCAGTCCACCTGGCCGAGGTGCGCGCAGAACGCGATGCCGAGACCGGGGCGTTGGTCGAAAAGCGGCTGGAACATGGTCTCGAGCGCCGACTCGCCGACGCCGGCGCTGCGGATCTGGATGTAGGCCTCGCCCTCCGCGAGCAGGCCGCGCGCGGCGAGCCGCGGGATCACCTGCTCGGTGAACATCGGGCGCAGCTCGTTCGGCGGGCCGGGCAGCATGACGAGCACGCGGCCTTCCTGCTCAACCCAGAGGCCCGGCGCGGTGCCGTTGGCGTTGGGCAGCACCTCGCCGCGCTCGAACTTGTAGGCCTGCTTGAGATTGTTGGCGGTCGGCACGCGGTTGAACTTCGCGAAGCGCTCCGTGATGGCCCGCTCGATGGCGGGATCGAACACCAGCTGCTGGCCCAAGGCCTGCGCGAGGACGTCGCGCGTGCGGTCGTCGCAGGTCGGCCCGAGCCCGCCGGTGGTGATGATGACGTCGGCCTTGGCCCAGCTCTCGCGGAACTGCGCGGCGATGACGTCGGCCTCGTCGGAAATGGTGACATTGCGCGCCAGCTGCACGCCGCGGCGGCCGAGCTCGGCGCCGATCCACGTCAGGTGGCCGTTGGCCGTCAGCCCCAGCAGCAGCTCATCGCCGAGCGTGAGCAATTCATAGCGGGGCGCGACGCCGGGCGCGCGCGGGTTTGACGATTCCGAGGTGGCCATACTGTGTGGGGGGGCGCAACCTACCCCGTTTTTCCCAAAATGCCAGTCCCCGCATACAGCGAAGCCCTCCGGACGAAGATCCGGGCCCTCCCGGACGGACCCGGCGTTTACCTGATGAAGGACCGGCTGGGCCGCATCATCTACGTCGGCAAGGCCAAGAGCCTGAAAAAGCGCGTCGCCACCTACTTCCAGGCCGGCCGCGAGCGCGCCCTGCGCCACCAACCGAAGATCCGCACGCTGATCGAGATGATCACCGACCTCGAGATCCTCGAGGTCAAGTCCGAGACCGAGGCCCTCCTGCTCGAGGGCAAGCTGATCAAGCAGTGGCGGCCGAAATACAACACCGACTTCACCGACGACAAGCGCTTCCTCCTCGTCCGCATCGACCTCGAGGCCGAGCTGCCCAAGTTCGTCCTCACGCGCTTCAAGCAGGACTCCCGCTCGCGCTATTTCGGGCCCTTCGCCCACTCCGCCCTGCTGCGCAAGACCCTCGCGACCATGCGCGCGAAGTTCGGCGTCCTGCTCAACGACACCCACCCGCAGCGGCTGCCTGACGGCACCTGGCAGCTCTACGACGACGTGCGCGCCGAGCTCTACGGCTGGCCCAACACCGTCACGACCGTCGAATACCGCGAGCGCGTCACCGCGGCCTGCGCCTTCCTCGACGGCAAGAGCCGCGAGTGGCTCGCCTCGCTGCGCGCGGAGATGCAGTCGCGCGCCGCGAAGCAGGAATTCGAGAAGGCCGCCGAGTTGCGCGATGTCGTGCTGGCGCTGGAGCAGACCCTGGCGCGCACGCGCAAGTTCACCCGCGACCTCACCAAGCTGCAGCCCAACCAGGCCGCGCTGAAGGAGCTGCAGGCCGCGCTCGGGCTCGAGTCGCCGCCCGTGCACCTGGAGTGCTTCGACATCTCGCACATCAGCGGCACCTTCGTCGTCGCCTCGATGGTGCACTTCACCGACGGCCGGCCCGACAAGGACCAATACCGCCGCTTCTCCATCAAGAGCTTCATCGGCAACGACGACTTCAAGGCGATGGAGGAGGTGGTCAGCCGTCGCTACCGCCGGCTGATCGAGGAGCAGAAGCAGTTTCCCGACCTCGTCGTCATCGACGGCGGCCGCGGCCAGGTCGGCGCGGCGCTCAAGGCCTTCGTCGGCCTCGACTGCCTGCCGCCGGCCATGATCGGCCTCGCGAAGAAGGCGGAGACGATCATCTTCCCCGACGACCGGAAGCCGCTCAATCTGCCGCTGGGCCATCCCGGCCTCGGCCTGCTGCAGCGCCTGCGCGACGAGGCGCACCGCTTCGCCAACACCTACAACGCCGACCTGCGCTCGCGGAAGATCAAGGAGAGCATCCTCGACGACTTCCCCGGCCTCGGCGAGAAACGCAAGGCCGCCCTCCTCGCCCACTTCGGCTCGCTCGACCGGTTGCGCGCGGCGTCGGTGGAGAAGATCACCCAAGTGCCGGGTTTTGGCGAAAAATTCGCCGCGCAGCTCCACGCGTTCCTCGCCGCCCGCCCGCCCGCCACGGTCCGTCCTGATTAATTCAGGCGCACGATCGCGGCATTGAGCGCCGTGGCGAAGCTCACCCACAGCACGTAGGGCAGCCAGAGCACCCCGGCGATCCGGTCGATACGCCACAGGCCGACCTGCAGCCAGACGAGCAGGCTCCAGAGAACGAGAATATCCGCCAGCGCCCAGGCGGGCTGCTTCAGCCCGAAGAACAGCCCGGACCAGAGCGCGTTGAAAAACAGCTGCACGAAATAAACCCGCACGAGGCGGGGCGCCGCCGGGCCGCCGGCGCGCCAAGCCCGCCAGATCGCCCCGCCCATCAGCACATAGAGCGTCGTCCACACCGGGCCAAAGAGCCAGCCGGGCGGATTCCACGCCGGCTTCAGCAAAAGCGGAAACCAGTCGCGGACATTCGGGAAGGTCGCCCAGGAGCCGATGGCGCCGGCCGCAAACGCGGCGGCCATGAAGCCGGTGAGCGCGATCCAAGGCCGTGAAGTCATGCCGGTTGTCATCGGTTACTTCCGCAAACGCACAATGAACTCCAGCGCCCGGTCGGGCAGGAGCCACTGCAGGAGCAGGAAGATTTTCGCGTGGGCGGGTCCGCTGTAACGCGGCGCCGGGTTGTCGGCCGTCAGCGCCCGCTCGACGAGCCGTGCGATGTCGTCCGGCGTGCCCGCGATGCGGCGGAGCTGGTCGTAGCCGACGCGGAAGCCGCCGAGATACGGCGCGTAGGGGCCCGCGTTCTCGATGACCCCGGTCGAGGCGGCGTTGGCGGCGTCGACGAACTCCGTGAGGATGTATCCCGGGCGGATGAGCGTCACGCGGACGCCGAAGGGCTTCAGCTCGCCGCGCAAGCCGTCGGTGAGGGCCTCGAGCGCATGTTTGGTGGAATCGTAGATGGACGAGAGCGGCCGCGCGATCTTCCCCGCGACCGAACCGATATTGACGATGCCGCCACGGCCGCGCTCGCGCATCTCCGGCAGCACGAGTTGCGTGAGGGCGATGAGGGCAAAGACGTTCGTCTCGTAGTTTTTCCTCATGAGGTCGACGGACACCAGCTCGACCGGGCCGCGCGTGCCGTAGCCGGCGTTGTTCACCAGCCCATCGATGCGGCCGAATTTCTGCCGCGCGGCCTCCACCAGCTTCCGGCGATCAGCGTCACTGGTCACATCGCCCGCCACGACCAGCACGTTGACACCCGCCGGGTCTAGCTCCCGGGCCAACGCGGCAAGCCGGTCCGGCCGCCGCGCGAAGATGACGACCTTCGCGCCCCCGCGCACGAGCCGGCGCGCCGTCTCCTCGCCGATGCCCGAGGAGGCACCCGTGACGATGATGACCTGGCCGATGAGTAAAGGCATGGATCAGTTTTTAACCACCGATAGGCTCCGCTGGGCCCCGATATAAACCGGAGCGAACCCGACGAGCAGTCGGGGGGATTCCCATCTGTGTTTATCTGGGTCGATCATGGTTGTTCCTTGGCTTGGCTCACACTGATTCGAAGATTTGAACACGTGACCAGTAGGCCTTGAAGTTGGCGACAAAGGCCAGGTGGATCGGGTCGACCTGGTAGGCGTCGTGCGCGGCCACGTCGCGGCACTGCACGATGAGAGCGACATCAAAACTGTGATCAATCACGGGACGCGCCTCGGTCCTGGCTGGCACCCCGACATCGACCTTGGTGACGCTCTTGATGCCGGCGAGGCTTTCGACCCCGCGGCGGAATTCCGCGCGCTGGGCCGGCGTGAGCTCGGGCTTGAGCCAGAAGTAGACGTTGTGGAACAACATGGGGCCGGAAACCAACCCCAGCGCCCGGCCCGAGGCAAATGCCAAGTGGGCGGATTTTACGAGTTGTTGATTGTTTTGGCGCCACCCGCAGACACACTGGACCTAAGATTTCGGGGCACCGCCCGTCTTACCCCCACAATCCATTCCGTCCCATGAAACTCACCCGTCTGTTTGCCCTGCTCTCCCTCGTTCCGCTCGCGGCGCTCGCCGCGCCGGTCAATTCCACCATCTCCGCCGTCACGGTCTACCCCGACCGCGCCGTCGTCACGCGCTCCGCCACGGTCGACCTGCCCGGCGGCACCACCGAGCTCGTCTTCGCCAACCTGCCCCAGGCCCTCAACGAGCGCTCGCTCCAGGTCAGCGGCCGCGGCACGGCGCAGGCCCTCATCCTCGATGTCAGCGCGAAGCAGACCTACGTGGACTTCACGCCCAACGCCCGCGTGAAAGAGCTCGAGGACCAGCTCAAAGGCCTCGGCAAGCAGGTGCGCGGCCTCGACGACCGCACCAATCTGCTCAACGCGCACCAGGCCTCGCTTGACCGCATGGAGGCCGCGCTCTTCGCCCCGCCGACCAAGGACGTGCCCCGGCCTGACCTCAACCAGTTCACCAGCTCGCTCAACTACTTGACCGAGCAGAAGGCGAAGCTCGCCACCGAACGCGCGTCGCTCGACGAGCAGCGCGAGGAGCTGTCGAACAAGATCAACACCGTGCAGGCCCAGCTCAACGAGCTGCGCGGCTCCGGCGGCAAGGCCTTCAAGACCGTCACGGTGCGCGTGTCCGCCCCGCAGGCCGGTTCGCTTGACGTCGCTCTTTCTTACACCGTCCCCGGCGCCAGCTGGGCCCCGAGCTACGACGCCCGGGTATTGAGCGCCGACCGCGCCGTGGCCCTCGGCTATTTCGGCATCGTCCGCCAGAGCACCGGCGAGGACTGGAAGGATGTCGCCCTCACGCTCTCGACCGCCCGCCCCGGCCTCGGCGGTGCCGCCCCCGTGCTGAGCGTGTGGAATGTGGATGTGTTCAACCCGATCCTGCTTCAGCGCCAGGCCCTGGACGAACGCCGGCGGGAGATGAGCGCCAAGGCCATGAACGCCCCGACCGCCGTGAACATGCAGTCCATGACCAGCGACGCCATGGGCGCGCCGCCGCCCGAGGAAAAGGACGCCGAGATGGCCAGCGCCACGATCGAGGCCGGCGCCACCAGCGCAGCCTTCAAGATCGCCGTCAGCTCCTCCGTGCCGAGCGACAACTCCCCGCAGAAGGTGCCGATCACGTCCGCCAGGCTCGCCGCCAACCCGGAATACCTCACCGTGCCGAAGCGCCTCGCGACGGCCTACCTGACCGCGAAGGTCGTCAACTCCTCCGAGTTCCCGCTGCTCGCTGGCGCCATGAATGTGTTCCTCGACGGCACCTTTGTCGCCACCAGTTCGCTCCGCACCGTGATGTCGGGCGAGAAGTTCGACCTGGCCCTCGGCGCCGACGAGGGCATCAGCGTGAAGCACAAGCGCGTGAACAAGTTCACCGAGGACACCGGCCTGACCAACTCCGGCAAGCGCATCACCTACGAGTATCTGATCACGATCCAGAACAACAAGAAGACCCCCGAGCGCGTGATCGTCGCCGACCAGATTCCGCTGTCACGCAACGAGAAGATCGTCGTCAAGCAGCTCTCCCCGACTCCCGGCGAATTGAAGCCGACCGACGAGGGTTCACTCAAGTGGACACTCGACCTCAAGCCCGGCGAGAAGCGCGAGCTGACGGTGAAGTTCACCATCGACTACCCGAACGACGTGAACGTCGCCGGCCTGGACTGACCGTCGATGCCCGAAGCGCCGCTGACGCTCCTCGTCGACAACGGCTCGCTTGAGCCCGCCGCCACCCTCGCCCTGCGGGGGCTGGCGATCCGGCTTTCCAGGCGGCTCGGCCGGCCCGTGGCGCCGGTGTCCTTGCTCCACTCCTCGGCCATCGATCCCGCGCTCATCGGCGACGAGCCCGCCGAGATTTTCTTCCCGTCGCTCGAGCGTCGGCTGGCGGCCGGGCAGAATGATTTCATCCTCCTGCCGCTCTTCTTCGGCCCGAGCCGCGCGCTGACCGAATATCTGCCGGAAAACCTGGCCCGGTTGCGCCAGAAGTTTCCCAACCTGCGCCTGAAGCTCGCCCCGCCGCTGCACGCGGCCCGCGATAACCGGCTGGCCCAGATCCTCGCCCAACATGTCCGCGATGAACTCGATCCGGCCGGTGCCGACCACGTGGCCCTCGTGGACCATGGCAGCCCGGTGGCCGTAGTCACCGCCGTGCGCGACGAACTCGCGCAGCAGCTGGGCGGCTTGCTCGGCTCGCGCGTCACCGCCGTGGCGCCGGCCAGCATGGAGCGGCGGGCCGGTCCGGAATATGATTTCTGCCGGCCGCTGCTGGCCGATCTGCTCGCCACCCCACCCTGGTCCGCCGGCCGCGTAGTCGTGGCGATGCAGTTCCTCCTACCAGGACGCCATGCGGGCGCCGCCGGCGACGTGGCGGAAATCTGCCGCGCGGCGGAAGCCGCTTCACCCGGATTGCGCACGGTGATGACAAAACTCGTCGCCGAGCACCCACTGCTGCTCGACCTCCTGGCCGACCGCTGGCGCGAAGCCCGTCCGGCAGTCTGACGTTCACTTCGCCGCAGTAATTCTGCCCACCAATTCCGCCACCAGCGGGTTGGGGAACCGTCGGCTCGGGGTGATCGCGAAAAAGGTCTCCCGCAATTCCGGCACCCGGTGCGTTTCCACCAATTCCCCATGCTCAATTTCATCGCGTACGACCACCGGCGGCACCAAGGCCAGGCCTTCGCCTTCGCGCGCGAGGAGGCGCAGCATCGCCATGTCATCCACCTCGGCAATCACCCGCGGTCTCACCCCGGCGGCCGCGAGCAGCCGGTCAAAACCAGCGCGCGTGTTGCTTTCCACACTCGGCAGGATCACCGGCGTATCAGCAAATCCTTCCGGAAACTTCAGCTTCTTCTTTTTCCACACGGGCGTGCCCACCAGGCTCACGGGTTGCTCGGCCAACAGGTGGCTGTGCCATGGCGTCTCCGCATCCCGCCGCACCATCTGGTTCGAAAGCACCATGTCCACCTGATGCGCGTGCAACATGAGCATGAGTTCCCGCAGACCGCCTGAGCGCACCACCACCTCCACGGTCGGTCGATGCAGCGCGGGTCGCAGGAACTCCAGGATAAAATTGCGCGACAGGGTTGCCACTGCCCCCACTCGCATCACTTGCCGTCCGCCCCGCGGACGATGCTGCATCACATCCATGAGTTCCTCGCCGGCGCGCCCTATCGTATCCGCGTAATCCAACGCCAGCCGCCCCGCCTCGGTCAGGGTCAGCCCGCCCCGTTCCCGCACAAACAAGGTCTGGCCCAGACTCTGTTCCAGCTGCTTCAGCTGGATGCTCAACGCCGGCGTGGACAGGTTCAGTTTTGCCGCCGCCCGCGTCAGGCTCAGCTCATGCGCGATCATCCGGAAGTAGCGCAGATGGTGATAATTTAAAAAGGCCATGGCGGTGTTATTGTTTTATTAAATTTAACGACAAGTTCTAAAGCCTATTATTGTCTAAAACCATGTATTTCGATAGCCTCGTTCTGTGTACCCGTTGCTTCCCTTCCTGCTCATCGCCATCCTCCTCCTGCCGCTTTTGGCCGGTCTGTTCGCCCGGGGTTGTTCACCCGTCCGGGCCGGCCGGCTGGTGATCGCCGCTGCCTCGCTCGCGACCGGAATCGCGGTCGCCGCCACGGCTTGGCTGATGGCGGCCGGGCCGATCACTGCGCGGTGGACGCCTTTCGGCGGCGAGGCCGCCCTGGCCTTCACGCTACGGCTGGATGCCGTTTCCGCGGTCATGGTGGTGCTCGTGAGTTTTCTTGGCCTAGTGGTGCTGCGCTTTTCCCGGCACTATCTTGCCGGTGATCCCGCGCAGGCGCGTTTCTTCTCCTGGATGAGCCTTACCCTGGCGTCCGTGCTCACGGTCGTGCTCTCGGGCCATCTGCTGCTGCTGTGGGCGGCCTGGGTCGCCACCAGTTTGTGCCTGCATCGTCTGCTGCTCCACTATCCGAACCGCGCCGGGGCGATTTTCTCCGCCCGGAAAAAATTCGTGGTCAGCCGGCTGGGTGACCTGTGCCTCCTGGCGGCGACCCTGCTCCTTTATGGCGCCTATGGCACGTGGGATTTTGAGGCCTTGTTCGCCGCCGTGGCGGCCGGGCAAACTTCCGGACTGGCTCCGGTGGGTTTCCTGCTCGCCGCCTGTGCTGCGCTCAAGTCCGCCCAATTCCCTTTCCACAGCTGGTTACCCGACACCATGGAAACGCCCACGCCGGTGTCCGCCTTCATGCACGCCGGAATCATCAACGCGGGTGGTTTCCTGCTTGTGCGGCTCTCCCCGCTGCTGGCCGAGGCTCCGGCCGCACTGAATCTGCTCGCGCTTATTGGTGCAATCACTGCCGGTTTCGCCGCCATTGTCATGCTCGCCCAGCCGAGCGTGAAACGCGCGCTCGCCTACTCGACCATCGCGCAAATGGGTTTCATGATCCTGCAGTGCGGTCTCGGGGCTTATGGTTTGGCTCTGCTCCACATCGTCGCCCACTCACTCTATAAGGCCCATGCGTTTCTCACCGCCGGTTCCACCATCGGAGCGGTGCCGCGGGCGGCCATCCCGTTGCCCACCCGCGCCCTGACCCTGGGCGTGCTTGGCGGCGTTCTGTTGGTTTCCGGTGGGGCTACGCTGCTTCACATGGTGGCTCCCACCGCGCCGACCGAGCTGGGTATTTTCTCCTTGGTTCTAGCCTCCGGCCTCGCCTACGGCCTAGCGCGCACGTGGTCCGCCGGGGCCGGCAGGGTCATGATCATGCGGGGCCTTGTCGCGGCCGTGATTATCTGCCTCGTCAGCCTTTCCCTCCACGCCGCCGCCAGCGCGTTGTTCACCCATCTGCCGGCGGCCAATCCCCCGCCCGTTCTGCTTGGCCTGATCGGCGCGATCTTCACCGCTTTGTTCTTTTTCCAAGCCCTGCTCTGGCGTGCCGGCCACCAGGCCCTTGGCCGCCGGCTCTACGTGCATGCCTTGAACGGATTTTATGTCGGCACCTACGCCAATCGGTTGCTCGGCTGGCTCTGGCCGCGCCACGTGACGAGCTGAGATTCCATCCCTGTTTTCCGAACCATCGCTCATCTTTCCCCATGTCCTCCTCTCTCGCCGCGCCCGTCCCGCCCGCCTCCACCGCCCCCCAGGTCGCCATCGACGAAGCCCTGGCCCGCATCCCGCCACTGTGGCCGCTGAAGCACTTTGTCGCGGTGAACCCGTTCGTCGGCCTGCTCAACCAGCCATTTTCCGAAGCCTGCGCGCTGCTGCAGCGCACCGTCGGGGCGGCTCCGCTCCAAGCGCCCGAAGCCTACCTTGCCGCCTACCGCGGCGGCACGATCACCCCCGCGGACCTCGCCGATGCTGCCGATCCTGATTGGCCCGCTGAGCGCCTCCTCGCCGCCCTCGAAAAAGCGGACGAATCGCCCGCCGGCTTTCCCCTCGCCACCGTCGCCGACCTGCTGGATCAGGAGCGCCCGCGGGCCCACTGGAGTGTGTTCGTGGTCGAGGAGATTTCCAAGTACTGCGCCGTTACCTTCGACGAGAATCAAACCACCTGGAACTCGCCCTGGAAAACCAGCGGGCTCTTCGCCTCCTGGCGCGCCGCCGCCGAAATCGACCGCAATCCCGAGGCTTTCGGGCTCACCGGTTTCCGGGCTTTCGTTGCCAGCTTGCCGGCCGACCCCGATGGCTGTATCACCCGCTGCCTGCAACTGCTGGCGCCGCGCCACGTGGAGCCGACCGACTTCCTGCACCGGCAACTCGCGACGATCTCCGGCTGGGCCGGCTACGCGCAATACCTCGTCCGCGAGGACCTGCTCCGGGGGCGCGCCAATTCCACTCTGCGGGAATTGCTCGCCATGCGTCTCGCCTATGACGCCGCCCTGTTTCACGCCTTCGCCCGCGATGGCATCCTGCGCGCCGATTGGCGTCATCAGCTGGCGCCCGTGCACGACACCGACCTGCTCGCGGCTCTGGTGCGCTGGCAATTCGCCTTCGAGTCCGGCTACCAGCGCAATCTGGCGAAACTACTCACCACGCAGCCCTCGCTCATGCCCACGGTGCGGCCCGCGGCCCAAGCCGTCTTCTGCATCGATGTCCGCTCGGAAGTGTTCCGGCGCCACCTTGAGGCCGCGCTGCCCGGGGTGCAGACCATCGGCTTCGCCGGCTTCTTCGGCTTCCCGGTCGCGCATCAACCCGCTGGTTCCGCCGCCGTCGGCACCCGCTGCCCGGTGCTGTTCGTCCCACCCGTCGACACCTGCGAACCGCTCGCCCCGTTGCAGGCCGCCGCTGTTCGCGCCGGCCGGGCCGAAGCGGGCGCGTGGAAGGCCTTTCAAAATTCCGCCGCTTCCTGTTTCTCCTTTGTCGAGGCGGCCGGTCTCGCTTTCGGCGCCGTGCTCGGGAAAACCGTGCGGGGACCGGGACCGGCCTGTGTGCGCGTCGCTCCGGGCTTCACCTCGGCCTCGCCCGAGACCCGCGCCGCCCTCGCCGAGGGCGCCCTCCGGAACATGGGTTTGTTGAAAAACTTCGCCCGGCTGGTTCTCATCTGCGGACATGGCAGCACCAGCGCCAACAACCCGTATGCCTCGGCCCTCGATTGTGGCGCCTGCGGTGGTCATGCTGGCGACGTCAACGCCCGCCTCGCGGCCACCACCCTCAACGATCCCGCCGTGCGCACCACGCTCGCCACCATGGGCATCATCATCCCGGCTGATACGGTCTTCATCGCCGGCTTGCACAACACCTCCACCGATGATGTCGCCCTCTTCGACCTCTCCGGAGCCCCTTCTGCCCATGCCGCGGATTTAGACGCGTTGACCGCCGCCTTGGCGGCCGCCGCTCAGACCGCCCGCCAGGAGCGCGCGCCCTCCCTCGGTCTCGTCGCCCAATCCGCTAATGATCTGACCTCCGTTCTGCACGCCCGCTCCCGCGACATCTCCCAGGTGCGGCCCGAGTGGGGTCTGGCCAACAATGCCGCCCTTATCGCCGCCCCACGTAGCCGCACGGCAGCCCTCAAGCTGGCAGGCCGAACCTTCCTGCATGACTACGATGCCGAAGCTGACTCCGACAACAAGGTGCTCACGCTCATCCTTTGCGCCCCCGTAGTGGTCGCCAGTTGGATCAACCTGCAATACTACGCCTCCCGCGTGGACCCCACGCGCTATGGCAGCGGCAACAAGGTGCTCCACAATGTGCTCGGCGGCCTCGGCGTCATGGAAGGCAATGCGGGCGACCTGAAGGTCGGCCTGCCACTGCAATCCATCCACGACGGCGAAAAGTTCGTCCATGAACCACGGCGGCTCACCGTGTTTATTGATGTCACCCGTGACCGAATCGAGAGCGTGCTGGCGGCACAACCGGACGTGCGCCGGCTTTTCGATCACGGCTGGATCTATCTGATGGCGCTAGAAGGCGCGCAGGCCTATCGTTACACGCTGGATGGTTGGCACCGCCTCTGAGGCCTCTAGGCTGAAAAGCTGCTTTTGGCCCTGAGCCTTGGCCTGCGCGTGCAGGTGCGGCAAGTCGGTCGCAAAGGAGGAAAACCGCACCACCTCGCCGATCACCACGAGCGCGGGCTGGGCTATTTTCCCGGGGGCAATGGTCGCTGCCTCGCCGAGCGTGGTGATGGTGATCCTTTGCGCCGGCGTCGTGGCCTCGCTGATCAGGGCCAGAGGGGTTTCCGCCTTCATGCCGTGCTGGAAGAGATTGTGCACGATCTCCGGCAGGCGGCGGACGCCCATGTAGAAGCAAAGCGTGGCGCGCAACTTGGTGAGCGCGCCCCAGTCCAGACCACCGGTGTTGGCCGCACATTGGTGGCCGGTGACAAAAACCACGGCGGAGGAGCAATCCCGGTGCGTCAGCGGCAGACCCAGCGCGGCCGCCGCCGCCGTGGCCGCCGTCACGCCCGGCACGATCTCAAAGGAGATGCCGGCGGCGCGCAGGGCCTCGAGCTCCTCGCCGGCGCGGCCGAAAATCATCGGATCACCGCCCTTCAGGCGCACGATCTTCCGGCCCTCGTTGCCCAGCCTCACCATGAGAACGTTGATCTCTGTCTGGGTGGCGCTGTGATGCCCGGCCCGCTTGCCGACGGCATGGATTTCGCAACCCGGCGGGCAGTGCGCCAGTAATTCATGGCTGGAAAGTTCGTCATGCACCACGGCTTCGGCCGTTTGTAAAAGTCGCAGCCCACGCAGGGTAATCAGATCGGCCGCACCCGGTCCGGCTCCGACGAGCCAGACGAAACCCTTTGCGGGGGATGGATTTGAGTTTAACATGACTTCTTTAGTCAGTATGACTTTATTTCAACTTTACCCCTTGGCCAACAAGTGCAACCGTTCTCTACGTCATGTCCGAAAATACTCCAGCGCCCGTCAACAAAAACGAGGTTCTCAAGCAGAACGACCCGACCCTGAGCGGGACGTTGGCCGAGACCCTGGCCAACCCGGCGCTCGCCTGCTTCTCGTCCGACGATGAGCAGTTCCTCAAGTTTCACGGCATTTATCAGCAGGACGACCGCGACAAGCGCAAGACCGGCAAGCAATACATCATGATGATCCGCGCCCGCATCCCGGGCGGCATCATCCCGCCGGACCAGTATCTGGCCTTCGACGACCTTTCCGAAAAATACGGCAACCAAACCCTCCGCATCACCTCGCGCCAGTCGTTCCAGTGGCACGGCGTCGTGAAGGACAAGCTCGGCCCGCTGATGAAGGGCCTCAACGACGCGCTCTGCACGACGGTCGCCGCCTGCGGCGACGTGAACCGCAACGTCATGGCCCCCGCCACGCCCGCCACCAGCGTGCTCGTCGAGCGCGTGCTGGAGGACGCCCGCCGCGTCGACGCCGCGCTCAAGCCCGTGACCGAGGCCTACCACTCCATCTGGATCGACGGCGAGCCGCTCAAGCTGCCGCCCGAGGAGAAGCAGCAGTTCGAGGACCCGCTCTACGGGAAGACCTACCTGCCGCGCAAATTCAAGATCGCCTTCGCCATCCCCCCGCTGAACGACACCGACGTCTTCACCAACTGCCTCGGCTTCGTCGCGATCCCCGACCCCGCCGAGCCGGCGCGCGTGCTGGGCTACAACCTGCTCTGCGGCGGCGGCCTCGGCATGAGCCACGGCAACAAGGAGACCTTCCCGCGCACCGCCGACGTGCTCGGTTTCTTTGCGCCGGAGGAGCTCGTGAATGTCGCCAAGGCGGTGCTCACCGCCTACCGCGACTCCGGCGACCGCACCAACCGCAAGCACGCCCGCCTCAAGTATGTGATCGAGGAGCGCGGCGCCGACTGGTTCCGCGGCGAGGTGGAAAAACGCGCCGGCCTCAGGTTCGCGCCGGCCCGCCCGATGAACTTCACGAAACAGGGCGACCTGTTCGGCTGGCACCAGCAAAGCGACGGCCACTGGTTCCTCGGCGTCTACGTCGAGACCGGCCGCATCAAGGACACGCCCCAACGCCAGCTGAAGACCGCACTCCGCCGCATCGTCGCCAAGTTCCGCCCCGAGACCCGTCTCACACCCTCGCAGAACCTGCTGCTCGCTGGTGTGCCCGCCGGCCAGAAGGACTCGATCACCGCGCTGCTCGCCGAGCACGGCATCCCGGTCGAGAACCAGGCCGGGGCCATTCGCCGCGCGTCCATGGCCTGCCCGTCGATGCCCACCTGCGGCCTCGGCCTCGCCGAGAGCGAGCGTTATCTGCCCGGCCTGCTCGAGAAGCTCGAGGGTCTGCTCGCCGAGCTCGGGCTCGCCGACGAGGAGATTATCATCCGCATGACCGGCTGCCCCAACGGCTGCGCCCGCCCCTACATGGCCGAGATCGGCTTCGTCGGGAAGGCCCCGGGCAAATACAACCTCTACCTCGGCGGCAACGCCGGCTCCACGCACCTCAACCGCGAATACCGCGCCAGCGTGAAATCAGACGACATCCTTAATGAACTGCGCCCGCCGCTGACCCGCTGGAAGAACGAGCGCCTGCCCGGCGAACGCTTCGGCGACTTTTGTTCGCGGATGGTGTTGCCCGAACAAATCAAAGCGGGCGCGGCCGGGGATGCCGGTCCCACGCCCATCTCCCCATGAGCACCACCGCCGAACTCACCCGCTGGAATGTCGAGCTGCGCGCCAAGTCGCCGCTCGAGATCGTCCGCTGGGCCGTCGCCCAGGCCGGCGGCCGCGCCATCGTCTCCACCAACTTCCGCCCCTACGAGGCCGCTATCCTGCACGTCGCCACGCAAGTGCAGCCCGCCATCCCGGTGCTCTGGGTCGACCACGGTTACAACCGCCCGGCGACCTACCAGCACGCCGAGGCCCTGCGTACGTCGCTCGGCCTCAACCTCCAGCCCTTGCTCCCGCGCCTGACGCCCGCGCACCGCGACGCCATCCATGGCCCGATCCCGACCACCGAGGACGAAGCCGGCCTGAAGAAGTTCAGCGCCCTGATGAAGCTCGAGCCCTTCCAGCGCGGCATGCGCGAGCTCGCGCCAACCATCTGGATCACCGCCCTGCGCAAGGTCCAGAACCCGAACCGCGCCGGCCTCGACATCGTGTCGCTCGACGAGAACTTCGGCGCGCTCAAGGTCAGCCCGTTCTTCTATGCCACCGACGCCGATCTCGAGGCCTACCTCGCGCAGCACAACCTGCCCAACGAGTGGGATTATTTCGATCCCGCCAAGGCCGACGAAAAGCGCGAGTGCGGCCTGCACGCCGCTTGGGGCAGGACGGCGGCCAAAGCCGCCGTGGCGTCCGGGGTTTAGGCTCTAGGATCTGGGACCAAGGCAAACCCATGGGCGAACCATTTGAAAACTCCGAGACGTGGAAATCAGCGCGCGCGCTGACCAACTTGGTCTACACGCAGTGCAGACAAGGTTCCTTGGCCAAGGATTTCGGCCTGCGCGACCAATTGCAGCGGGCTGCCGTCTCGGTGATGAATAATGTGGCCGAAGGCTGGGAAAGCCTCCACGCGGCTGAAAAGCGCCAAGCCTCCAACATCGCCCGGCGTTCCTGTGGCGAGGTTCGCTCCATGACCTTCGTCTTGCTCGATAATAATTTCATCACCGCCGCAGAGCACACCGCCCTGACCGCCGCCTGCGTCCGATCGGGCAAACTCATCAGCGGACTCATCCGCTCTCTGGGAGACCGCTGACCCCGGAACCCAGACCCAAGATCCCAGACCCTCCCCGTGACTTCCTACCATCTCGACCACCTGCAACATCTCGAAACCGAGGCGATCCACATCATGCGTGAGGTCGCCGGCGAATTCGAGCGCCCCGCCCTGCTCTTTTCCGGCGGCAAGGACTCCATCTGCCTCCTGCGCCTCGCCGAGAAGGCGTTCCGCCCCTCGGACATCCCGCTGCCGTTCCTCAACGTCGAGACCGGCCACGAGTTTCCCGAGCTCATCGAGTTCCGCGACCGCCGCGCCAAGCAGCTCGGTGCCCGGCTCATCGTCCGCACCGTGGACCAGGCCATCGCCAACGGCACCGCCACTCCGGGCCCCGGCGAGGTCAGCCGCAACAAGCTCCAGATCCCTGTCCTCCTCAGCGCCATCGAGGAATTCCGCTTCGACTGCGCCATCGGCGGTGCCCGCCGCGACGAGGAAAAGGCCCGCGCCAAGGAGCGCTTCTTCAGCTTCCGCGACAGCTTCGGCCAGTGGGACCCGAAGAACCAGCGCCCCGAAATCTGGAACCTCTACAATGGCCGTCTCAACCCAGGCGACAACATGCGCGTGTTCCCGCTGAGCAACTGGACCGAGATGGACGTGTGGGAATACATCCGCCAGGAGGAGCTCGAGGTTCCCCGCATCTATTTCAGCCACACCCGCGAGTGCTTCCGCCGCGGCGGCCAGTGGCTACCCGTGCCGCCACCGCACCCCGATCCCACCAAGGCCGACCCCTACGCCGGCGCCCGGCCCAAGCCAACCGAGCCGCGCAAGACCATGGTCTGCCGCGTCCGCACCATCGCCGACATGATCAGCACCGGCATGGTGGAGAGCCCGGCCAGCACCGTCGATGACATCATCGGCGAGGTCGCCGCCGCGCGCGTCACCGAGCGTGGTTCCCGCGCCGACGACAAGGCCTCCGAAGCCGCCATGGAGGACCGCAAGAAGGTGGGTTACTTCTAATCCTTTAACGCATGTCCGTGCTCACTTCACCTTCTCCCGCGACCGTTCCGTCCGTTCACGCCGCTGGCGCCCCGCTCCCGGTCGACATCCTGCGCTTCAACACCTGCGGCAGCGTCGACGACGGCAAGTCCACGCTCATCGGCCGCCTGCTCTACGACTCAAAGTCGCTGATGGAGGACCAGCTCGAGGCGCTCGAACGGTCGGCCGACCTCACCGGCGGCGGCGCGATCAACCTCGCCAACCTCACCGACGGCCTCCGCGCCGAGCGCGAGCAGGGCATCACGATCGACGTCGCCTATCGCTACTTCGCCACACCGCGCCGCAAGTTCATCATCGCGGACACCCCGGGCCACGTCCAATACACGCGCAACATGGTGACCGGCGCCAGCAACGCCAACGTCTCCATCATCCTCGTCGACGCCCGCCTCGGCGTGATCGAGCAGAGCCGCCGCCACACCGCCATCGCGGCGCTGCTGCGCATCCCGCACCTCGTCGTCGCCGTCAACAAGATGGACCTCGTCGGCTGGAGCGAGGCGCGCTTCAACGAGATCCGCGAACAGTTCGAGGCCTTCCTCCCGCGCCTCGACATCAAGGACGTCAAGTTCATCCCCATCAGCGCGCTCAACGGCGACAACGTCGTCACGCCTTCCGTCCACACGCCCTGGTATCCCGGCCCGACCCTGCTCGGCCACCTTGAAGGGGTGCACATCGGCAGCGACTGGAACCTGAACGGATTCCGCCTCCCGGTGCAGTGGGTCAACCGGCCGAACAACCCGACCGACGCGCAACTCCACGACTTCCGCGGCTGCAGCGGCCAGATCGCCGGCGGCATCGTCCGCGCCGGCCAGAAGGTTCTCGTGCTGCCCACCGGCATCGTGACCACCGTGAAGGAAATCTGGACCTACGACGGCCGCGTGCCCGAGGCGTTCTGCCCGCAGTCTGTCACCTTGGTGCTCGCGGACGACATCGACGCCGGCCGCGGCAGCATGATCGTCGGACTCGACAACCCCGCCGGCACCGGTACCGACCTGCACGCCAAGGTCTGCTGGATGCACTCCCGCCCGCTCGAGCGCGGCAAAAAATATTTCCTCAAGCACACGACCAGCACCGTGCAGGCCGTCGTCACCGAACTCGTACACCGCCTCAACATCGAGACGCTCGATCCCGAGCCCGCTCCGGCCGCGCTCACGATGAACGACCTCGGCGAGATCCGCCTGCGGGTCTCGCAGCCGCTTTATTACGACGGTTACGCCGTCAACCGCCTGACCGGGTCCTTCATCCTGATCGAACAGGGCACCAACGCCACGGTCGCCGCCGGCATGTTGCTACCCTCGCACGAGGTCGTGAAACCCGAGAGCGGCGACTTCATGATTTAACCCCAATGATTTTCCCTGCGAAATTTCCCCGGGTGGAACGCGGCCTCCGGACGCGTTTTCAGGAGGCGCACTTGGGAACAACGCGTCCGGCGGCCGCGTTCCACCTTTTCTCCGCCTCACACCCATGAAGATTTCCGTCAAAGTAGATTATGCCTGCCGCGTCATGGCGGAGCTGGCGCGACTGCATGGCTCGGGTGAGCTGGCGCAGATCGAGCACCTGGCGCGCACGGAAGACGTGCCCGCCAATTTCCTCGCGCAGATCCTGGGCAAGCTCCGCACCGCCGGTCTCATCACGAGCCGGCGCGGTAACCTCGGCGGTTACACGCTCGCGCGCCCGCCGGAGGACATCTCGCTTTACGACATCATGATGGCGGCCGAGGGCGAGTGCCTGGGCCTGAGTGGCAACTTCGCCGGCCGCAGCGGCCGCCGCCTCAAACAGGTGTGGGACGAGGTCCGCACGACCATGGTCGAGAAGACCAAGGAATACACCCTCGATCAGCTCGCGTCCAAGAATCCGACCGAAATGTATTATATCTGAGCGACTCCCTTGGGTGGAACCCGGCCTCCGGACGGGTTTTCAGGACGCCCGCCGAACCAACCCGCCCGGAGGTCGGATCCCGTCTGATTTTGCCGTTGGCCGGGTCGTCGCCTCCGACCTACAAATCCGCTCATGCCCGACTCCGCGCCGCTGCGCTACCGCCTGATCCCCGTCCTGATTGCCGCCTCCTTTCTGCTGTTTGGCCCCGGCATCTTCTTCCCGTTTTTCCACGTCACCAAGATCTGGGTGTTTGATGACGCAGTCTCGGTGGTCGGCGGCCTCAGCACCCTTTTCCGCGAGAGCGAGTATTTCCTCTTCGCGGTGCTCACGCTGTTCACCCTCGTCTTCTCCTGCGTCAAGCTCGGCCTGCTCGCCATCGTCTGGCTGTAGCGCGCGCACGACCTCGCCCGCGTGCGCCGGCTGCACGGCTGGGTCGAGTCGCCCGCAAGTGGTCGATGCTGGGCGTCTTCGTCGTCGCCATCCTGATCGTCGCGATGAAGTCGGCTGGCGTGGCCCGCCTCCAGATCGGTTCCGGGCTCTACCTGTTTACCTTCTCAGTCATCGCCACGCAATTCGCGTCGGCGTGAGTCGCGGGGCTGTTGAAGCGTGATTGATTGTAGGGCGGGATCGCTGATCCCGCCTTTTTTGTGGCTTTCCTGCCGATGGCGGGGTCCGCGATCCCGCCCTACAGCTCAGTCGGGACGTCCCGACTGGCCTATCTTTCCCGCCGCAACGGCAGCATCCACTCCAGCACGTCGCCGATGCGCGCGGCCCAGGCGTGCTCCGTGTGCTCGTGGCCGGGCACCTCCCGGTAGCGGAGATCGGCGCCCTCGCGCCAACCCTTGCTGACCAGCGTGTCGCGGAACAGCCGGATGGCTTCCCAGCCGGGCTCCGCCGTGCCCATGTCGAGCCAGAGGCGGACTGCGGGTTTCTTCCGCAACTTGGCGAAATCCTGGAACGCGACGCGGTTGTCCCACCAGATCGACGGCGACAGCGCCGCCACGTGGCCGAACACGCGCGGGTGCCACAGCGCAAAATAAAGCGACACCAGCCCGCCCATGGACGAGCCGATCACCGCCGTGTCCCGCGGGCCGGGGCGCGTGAGGTAATGTGAATCAATGAAGGGTTTCAGTTCCTGCACGACGAACTTCGCGTAGCGCTTGGCGTCGCCGGTGCTTTGGCATTTCTCGCCGTCCCAGCCGGAGAACTCCGACGGCGTCGGCGCATATTCGTTCATCCGGTTGAAGCCGGTGTTGTAGATGCCGACCATGATCGGGGCGACGATCCGGTGCGCGCGGATCAGGTCGGTCGCCCGGTCGCCGGCGTGCCAGGCGTTGCCGAGGAAGGCCGTCAGTGGGTCGAAGATGTTCTGCCCGTCCTGAAAATAGACCACCGGGTGCCGGCGCCCACGGATCAGGCCGTAGCCGGGCGGCAGCCACACGACGATGTCGCGGTTGAGGCGGAGCCCGCGGGAGAGAAAGCGACGGTGGAGACGGAGGGGGGAATCGTTTTTACGCGGGCGCGGCATGGTGACGGGTGCCAGCATGCCAGCGGCGGGGCCGAGCGAAGCCAAGCGGTTTCTGTTGTAGGGCGAGATCACCGTATCCCGCCTTTGCGCGGTGACCCTGTCACGCTCGTGGCGGGATCAGCGATCCCGCCCTACAACCACCTCCAATCATGCGTTGACCCGGCATGGGAATTGCGTGACAGCGGAGGTGCGCCGGTTTCCCGGCGTGGCCCATTCCCGCCATGAACGAACAACTTGTCCGCTGGTATACGCGACACCTGAGCCGGGAATTCGAGATGCTGGTCTTCGGCCATGCGGGCTACCCGGTCATCCTGTTTCCCACCTCGCTGGGCCGCTATTACCAGAACAAGGACTTCGGGCTGGTCGGCTCGGTCGCCGACCAACTGGCCGCCGGCCGCATCAAAATCTACTGTCCCGACGGCATCGACGAGCAGAGCTGGTATAACAAATCCATCCACCCGGCCGACCGCGTCCGCACGCATCAGGCCTACGAGAACGTCATCCTGCACGACGTCCTGCCGCTCGCCATGCGCGAGACCGGCCACAGCCGCGTCTGCCTGGCCGGCGCCAGCTTTGGGGGCTACCACGCGGTGAATTTCGCCCTGCGTCACCCGGACCTGGTGGGTTACTGCTTCAGCCTGAGCGGTTCGTTCGACATCCGGCCGTTCCTCGATGGATATTTCGACGACAACTGCTACTTCAACAACCCGGTCGACTACCTGCCCAACCTGAACGACCCGTGGTTTTTGGAGCAGATCCGCCGCATGGGCCTCGTGCTCGGCACCGGCGACCGCGACGGCTGCCGCGACCGCAACCTCCACCTCTCGCACCTGCTCAACGCCAAGGGCCTCCCGCATTTTCTGGACGACCGCAGGTGGTGCGGGCACGATTGGAACTACTGGCGGGACATGTTCCCGCCCTACGTCTCGCTCATCAAATCCTGAACCGGCCCCACCCGAAATCAAACGCACCATCGGTCGGGGCGCTGGCCCTCCAGCGCCCGGGCCGTTGCGGGCAGCGGCCCCTACCACCAACCTTCCTCTCCCATGAAAAAAATCGGCATACTCCACGGCAAGGAACGCAGCTTCCCCACCGCGCTCATCGAACGCATCAACGCCATGAAGGAACCCGGCATCACCGCCGAGGAGGTCCTGATCAACCAGGTCACGCAGGGCGAGCCCACGCCCTACGCCGTCATTCTCGACCGCATCTCGCAGGACGTGCCCTTCTACCGCGCCTACCTCAAGAACGCCGTGCTCAACGGCACCGCCGTCGTCAATAACCCGTTCTGGTGGTCGGCCGACGAGAAGTTCTTCAACAACTGTCTCGCGACCAAGGTTGGCGTCGCCGTGCCGAAGACCGTCATCCTCCCCTCAAAGGACATGCCGGCCGACTGTTCCGCCGAATCGTTTTCCAACCTGGCCTACCCGCTCGATTGGGACGGGATCTTCCAATACATCGGCTGGCCCGCCTACTTCAAGCCGCACTCCGGCGGCGGCTGGAAGAACGTCTACAAGGTCCGCGACCGCGACGAGTTCTTCAAAGCCTACAACGAGACCGGCCAGCTCGTCATGCTCCTGCAGTCCGAGGTCCACTTCGACGACTACTACCGCTGCTACTGCATCGGCGGCACCGACGTCCGCATCATGCAGTATGAGCCGCGCAACCCGCACCACCTGCGCTATGTCGTGGACCGCCCGCCGGGCTCGCCCGAGCTGCTCGCGCGCATCACGCAGGACGTGCTCACCCTCAACCACGCGCTCGGCTACGAGTTCAACACCGTGGAGTTCGGCGTAAGCGGCGGCGTACCCTACGCGATCGACTTCTGCAACCCGGCGCCCGACGCCGACCGCAAGTCCGTTGGCGAGGAAAACTTTGCCTGGGTCGTTGAGGCCGCGGCGAAGATGCTCGTCCGCAAGGCCCAGGCCCACTCGCCCGACCGCAACAACACCGTCTGGGGCTCCTACGTGCAGGGCGCCGTCAAGACTGGCCAGCCCGCCGCCCTGCCGAAGAAGAAATGAACGCGTGCATCAACTCCTGTCGGTGGCGCGCTCGCGCGCCACGTTGCCCGCAAGCGGGCAACCTACCCTGACATCAAGAATCCCCATGGCCGCCAAAAAGAAACCCAAATTCACCCTCGGCATCGAGGAAGAGTTCCAGATCGTCGACCCGGTCACGCGTGAGCTGAAGTCGCACATCGAGGAAATCATCGAGGGCGGCAAGGTCATCCTCAAGGAGCGCGTGCGGCCCGAACTGCACCAGTCGGTCGTCGAGGTCGGCACCGATATCTGCGAGGACATCGCGGCCGCACGCAAATCCGTGACCGGCCTGCGCCGCGACCTCGCGGGCCTCGCCCAGAAGGCCAATCTCCGCATCGCCGCCGCGGGCACGCATCCTTTCTCCCACTGGATCGACCAGAAGATATCCACGGGCGAGCGCTATCAGGGCGTGTTGAACGACATGCAGCAGATCGCCCGCGCCAACCTCATCTTCGGCCTCCACGTCCACGTCGGCATGCCCGACCGCGAGACCGCCATCCAGCTGCAAAACACCGCGCGCTACTTCCTGCCGCACATCTTCGCGCTGTCCACCAACTCGCCGTTCTGGGTCGGCCGCAACACCGGCTACGCCTCCTACCGCCTGCAGGTCTTCCAGCGCTTCCCGCGCACGGGTATCCCCGACCTCTTCGACTCGGTCAACGAGTTTGACGACTACGTCAACCTGCTCATCAAAACCGGCTGCATCGACAACGCCAAAAAGATCTGGTGGGACATCCGCCTCCATCCGCTCTTCCACACCCTGGAATTCCGCGTCTGCGATATCCCCATGCGGGTCGACGAGACCATCTGCCTTGCCGCCATCATGCAGGCCGTCATCGCCAAGCTCTACAAACTGCACCGGGAAAACCTCGGATTCCGCACCTACCGCGCCCGGCTCATCAACGAAAACCGCTGGCGCGCATCCCGCTACGGCATCAACGGCAAGATGATCGACTTCGGCAAACAGGAGGAGGTCCCCACCCGCGACCTGATCAACGAGCTGCTCGAATTCATTGATGACGTGGTGGATGAACTCGGCTCCCGCGCCGAGGTAAACTACGTCCAACAGATCCTCGCCCACGGGACCGGTGCCGACCGGCAGGTTGAGGTTTACAACCGCACGAAAGATCTCAAGCAAGTCGTCGATTACATCATCACCGAAACTCACCACGGCCTTGATCTCTGACTTTTTCCCCGCCCACGCCGCCATGCCGCAAAGCGCCTCGCTGCCCGCCACTTTCGATCCCGCGCTGACCCAAGGCGCGGCCAATGCCATCCATGTCTGCCTGAAACTGCGGCCGACCGAGCGGATGACCTTGATCACGGACCAGGCCAGCGCGGAAATCGCCGCTGCGCTCGTCACGGAGATTGAGAAAACCGGCGCCAGCTACCAGGTCTTCGTCCTTGAGGAATACGGCGCTCGCCCGCATCGCGACATGCCCCGGCCGGTGCTCGACGACCTCGCGCAGTCCCAGGTCAGCATCTACGCCTGCATCACCCAGACCGGCGAACTCCGCACTCGCATGCAGATGATGGACGTCATCAACCCGCGCCAGATTCGGCACGGCCACATGGTGAATATCAACAAGCAGATCATGGTTGAGGGCATGCGCGCCGATTTCATCGAAGTTGACCGCCTTTCGCAGAAACTCATTGAAAAATGCCGTCGCGCCAAGCGCGTGACGTGCAAAACCGCCGCTGGCACCGACTATGTCGCCGAACTCTCACCCACGCTCAACTGGGTCAAGACCGCCGGCCTCATCACGCCCGCGAAATGGGGCAACCTCCCCGGCGGCGAGATCTTCACCTCGCCCTTCAACTCCAACGGCCGCTTTGTCGTGGATGGCGTCGTCGGTGACTACCTCTGCCAGAAATACGGCGACATCGGCGGCACCCCGCTAACCATCGACATCAAGGACAACCGCATCGCCGGTCTGGCCTGCAGCAACCAGGAGCTGCTCGAGGAATTCGACCAATATTGCCACACGGACGAGAATTCGAACCGCGTCGGCGAATTCGCCATCGGCACCAACCTCGCCTGTACGCGGATCATCGGCCACATCCTGCAGGACGAGAAGCTCCCCGGCATCCACATCGCCTTCGGCCACCCCTACTCGGAACACACCGGCCAGCCTTGGAAAAGCACGACTCACATCGACTGCGTCGGCCGCTTCTTCGACATCTGGCTCGACGACGAACAGGTCATGACGAAGGGGAAATTTCTGATCTGAGGACCATGCCGCGAGCGGCCGTGTTCTTTTGACCACGGATTCCAGGGATGAATACGGATAAACTGATTCATCCTGAGATTAGCGAAGCCATCATCGGGTCGGCGATGCAGGTGCTGAACACCCTGAAACCCGGCTTGAATGAAAAGGCTTATGAAAACGCCTTGGTGATCGAGCTGTGCAAGCGCGGACACAAAGTCGATCAGCAGAAACCCTTTGAAGTCCGCTATGACGGCCAATTAGTTGACATTCTTGTGCCAGACATGGTCATCGATGATTTGGTCATCGCTGGTCCCAAGGTTGTCGAAGTGTTTACGGAAACCCACATTGCCCAGATGCCGGGCTATCTGACCATCACCAGCTTCGGCTCGCGATTCTCCTCAATTTCAAGTTCGCTGACCTGCGCTGGAAACGCGTAATCCGCTGAATCCGTTTTTATCCGTGCAATCTGTGGTCAAAAAAACGCACCGCCGATTCCTCACTGGCTAAGAAACCCAAATACCCGGTCAATCATGCCCGGCAGGTTTTCGTGGGCGTAGTCGGGATAAAGCACCACGTCCTTCTTCGCGGTGATCTTGTTGAAGGCGGCGAACTGGGTGCTCGGCGGGCAGATGGTGTCCATCAGGCTCGTGAACATCAGCACCTCGGCCTGGATGCGCGGCGCCAGGTGCTGGCAGTCGATGTAGCCGAGTTTCGTGAAGACCTCCTCCTCCCGCTCGTGGCGCGGGTCGAACATCCGGAAATAATACGTGAGCTCAAAATAAGCGTCCTTCGCCTGATCCATCTCCCACACACGGCGGTAATCACAAAGAAATGGAAACACGGGCGCACAGCGCCGGATCCGTGGCTCGAGCGCGGCGCAGGCCAGCGCCAGCGCGCCGCCCTGCGACTGCCCGTAGCAGCTCACGCGGCTCTTGTCCGTCTCCGCAAAACCCATGACGACCCGCGCCAGCTGCACCGTGTCCAAATAAATCTGCCGGTAGGCGAGTTTGTCCGGGTTGGGGTCATCGAGACCCCGCACGATATGCCCCCGCACGGTGGTGCCCAAGACACCGCCCGGGTCCGCCGACTTGCCGCCCTGGCCGCGGACATCCATCGCCGCGATCGCGTGACCCGCCGACGGCCAGCCGAGCTTGTCGAACCAGTCGCCGCTATTTCCCGTGTAGCCGTGGAACTGCAGCACGGCTGGATGCGGGTCCTTCGTCACGGGCCGCAAGTATTTGGCATAGATGCGCGCCCCGCCGACGCTCGTGAACCAAAGGTCGAAACACTCGATGCCCGGCGCTGAGAACGCCGCCGGCTTCAGCTCGGGGCGGGGATCAACGGCGGCCAGTTCCGCCAGGGCGCGGTTCCAGTAATCATCAAAATCTGCGGGACGGGGGTTCTTGCCGGCATAGCGCCGGAGTTCGGCCAAGGGGAGATCGATCAGGGGCATGGGAAATCAACCCACAGCCTGTCCGGAAAAACCCGCTTGGCGATTCGTTTTCGCCCGGAACCCCATCCGCTGTTTCGCAGGGTTGCGTCCCGCGGGATGTCCGGTTTGTTTTTCCCGACCGGCCGCCATGATCTCCTCCCTCCGCCAGCGCTACAACGCCGCGTTCACCGAAGCGCGCTACACGGCGCTCATGGCGGAGCTGAACCAGGCGGTTTATTGGCCGGTGGATTTTCGCGTGGCGGAATCGCCATTATTTTTTGACGAGGCCACGACGCGTGAACTGGTGAAGGCTTCCGACGACATTGTTGGCCAGCTGGCCAAGCCGGAATTTCGCAAGCACGCCCAGACGGCCATTCCCCAAGGCCTCACGGTGCCGAATGAAACCGAGTGGCCGCACTTTCTGGCCGTTGATTTCGCGCTGTGCCACGACGCCTCCGGCAAGGTCTTGCCGCAGCTGATCGAGTTGCAAGGCTTCCCGACGGTCGCCTGCTGGCAGGCGCTGTTGACCGGGACCTATAAGAAACATTTTCCGGAGATCCCGGCCGACTTCACGCCTTTTTTTGGTGGAGCCCGCGCTCCGCGCGGGCTTTCCGAAGGCGCGGATCCCGCTCAACCCGCGCAGAGCGCGGGTTCCACCTATCAGGAACAGGAAGAGCAATATCTCTCCGACCTCCGCCACGCCCTGGTCGGCGACTGTCTGCCGGAGAACACCGTCCTGCTCGAAATCACGCCCGACCAGCAAAAGACGCGCGTGGATTTCGCCTGCACCCACGCCTTCCTCGGCATCAAGCCGCTGTGCGTCACCAAGGTCATCAAGCGCGGCAAGCAATTGTTCTATCCGTCCGGCGGCCGCGAGGTGCGGATCGAGCGCATCTTTAACCGCGTCATCTTCGACGAGCTGCTGCGCAAGAACCCGCCGATGAAGTTCAGCTTCTTCGACGACCTCGATGTGCAGTGGGCCGGCCACCCCAACTGGTATTTCCGCATCAGCAAGCATACGCTGCCTTTCCTCAAGGGCCCCTACGTCCCCGACTGTCGTTTTATTTCCGAATTTATGGTGGGAGGCGCTTTACGCCCCGACTCCCTGCCCGCCGACCTGGAAAACTACGTCTGCAAGCCGCTCTATTCCTTCGCCGGCCTCGGCGTGGACATCACGCCGACGCGGGAGAAGATCGCGGCCATCGAGAATCCGGCCGAGTGGCTGCTGCAGCGCAAGGTGAGCTACGCGCCCGTGATGGAGACCCCCGACGGTCCGGCCAAGGCCGAGGTGCGGCTGATCTACGCCGGCGACGGCACCGGCATGCCGAGGCTCGGCAACCAGCTCGTGCGCCTGACGAAGGGCGCGATGCACGGCGTGGATTTCAACAAGGGCCGGACCTGGGTCGGCGCCAGCGCGGGCTTCCATGCGCCGCTCTGAAGGCTTTTCGTGGGTCAGCGAGCTTGCTCGCGCCCCAATGGCGCCCGCAAGCGGGCTGGCCCACGGCGGAGTCTCGCCCGGCAAAAAAAGAGCCGCGGGGCACCCCTGCACCGCGGCTCATATGCACACACTCTGCCTTGCGGCAGAAGTTCGTTGGAGTCTTAGAAGCGGAAGTTTGTTCCGACGGTGAACGATGTGTTCTGGTCATCGTCACGATCGATGCCGCCCGTGATGGACCACTGGCTGTCCACCCAGTAATTGGCCTTCACGCCGTAGGTGACCGCGCCGCTGCCGCCGAGATCAGGCGCGTCGGCATAACCGACGAACGGCGTCACGGTGAAGGCCGGGGCCAGCTGGAACTCAGCGCCCACGCTGACACCCCAGACGAAGGAGTTGTCTGACGTGCCGTAGCCGCGCTGCCAGGCGTAGCCGCCGACGGCCTCGACGTAGGGCTTGCCCCACGCAAAGGCGTTGCTGAACGCGCGCAGGCCGGCCGTGACACTCTGCTGGTTCAGGCGGTCACCGGCGAAGAGGCCCGTCTGCGTCCAATCATAGCTGAACACGGCATCGAGCCCGGTGTTCAGCGGCTGGTTGAAACCGAAGCTGAAGTTGTCGGCGTGGACCGGGGCATCGAGATCGATGTAGCTGTAGGTCAGGCTGGCGTATTGCTGGCCGAGCAGGCCCTGGCCGACCGCGGTGGTCGACTCCAGGGGCTGGTCGTCGAGGGGCACGGCGGCCCGCGCGACGGCCGCGAGGCCAAGCGCCGCCGCAGCGGAAATGAGGAGATTCTTCAGAAGGTTGGTCTGTTTCATGGTGGTTTGGTTTGTTGGTGTCTCCGCGCACAAGGCGCGCGGCGACGCCCACAGAGAACGCGCCGGGCCAGCAGTGTTCCGCGCCGGTAAAACTTCGCCGGGTTAAAGATATCTTTCCGGAACCGGCCCCGGCTCGCGCTGTCCGCGGCGCGTTTTCCCGGGAATTTTCCCCTACTTGCCTATGGGACGGTCCTGGCTAGGGTCTGCCTCCCATGAAAGCCCTCCGTTACCTCCTCCCCCTCCTTGCCATGCTCTCCTTCACGAATCTTTTCGCCGAACCGCTCAAAGTCGGCGATGACGCCCCGGTCGTTTCCGCGCTCACCGACGCCGGCGCCACGCTCAACCTCGGTGACGTCTACCAGGCCAACACCTACACCGTCGTCTGGTTCTACCCGAAGGCGCTGACCGGCGGCTGCACCAAGCAAGGCTGCTCACTGCGCGACGCCAGCGCCGAGCTCACCAAGCACGGCGCCGCGGTCGTCGGCGTCAGCACCGACACCGTCGAGAAGCAGAAGGAGTTCAAGGACACGAACCACTTCCCGTTCCCGCTGCTGGCCGACACCGACAAGAAGGTCCTGAAGGCCTTCGGCCAATCCGCCCTGATGTTCGCCTCGCGCGAGTGCTACGTCATCAAGGGCGGCAAGATCGTGTACAAGGACACCGGCGTCACCGACAAGCAGGCCGACAACGTCCTCGCCTTCCTCGCCAGCGACCAGAAGAGCTGAGTTCGGCGGAAGTTATCTCCCGAGCCGCGACTTCACCGTCGCGGCTTTTTTGTGGAGGGTCGGTCTCCTGACCGACCGCGGCCTGTCAGGGGACCGGCCCTCCATTTTAAAAATCCGCATCATCCACCGGCGCCAGCACCTCCGCCCGCGGGTCGTGCCGGGCGCGCTCGATCCAGTCATGGAACAACTGCATCTGCCCGAGCCACTCCGCCGGCAGCGGCGCCGCCACCAGGTCGATGACGCGCCAATCGCCCCGCTCGTCGATGACGACGTTGCGGTCGTGCGTGTCCGCCACCAGCCAGGGCACGCCGTCGAGGAACGCCAGGCGCGGATGATCGCGGTCGGCGCGGAGAAACCGCGACGGGATCGGGATCAGCCGCTCCGGGTCGAGGCCGGAGACATTGGCCTGCTCCGGCAGCGCGCGGCCGAAGGTCTGCTTGGCGATCAGGATGCCCTCGGGGGTGATGCCCGCGATCTCGGTGGGCATGCCGAATTCATGGATGAGCCGCAGCTTCTCGAAGAGCATGTGGTAGCTGCCCGGCACGGCGGTCGCCGTCAGCAGGTCGCCCTCGCCGCGGCTGAAGGCGAACGTCGCCCCGACATCGCCGCCTTCGCGGAACAGGAAGAACTTGTAGACTGACTGCCGGGCGTCGACGAACGCCAGCGCCTCCACGCCAGCGCCGATGCGGCGCAGCTGCACCGTGTTCGCCTCGAAGGGGTCCTCGACCTCCGCGCTGAAGCCAAAGTCCTCCAGTCGCACCAGCGGCAGGGTGGCCCGGAAGCCCCGGATGGCCTGGCCCAGGGCGGCCCATTCGCCACCCGTCATCTCCAGCAGGCCTACTTCGTCTTCCTCGGCGAGGACGAGAGTGCGGTCTTTATCTGTTGCGATAGAGCATTGGGCTGCTTTTTCGCCCAGCTGATCGAGCGCCCGAAGTCGTTGCCTGTGACCGTCCAGAACAGCGGTCCATCCTTCCGGGCCGGGGAGGAGGGGGCCTTCGAGGAAGGTTTTTCGTCCGGTGAAGGGGTCTTGGGGCGGCATTTGTCGGTCACGCGCCCAAGGTCGCGACAGCCGCGCCCGAACGCAAAAACTATTTATCCGCAGGGTGTTCACAGCGGAAATCCAAGGCGAGAAAGTAACGGCGACGGAAGGAAATCTCGGCTAGGCTCGCCCGCCTGATTACCCGCCGACCCGGAACAGGACTCCGAAGCCTTGGCCAAGGATGTCCCCGGGGCTTGCCGCAGGCCAAATTAGCCGAAAACCTCTCGCTTGACACCCCCCGCCCCGTCCCGCGAACCTGACCCTCTTTTTGCTATAAACCTATGAAGCCTACATTCCGCCCGCATCGCAAGAAACGCGCCCGCAAGATCGGTTTTCGCGCCCGCAAGGCCACCCGCGGTGGCCGCAAGGTCCTCGCCGCCCGCCGCCGCAAGGGCCGCAAGCGCCTGACGGTCGTCTGAGGATGCACCTCCGCGCCGGCCAGCGCCTGCGGCGTAACGCCGACTTTGGCGCCGTCCGCGAGCGGGGGCGCCGCCTCGATTGCGGCGCCTTCCTCCTGACCTGGGCTCCGCGCCCGGGTGCGGTCCCGCCGGCCCCCGCCCGCGTCGGGGTCGTCGCCTCCCGGGCCTCGGTCGGCAACGCCGTCCACCGCAACCGCGCCAAGCGCCGCCTCCGCGCCATTTTCCGCAAGCACCAAGCCCTCGTCCCGCCGGGCCTCGACCTCGTCCTCACCGCCCGCGCCGCCCTCCTCCGGTTGGAGTTCGCCGACGTGGAACAAAGATTCACTGCCGCCTGCCTCAAACTCGCGCCGAAACCCGCCTGATGTCCGATCCCCGCCTGACCCTTGTCGATCTCCCCGCCCGCGCCGCGAGCGGGCTGGTCTGGGTCTACCAAAAGACGGTTTCCCCCGCGCTGGTCGTGATCGACCCGACCGGCGGCTGCCGCTTCGCGCCGACCTGCTCCCACTACGCCCGCGGGGCGCTGGCCGAACACGGCCTCATCGTCGGCACCGCCCTGACGCTGCGCCGCCTCGCCAAGTGCGGCCCGTGGCACCCCGGCGGCGAGGATCCGGTGCCGCCGCGCGCCCGGCCCGTCTGCACCAAGGTTTCCGCCCACTAATTCCCTTTTTCATGGATAAAAAGAACACAGTCATCGGGGTGCTCCTCCTCGTCGCCGCCATGGCGAGTTTCTACTTCAGCGCGCGTTACGCGCCCCAGCAGCCGGTCCGGCCGGTCGCCACCCCGGAATCCGGCGCCAGCCCGATGGCCGGCAACCAGGCCCCCGCCGCCGGGCCGGCCAGCTCGCCGAGCGACGCCACCCTCACCGCTTCGCCCTCCGCCGGCACGGCCCCGGCCGAATTCGTCACCCTCGCCAACGAGTTCATCGAGGTGAAGTTCACCAACCACGGCGGCGCCATCGACTCCATCGCCTTGCTGAAGAAGGCCGCGCATCTCGACCCCAAGGGCAAGACGACCACCGAGCGCTACACGCTCAACACCAGCCCAGCCGCCCCCGCGCTGAGCCTCGCCGACTTCCCCGGCGCCGACCGCAGCATCGCCTACAATCTCGTGTCGCAGACCCCCACCGAGATCGTCTATCGCGCCGTCACCCCCAACCTCGAGGTCACCCGCCGCTACTCGCTGGCCAAGGCCCCGGGCCTCGATGACTACCAGCTCCGTCACGAGACTACCTTCCGCAACCTGACGGACGCCCCACTCGCCTTGCCGCGCGCGGTCTTCAACCTCGGCACCGCCGTGCCGCTCAGCGAGGTGGATACCGGCATCTACCTCAACGTCGGCTACTATAACGGCGAGGACGCTGAGTTCGTCCAACGCGACGAGCTGGCCAGCTCCGGCTTCTTCAGCTCGGCCCCGCCACCGACCCATCTCGACCGGCCCGCCGCCATCCGCTGGGCCTCCGTGAAGAACCAGTTCTTCGCGATGATCCTGACCCCCGACCAGCCGGGCAACGGCGTGCGCATCGAGCGGGTGAAGGTCAACCCCATGTTGCCCGCCGACAACCGCGCGGCCTACGGCGTCACCGCCTACGCCCAGTTCGACCTCAAGCCGCTTGCGGCCGGCGCCAGCACCACCTTCGGCGCCAGCTATTACGCCGGCCCGAAAGAATACAAACGCTTCGCCAACGCCGACATCTTCAAGCACCACGAGGAGAAAGTCATGCAGTTCAGCAGCGGCATCGGCAAAGTCTTCTTCTCCGGCGTCTTCGCCCCCCTGCTCCTCACCATCATGACCTGGGTGCACTCGCTGGTGCCGAGCTGGGGCTGGGCCATCGTCATCACCACCCTGCTCCTGAAGATTGTCTTCCTGCCGCTCACGCTGGCTGCCTCCCGCTCCGCCAAGCGCATGTCCAAACTCCAGCCGCACATGCAGTCCATGCGCGAGAAATACAAGGACAACCCCCAGAAGATGCAGACGGAGACCCTCCGACTCTTCAAGGAGAACAAGGTCAACCCGGTCGGCGGCTGCATCCCGATCCTGATCACCATCCCATTCTTCATCGGATTCTTCACCATGCTACAGAGCGCCTCCGAGCTGCGCTTCGCCTCGTTCCTGTGGGCGCACGACCTCTCGGCGCCGGACACGATCTACAACTTCGGCACCGTCACGCTGCCGCTGCTCGGCCTGACCCACCTCAACGTCAACATCATGCCGCTGCTCATGGGGGCCACGATGATCGTGCAGATGCGGCTCACGCCCACGCCCACCACCGATCCGGCGCAGCAGATGATGTTCAAGATCATGCCGTGGATTTTCACGCTGTTCTGCTATAACTTCGCCTCCGGCCTCGCGCTCTACTCGACCATCAACGGCCTCTTCACCATCGGCCAGCAGATGGTCATCAACCGGATGCCCGAGCCCGACCTGCCGATCAACAACGGCGGCGCCAAGCCCGCAGCCGCCGGCGGCATGAAGAACGTCACACCCCCGAAGAAGAAGAAATAAGGTGGCGCCCGGCCTCCGGACGGGCTTTGCCGCGGGGTGGTGATCGCAAACCGCCCCTCCCTTACGCGCCGGAGTTTGTCACCGGCCCGCGTTGAAGTGGGCCGCCTGCTTGGTTAGCGTTTTCTCGAGGCTGCCGCAGACGAGCTCGCACAGCTTCGGGATCGTCGGGTCGCTGATCCGGTAAAAGACCTGCAGCCCCTCCTTGCGCCGGTCGAGCACGTGCGCCGCGATGAGCGTCTGCAGGTGGCGGGAGACATTGGCCTGCGTGCCACCCGTGGCCTCGACAAGCTCGGTCACGTTCTTCTCCCCGTCGAACAGGGCCTGAATCAACCGCAACCGCATGGGCTCCGCCAGCACGGCGAAGCGGCGGGCGACGATCTCGAGGGCCTGATCGTTGAGCACGGGATGACGGGACACGGGTGACAACAAAAGCCGGCTTGACCTTTTGGCAACTATATACGTATTTGCTCATATAATAGTATGAAAACCGAGAACCTGATCCGCCTCCTCGCCGGCTCCATGACGCTGCTCAGCGTGGCCCTGGCGCACTTTGTGAGCCCTTGGTGGCTGCTCCTGGCCTGCTTGGTGGGCCTGAACCTCATCCAGTCCGCCTTCACCGGCTTCTGCCCACCCACCCTCGTCTTGCGCAAGCTCGGCTGGGTCGACGCCAACGACGTCATCCACTGGGGTGGCCCGGGCCAATGATCCCCGCCATGCGTCCCTTTTTCTGGTGCCTGCTGCTGGTCCTGCCGGTCTTCACCGCCTGCCGCCGCCCGTCTTCTGCCGCCACCGCCGCCGCGGCTCCGCCCGTGCCGGTCCGCGTCGCCACCGTGACCGCCGAAAGCCTGACGGTGCTGCTCGAATCGCCCGCGACGGTACGGCCGGCCGAGCGTGCCAGCATCGCGGCCAAGTTGACGGGCTCCGTCGCCTCCTTCCCGCACGGTCTCGGCACCGCCGTGGCCGCCGGCGATGTCCTGCTCACTCTCAGCGCCCCCGAGACCGAGGCCCGTGTCCGCCAGGCTCAGGCGCAGCTCGCCGAGGCCGAACGCAATGCGACCCGCCAGCGCACCCTGGTTTCCACCGGCGTGAATCCAGCCGATGCCCTGCGCGACGCCGAGGACCGCCTGCGCTATGCCCAGGCCGCCGCCGCGGAGGTCGAGGCCCTGCTGGCCTACGCCACCGTCCGGGCACCCTTTGCCGGTGTCATTACCGAGAAGCACGTCCTGCCGGGCGATCTCGCCACCCCCGGCCTGCCCCTGTTGGTCCTCGAATCAACGCAGCACCTCCGCGCCGAGGGCACGATCCCGGAGAAGGCCGCCGCCACCTTGCGCCCGGGTGCCGTGATCAACGTATTGCCCGACGAAGCCGCCGCGCCCGTCGCCGGCCGGCTTGATGAAATCTCGGCCGCCGCCGATGCCGTCAGCCGTTCCGTCTTCGTCAAGGTCTCGCTGCCCGCCGGCACGGTGCGCTCCGGCCAGTTCGTGCGCCTGCAGGTCGCGAGCGGCACGGCGGAGGCCCTGTTTGTGCCCACCGAAGCTATCACCCGCTTCGGCCAGATGGAGCGGGTCTTTGTCATCGAACAAAACCACGCGATCCTCCGCCTCGTGAAGTCCGGCCGCAGCACCGGTGGCCGGGCCGAAATCCTGGCCGGCCTCAACCCCGGCGAAACCGTAGTTCTCTCACCCCCCGCCGCCCTGCGCGACGGCCAGCCTGTCACCCTCCGGCCATGAGCCCGCCCGGCCCCACCACCCCGCACGGCTTCGCCGGCCGGCTGGCCGCGATATTCACCCATTCACGGATCACCCCGTTGATGGTGCTGGCCTCGCTGCTGCTCGGTGTCTTTGCCGTGATCATGCTCCCGCGCGAGGAGGAGCCGCAGATCAAGGTCCCGATGGTCGACGTCCTCGTCGCCATGCCCGGCGCAACAGCGCACGAGGTCGAGAACCGCGTCACCCGCCCGATGGAAAAGCTCCTCTGGGAGATCCCCGGCGTCGAATACCTCTACTCCACCTCCAGCCCCGGCCGCTCGCTGGTCATCGTCCGCTTCAAGGTCGGCTCCGACCTCGAGCAGAGCCTTGTCCGCCTCAACCAGAAGCTGCAGGCCAATTACGACCGCATCCCGCCGGGAGTCAGCGCTCCGCTCATCAAGCCGCGCACGATCGACGACGTCCCGGTCGCCGCCCTCACCCTGCACAGCGCCACGCATGACCATCTCACCCTGCGCCGCCTCGCTGCGCAGCTGGACGACGCCATCAAGGCGTTGCCCGACGTCGCCGAGACCACGCTCATCGGCGGCGTCCGGCGCCAGCTGCGCGTGCAGGTTGATCCCGTCAGGCTCGCCTCGCGCTCGCTTACCCTCGACGACCTTGCCGCCGCCCTCCGCGCCGCCAACGCCCGCAGCCAGGACGGCACCCTCGCCACCGCCAACCGCGACCTGCGCATCGAGACCGGCGCCTATTTCCGCGACGCGGCCGACGCCGCCGGCCTGGTGCTCGGCACTTGGAACTCCCGCCCGATCTTCCTCCGTGATGTCGCCACCGTCACCGACGGTCCCGCCGAGCCGACCGACTATGTCCTCTTCGGTCGGGGCACTTCGGTCGGGGCGGTTGCCCTCAACCCCCCTTCATCCGTCCGCGGCACCGCCCAGGCTGTTGAGGGCAACGGCCCCTACCCTCGGACCGGCACCGACGAGGAGGCCGCCGTCACGCTCAGCATTGCCAAACGACCGGGCGCCAATGCCGTCACCGTGGTTCACGCCCTGCAGGACACCGTCGCCCGCTTGCGCGGCGTGCTTCTGCCGGCTGACGTCGGGGTCACCTTCACCCGCGACTACGGCGCCACGGCCAGCGAGAAGTCCAATGAACTCCTCCTCCACATGGGCATCGCCGTCTTCGGCGTCGCCCTGCTCATCCTGTTCTTCCTGGGCTGGCGCGAGTCGCTGGTTGTGCTGCTCGCCATCCCGGTGACACTCGGGCTGACCCTGCTCGTTTTCTATCTCTACGGCTACACGCTGAACCGCATCACGCTCTTCGCACTGATTTTCTCCATCGGCATCCTGGTGGACGACGCCATCGTCGTCGTGGAGAACATCGTCCGCCACCAGCGGTTGCCCTCGTCCCGGGGCCGTTCTCTCCAGGAAATCGCGATCGAGGCCGTCAGCGAGGTTGGCAACCCGACTGTGCTGGCCACCTTGGCCGTCATCGCCGCCGTGCTGCCGATGGCCTTTGTCGGCGGCCTGATGGGTCCCTACATGCGCCCGATCCCGGTCGGCGCCAGCGCCGCCATGCTTTTCTCCCTCGTCGTCGCCTTTACGGTGACGCCCTGGGCCGCGCTCCGCGTGCTCCGCCGCCACCTGCCCGGTGACGCCACCGCCACCGGTCACGACGACGACCATGCGCCAAAGGATTTCTTCACGCGGCTCTATCACCGCATCATGGACCCCATGATCGCCCGTGCCCGCTGGCGCTGGACCTTCCTCGGCATCGTGGCCGCCATGCTCTTTGCTGCCATGGGCCTGGTGGGGCTCGGCCTCGTGCAGGTCAAGATGCTGCCCTTCGACAATAAGTCGGAGTTCCAGGTCATCCTGGACATGCCCGAGGGCACGACCCTGGAGGAGACCACCCGTGTCGCCCGCGAACTCGCCGCCGCCCTGCGCCCCGAGCCCGAGGTGCGCGACTACCAGATCTACGCCGGCACCGCTTCGCCCTTCAACTTCAACGGTCTCGTCCGGCACTACTTCATGCGCCGCGGCGCCAACATCGCCGACCTGCAGGTCAACCTCCGTCCGAAGCACGAGCGCTCCGCCCAGAGCCACGACATCGCCGTCCGGGTCCGCCCGCGACTCGCCGCCCTCGCCGCCAAACATGGCGGCGCCATCGCCATCGCCGAGGTCCCGCCCGGCCCGCCCGTGCTCCAGACCCTCGTGGCCGAGATCTACGGCCCGACCGAGGACACCCGCCTCGCCCTCGCCGGCCGCGTGAAGCAGATCTTCGAAAAGACCGCGGGCGTCGTGGACATTGACTGGTATGTCGAGGCGCAGCAGCCCACCGTCCATCTCCGCGTCGACCGCACCAAGGCCGCGCTGCACGGCATCAGCGTCGACACCATCGCCCGCACGATTCGCACCGCCGTCACCGGCGCCCGGGTTGACCTGCTCCACCAGCCGCTCGACCGCGAGGATGTGGACATCCAGCTCGAGCTCCCCCGTGCCCTCCGCAGCCGGCCCACGGACCTGCTCGCGCTCCAGCTGCGCTCCGACCACGACGACATCATCCGCGCCGGCGAGCGCCCGCTCATCCCGCTCGGCGAACTGGTCACGCTTGAGCGCACCGCCGGGGAACGGAACCTCTACCGCAAAAACCTCCGCCCGGTCGTCTATGTGACCGGCGACGTCGCCGGCGCGGTCGCCAGCCCGGCCTACGCGCTCTTCGCCATGAATCGCGAACTCGCGAAGCTCGACGGCCGCGACTTCGGCGGCACCCGGCCGGCCGTCACGCTCTACCACGCCAGCCAGCCCGACAGCGACCTCGAGCCCGCGATCAAGTGGGACGGCGAGTGGCATGTGACGCTGGAAGTGTTCCGCGATCTCGGCCTGGCCTTCGCCGCCGTGTGCATTCTCATCTACATGCTGATGGTCGGCTGGTTCAAAAGCTACGTCACCCCGTTCATCATCATGATTGTGATCCCGCTATCGCTTATCGGCATCCTCCCGGCGCATGCGCTGATGGGCGCGTTCTTCACGGCCACGTCAATGATCGGCTTCATGGCGGGCGCCGGCATCGTCGTCCGCAACTCGATCATCCTCGTCGATTTCATCGAATTGCGCCGCCGCCACGGCCTGCCGCTGGCCGAGGCCGTGGTCGAGGCCGGCGCCGTGCGCTTCCGCCCGATGCTTCTCACCGCGCTCGCCGTCATCGTCGGCGCATCGGTCATTCTGGCCGATCCGATCTTCCAGGGCCTGGCCCTTTCGCTCATGGCCGGCGAGGTCGCCTCGCTGCTCATCAGCCGCTTCGCCGTGCCGGTGCTCTATTTCATGATCAACCGCCGCTCCGCCTCCCTTCTCGTCAGTTCAACCTCCAACCCCTGAATCCCATGAAACCCAATGTCGGCGGCTTTGACCGCATCCTTCGCGCCCTGGTCGGCCTCGCCTTACTCGGTGCCGGTTTATACTTCAAAAGCTGGTGGGGCCTCGTCGGCCTCGTCCCGCTTTTCACCGCCATCTTCCGCTTCTGCCCGGCTTACCTGCCGATCGGAATGAATACTTGCGGCCTCAAGAAGGATTAAGCCCGCCGCAGCCCGGGTGCGGGGCAGCGGCGGACGGCGAAGCAGCATGCGCAGTGCCACCACACTGCGCATGGATTGGCTTTTGCTGGTCCCGGTGACGGATCGGCCACCGAGGTATATACTCGAAGGATGAAAACATCCCTTACCCTCTGGCTGACCCCTTTGCTGTGGGCCGGCCTGCTGGCCGCTACGCCGGATCATCCGGAGCTCCAGCGCAAGTTCACCTGGATTGATGCCGCCGATCCCGCTGCCGCCGAAATCCGCCGGGTGGCCGAACCCGTGATCCAGCAGACCGGCAACCGCATGCTCAGCGAGGTCAACCGTGTGCTGACCAAGAAAGGCGCGGAGGCCGGCCTCGACGACCTGCACCTGAAGGAATGGAAGCTCCCGGCCGCCGCCCCCGGCCAGCCCAGGATCACCGCGGTCAAGCGCACCAGCCTGCGCGTCCGCCACCCCGCCGGCCTGCCCGACAACGCTGACCTGGCGGCGCTGCTGTCCATTCATACCGCGATGGCGGATGGCAACACGCCCCCCAGCATGCTCGTCCAGCGCCTCGAGGCCGCCGCCGGCGTGCCCGCCGAGTGGCGCGTCTACCGGCCCATGATCACCACCGCGGCCTGCCTCGTCTGCCACGGCCCGGTCGATTCGCTCACGCCCGGCGTGAAGGCCAAGCTCGAGCGCCTTTATCCCGGGGACAAGGCGACGGAATACGGTGCAAATGAGTGGCGCGGCGTCATCCGGGTCTCCATCGTGATGCCCGACGAACCCGCCCCCTTGAAAACCCCCTGATCCCATGCGCCGCCTCCTCCTGTTCCTCACCCTTGGTTTTTCCACCGCCGTCGCCGCCGAGGTCGCGAAGGTCGCGCCGGCCGCCGCCGCGCAGCTCGTCGCCGACGGCAAGGCCGTGCTGGTGGACGTCCGCGAGCCGGCCGAATGGGCCGAGGCCGGTGTCGCCGCGCCCGCTCTGCTCTTGCCAAAGAGCGATTTCGACGGCGACCGGAAGCAGTGGAAGGAATTCCTCGCGACCGTCGGCGACAAGCAGATCATCCTCTACTGCCGCTCCGGCCGGCGCGCCGAGACCGTCGGCCAGGCCCTCGCCGCCGAGGGACGGTCGGTCGCCAATGCCGGCGGGCTGAAGGACTGGATCGCCGCAGGCCTGCCGACGCGGGCAGCCAAGCCCTGATCCGGCCGGGCGGTGACCCCGCGTCACGGCCGTGACGCGGAACGGAGTCCGCGCCCCAACCTCGCGCCTCCCGCCTGGTGTCACCCATCGCCCGGCCCGCCGCTTTGTCATCCGCGTGCGGCGGCCTGAGGTTGATGTCAACTATTGGTTGACATCAACCAAAGCGCCGCAGCGGTTTAAGGCTTCCGGGTTTTTCGGGGCGAGAGAGATCGACCCGCTGACGCGAGGCCGGTCGTTGAGCCGGGCTCACGGCTCCATCTTTGCCCCCGCCTTCACCCATGCCGCCAGCACGGCGCGTTCCTGCTCGGTCATGTGCGTGAGGTTGCCGAGCGGCATGATGCGCGTGACAATGGTCTGCTGGTAAAGCCGCGGGGCATTCTGTACGAGGTCCGCCGGCGTGTGCAAAAGCACGCCCGCCTGCGGCTGGGTGTAGCCAGGAAAAGTCGGCTGAGGTGAGTGGCACTGGATGCAATGCTGGCCGACGATGGCGCGCACGCGGTTGAAGGTCACCTCGCCCTCCACGGGCGGCAGCTCAACCACCCGCGGCTGCGTCCACCACGCCACGACCGCCAGCAACACGGCGCCCATCACGGGATAGGGCCAGGCGTAGACACCCTTGTGCTTGCGGTTGAAGAAATGCCGGATGGCCACGCCCGCCGCCATCATCAGCACCAGGATCGCCCAGTTGTGGGCGTGCGCGTAGGTCGAGGCGTAGTGGTTGCTGATCATGATGAACAGCACGGGGAGCGTGAAATAATTATTGTGCACGCTGCGCTGCTTGGCGCGCTTGGCGTCCTCCGGGTTCGGCGACTGGCCCGCGCGCATTGCCGCCACCATCCGCTTCTGGCCGGGAATGATGATAAAAAACACATTCGCCGCCATGATCGTGCCGATGGCGGTGCCGACGTGGATGAACATCGCCCGGCCGCCGAGCAGCCGCGACAACCCCCAGGCCAGCACACCCGTCAGGATAAACACCACGAGGCCAAGCCAGCCCTCGCGCTTGCCCAGCGGCGAGCGACAGAGCAGGTCATAAACAATCCACGAGCCGACCATGCTGGCGGCACCGATGCCCACGGCCTTGAGCGGCGTGAGGGCCATGATATTGCCATCGATCATCATCGTCCCGGCCTTCAGCCAGTAGACGAGCACCAGCAGCGCCGTGCCCGAGAGCCAGGTGGTATAGGCCTCCCACTTGAACCAGTGCAGCTTCTCCGGCAGCGCGGCCGGGGCCGTGAGGTATTTTTGCGGGTTGTAGAAGCCGCCGCCGTGCACGGCCCAGAGCTCGCCGCCCACGCCCTTCTTCGCCGCGTCAGAGCCCGGGGGCGGCGTGTCGAGGCTGTTGTCGAGCCAGATGAAATAGAACGACGACCCGATCCACGCCACGCCGGCGATGATGTGCAGCCACCGCACCAGCATGCTCAGAAACTCCAGGTAGTGCGCGTCCATGTTCGGTGTGCGCCATGCAAGCAACCGGCGCGCCAGTGGCAACGCCGATTACCCCCGGGCCGCCGCCCGCGCCCCAATTTTGGCAACCCATGCGCAGCGCACCGGTCCCGGTTGGTGATATCTTTCCCCGCAGCCTCCCGTCGGGCTGCGTCCGCCATGAACGCCGCCAAGCAACCCGAAAGACCCGTGCCGATCCGGATCATCCAGCCTTGCTCGGAGGCCTGCACCTGTTTCCGACCCCTGCCGGATGGTCGCTGGCCGGACTTTGGGTTGTGCCTCAATCCCGCGTCGCCCTTCCACGGCTACCCGGTGCGGATCGGCCATGAGTGCCCGCGCTACCGGACGGATTCGCCGCCCGGCGATCACCGCACCGGCTGAGCGCAGGTCATCCGCGCCAGTTTTTCAGCCGCATCGCCTGGATGAGGCACACGCAGTCCTCGCCGTCCTCGGTGTGCAGCCAGTGCAGGTCGAGCTCGGGAAAAGCCGTGTCCATCGCCGCGCGCAGGCCGCCGACCTCCAGCACCACGAGGCCGTGCGGCTGCAGCCGGTCGCGTGACTGCCGCAGGAGCTTGCGGATGATGTCGAGCCCGTCCTTGCCGCCGTCGAGCGCCATGGCCGGCTCCTGCTTGAACTCCTCGGGCAGCCCGCGCAGCTCGTGCGTCGGCACATAGGGCGGGTTGCTGAGGATCAGATCGTATTTCACCGGCGGCACCGCGTCGAAGACGTCCGAGTGGAACAGCTTCACGCGCTTCGCGAGGTGGTGTGTCGCCACGTTAAACTTCGCCACCGCCAGCGCGTCGGGCGACAACTCGATGGCGTCGACCTTCGCTTCCGGGAACCGATGCGCCAGCAGGATGGCGAGGCAGCCCGAGCCGGTGCAGACGTCCACGGCGCGCTTGACTGGCTTGCGCTGTAGGGCGGAATCGCTGACCCCGCCTTTTTGTCGCGCGCGAGGCGGGATCAGCGATCCCGCCCTACATTCGATCAAGTCGGCAATCGACGGCATCAGCTCGAGGAAATACGAGCGCGGGATGATGACCCGATCGTCGACGTAAAAGCGGTGCTCACCGAGGAAGGCCTCGCGCGTCAGATAGGCGGCGGGCACATGCTCCTCGGTGCGCCGGCGAAAGACTTCCGCCACGCGCGTCTGCTGGTCGGCCGTCAGCCGGCGGCGCAGAACCGCGGGTTTGCTATCGAGCGGGAGGTCAAGCGTGCGGAACAGCAGGTAAAGGGCCTCGTCGTGCGCGCTCGTCGCCACCTGGCCGAGCGCGACGTGGTGCCGGGCGTAGGCGCGTTGCGCCCGCGCCAGCCAGTCACCGACGGTGGTGGGATTTGCGGCCATGCCACGATCAGAGCGCGATCTTTTCCATGATCAGGTAGAAGGGCAGCGCCACGAGGCCCTGCAGGATACCCAACACCATGACGACCGGCTTGAGGTTGACCAGGATGATGATGACCAACCCGCTCCAGCGCGCGATGTTCAGGTAGGTTTCCTCGGAGATATAGCCCAGGTGTCGCAACAAGTTGCCGCCGGGCAGCGGCGGCAGCGGCAGGCAGTCGAATATGACCAGAAAGCTGTTGATCGCGATCAACGCGCCGAAGACGCCGAGGATCTGGGGGTCCGCGCGATAGCACAGGCCGCCGGCGATGGCGCCGAACAAGCACAGCAGGAGGCTCATTCCCATGCCAGAGAACGCCACGAGCACGGCCCCGCCGCGCGGATTCGCGAAGTTGCGCGGATTGATCGGCACCGGCTTCGCCCAGCCGAGAAACATCCGCAGGTCCGCGCGGTCGAGGGCCGGCTGGAGATAAAAAATAAAGATCAGCGGCAGCACCACCGTGCCAAGCAGGTCGACATGGGGCAGCGGGTTGGCCGTCAGGCGGCCCTCGTCGCGCGGCGTCCGGTCCCCGAGCCGGTTCGCCACCCAAGCCTGGGCATAGGCGCGGAGACACAGGCTGGCGGCCAGTATGATGAAATAAATCAGCCCATTGCGCAGGACGAGGGGATCCATGGTCGGCTATTTCTCGTCCGCTTTGCCGAGCTGGTCGAGCAAAGTTTGTTTCTGCTTTGCCAGGGTCAGCTCCGTGACCGGGGCCACCAGCGCCCGGGCCTCGGCGGTCTTGCCCTGCTTGAGCAGCACGTTGGCCTGGTGCAACCAGAGCGTCTGGTGCTCGAGCGGCGTCTCGACGCCGGCATCGAGCTTGCGCCACAGCGCCAACGCGTCGTCCCACTGCGGGGTCTCAAGGTCGTAGTAGGCTTCGGCCTGGCGGTAGGCATACGCGAAGTTCTTGGGCGCCAGCTCGGCCGCGCGGGCGAAGGCTTGCAGCATCGCCTTGTCGAGCGCGGCGCGCGTGAACTGGCCGGTCTTGATGAAATCGTCGCGGCCCTCAATGAGCAGCTTGCCGAGGTGATAATGGTAGAGCGGCTGCTGGGGCTCGAGGTCGATCGCCGCCATGATCCAGGGCAGTGCCTCGACCAGCTTGCCGTCCTCGGCAAGGAAGCGGCCGATCTCGTTTTTCACCACCGGGATTTCTTTGTCAAGCTGGTTGGCCTTGAGCAGAATGCCGACGGCCTCCCGCGTCATGCCGACCTGGCCGAGCAGCATGCCGTAGGCGACGTAGGCGGCGGCAAAATCCGGGCTTTTCTGGATGAGAATGTCGTAGCTGTTGATGACGCTCTGCAGCTCGCCGCGCAGCCAGGCCACGTCGAGGTGGTCGCCCTCCTTCTCCGCGCGACCGAGCAGGTCGCGCTGCCGGGCGACGATGTCCTTGAGGTTTTTTTCCGCCATGGTCTCGGCGCGGGCGGGCGCTTCGGCGGCCCCTAGGGACAAGCCGGCCAGCAGGGCGGCGGCCAGCAGGAGGGTTTTGAGGAAAATTCGCATGGGCACTACGACACGGGCTCCGCCTGATCGTTCAAGGCTTTACGCCATATCTTATGCGGGGATGCAGCAGGATTCATAAGCCTGTGATCCTGTGTTGTAACCGGACGGCAACGTGCCGGCTGGCACTGGAGGTGCTATGGTATGGGCCGTCGCAAGACTTTGCTTTCAAAGGATCCTCCCCAAGCACGTTCTTTGATTTGATTCCTTCCCCTCGCAGCTTGCTGCGAAAATTACCGGGGTAATAGGACGCCGCCCACGGCGGCGTTCAATTTGGTTGGGTCCCGCGCGAGGCCGCGGATATTCCAACCAGGATAATGTGCCGTGTTTTCTGTCGGGTTGCCGGTCGCGCCGCTTTTGCGCGCCCGGCTCGCCCCAAAGCAGTCTTTTGCCGCCGCCGGGTCCATTTTAACCCGGCGCTGGCGAAACGGGACGCAGATCTGCGGTCATTCCGGCCGGTGGTCGCGTCCTGTCCTGAACAGAAAAAAACTCCGCCTCACCGCGGAGATTAAAACATGAACACCAAGTCCAAACTAGCCCTCAGCCTCGGTCTGCTCGTGGTGCCCCTCGCCCTCATGGCGAAAACGCCCGAGAAGTCCTATGTCGAGTCCTACCGTGGCCGCACGGATATCCCGGTGCCCAGCGCGGTCGTCACGCCCGCGCTGGATTCCCGGTTTGCCGGGCAGCAGGTAACGCTCGAGTTCGTCGTGGATGCGACGGGCAAGCCGACGCTCTTCGCGCCGGCCTCGCCCGGCGTGAACGCCGAACTGGTGGCCGCCCTGGTGGAAGCCGTCTCGCCGTGGAAGTTCTCCCCTGCGCTGGTGGATGGTCTGCCGGTGGCCAAGAAAGTCGTGTTGCCGGTGAACATTGTCGACAGCTCCGACAAGGCCGCCGTCGTCGCGATGCAGTAATAATAAAGCAAACAACCAAGGCCGTCCCCCGTGCAAACGGGGGGCGGCCTTGTCATTTTTAGCCAGCGGGCGCCGGGATCCGCAGGGCCCGCCGCCAGAGGCAGACCACCAGCCACGCCACGAGCATGGTTGTGAGTGTGTGGCTGAGGTAATGCGCGCCCTTCAGCATCTGGTAGCCGGCCATCCACCAGCCGAGCCCGAGGCCGAGCGCCAGGATGCCGTTGCGCCAGCGCCGCGTGCCGCGCACGGCGAGCAGGCCCATCAGCGCGAAACCGCCGCTGGCGTGACCCGCAGGAAAACAGCCGCCTCGCCGCCGTGGACGATCATCATCCGAGTAGGGTTCACACAGTTTCGCGTAGGCCACGTCGCCGCCGTAGCGGTGAATTTCCGATGGGCAGAAGATGTTGGTGTATTTTTTCCCGAGCCCGGCAAGGGCGGGCACCGTCGCGATGACGAGCACGCCGAGCCAGAGGCCGCGGCGGTTGAGCCCGAACCGGTCGCGCCAGCGCGCCGGGCCGGCGGCGAGCGTCAACGTCGTGAGCGCGAAAACCCACACGAGCGCCTTCGGGCCGTTGTAGAAGACCAGCCGGCCGAGCGGGTCCTTCTCGTCGACCACCCAGCGGCGCGTCTCGAAGTTGTAGAAATGGTCCTGCAGCCAGAGGTCGAGGTCCGTCAGCTCGAACAGCGCCAGCACCGCGGCCAGCAATCCAAGTGCAATCCAAAACGCGCGGGTAAAAGCGGTCGGGCCGGGTCTCATCACGGCGAGGCTGGCGTTTTTTTCAACCCGAGCAAGCGTTTGAAATCGAAGTTCACCCGCAGCTTGGCGTTGAGCCCGATGTCATTGCCCTCCGGCCCGTGAGAAAGGCGCAGGCCGACGCCGAACAGCCATTTTCCCTTGGAATGAAAGGTATACTTCGCCGGCAGCACCCACAGCACGCTCGGGCGGAGCGCGTAGACGTCGCGGTTGACGTCGGCGGTGAGGCGGGTGGTGGCGTAGGTGGCCTCCAGCGCATAGGTGGTGGGGCCGCGTTCCCAGAGGACGCCGGTGGAAAAGTTGATTGAATCGTCACCGAGCTCGTTTTTCTCCAGTTTGCCGCGCGCGGACACCTGGGTCACGTCATCCACGCCAAAGCCGCCGAACACCCGCCAACCCGGGGCGCGGGCGAGCGGGCGGGACGCCGTGATGAAGGGCGCGATGTGCCGCAACCCGTCCGTGACGTCGAGGGGCGGGTTGCCGATCGGCCGGGCGAAGTCGAGGCCCACGGAGGTGTCCCAGCCCAGGTCAAAGATCTCGCCCAGGCGGTATTTCGTGCCGAGGTGCAGGGTGGAGAACCCGCGGTCCTCGAAAAACGTCTTGTTTTTCAGGCCGTGGGAAAAATAGGCGTCCGTCTCGATGGAGGCCTCCCAGCGCGTGGTGATGCCGTAGCGGAAACCGATCGCCGTGCGGATATCGTCCTTGCGGGTGAGGTCGCCGAGGTGCGGGTGCACGATGAACCGGAGGGAATGTTTTTTCTCCGTGCGCGGCAGTACGCTGTTGAACACGCCGCGCAGCCGCAGGTCATCATCCGAGGCTTGGCCTTGGCCGGGGCGCGGGGCCGCGGGGGTCGGCGCAAGCTCGGTGGCCGCCAAGCCGGTGACAAGAAGCAGGGCCAGAACGTAACGGTGGCGCCAAGGGGAAAAGCGAGGTGGGCTCACGGCTTGGAGGCTGTGACGGCCGGTGGAGACTTCGGTTCCAAGTAGCGTGCAAATTCCCCGGGGCTGAGCTCACGGTAAAGCTGCTGCTGGAAAAGGTAGCTCGCGGTCTGGTAGTAACTGACCGCCTCGTTCGCAAAAGCCTGGTTCAGGGGCTGCTCGGTGAGCGCGAAGCTGGTGCGGTTGTAGAGATACTGGTTCTGGCGGCGCACCGGGGTGAGCACAAGGAAGTCCTCGCCCTTGAGCAGGCCGAGTTTCTGGTAGGTGCCGACGAGCGCCCGCGCCTCCTTCGGGTCGATCGTGCGGACATCCCGGCCGAAGAAGCGGCTCGGGTAGCTCCAGTTCAACAGCCCAAGCAGGGTCGGCGCGTAGTCCACCTGGCTGGTCAGGGTGCGGACGTGGCCGGGGGCAATCTGGCCGCCGGGCGCGTAGATGATGAGCGGGATATGGTAGTTCTGCACCGGCAGGGCCGTCTTGCCGGCGCTTGACGCGCAGTGGTCCGCCACGATCACGAAGATCGTGTTTTTGAACCATGGCTTCGTCGACGCGTCCTTGATCAGCTTGCCGATCGCATAGTCGGTATATTTCACCGCGCCGGCCCGGCCGGAGATTTTCGACGGGAGGTCGATGCGGCCCTCGGGGAAGGTGTAGGGCCGGTGGTTCGACGTCGTCATCACGAAAAAATGGAAGGGCTTGCCCGCCGCAGCGCTGGCATCGGCCTCGCGTATCGTCCAGCGGAAGAGATCCTCGTCGCACACCCCCCAGACGTTGGCGAAGGTGATATCCTCCTTCGGCACGCCGGTCCGGTCGATGACGCGGTAGCCGTTGTGGCCGAAAAAGTAGTTCATGTTGTCGAAGTAGCCGAACCCGCCGTAGATGAACGCGGTGTCATAGCCCTTGGCGCGGAAAACGGAGCCGAGCGTGAACAGGTTCTCGTTGCGCGGGCGCTTGACCAGCGAGCGGCCGGGCGTGGGCGGGACGGAGAGCGTGAGCGCCTCCATGCCGCGGTCGGTGCGCGTGCCCGTCGCGTAGAAGTTCTCGAACACGAGGCTCTGCGCCGCGATCTCCGCGAGGTTCGGCGTGAGGTTCGACGCGTGGTTGAAGATGCTGAGGAAGTCCGCGCTCAGGCTCTCGACCGTGATCTGGATGACGTTAGGCTGCAGCTCCGGGCCCTCGTGCCGCACCACGCGGAGCGTGTCGCGCGGGCCCCCCACCATGGTTCCCGCCGGGTCGCGGGCGAGTTCCCGCCGCAGGGTGGAGAAGGCCTCGTCCACCGGGAGCGTCGAATAGAACTGGTCGTATTCGAGCTCGTTGTTCTTGAAGGCCGCGAAGAGCGACCAGAGGCCGTTCTTGCCGAGCTCGCGGTTGAAGTTGTTCCGGAAATTCGGCAGCCAGTCGCCGCTGAGCACCGAACCGAACGCCAGCGGCAGCACGAACCAGAGCAGGCCGGCCTTCAGCCGCCGCTTGAACGGCTCCGCCGGCGCAGCGAACCAGCGCGCGGGGAGACCGGAGCGCCACACCACGGCGTGCAACACCGCCGCGCCCGCCAGCACCCCGGCGATGATCAGCGGCAGGTTGTAGGACTCGCGGATGTTGCCGATGACCTCGGTCGTGTAGACCAGGTAATCTACCGCGATGAAGTTGAACCGCACGCCAAACTCGTCCCAGAACGTCCATTCCGAAACCAGGCCGAAGAGCAGGAGATAGATGACGACGAACCCGAAGATGTGCGCTAGCGCCTGCTGCCAGCGGCGCTGGAACCAGCCGGCCGGCAGCAACGTGAGCAGCACGGCCAGCGGCAGCGAGACGAACGCGGCCGCCCCGAGGTCGTAAACGAGGCCCCAGGCAAACGCGGCCGCGAGGCTTAGCGTCCAGGTGACGTCATGCGCCGCCTTCACCAGCAGCGCCAGGCGGGTCAGGAACGAAATTCCCGCGAAGACCACGAAGAAGATGACCAGACCGCCATGGCGGCGGTTGAACTGCCGCGAAAAAAACTGGGAGACCGGGCCTTCGGATTCGTTCAAAGCGGGATAGGGTGCGTGTGCTGTGGGAATGAGGTAAGACTAAGTTCCGCTGTTTTCGTTCATTGTTGGTCCCCGACGCGAGGCTAAACGCCGCCCGATCAGGCCGATGGCCAGCACCGCGGCCACCCCGACCGTGAGAGCGGCGGACAAATGTTCGCGCCCCTCGGCCAGACCGATGCCCAGCCCCGAGCCAGGCCACGCTGCCACGCTGCCCGTGCTGCCAGCGAAACCCATGACCGCCATGATCGGCCCGATCACGCGGGCGTCTTCACCCCGCGCGCCCAACCCCGCCTTGAGGAAGCCAAACTGGGCGAAGATCAGGAAATGCCCCTAGACCGCCGCCACCGTGGTCACGGCGGCCAGGAAGGTTTTTCCGGCCGGCCGGTAGTTTTGGGGCGCCAGGCTTGTCGCTTATGACGCACCAAGTTGCGCCGCAGGCGGCAAACCGCTACAGGAAAATACTTGCGCCACCGCCGGGCCGGGGGCATCTAAGCAACTCTTCCTTCATGGTTCTCAACCATCACCATCACCACGTGAGCTAGCCTTCCCTCCTCGGGAAGGCCTGGAGCGCCTTGCCCGTGGCAGATGGAACCCGATTTTCCTCAACCCCGGCAGGTGCATCCGCCGGGGTTTTTCTTTGCCCCGGTTCCAGGCCCGCCCGGTGACACGGCCGACCCACCCCGCTCCTCGCCTTCCCTTTCACTTTCCCTCTCACTGACACCTCCTCCCGCCATGCCTCCCATCACCATTCCCAAAGACCGCCTCCGCCTCGCCATCCAGAAGAGCGGCCGGCTCTCCACCGACTCGCTTGACCTGCTCAAGAGCTGCGGCATTCGCGTGAAGTCCCCCAAGGAGAAGCTCCTGCTTCACGCCGAGAATTTCCCCATCGATATCCTCTTCGTCCGCGATGACGACATCCCGCAGCTGGTCATGGACGGCGTGTGCGACCTCGGTATCGTCGGCACCAACGTCCTCGAGGAGGCCGCCCTCGAGCGCCGCACCGCCGGCACGGCCGGCGGCTACTTCGTCGAGCGTCCGCTCGACTTCGGCGGCTGCCGCCTCGCCCTCGCCCTCCCCGAGGAGAAGCCCTACACCGGCGTGAAGGACCTCCAAGGCCTGCGCATCGCCACCTCCTACCCGCAGCTGACCAAGCGCTACCTCGACGAGCATAAGATCAAGGCCGAGGTCGTCACGCTCAGCGGTTCCGTCGAGATCGCCCCGCGGCTCGGCCTGGCCGACGTGATCTGCGATCTCGTTTCCAGCGGCTCCACGCTCGAGGCCAACAAGCTCCGCGCCGTCGAGACCATCTTCAAGAGCACCGCCGTGCTGCTCCGCAACGCCCGCGAGCTCACTGCCGAGAAATCACACGCCCTTGAGATCCTGCTGCGCCGCCTCGACGGCGTGCAGAAGGCCGCCGACACGAAATACATCATGCTCCACGCCCCCAAGGCCTCGCTGGAACAGATCCGGAAGCTCCTGCCAGGCTCGGAGAACCCCACCATCCTGCCGCTGGCCGGCGACGACACCAAGGTCGCCCTCCACGCCGTCTGCTCCGAGGCTGTCTTCTGGGAGACCATGGAGTCCCTCAAGAAGGCCGGCGCCAGCAGCATCCTCGTTCTGCCGATCGAAAAGATGATGCTCTGATGGTGAAGCGCGTTGCCCTCAACGCGCTTTGCCCGCCACCCATGCAATCCCTCACCTGGAAAACCCTCTCCGCCGCCCGCCGGGCCGCCGCACTCCGCCGGCCGGCCCAGGCGGCGCAACCGTCGGTCGCCGCCGCCGTGCGGACGATTCTCGCGGCCGTGCGCCGCGACGGTGACGCGGCGCTGCGCCGCCTGACGAAGAAGTTCGACGGCGCCACGCTGCGCTCGCTGCGCGTGACCGAGGCCGAGTTCGCCGCCGCCGGTACCGTAGTGTCGCGCGCCGATCTTGCCGCGCTGCGCACCGCCTACCGGAACATCCGCGCCTTCCACGCCGCGCAGCGGCCGAAGGATCTGCGGGTTGAGACGCAGCCGGGTATTGTCTGCGAAAAGACCGTGCGCCCCATCGGTCGCGTCGGCCTCTACGTCCCGGGCGGCAGCGCCCCGCTGCCCTCGACCGCGCTCATGCTCGGCGTGCCGTCCCAACTCGCCGGCAATCCCGTGCGCGTGCTCTGCACGCCGCCGGACAAAAACGGCTGCATCAACCCGTGGATCCTCTGCGCCGCGCACCTCTGCGGCATCACCGAGGTCTACAAGGTCGGCGGCGCCCAGGCTGTCGCCGCCCTAGCCTACGGCACGGCGAGCATCCCGAAGTGCGACAAAATTTTCGGCCCGGGCAACGCGTTTGTCACCGAGGCCAAGCAGCAGGTCGCCCGCGATGCCGCCGGCGCTGCCATCGACCTGCCGGCCGGCCCGTCCGAGGTGCTCGTCATCGCCGATAACCGCGCCAACCCCGCCTTCGTCGCCGCCGACCTTCTCTCGCAGGCCGAGCACGGCCCGGACTCACAGGTCGTGCTCGTAACCTTCGGCGAAAGATTTGCCGCCCGCGTCCAGGCCGCCCTTGCCGCGCAACTCGCTGACCTGCCGCGGGCCGCGATCGCCCGCCGGGCGCTGCAGAAGAGCCGCATTCTCATTGCCGCGAACCGCGCCGAAGCCGTCGCGATTTCCAACCGCTACGCGCCCGAGCACCTCATCCTGCAGGTGGCCGACCCGCGCGACCTGCTCGCCGGCCTCACGACGGCCGGCTCCGTTTTCCTGGGCGACCTGACGCCCGAGTCGCTCGGCGACTACGCCAGCGGCACCAACCATGTCCTGCCGACCTACGGCTGGGCCCGCGCCTGCAGCGGCCTGGGGCTCTCCGATTTCCAGCGTACCATGACCGTGCAAACCGCCAGCCGGGCCGGCCTGCAGAAACTCGGCCCGGTCGTCGAGCGCCTGGCGCTCGCTGAAGGCCTCGCCGCCCACCAGCGCGCCGTACGCGTGCGCCTGGCCGCTCTTACCCAATGAGCCCCGTCGATTACGTCCTGAAACTGGTTCGCCCCGACATCCTCGCGCTGACGGCCTACAGCTCCGCCCGCAAGGAATCCAAAGGCGGCCGCGTCTGGCTGGATGCGAATGAAAACCCGCAGACGCCGTCTGCGGCCAAGCCGTTGCTCAACCGCTATCCCGAGCCGCAGCCGGCCGACCTCGTCGCACAGCTGGCCACGCTTTACGGCGTCGCACCCGCCCAGGTGCTCGTGACGCGCGGCTCCGACGAGGGCATTGATCTTCTTCTCCGCACCTTCTGCCGCGCCGGTCAGGACGCCATCCTCATCACGCCGCCCACCTACGGCATGTATGTCGTCGCCGCCGGCATCCAGGGCGCGCGCGCCGTCATCATCCCGCTCCTCCGCGAAAAGAATTTCGCCCTCGATGCCGCCGCCGTGCTCAAGGCTGTAACGCCGGAGGTGAAGCTCGTCTTCCTCTGCTCGCCGAACAACCCGACCGGCGGCTTGCTGGATCGCATCGCAGTGTTGTCGCTCGTCAAGGCTCTCGCCACCCGTGCGGTTGTCGTCGTGGACGAGGCCTACGTCGATTTCTCCGGCCAGCCGAGCCTCGCCGCCGAGATCCCGGCCAACCCCAACCTGGTCGTCCTGCGCACGCTTTCGAAAGCCCACGGTCTCGCCGGCGCGCGCGTCGGCACGACCATCGCTGATCCGGCCATCATCGCCGTGCTGCAAAAGGTCATCGCGCCCTACCCGATCCCGGCACCTGTGTTGGTGGCGGCCCTGACCGCCCTCACGCCGGCCGGACTCGCTGCCGCCAGGAACTCCGTCACCACCCTCGTGGCCGAGCGGGCCCGCCTTGCCGCCGCCCTGGCCAGGCTGGCCGCCGTCAAACGCGTCTGGCCAAGCGACGCCAACTTCCTGCTCGTCGAGGTCGCCGACTCCGCCCAGGCCATGGCTGCCGGCCGGGCCGTGGGCGTCGTCTGGCGCGACCGCGGCAAGGACGTCCCTCATCACATCCGCATCACCGTCGGCACCGCCGAGGAAAACAACGCCACCCTGGAGGTTCTGTCGGCCTTGTAACCTATTAGGTTACAAGTTGCCCGGCCTGCCTTCCCGCCCGCCATGAAGAAAATCCTGTTCATCGACCGCGACGGCACGCTCATCACCGAGCCGTTCGACCAGCAGATCGACCGCCTCGACAAGTTTGCGCTTGAGCCGGACTGCGTGCCCGCCCTGCTCCGCCTGCGCGACGCCGGCTGGACCTTCGTCATGGTCACCAACCAGGACGGCCTCGGCACCCCAAGCTTCCGCGAGGAGGAGTTCCGCCCGCTGCAGAAGCTGCTGCTCGACATCCTCGCTTCCCAAGGCATCGCCTTCGAGGCCGTGCGCGTGTGCCCGCACACCGCCGCCGACAAGTGCGATTGCCGCAAGCCGAAGCTCGGCCTGCTTCCCGACTACGTGAAGGACGTGGCGTGGTCGCGCGAACAGTCCGCCGTCATCGGCGACCGCGAGACCGACGTGACGCTGGCCCAGAACCTCGGCATCCGCAGCCGGCGCTACGACCGCAAGACCCTCGGCTGGACGGAAATTGCGCGCCAGTTCGTCGACGCTCCGCGCCGCGCCACCATTGTCCGCAACACCAAGGAGACGAAGATCACCGTCTCCGTGGACCTCGATCAGGCCGCGCCCGCGCAGCTGGCGACCGGCATCGGTTTCTTCGACCACCTGCTGGAGCAGATCGCGAAGAATGCCGGCATCGGCCTGACCATCAGGTGCGACGGCGACCTCGAGATTGACGAACACCACACCATCGAGGACGTCGGCATCGCCCTGGGCCTGGCGCTCAAGCAGGCGCTCGGCGACAAACGGGGCGTCGGCCGTTACGGCTTCGTGCTGCCGATGGATGAGGCGCAGGCGCAGGTCGCGATCGACCTCAGCGGCCGCGCCTACTTCACCTTCGAGGGAATATTCGATCGCGAATACGTCGGCGAGATGCCCACGGAGCTCGTCGCTCACTTTTTTCGTTCCGTCAGTGACTCGCTGCTCGCCACGCTTCAGATGAGCGTGAAAGGCGACAACACGCACCACATGGTCGAGACGCTCTTCAAGGGCTTCGGCCGCGCGCTGCGCCCCGCGATTGCGCGGGGGGCGGGTAGCGAAATCCCCAGCACCAAGGGGGTTCTCTGATGAATTTCTTCTCTCGGTGGGCCAGCGAGCGAGCTCGCGCTCAGTCCTGCGCCCGCCAGCGGGCCGCCCACACTCAGCCATGCTAGCCATCGTCGACAGTGGTGGCGCCAACATCGCCTCCGTGCGCTTCGCGCTGGAGCGGCTTGGCATCCACAGCGAACTGACCGCGGACCCCGCCGTCATCCGTTCGGCCGAACGCGTCATCCTGCCCGGCGTCGGTTCAGCGGCCGAGGGCATGAAGCGTCTGCAGGCCAAGGGCCTCGTTGACTGCGTGCGCGGCCTGACCCAGCCCGTCCTCGGCGTCTGTCTTGGCATGCAGCTGCTATTCGAGCGATCCGAGGAGGGCGACACCCCCACCCTTGGCATCATTCCCGGCCACGTGGCCCTGCTGCCCGATTCGCCCGGCATTACGGTGCCCCACATGGGCTGGAACACGCTGACCACCGGTCGCGAGGTCGGGCTGCTCGACGGCATTGAACCGGGAGCCCGTTTTTATTTCGTGCACAGCTACGCGGCGCCGGTGAACGCCTTCACCCAAGCGAGCTGCCAGCACGGGACTCCCTTTGCCGCCATCGTGCAACGCGCCAACTTCTCCGGCTGCCAGTTCCACCCCGAACGCTCCGGCGTGGCCGGCGCCCGCCTGCTGCAGAACTTCGTGGAGGGCCGCGTATGAGCCAACGAATCCTTAGTAGTCTAATAGACTACCAACTGTTGGGGGGCACGAGCGTATGATCATCTATCCCGCCATCGACCTTCGCGGCGGGCGCGTCGTGCGCCTGACCGAGGGCAGGTTCGACCAGGAGAAATCCTACGGCGACGACCCGCTCGCCGTGGCGAAGGACTTCGCTGCCGCCGGCGCCACCTGGCTGCATGTCGTCGACCTGGACGGCGCCAAGGATCCGGCCAAGCGCCAGACCGCGCTGGTCCAAAAACTGGCCCGGGAAAGCGGCCTGCGCATGCAGACCGGCGGCGGCATCCGCGATGAAGCCCAGATCACCGCCCTGCTCGCCGCCGGCGCCCAGCGCGTCATCGTCGGCAGCCTCGCCGCCAAGCAGCCCGAACTGGTCCGCGGCTGGCTGAAAAAGTTCGGCGCCGAGAAGATCATCCTTTCGCCCGATGTCCGCCTCGATGCCGACGGCACCGCGCGCGTCGCCGCCGCCGGCTGGCAGGAAAGCACCGGCGTGGTCCTCGAAGACTTTCTCCACGGTTTCCTGCCCGCGGGACTGGTCCACATCCTCTGCACCGACATCAGCCGCGACGGCAGGCTGACCGGCCCGAATATCGCGCTCTACGCGCAGCTCGCGAAAAAATTCCCCTCGCTCCAGATCCAGGCATCCGGCGGTGTGTCCTCGCTGGCCGATCTGCGGGACCTGAAGCCAACCGGTAGCGCCGGAGTCATCGTGGGCCGCGCGCTTTACGAGAAGAAGTTCACGCTGCAGGAGGCCCTCGCATGCTAGCCCGCCGCATCATCCCCTGCCTCGACGTCCGCGACGGCCAGGTCGTCAAGGGCACGCAGTTCCGCGACCACGAGGTCGTCGGCGACATCCTCGAGCTGGCTCAGCGCTACCGCGACGAGGGCGCCGACGAGCTGGTGTTTTACGACATCACCGCCAGCAGCGACGGTCGCACGGTCTCAACCGAGTGGGTGACCCGCGTCGCGCGCGTGCTCGACATTCCCTTCTGCGTTGCCGGCGGCATCCGCTCGCTTGATGGGGCCCGCGCCATCCTGCACGGCGGCGCCGACAAGATCTCCATCAACTCCCCGGCACTGGAAAACCCCGCCCTCATCACGGAGCTGGCGGTCGAGTTCGGCTCGCAGTGCGTGGTCGTCGGCATCGACAGCCGGCAGGAAGCGGGCGACTACTTCGTCAAGCAATACACCGGCGACCCCAACAAGACGCAGGCCACACGCTGGCGGACGATCGACTGGGCCCGCGAGGCCCAGAAACTCGGCGCCGGCGAGGTCGTCCTGAATTGCATGAACCAGGATGGCATGCGCCAGGGTTACGACCTCGCCCAGCTGAAGCTCGTGCGCGCCGTGCTGCACATCCCGCTCGTCGCCTCGGGTGGCGCCGGCACCATCAGCCATTTCCATGATGTCTTCCGCCTCGCCGGCGTGGACGGTGCGCTCGCCGCGTCCGTCTTCCACCAGGGCACCATCAAGATTTCCGCCCTGAAAGAACAGCTCATCGCCGACGGCATCTGCATCCGCCCATGACGACGACCGCCCAGACATTTAACGCGGAGGTCGCGGAGAACGCGGAGTCTGGTCTTTTCTTTCTCCGCGCCCTCCGTGATCTCCGCGTTAAAATCCTTTCCTAAATGAAACCCCCGAAAATTGACTGGAAGAAAAACTCCGGCCTCGTGCCCGTTATCGTGCAGCACGCCGCCACCCTGCAGGTGCTCATGCTCGGCTACATGGATGCCGCGGCGCTGAAGCACACCCTGCGCACGAAGAAGGTCACCTTCTACAGCCGCAGCAAACAGCGGCTCTGGACCAAGGGCGAGTCGTCGAAGAATTTCCTGCACCTCGTCGAGATCAAGGTCGACTGCGACAACGACACCCTGCTCGTGACCGCCCGGCCCGACGGGCCGACCTGCCACCGCGGCACGGTCAGCTGCTTCGGCGACGCCGGCGCCAGTGGCGTGGGTTTTCTCGCCCAGCTTGAGCAGACCATCGTCGACCGCCTCAAGAGCGGTGATAAAAAGAGCTACACCGTGCGCTTGGCCAAGGAAGGCGTCGCCCGCGTGGCGCAGAAGGTCGGCGAGGAGGGCGTCGAGACGGCGCTCGCCGCGTTGAAGTCCGACCAGAAGGAATTAGCCGGCGAAGCCGCCGACCTGCTTTACCATCTGATCGTCCTGCTGCGTGTGAAGAAGCTGTCGCTCGCCGACGCCCTCGCCGTCCTGCAGAAGCGCCACGCACCCAAGCCCTGAGCCGGGTCAGGGGCGGGAGTTTTTCTCGACCAGGGCGTAGAGCCGGTCTTCGGGGAAACCACCAGACCAAGCCGTCGGCCTGGCCAAGACCGGCGCGGTGCCCGGGTTCAGGCGCAGTGTCTTCATGTCCCCGGTGTGGTAGTTGTGGCACTGCTGGCAGCTGTCGCCGGCCTTCGCCGGCTGGTGGCAGGTGGAGCAGGTGGCCTTGTTCATCGGCGTGAAGTTACTTTGGAAGACCGCCGGGTCGCGATTGAGCCCGAAGCCGCGGGCGTGGTCCGCTGCCACATCCAGCACGTGGCAGGTGGCGCAGCCTTGGTCGCCCATCAGGCTGAAATGCGCCGTGTGCTTGAAGGTGGTGAACGGCCGCCGGTCCGGCTGGGGCTGGGCCGTCTCCCACTGGACCGTCTGCCGGCCGCCGACCCGGTCCACCGTGTGACACTTCATGCAGACGCCGGGCGCGGTCTCGGCCGACAGCTGGTTGAAGATCGCCTGCGCCGTGGGCGTCGCGTCGTCAGCCGTCGCATCGAGCCAGGCCGTGAGAAACGGATCCGCGTGGCCGCCCGGCCGGTAATAGAGTGTGTATTTCTGGTCGTGGCGATACCAGCCGCCCTCGGCCACGCGCGCCTCGGCGTCATCGAACTCGAGGGCGGAGAGCGAAAACGCCGGGGTGGTCGCAGCTGCGGTGGCCGGGAGCGCCGGTTTCTCCCCGCGGCGGTAAGCGGCGACCTCGGCCAGCAGGTTGGGCAGCCAGGCCTGCTGGGCCGCTTGCAAACTGTCGGCGGAAAACTGCCCGGTGCGGTCGACGGCGGCGGCTCCGGCCGGTCGCGGACCGAGGCGGCGGAGAATCGCCGACTGGCCCTGGGTGGTCAGGTCCGCGAGCAGACCCTTCACACTCCACAGGAGCCGGCCGGCCGCGGCCTTTTGCGCCGGGGTGGCCTGGGCCAGATCGGTGATGTTGGCCGGTCCGAGCTCCTGCAGCGCGGCGCGGGCCGTCGGATCGCCCTCCAACAACCGGCGCATGAACGGCGTGAGTCCGCCGGCCGCGCGGTCGGGCCATTCGCCCACCGTCTCGCCCGCCGCCTCGAGGGCCGCGCGGTCGAAGCCCGGCAAGCGCAGGAACGCGAGGCCCTTGGCCCCGGTCCGGCCTTCGCCCACGATCTGGCCGTTGTGGCAGGCCGCGCAGGCCTGCTCGTAATTTTTCACCACCATCTGCCGGCCGTCCAACGCGGGCTCGTGGCAGGCGGCGCACGAGGTCGGGGCGCCGGCACCGGTCAGCTTGGCGTCGGGGAAATACCGCTGCCAGTGCGTCACGTGGTCGAAGCGCTGCCGGGTGCGGCGCTCATAGGGATAGTCCTTGAACTCGGGATGCCCGCGCTCAAAGCCCGCGAACTGCGTCTGGTGGCAGACCTGGCATTGCTGATCGCTCAGGCGCTTGAGGTCGAAGTCGCGGCCCTTGTGCTCCAAGTGGCAGGAGGCGCACGCGAGGTCATGCGGGCCGCCGGGCTGCAGGGCGTGCAACGCGGCCAGCGCCAGCGGCCGCGGGCCGTGGTCGGCCGGCTCCTGGCGGGCCAGCGCCGCGAGTTGCGCGCCGGTCACGCCGTGTGGCGATCGAGCCTGCGGGCCGAGATCATGGCATTGCAGGCAAAGCTGGTCGTGCGCCTCGTGCCGGGCGGCGCGCGCCGTGGCGGTGATCGCCAGGTTCCCGGTCTCGAGGTGGCAGTCGGCGCACCGCTGCGCCGACATCGCGTGGTGGGAGCTCAGCGGCCCCGGGTTGGACCATTCGCCGGCCGGCCGGCCGAGGATGGCCAGGATCACCAGACCCAGGGCGAATCCGAACAACATCCAAGTGACCCGGCCGCGCTGGGCGCGCAGGCTGCGCTGCGGGCGGCAGGGTGGCACCGGGCAGCCGCAGGAACCGTCGGGCATCGGCCCCGGTTCGCAGGCCGCGCCGAGCGAGATGGCCCGCGTGCAGATCCAGCGGTCGCCCTTCTTCGCCGGCAGGCACTGGCCGGTGGCGCGGCACTCCCCTTTCGGCCCGGGACCGAACACGCAGGCCTGGCACTCCGCCGCGCGCCCGCACGTCCACTCGTCCTGCGGCCGGTCGTATAGCTTGCGGTTGTAGATGATGCTCTGCAGCAGGCGGCGCATGGGGATCGGGGGCTACCGGTGCGAATACTGCAGGACGAGCCAGACGTGCGCGGCCGTGAACACGAGCAGCACGAATGTCAGCGGGACGTGGGCGAACAGCCAGAGCTTGAGCAGGCGCTGGCCGGCAAACTGGTGGTCGAGGTTGCGCTTCGCCTCGACCAGGTCCGCCAGCTGGTCGGCGATGGCGTTCTCGCGGACGCTCAGGAAGCGGCGCAACGCCTCCAACTCCAGCTTGACGCGGTGGTGCTCGGCGTCGCCGCCCGCTAGCGGGGCCAGCCACGCCGGCTGGTGAGCGAAATAACCGGCCAGCACGCGCACGTGGAAGTCGCCCAGGGTGGTGGACTGGGTCTCGGCCTCCGCCGCGCGCACAATGTCCTTCGCCTCGGTGACGAGCTGGTGGCACAGCATGGGGATCCGTTCATAGACCAGGCTCTCGCCGGAGCGGGTGAGCCGCGGCGGGAGCCAGCGGCTGAGCCAAAGGCCGAACGCACCACTGACCGCGACCAGCCAGAAGGCGGCCGCCACGACGATCTCGACCGCCCCGTCGGGCAACCGGCCGCCCGTGTGCAACAGAAACACAAAGCACGCGAGCCAGCCCGCGTAGAGGTGCGCCTGCAGCCAGGTGCTCGCGCTGAACAGCGGGATGAACGGCAGTTTTTTCCGCGCGTTGAAAAAGGTCAGCCCGAGCAGCAGGACCAGCAGCAGCCAGCCCGTATACATCGCCATCGGCCGGAGCGCGACGCGGCCGAGCAGCCACGATACCGCGAGCCCGCCGGCCACGACGACGGTGAGCAGGGAAAGCACGAGGCGGCGGGTGAAAAACGAGGTCATCGGTGCAGCCAGGCCGTCAGGGTGTCCATCTGCCGCATGTCGGCCCGGATCAGGGCGTCGTGCGGGCAGGCGCTCACGCAGGCCGGGCCGCCCGGTTGGTCGATGCACAGGTCGCATTTGGTGGCGCGACGCACCGGTGCGCCGGTCTCCTCCGTCACGATGGGCAGCCCCTCGTCGTCGTGCAGCGCGACCATCTGGATGGTGCCATAGGGGCAGCTTTGGGCGCAGATGCTGCAACCGATGCAGGTGTCGGGGTTGATGCCCACCTGGCCATCGGCACTCTCCCGGTAAATGGCACCGGTGGGGCAGCCAATCATGCAGACGGGGTCGACGCAATGCATGCAGGCGCTGGCCACCATCACGCCGCTGGCCTCGGGTCCCTGCCGGATGAAGCGGGGGTTGTTGTCGTGCGTGGCCGCGCAGGCGCGGACGCAGTCGTCGCAGCGGGTGCAACGGTCCAGATCGATCAGCATGGTCGCACGACCGTTGATGAAGCGCTGCGCGACGATGAACTCGAGGAAGCTGTCGCCGCCCGGCTCATGCCGTGCCTTGGTGGGCGGCGTTTCCGGCGGCAGCCGGAGCTCCTCGATCTGTTCCCGGCTCAGCCGGGGCAGCACGTGCTCCTCGAGCACGGCGGTGGGGATGAAAAGCAAGTCGACGTAGCCGAGCGCGCGCAGGCTGCTGCGGAACGGCACGTGTGGGGCGCGCCAGCCGGTGACGATCTCGCGGAGGCCGAAGGTCTGGCCCTTGCCAAGGTAGCTGTCGGTGCGCTCGCCGTGGTTGTAGCGGCTGCTCACGCGGGCGAAGCCGCTGCGCACGAGCAGCAGGCCGTTGGGATAGTCGCCCTCGCGGGCGATCACTGGCTCCTGTTCGAGCCGCTGGCGCTCGTCGTCCTTGTGGCCGCGGTGGTAGGCGCTGTGCCAGTCGAACTCGCCAAAGGTCTCGAACCGGGTCGCGTCGGCGATCAGCTGCAGCGTGGCCTCGGGCAGGTTCCACAGCAGCGGCGTCTCCGTCAGGTGGCGCAGGAGGCTGCGCTCGCGGTAGCGGCGGTCGATCTCCTTCTTCCACTCCGGCGAGTAGTTGCGGATTTCGCGCAGGCCCTGCCAGCGGATCTCCAGCAGCAGCGCCTCATCCACCGCCACGACCGTCGTGGTGCGGGGCGTGCGGCCAAGGGCGGCGATCTCGCCGAACAACTCGCCGGACTGCAGCAGGATGGAGCGGTCGGGATCGAGCACCCCGGGCACGTCCTGCAAAAACAACCGCGCCTCGCCGCCCTCGCCGACCCGCAGGCCCGGCGGGGTGCCGCCAGTCTTCGCCTGCTCGGCGAACCGCGGCTGCTTCCACCAGCGCTGCAGGCTGCCCCAGACCGACGGGCGCAGCTGCTGGCGTCGGCCGAGCTGCTCGGCGGGCGGCTCCTTGACGAGGACGCGCACGGAACCCGCCAGGATGACAAAGGCTGAGTGCCCGTAGTCACCCCGGCGCACGATGATCTCGCCCGGCATGAACCGGCGGATGCGCGCGTCGTTCTTCAGGATGCCGCGCAGCGGGATCGACGGGGGAAAACGCTCGGGCCGGGTGGTGATAAAAAGCGGGTGTGCGAGCACGAGGTTCACATCCGCCTCGGTCATCTCCTTGCTGAAGGGCGTGTCCCAGCGCTCGGGCTCGGCCTGGCGCGTGGCCTGGGAAAAGGGCGCGCTGGAGCCGGGAAGGATCGCGGGACGGCTGGCCGATTTTGCCATGGGGGTCAGGTGGCGCCGACGACCCCGCGGGGTTCGCCGCGGTGGCTTTCCGGGCCGGGAAGCAAGGGCCCGGGGCTTGTTCTCATCGAGTGCATCGCGCGGGTTGGCGGCGCCGCTGCGTGCGAAGATTGTGGCCGTAAAATCCAGCGCAAGCCGAATCTCCTCCATATTCCGTTTGTCAGGCGCGCGGCGATGCCCGATAACCTCGACGCGGCGCATGTCGCGCCCGCCACCTTTTCCCGGATTCCGCCCATGCTCTGGACTTATCTTGGCGCCGCCCTGCTGCTGCTGGCCATCGGCCTGCTGGGGCTGAACCTGTTCACCGCCATCCGGCGGATGCGGGTCGAGTCGGCGCAACAGGCGCTGGACATCGCGCGCTTCGAGGAGGAACTCGCCATCCTGCGCGAGAAACGCCGCAAGGTGGCCCAGGAACCGCTGCCTTGGAACGGATTTCGCAAGTTCGTCGTCAGCCGCAAGGCGACCGAGGGCGCGCAGGTCAGCTCGTTCTACCTGACACCGCACGACGGCAAGCCGCTGCCGGCCTTCCGGCCGGGCCAGTATCTGACCTTCCGCCTGCCCGGCGCGCGCCCGGGCAGCCAGCTCATCCGCTGCTACAGCCTGAGCGACCACCCGCACCAGCCGCATTACCGCGTCACGATCAAGCGCACGGGCGCCAGCGGGGGCGCGACGTCCGCCGGCGTCTGCTCCACGATCTTTCATGACCAGATCCGCGAGGGCGACATCCTCGACCTGCGCGCTCCGCTCGGCAACTTCTCCATCGAGCCCGCCGATCCCGAGCCGGTCGTGCTCATCGGCTGCGGCATCGGCATCACGCCGGTCTTCAGCATGCTGGCCACCCTCGCGCATCAGAAGAGCCGGCGCCCCGTCTGGTTCTTCCACGGGGTACGCAACCGCCACGAGCATCTCTTCAAGTCGGAGTTCGCCGCCTTTGCCCGGGCCAACCCGCAGCTCAACCTGCGTGTCTGTTACTCGCAGCCGGGACCGGACGACCGCCTGGGCGAGGATTACCACGTCGCGGGCCGCGTGACGGTCGCGCTGCTGCAGCGGGAGCTGCCGTCGAACAACTTCCGTTTCTACTACTGCGGCCCCGGCGCGATGATGGAGGAGATGACCAACGGCCTGAAAAACTGGGGCGTACCGGACACGCACCTCCACTTCGAGGCCTTTGGCCCGCTGAGCGTGAAACGCATGAGCCATGCCACAACGACAGCGGCGGCGCCGGCCGCCCTGCGCCCCCTCGTCACCTTCCGCAAGACCGGCACCGCGGTGCCGTGGGACGGGGAGCACGAGACCCTGCTGGACCTGGCCGAGCATCTCGGCATCGGCATCGCCTCGGGCTGCCGCGCGGGCAACTGCGGCACCTGCGTCCTTGCCATGCAGTCGGGCGAGGTCACCTACATCCAGCCGCCGGGCAGCCCGCCCGAGGCGCGCACCTGCCTGACCTGCATCGCCCAGCCGAAGGGCGATATCGTACTCGACGCGTAGGCCCCGGGTAGAACCTGCGCTTCGGCCGTCGCCGGGCCTATGGCTGACGCGCCGCGCAGGTTAAGCCCGCGGCGGAGCGCGGGCTCCACCACAAGGCAAAAAAAGACCGGCGCCCTGAAAGCGCCGGCCGCAACTGCAGGATACCTCCCCTGCTTACTTGGTCGCCGGGGTGATCGAGACGCGGAGCATGCCGCGCCATTCCTGGGCGGCGTAGTCCACGGCCTTGTCCTCGGGATATTGCTCATCGAGGGCTTCCTTCACGCCGGGCTTGAACGTCTTTGGGTCGCCGTGGCAGGCGAGGCAGGACTGGGCGGAGGCGATGGGGCGGTAAACGCGCCATTCCAGCGGGTGGCCGGGCTGCTCGATCTTCTGCACGACGACCTTGTCGGGCGACTCGTCGGCCATGAGCTGCTTGTGAATGCGGTCGAGGGCGGCCTGATCGGCGCCGTCCGGGGCGTTGAGGGGGTTGCGGATCAGGAGGCTGGTGCGCTTGATCGCCGTGATCTTGGGCTGGCCCGGGACCGGCTTCGGCAGCGTCAGGTCCTTGTTATGCATGATGCTGACGACGAGATGCGCCTCCTTGGCGGCCATCTCCCGGTTGACCTCGGAGACCAGCATGCCGCCGACGCGGTCGATGGTCTTGTAGCCGAGCGCGACAATGTCGGCGATGGCCGGGTCGGCGCTGTCGACGAACGTGTAGACGGCGCCGTCGGCGCGGGGACCGGAGGCTACGGTTTCACTGGACAAATAGGTGACGTTGGAGGGCGAAGGCGCCGCGGGTTTTTCCGCAGCGATCAAACCCGCCAGCAAAAGACCGCACGAAAGAAAACCGAGCGTGGTGTATTTAGTCGCGTTCATTGCGTGGACTCCATCCTGACGAAAAAATTTTGCAAGCCGCAAGCAGCCCAGCCCCGGGCTATTGCGCTCCCGGGCGGCGGGTCAGCGGCCGTCGATCCGGCCGGAACGCACCTGCCGCACCCGGTCGCACTGCCCGGCTAAGCGCCGCCCTCGAGCACGCGGACCCGGCCGGCATCGTAAGTTTTCCGCAGGTCGCGGGCACTGACAAGCCCCTCATTCATAACGCAGCGCCTCCGCGGGCTGGATCTTCGCCGCGGTCTTCTCGTCGGGCACGCGGCTGAAGAAGAGATCCGAGACGTTCTTCTCAAACACGAAGGTCGTGCGAGTCGACGGCGAGGATGCGCTCGAACATGCCGATGGCGCCGTTGACGATGGAAAGGACGGTCAGCATCGCCGCCACGCCGAAGCCGATGCCCGCGACGCCGATGAGGGCGCGCAGCCTGTGCCGCCGCAGGTTGACAAAGACGAGCGCGAGGTGGCGCATGGATTGGGGTGGCGGTGGAACCCGGCCCCTGGTCGGGTCGGCCGGGCGCTATCACCATCAACCCGTCCGGAGGCCGGGTTCCACCTTAAAACTTACTTGGCCGGCTCTTCCACCGGCGTGCCGGTGAACTTGAAGCGGATCCTCACCTCGGGATCCACCTTTAGCATGAGTGCGATGCGGATGACCTTCAGCTTCCAGTTGCGGTAGTCGATGGTGGTCTCGCCGGTGACGGTGTAGACATTGCCGTTTTTGCTGACCTCCACGGGAAACTCGATGCGCTCGGTCACGCCGTGGAAGATCAGGCGGCCGGAGGCCTGGCCGATGCCGTTGGGCGTGACGGCGAGGTTGCCCAGTTCGAAGCGGCCCTCGGGCTCACCGCCGCCGAGCCATTCGATCATCTTGGCGTCGCGGTCGGGCTTGCCGGTCTTGAGGTCGCGGAACTTGAAGTCGAGGACCGCGGTTTTGATCTTCCCGGCGTCGTCCACCGTGATCTTCGTGTCATGGGCGTCGAGGCGGCCGGTGAACGAGTCGACCGTGGCCTTGACGTCGACATCGACGAAGGTGCTGCTGCGGTCGATCTTGAGCGGGCGTTCTGCGGCGATGACGAACAGGGGGAGGAGGCAGAGCGGGGCGAGCAGGCGGAGGGCTTTCATGTCAGGGGAGAGTGTATTTGTCCGCAGGCAGACCGCAAACCCGCGTTTAGGTGCCATCGGTGGTTTATGGCTTTGGTGGAACCTGCGCTCCGCGCAGGTTAAGCCCGCGCGGAGCGCGAGCTCCACCTTGCCGGCCCCATCGGAGGGCTTGCGCTGACCCGGGAGAAGCGGCAAGTTGGGCGACAGTTACCCATGGCCACCACGCGAAAGTCTGCCGACCAATGGTTCGCCGAGTATGGCGAGAGCCATCAGGACGGCACCAACGAGACGATCCACTGGATCTGCGTGCCGATCATTTTTTTCAGCGTGATGGGCCTGCTATGGTCCATCCCGGTGCCTGCTGTGATGACCGCAGCGCTGCCGTGGTTCAACTGGCTCCATCCTGTCATCCTGGCCGCGATCGGGTTTTACTTTCGGCTGTCGGTGCCGCTGGCGTTCGGCCTGCTCGGGTTTGTTTCGGCCTGCTATTTCGTGATCGAGTGGCAGACGATCATGGGCTGGCTCCCGGTCTGGCAGACCAGCCTCGGGCTGTTCGTGCTGGCGTGGATCGGCCAATTCATCGGGCACAAGATCGAGGGCAAAAAACCGTCCTTCTTCAAGGACGTGGTCTTTCTGCTCATCGGCCCCGCGTGGCTGATGCACTTCATCTATAAGAAGCTGGATATCGCTTACTGATTGGCCGGTAGGGCCGCTACCCTCAACGGCCGGGCTCTCTCTTGGAGCAACAAGGCGGGACCATCAGTCCCGCGGGTTGCAATTCACGCGATGCGTCGCGGGACCAAGAAGTGTCTTCAAGCCCTGGAACCGGGACGCGGAGGTCAGACCAAGCCGAGCAAACCTAGACCGGGCTACCACTAATGAGATTTCGCCAACGGCGAAATCTTGGCGGTGCGGCCCCGGCTGATCGTCTGCGCGGTGGGTTTCGGGGGTCCGCTCATCGCGGGCGGAATGGGCGGCGATCAGCCGCCCCCTTAACCTGATGGCGGAGGCGATCAGCCGGAGCGGTCTCAGTAGATTCCACCGTTGGCGGAATCCTTTTAGTGGTCCCCTTCCGCGGTTTGAAAACACTCCCTAATGGTCCGCCCTATAATTTCAGCCCCGCCCGCCGCGGAGTAGCACGATGTTGGCGAGGTCGTTCTTCTCGAACTCCCCCCAGTAGCGGTCCTCGATCTTCTTGAGCCGGTCGTCGCGGGACGGCGCCGGCTCGACGCCGGGGGTGTCCATCGCCCGTTTCACCTGGTCGCCGTCAATATCCCGGTCCGCCAGCCGGGTGACCAGCTCGTGCCAGAAGACGTCGTTCTGGAACTCGCTCTGGATTTCGCGGACGCGCTCGTCCTCGGACAGCTTCGGTGACGGCTGCAGGCTGCCGTCGTCCATGGATTCCACCAAATCCGCGCAACCGGCCTCGGTCGCCAGCTCGAGGAGCTTCTGGTCGAAGGCGTAGTAACGCTTGGCGGCGGCGGAGTCCTCACCCTGGTAGCCCGTGACGGTCCACATGCCGAGGTGCACAAGTTCGAGGAGCTGGCGGTATTCCTTGGCGGTGAAGGCGGCTTTCATCAACGCCCACCCTTGCCCGCCCGCCCCGCCCCGCAAGCGCGAAGTGAGTGACAAGACGCGGCCTTGACCGCCCGGGGGCGGCTCCCTTTGCTTGCCAACTGCTCCCCACATCCAGTTGGGGGCGATCCTTCCCGCCATGTCCAACGCCGCCGAACCCGCCCATCTCATGGAAGCCCTTGTGTCGCTCGCGAAGCGCCGCGGCTTCATCTACCCGTCCTCCGAAATCTACGGCGGCCTCAACGGTTTCTTCGACTACGGCCCGCTCGGCTCCGAACTCAAGAAGAACATCCGCGACTGCTGGTGGAACGACATGGTCCGCCGTCGCGACGACATCGTCGGCCTCGAGTCCTCTATCATCATGCACCCGAAGGTCTGGGAGGCCTCCGGCCACGTCGCCGGCTTCAGCGACCCGCTCGTCGACTGCAAGGTGAGCAAGCAGCGCTACCGGGCGGACCAGCTGTTCTGGTCGCCGGTCGTGGTTGACGGCAAGACCGTCGGCTACGTTTCCGCGCTCGAAAGCGAAAAGACGGCCGAGGACCTCCAGGCCGCCGCTGAGACCTTCAAGCGCAAGAAGTCCATCACCGGCACGCTCTCGCCCGTCGTCGCCAAAGACTTCACCGAGGCCGCCGAGAGCGAGATCCCGCTCATCCCCTCGCCCGCCACCGGCGAGCCCGGTACCCTGACGGCGCCGCGCGCGTTCAACATGATGTTCCAGACGAACGTCGGCGCCATGACCGACGCCTCGTCCGTCGCCTACCTGCGGCCCGAGACGGCGCAGGGCATGTTCGTGGACTTCAAGAACGTCGTCGACACCACCCGCGTGAAGCTGCCCTTCGGCATCGCCCAGATTGGCAAATCGTTCCGCAACGAGATCACGCCGCGCAATTTCATCTTCCGCTCGCGCGAGTTCGAGCAGATGGAGATGGAATATTTCATCCATGAGGACGCCGACTGGGCCAAGTGCCACGAGGAGTGGATCACCTGGTGCGAGAACTGGCTGAAGAGCATCGGCCTGCCCGCGTCGCACCTCTCGCGCTACGCCCACCCGAAGGAGAAGCTCGCGTTCTACTCCAAGGGCACGGTGGACATCATGTTCAAGTATCCCTTCGGCGTGCAGGAGCTGTGGGGCATTGCCGCCCGCGGCAACTACGACCTCACGCAGCACGCCACCGCGTCCGGCAAGCCGCAGGATTTGTTCGACGAGGCGTCGAAGAAGAAGTTTGTGCCGCACGTCATCGAGCCCGCCGTCGGCGTCGACCGTATTTTGCTCGCCGTGCTCTGCGCCGGCTACGCTGTCGAGGATGTCACCGACGAGAAGGGCAACACCGAACAGCGCACCGTGCTGCGTTTCTCGCCGCGCATCGCGCCGGTCAAGGTCGCTGTGCTGCCGCTGCTCAAGAACAAGGAGCCGCTCACGAACCGCGCCCGCGCGCTCCATGCCAAGCTGCAGCGCCGCTACGCCGTGCAATACGACGACGGCGGCGCCATCGGCAAACGCTACCGCCGGCAGGACGAGGCCGGCACGCCCTGGTGCGTGACCATCGACTTCGACACGATCGAGAAACCCGGCGACACCTTCACGCTCCGCGAACGCGATTCGATGCAGCAGAAACGCATCACCGAGGCCGAGCTCTTCGCGCTGCTCGAAGAGCAGGTTTATTAAGGCCCGCCGGTCGGGCGCGGATATTGCCATGCCTACCGAACCCGGCCCGGCCTCCGCCTCCGCGCTCTCCTCGCTCGCGGTTAATCTCGACGGGTTTGATGACGGGGCCCGGACCCGTGGCCGGGCGTATTTCAAGAGCGGCGCCGTGCACCGCCTCGCCAGCGAGGGCCTGGAGGTGCGCTCCGTGGTGCGGGGCTCGTTTGACTACGATGTCCGCCTGACTTGGGAGCATGGCAGCTGGTTTTCCACCTGCACCTGCCCGATGGAGGCGGACTGCAAACACGTGTATGCCACCGGCCAGGCGTGGTTGCGCCAATCGGACCGCAGCACCGGAGCGGGCCTGGCGGCCAAAGTGCTCCTGCCGCCCGCCGTGCATCCGCACGAGCAACCGCTGATCGCCGCTTTCACCGCCGCCACCGGCCAGCCCCCGGACCGCCCGCAAATCGTCTTCCTCCGCAACCTGGAAAAAGTGCATCACTCCCTGCGCGACCACCATGGCGGGTGGCTTGACCGGACCGCCCTGGCCGCGCTGGCTCCCGCCAAGGACCGTTACCGGCTCACGCAGGAATACTCCAATCCCTTTGCTGGTTGGTGGGCGCGCGCGCCGGCCCAACCGCTCCAACTCTGGCCGTTCATCGCGCTGCTGTTCACGGAGCGCGGCATCGCCCGGCCGGACTTCACCGCCCCCTTCGACCAGCTCGAGCGCGCCCGCGAATCGCGCACCGCCGTGCAGCGCGAAGCCGAGCTGAGGCTCTGGCGGAAGAGATTTTCCGAGCTCGACCAACTCGCCGCCCAACCACCCGCCGCCGCCAACGCGCAGGCCCTCCGGCTGCGGCTGGGCGCGAAAAAAATCGCCTGGGAAATCTCCGTCGGCGGGGCGGCCGGTCGGTTTTCCCCGCTGCTGGCCAACGATCTGCGCGCCCTGCTCCACGACCCGGTTTATTGTGCTCAGGTCATGGACGAGGCCAGCAATGTCGTCCTGACTTTTTTGCGCGCCAATCTCAGCCGGCGGGGCCGCACCACCCTCACCCTGAGCGACGCCGAGGATCGCGCGTTGCTCGGCCAGCTCCTCGCGCACCCGCAGGCCCGCACCCGGGTGGTGGGCGCCGCCGGTGAGCCAATCACCGACGAGCCCCAAGCCCTCACCTGGCGGATCGAGGACCATCCGGCTGATCCCGCCCGCGTGATCGTGCGGCTCGCGTTCGCCGACGGTGCGCCGCCCCCGGTCCCGCTGCATCACCTTCCCGGCCACCCCACGCACTATCTGCACGGCGCCCGGCTCTACCGGGGCCTGCCCCCGCTCACCGACCTGCCGCTGAAAAATGCGCCTGATTTCGCCGTGGATATTCCACGCCACGTGCTGGAACTGCCCGAAGCCGGTCGTTTCGCCGTCCGGTCCGGGGTGATCCTGCCCGGTGCCGCGACGGATCGTTTTCGCCCGGAGCCACTGCGCGCGCGGCTGCGCGCCCAAACGATTACGCGCCGGACTTTCTCCGGCGACGACTCCCTGGTCATCGAGCTGCACGCGGTGTCCCCTGACGGCGCCGCCCGAGCCCGGTGGCAGCCCGCCGGCTGGAGCACCACGGCAACCGGCCTCGACCGGCCGGCCGACTCCGCGTTTCTGCTCCATGACTATGCTCCGCTCCAACCCGCCGCCGATCATCTCGCCCGGTTGCCAGGCTTGGTTTGGGAAAACTGGGCTCCCGGCGGCGGACGCTATGCCCGGGAGGTCGCCGCTTTGAGTTTTGCCGACCACTTTGCGACGTGGCTCGCCACGATGCCCGCCGACATCGTCGTCGAACTCGGCCCCGAGCTGGCGGCATTCGCCCAAGCTCCCACCCGCGCTCATTTCACCCTCGATGTGGCCGAGAGCAGCGGCATCGACTGGTTCGACGTCAAGGTGTCCCTACAAGTGCAGGACACCACTCTCACCGCCGCCGAGATCAAGCTGCTCCGACAGGCCCGCGGCGGTTTCATCCGCCTGAAGGGCCGCGGCTGGCGCCGGTTGGAGCTGACGGTTTCGCCCGAAGATCAAGCCCAGTTTGAGCGCCTCGGGCTCGACCCCACCGCCTTGGCCGAGCCCGCGCATGAGCCGGGCCGTTTCCATGCCCTGCAGCTCGCGGACGAATCACTGGGCGATGCTCTTTCGGGGAAACTGTGGCAGCAGATCCGTGATCGCGCCGCCGCCATCCGCCAGTTACCCGCCCCGCCGCTGCCGGATGGGCTGCAGGCCGAGCTGCGACCTTATCAACGGGAAGGCTACCACTTTCTCACCCACCTCGCCGGGAACCGCTTCGGCGGGGTGCTCGCCGACGACATGGGTTTGGGCAAAACCTTGCAGGCCCTCGCCTGGCTGCTCTGGCTCAGCACCCACCCGGAAATGGCGGCGCCCGCGGCCAAAAAAGCGGGCCCGAAGAACCGGCCCTTTCGCGCCCTCGTGGTCTGCCCGAAGTCCGTGGTTTTCAACTGGCAACAGGAGGCGGCACGTTTCACCCCGGCGCTCATCACCGGACGCCTGCAGCCGCGCGAAAGTCCGCCGCTGCCTGCCGGCGCGCACCTGATCATCGTCAACTATACCCAGCTTCGCCTGCATGCCCGGACCCTGGCCGGCGATACCTGGGATGCCGTCATTCTCGATGAGGGCCAGAACATCAAGAACCCCGCCAGCGCCACGGCGCGGGCGGCACGTGAGCTGCGCGCCACGCACCGGCTTGTGCTCACCGGCACGCCGGTGGAAAACCGCCTGCTCGACCTCTGGAGCCTCTTCGCCTTTGCCCAGCCCGGTCTGCTCGGCGGACAGACCGCCTTCCAGCGCCTCTACAACGACCGCGAGGATCCCGCCGCCGCTCACGCCCGCCTCGCCGCCCGCGTGCGTCACTTCCTGCTCCGTCGCACCAAGGGCCAGGTCGCCCGCGACCTGCCGCCCCGCACCGAGGAGGACATCGTGGTCGAACTCGAAGGCCCGCAACGCGCCCTCTATGATGCCGAGTTGAAGCGCACCCGCCAGATGCTCCTGGGCGTGAAATCCGCCCGCGAGTTCGACACCCAGCGGTTCAACATCCTCCAATCGCTCCTGCGGCTCCGTCAGATCTGCTGCGACCCCCGGCTGGTCGGAGCCGAACTGGCGGGGGAAAAACCGGCTCGCGGCAAATCCGCCGCCGCGGACACCCCTCCGCCTCGGCTCCGGGCCAGCGCCAAGCTGGAAGCCCTGCTCGACACGCTGGAACCGCTGCTCGCCGAGGGTCATCGCGTGCTGGTGTTCTCGCAGTTCGTCACGATGCTGGAGCTCATCCGCCAGGAACTCGTTGCGCGCGACATCCCGCACCTGCTGCTCACTGGCCAGACCGAGAACCGCCAGGAGCTGGTGGGCCAGTTTCAGGCCGCGGGCGGCCCGCCGGTTTTTTTGCTGTCACTCAAGGCCGCCGGTTCCGGGCTCAATCTTACGGCCGCCAGCTACGTCGTGCTCTATGACCCGTGGTGGAATCCCGCGGTCGAGGCGCAGGCCATCGACCGCACCCACCGCATCGGCCAGACCTCGCACGTCATCGCCTACCGCCTGCTCGCGCGCGACACCGTCGAGGAAAAGATTCGCGCCCTGCAAAAGGAGAAGGCCGCCCTCGCCTCGTCGGTCGTGCAGGAAGAAAGCCTCGCCAAGGTGCTCGACCTGGAGAGCCTGCGTCGGATCCTGAGTTAATACAGGCACGCCGTGGTGCGGGACCATCGACTTCGATGCCATCGAGAAACCCGGTGACACTTTCACGCTCCGCGAGCGCGACTCGATGCAGCAGAAACGCATCACCGGGGCCGAACTCTTCGCGCTGCTGGAAGAACAGGTTTATTGACCGTTGGCGGGCGTCGGCTTTCACCCCGACGCCGATCTGTCGCTGATCGGATAATGGGCGACCGCCTGATGCCACCCCGGGCTAATCGGCCCGGGTCCCATGGCGGGGCCTCGCTCTATTCACGGGGTTTTGCTTTTGCTTCACGGCGACCGCTGCGCCTGAATGCAGGCATGTCCCCCCTCTGCCGACTGCCCACCCTGCTCGCCCTTGCGGTCATCGGCACCAGCTTGACTCCGGCTGCCTTCGCCAAGGCCTCGCCCAATGAGCGCCGCGAGAAAACCCGCCAGATGCACGACGCCGTGCTGGCCGACCTCTACAAGCAGAAGCCCGAGTTGAAAGCGCGGATCAAGCAGGCCGCCGGCTACGCGATTTTCTCCAACGTGGGCATCAACCTGGTCCTGGCCAGCTTCGCCGGCGGCACGGGCGTGGTCGTGGACAAGAAGGGCCATGAAACCTTCATGAAGATGGGCTCGGCCGGCATTGGCCTCGGGCTCGGGGTGAAGGATTTTCGCGGCGTGTTCATTTTCCACGATAAGGACAAGCTCGAGAAATTCATCGCCAAAGGCTGGGACTTCAGCGGTCAGGCCGACGCTGCGGCCAAATCGGACACCAAGGGCGGCCAGATCGCCGCCGCCGGCAACGTGGTAGATGGCGTCGAACTATACCAGCTGACCAAGAACGGCCTCGCCCTCCAGGCGACGCTGCAGGGCACCAAATACTGGAAGGACCGGGACCTGAACGACTGAAGGCGGATGGTGCGCGGCAGGTAACCCTCTTCACCCGTTCAGGGCTTGGCCACCACTTCCGCGTCAAAGGGTTTAAGCTTCGTCATCTCCGGGTGGTAGTCTGGGCGTGGCTTGAAGCCCGAGCTCATCAGCTTCAGTGACTTGATATCGGTGACCACGAAGGTCCGCCAACCCGGCGGCGGCTCGCTGGCACTGCCGCCCGACGCCTGCCAGCCAAGCAACGCCGGCCGGTCCCCCGTCACGCGACCGAGCGCGTGCGGCTCCACGCGGCGCGAATAACCGTGATACTTGAACTGCACCACGCGCCGTTCGCTGAGCGCCTGCCGGAGCAGCTCCTCGACGGTTTGCTTCGGCGCAGCCGGTAAAAGCGCCGGGCGGGTTATCATCCATAACCACAACCCGGTCGCGCCCACGGCCCGTAGGAAGCCGCGCCGGTTCATCTTGGCCCCGAGCTTGCGCGGTCCGCCGCCCCGGGTCAAGAGTCGGCCCATGGACGCCCACGCGAAAGCCCGCGATTTGATCGACGCCGCGCACGCGGCCGATCCCAAGCGCACCCCCGACGGCCGGCCGGCCGAACTGGTCTATGCCGAGCGGATGGAAGCCTGGGTGGCGCGCCTCGTGCCCGCGGCCGCGCCCGTCCTGCGCCTCGCCGCCCGCTGCCAGCATCTCGAACGCTGGAGCGTGCCGCGCGCGACCTTTCCGGCAGGCAAGGCCGGTTACCTCAAGTGGCGGCAATCGCTCTACCAGAAGCAGGCCGACCGCGCGCAGAAACTCCTGCTGTCCGCCGGCGTGCCGGCCACCGAAGCCGACGAGGCCGCCACGTGGATTTCCAAGACCGCGCTCAAGACCAATCCCGGCACGCAGGCCCTCGAGGACGCCGCCTGCCTGGTGTTCCTGGAGAACGAAATCGCCGACTTCGCGTCGCAACACGCCGACTACCCGCGCGAGAAGTTCGTCGATATCCTCCGGAAGACCTGGCGCAAGATGAGCCCCGGCGCCCAGACGGCCGCGCTCGGCCTGAGCTTGTCGCCCGCCATCGGTGCGCTGGTGTGCGACGCCGTCGGTTCTTAGCCATGCGGCAGGAGGTGGCGCGGGTTGCCCCAACACGCTGGTTTGAGAGCGAGCATCCTAAGGCTCGCCGGGGTCAGCTCTCTCCACCTTTTTGCAGTCAAAACGGTGGGAGCGAGTTTGCTCGTTCCCACTCCTCAAACCACGGAAAGGTGGAACCCGGCCGCCGGACGGGTTTGCCTGGAGGAGCGACGCTTGCCACGCGTCGGATTCGCCGGTTGCATCCCGTCGCTTGTCCGCCACTGCCCGCACCCTCCCCGCCTCGCGCTGGAGCTGGCTTTTGCCGGCCGCCGGCCTGCTGCTGGCTTTTCATTTCTCCCCTTTCGGGGCGGCGCTGGATCGGGCCTTGTTTGACGCCTCGAGCCGGCAGCCGCTACAGGCGCCGCCGCTCCCGAAAAATTCCGCGCTGGTGCTGATCGACGAGCAAACGATGACAGCCATGAGCGCCCAAGGGGTGCGCTGGCCGTTTCCGCGGCGAGTTTTCGCGCAGCTGTTCCTCGCCCTGCACCAAGCGGGCGCCGAACGCATCGTGGCTGACTTCACGTTTTTTGAGGAATCCGACGCGGTGGATGATCAGCTGCTGGCCAATGTGTCGGCCGCCATTCCTACCCTGGTGCTGGCGCGCACGGCGGAACGGCCGCCGGTCTTCTGGGGCGCAGACTTTGTCGCGGCTCACGCCCGGTTTTTCCCGACGGCCCGGACCGGGCTGGCTGAATTCAGGCCTGATGAAGATGGTATCGCCCGCGCCTATCCATTGGCCGGCTCCCTGGCGCTGGCAGCTGTTGACGACCAAAGGTCAAATCCCGGCGGCTTGCTACGCTGGCACGGCGGACTGGAGCACATCAAACAACTCGGCGTGCCCGTGCTCTCGGCCGCCCCGTTCATCACGGCGGGCAAGCCGGGTCTGGCGCGGATCGTGGAGGCGGCGCCAGACCTGGAATTAGCGCCCATGGCGCAGGCCCTGGCCGCGCTGGCGCCGTTCCCGGCGGAATTTACCGAGCAGGTGCGCGGCCGGGTCGTCTTCGTCGGGAGCAACGCCAGCGGCACCTTCGACGTGAAGCCGCTGCCCGTCGGCAAGGTTGAGCCGGGCGTGCTGCTGCATTGGACGGCCTGGACCAACGCAGTCGCCGGAGGCTTCATCACGCCGGTGCCACGCCCGTTGATGCTGCTGGTCGCCTTGGTCGTCACGGGCGCGATCGTCCAGGCCGGGCGCCGGCAACTCGCCCTGCAGGCGCCCATAATCATGACCGTCGGGCTGGTGGTGGCACTGGTCGCCGGCGCCTATGCGCTGCTGGCCACCGGCTGGTTCGTCCCGCCCGCCACGCCCGTCGCGGCGGCCTTACTGACATTGCTCGGCGTCGTGGCGGAAAGCTTCTGGCGCGAGCAGGCGCGCAAGCGCGAGATCCAAGCGATGTTCGGTGCTTACGTGGACCCGGCAGTGGTGGCGACGTTGGTGCGCGATCCCGCCGCCATCCGCCTCGGCGGCGAGCGGCGCGAGGCGACGGTGTTCTTCTCCGATCTTGCCGGCTTCACCGACCTTTCGGAAAAACTCCGGGACGAGCCGGAGCGCATGGTCGAGGTCGTCAACGCCTATCTCGAGGAAACCAGTGAGTGCCTGCACCGCCACGGCGCCTACGTGGACAAATACATCGGCGACGCCGTGATGGCGGTCTTCGGTGTGCCAGCCGCTCTGCCCGATCACGCCCTCGCCGCCTGCCGGGCCGCCCTGGAGGCCCGGCAGGCGTTGGACGGCATCAACACCCGTTACGCGTCCATCGGCGTAAAGCTGGAGGTCCGTATCGGCCTCAACACCGGTGGGATGATCGTCGGCAACCTCGGTTCCAGCCGGAAGAAGAACTACACCGTCATGGGCGACGCCGTGAATCTCGCCTCACGTCTCGAGGGGGCCAACAAGGAGTTCGGCACCCACATCCTGCTGGGCGAGACCACCGCACGCGCCGTCGCCGGCCGCATGGCCACGCGGCCGCTCACCCGGCTGCGGGTCAAGGGCAAGCTCGTCGCCGTCGAGGTGCACGAGCTGGTGGGGGCACCGGCGGACCTGACGCCGGCCGAACGCGACTTCCTGACCGCCTACAACGCCGGCTACGCCGCCTACGTGGCGCGGCGGTTCGCGGACGCGGCGGTTGATTTTGACCGTGCGCTCACCGTGCGCTCAGACGATGCTGTGACCCATGAATTGCTCCGGCAGGCGCATCACTACGCCGGCCAGCCGCCGCCAGCGGACTGGGAGCCTATTTTAATCCTGGAATCAAAATGAACCCAACCCGCACCACCCGGTTCTGGCCGGTTGTGCTCCTGCTGGTGACCGGCGCCTCTCTGGGCGCCGCGCTCACGACCGGCGGCACCGCCTACACCAAGCGCCTCGAAACCAAATTGCTCGCCGAGCCCAGCGCGCTCGCCGCCCCGACCGGCACGCTCGGCTTTGCCCGCGCGGTGAAGATCGCCGAGACGCGCGGCGCGTGGCTGCGCGTCAGCGACGGCCCGACCGCCGGCTGGGTCTTCGCCGGCAACCTCAGTGAGACCAAGCCCGCCGAGGGCAAGGGGTTGGACGGCCTGGGGCTGGCCGCGAGTTCCACCACCGCCACGGCCGCCGCCCGCCCGCTCACCCCCGCGGCCGACGATTACGCAGCCCGGCACAACCTCACCAACGCCCGCGACGACCTCAACTGGCTACTGGCCCAGTGCCACGGTCTCACCCCGGCCGAGGTCGAGGTCTTCCTGAAGGCACAAAAGAAGGGGGAATACCAATGAGGGCCCGCCTTCTCTCCACCTGTCTGCTCGCCGGCCTGCTGGCATCCGGCGCCTTCGCGCTCGACCTCGGCGGCCTGAGCAAGGCCCTCGGCAACGCCGACAAGCTCAAGAAGGGCCTCGAGACCGCGAAGGACGCCTCGAAGGTCATGAAAGGCCTCGCTGGCATCGGCCCCGAGGAGGAGCGCCTGATCGGCGACGCTGTCTCCCTCGAGATCGTCGGCCAATACGGCGGCCTCGTACGCGACGAAACCACGATGCGCCGCGTCAACCTCGTCGGCCGGGCGTTGGCGCGCTACTCCGACCGGCCCGGGCTCGACTGGCGCTTCGGCGTGCTCGACTCGGCCACGGTCAACGCCTTCTCCGCGCCGGACGGTTATGTGTTCATCACGCGCGGTCTGTATGCCCTCGCGGAAAACGACGATATCCTCGCCGCCATCCTGGGCCACGAGATCGCCCACATCACCGGCAAGCACGCGCTGAAGATTGTGCAGCGGGGCGAGCTGCTCTCCGGGCTCGGCAGCCAGGTGGTCAAGCGCAGCGGCAACACTCGCGAGGTGGAGGCCCAGCTCCAGCAGTTCAACCTCGGCGTGGCCGAGATCACCAAGACGCTCTTCGAAAAGGGCTTTGATCCCCAGACGGAATACGCCGCGGACCAGGAAGGTCGCCAGCTGGCCGTCCTTACCGGCTATGCGCCCGGCGGCCTCCGCGCCGTGTTGGCGCGTCTCCAGCAGATACCGGCAGGTCCGCAGAAGGTCTTTTCGACCCACCCGCCACTGTCCGAGCGCATCAGACGTCTGCCGGCCGAATCTGCCGCCGCCCCGGCGGCGAAGTCCGGTCCGGCCTCAGGCGCAGCGGCTGTCGCCCCCACCGAAAAGTCGGCCGCGCCGGCGGTAGACGAGGACGACAAGGCCTTTGCCGAGGCGGCCGAGAAAAAGCTAGCCAACAAAAAAGGCAAGTAAGCCGGTTCCGTCCTTGGTTCCATCGCGCGGGCGACCTTGCCGAGGGATTTTTCAATCTGGGCGGCGGTGGTGAGGTGCGCCGCGAAATACCTCGCGCGGCCCGCCCGGTCGACCGGCCAGGTCGGCGCCCCGTGGATCTTCCGGTTCTCCGCGGGGCCGGCTTGTGCCGGCCCCTTTTTTGCGCTCTCTTGTCGGTGCCCGCCATGGACAAGATCAGCCTCGCGCAGAAGTTTTCCCTTTTTTCCAAGCACTGGAGCCCGAAGATCATCGCGGAACTCAACGGCCAGCACGTGAAGCTCGTCAAGTTCCAGGGCCCGTTCGTGTGGCACTCACACGAACACGAGGACGAGCTGTTCTACGTCGTGCGCGGTGGCTTCCAGATGGAATTCCGCGACCGCAACATCGCGCTGCGCGCCGGCGACATGATCGTCGTGCCACGCGGCACCGAACACCGGCCCGTGGCAGAGGAGGAGGTCGAGGTGCTGCTCTTCGAGCCCGTCTCGACCCTGAACACCGGCGATGCCGGCGGGGACAAGACCGTAGCGCAACCGGATTGGATCTAGGCCACCGGACGCGCCGCTGGAAATCTGGTTACAGCGCGACCGAAAATTTCACCCGACTTTTTACCCATGAAACTGAAACACCCAGAGGAGGGCCGCGTCTCGGCCCGTAACCATCCCCTCCTTATGAAACAGGACCGTTACTTCAAGTATCTCGCCGCGACGATCCTCGTCGGCGTTGTTCTCGCTTTCGTCCAGCCCGCCCACGCCGCCGAAGGCAAGGAGCGCACCAAACAGCGTTCCGGCACCGACAGCACCAGCGAGGGCAAATCCGGCACCGCGGAAAGCACCGTGACCAAAAGCAAGGGCAAGAAGACCCGCGCGGGCTCCGCCACGAACCAGGACGGCGAGACCGCCACCCGCAGCTCGGAGCGCCTTCGGGACAAGGCCGCCGGCACCAGCACCTATTCCAGCACCAGCACCGGTCCGGAGGGCCGCACCGCCACAACCAACAGCACCGCCACAAAGACGGGCGAGGGTACCGCCAGCACGACCGGCACGCGCACCGGCTTCAACGGCCAGACGAGCACCTACGCCGGCACGGTCGCCAAGACCGAAGAAGGCCGCACCGCCGCCGGGACGATCACCGGCCCCGGGGGCAAGACCGCCGCGGTGAACACCACGGCCACGCACGGCGGCGGCGAGGCGAACAAGACTACCACCTTCACCGGTCAGGACGGCAAGACGACCGAGCGCGTCGTCGCGACAAAAAAGAATGAAGACGGCACCGTCACCCGCACCATCCAGGTCACGAATCCCGACGGCACGACTTCCACGCGCACGGAAACGGTGGCGGTGGCGGTGACATCCGACGGCAAAAATTAAGCCTTCGCCGGCCGGCCCTGAGGCTGGACTTATTTCGAGACCAGGATCGGGAAGCCGTGCTGGCGCAGCGCGCGGTGTAGTTCGCGGATGTGTGCGTGGTCGCGGGTCTCGACCGTGCACACGGCGTTGACCGCCGAGACGTCCGGTCCGCTGAAGGCGCGGTCGTGTTCAATGTCCTTGATGCTGGCGCCGCGGCCGGCCACGACGCGTGTGAGCTCGGCGAGGCCGCCCGGCCGGTCGCTGATCACGGCGGTGAAGCGCGTGAGGCGGCCGTCGTGCACGAGGCCCTTCTCGATGACGCGGCTGAGGATGGCGGGGTCGATGTTGCCGCCGCAGACGGTGAGCACGACCCTCTTCCCGCGCAGGCCGGGCAGCAGGCCGGCCATCAGCGCGGCCAAGGGGGCCGCGGCCGCGCCCTCAACGACCGTTTTCTCCAACTCGACCATGCGCAGGATCGCGAGGGCGATCCAATCCTCGGACACGCGCACGACCTGGTCGACGCGCGGCCGCGCCAGGTCAAAGGCGTTGTCCCCCACCTTGAGCACCGCGAGGCCGTCCGCGAGCGTGGCGCGCCGCGGGATGGTGACCGGCCGCCGGGCTTTGAGCGCGGCGGTGAAGCTGGCGGTGGCGACGGACTCGACCCCGACGATCTTGATGCCCGGCTGCAGCGCCTTGACGGCAACTGCGAGGCCGGCGATCAGCCCGGCGCCGCCGATCGGGCACACGATCGCGTCGATGTCCTTCACCTGTTCCATGATCTCCAGCCCCATCGTGCCCTGACCGGCGATGATGGCCGGGTGATCAAAGCCGTGGATGTAGGCCAGGCCCTCGCGATCAACCAGGGTATCGGCGTGGGCGCGGGCCTCGGCGAAATCCCGGCCCGCCACGATGACGTGGGCGCCGAGCCGCTTGCAGGTGCTGACCTTGATGAGCGGCGCGTAGTCGGGCATGACCACGGTGACCGGGATTCGCAGCAGCCGGCCGTGATAGGCGAGGCCGAGCGCGTGGTTACCGGCGGAGGCCGCGATGACGCCGCGTTTTTTCTGCGCGGGCTCCAGCTGGAGCAGCGCATTGCGCGCGCCTCGCTCCTTGAACGAGCCGGTCCGCTGGAAGTTGTCGAGTTTGCAGAAGACGCGGACGCCGGTGATCTCGGACAGCGGGATCGATTCCGGACAGGGGGAAACGATCACGCCGCCCGCGATGCGCCGGCGGGCGGCGCGGATGTCTGCGAGGGTAACGGACGGGGTGGTTTTAATGGCACCTTTCTAGTGTGCGCCCGACCCCGTGCAACAAAGATGCAGGCCCTTACTTGTCCTTCTGCCGCTTGCCCGCCGGTTGTCCGTTCATGAAGGCCTTGCGCGCGGTTTCTTTTTCGGCGTCGTTCAGCTGGCCGTCGCCGTCCGCGTCGAATTTTTTCACCTGCTCGACGCGAAATTTATCCGCAGCGGCGCGCTCGGTCTCGTTGAGCTGGCCGTCACCATCCTGGTCAAAGCGTTTCATCGCCTGATCGCGGAATTTGCCGGTTCCGCCGTTCTGCTCGAACTTCTCGCGGGCCTTCTCCGCCGCGGCGCGCTCGGCATCGTTGAGCCGGCCGTCGCCATCCTGGTCAAAGCGTTTGATGATGTGCTTGCGCCGGTCCTTTTCGCCCCCGCCACCTGCCAGGCGCATCGCCTTGTGCGCCGCGGCCTTCTCGTCCTCGTCGAGGCGGCCGTCGCCGTTCTGGTCGTAAAGCCTGATGAGCTCCTCGTGGTTTTTCTTCATCCGGGGGCTGCCTTCGGGCCTGGCGCCGGGTTCGGCCATTTCATTCTGGGCCGGGGCGGGAAGCGCGAGCAGCGCCAGGGTAAAAAGCGCGAGTGAAACAGAGCTGGTTTTCATGTCCGGAGAGATATAGGGGTGACGTTGCCTAGACAAGACGTGTCGTCCCCTCCACGGTTACGGCGTCGTCTCCTCCCACCATGTATCAGGTCACCTTCTCCGAACAAAGCATGCGCGAGCTGAACAAGCTCGATAAACTGGCGCAGCTGGACCTCATCGACCCGATCAGCAGGATCCGCCCGGTCGATCTGGCGCAACCGCGCGAGCCGCTGGGCAAGTTCCATCGCGGCGGCAAGGATTTCTACCGGCTGCGGGCCGGCGACTTCCGCTTCTACTTCGAGGTGCAGGGCGAGACCCTCCACACCCACTACATCCTGCACAAGGACTCGTTGGAGGACGCCCTTTTCCGGATGAAGCTGCCCGTGAGCGAAAAGCAGCTGTTCGAGCAGGACTCGAAGTTCTGGAAATACCTCGAGAGCCTGACCAAGTAAGATCGCCATGTCGGACCTCGATCAGCGCAACAACCCCTACAACGTCACGCAGGCCAGCCGGATTTATTTCCTGCCGAACCTGATGACGGCGGGGAACCTGTTTTGCGGCTTCGCGGCGGTCATCAAGTGCATCCAGGCGCGGCTGCTCACGGACGGGGGTGAATACCTGGCCCTGCACCCGAATCAGTCGTGGATGACGCTCTACACTCAGGCGGTGTGGCTCATTCTGGCCGCCGTCATCTTCGACTCGCTCGACGGTCGCCTCGCCCGCATGGGCGGCCGCACGTCGCTGTTCGGCGCCGAGTTCGACTCACTGGCGGACGTGGTCTCCTTCGGCATGACGCCGGCGCTGATGGTGTTCTTCCTGATCCTCGCTCCGCGGGAGGACTACCAGTGGTTCCGCGAGCTCGGGTGGATCGTCGCCTTCGTCTACCTGCTGTGCGGCGCGGTGCGGCTGGCGCGGTTCAATGTCATCACCAACCCCCTGCTCCACCGCGACCAAGCGGATTCGAGCAAGGACTTTGTCGGTCTGCCCATCCCCGCCGCGGCCGGCACCGTGGCCTCGTTGGTCCTGCTCCTGCTCAACATGTCGGCCAACGCCCGGGAGCTGCGCCAGCTGACCATCGCCCTGCCACTGATCCTCATGCTGGTCTCGTTCCTGATGGTCAGCACCATCCGCTATCCCAGCTTCAAACAGGTCAACTGGGAAACCCGGACCCGGTTCCTGACCTTTGTCTTCGCCTTCGTCGGTATCGTCCTGGTCGTCCGCCTCCAGGAGGTCGCCCTGTTCTTCCTTTTCCTCGGCTATATCGCCTACGGCCTGTTCGGCCATTACCAGCGCGGCGTCCGCCACGCCCAGAGGCGAGCCCTGCGCCGGAAGGTTGTGAAGATGAAGCAGGAAAGTTCCGAATAACTTTCCCCTGTGAACAAACCGGGGGTTATTCGCGGTTATTCAGGCAGGCCTCACACCCGGCGGCCGGGTCTGTTTCACTCGGGAAACCCCGGGTTATCGGCATAATCGGACCCCATAATAATACGGATACTTTTCATTATTGTATCTCTCTCTAATCACCCTTTGTTAGTTAGCGCACCCACCCCGCCAATCGACTGATGAAATTCAAGATCAACCGCGACCACTTTAGCAACGGCCTGGCCCAGGTCCTTAACGTCGTGGGCTCCAAGGCGGCCATGCCCATCCTGAGCAATGTGCTGATCGAGGCGGAGAAGGACCACATCTCCCTGACCACGACCAATCTCGACCTCGGCATCCGCTGCAAGATCAAGGCCGAGGTCAAGGAAGGCGGCGCGGTCACCCTCCCGGTCAAGCGCCTCGCCACCATCGTCCGCGAGCTGCCCAACGTCGACGTAGCCTTTGACTCCAGCGCCAGCCATCAGGTCAAGATCGCTTCCGGCGGCTCCAATTTCCGCATCATGGGCATCGGCGCCGAGGAATTCCCGAAGCTGCCGGATTCGGGTGACGACAAGGCCTACACGCTCGAGCAGGGCGAGCTGGCCACGATGCTCAGCAACGTCTCCTACGCCCAGTCCACCGACGAGACACGCTACATCCTCAACGGCGTCTATTTCAACTTCAAGGACGGCAAGCTCGCGCTCGTCGCCACCGACGGCCGCCGCCTCGCCTTGGTCAGCAAGGAAATGACCGTCCCCGCCAGCAGCGCCGGCGCCATCATCCTGCCCGCCAAGACGGTCGCCGAACTGCTCCGTCTCCTTGGCAAGGGCGAGAAGCTCAAGATCGCCTTCAACGAGCGCCGCGCCGCGTTCCAGATCGACACCGGCAAGGACAGCAGCGGCCTGACCGACAGTATTTTCCTCTTCTCCAAGGTCGTCGAAGGCAACTACCCGAACTACCAGCAGGTCATCCCGAAGGAGACCCACCAACGCATCAAGCTCGAGCGCGAGCTGTTCCTGCAATGCGTGCACCGCGCCGCGCTGGTCACCTCCGAGAAGTCCAACTCGGTCAAGATCAAGCTTACGGCCAACCTGCTCGAGATCACTGCGTCGTCGCCGGACTTTGGCGAGTCGCACGAGTCGATGGCTATTTCCTACAGCGGTCCCGACCTTCAGGTCGCGTTCAACCCCCAGTTTGTCATGGACCCGCTCCGCGCCCTCACCAAGGACGAGGTGTTCTTCGAGCTGAAGGATGAGGTCAGCCCCGGTGTCTTCAAGACCCTGGAGAGCTTCGTGTGCGTCATCATGCCCGTGCGGCTGAGCTGACCGCGCGCCCAACATGAATCCGAAGGTGGAGCGGCTTGACCCCAAGACGCAGCTTGTGGAGCCAGCGCGGCCAAGCGCGTTGAGGGCAACGCGCGCCACCCCCTGACCATGCCGGAAACACTGTCCCTGTTTCTCGCCCCGTCGGTCGCGGTGCTGCTGTTGCTGTTCTACATCAACCTCCGCGTGGCGTCGCCGGTGCTCGCGATCCCGATCCGCTGGTTGCGTTGGATCCTGTTCGCGCTGTTCGCGGCGCAGACCAACGAGCAGTTGGCCTGGATCGACCGTCCGTTCTGGGCCGTGGCCGCGGCGGTGTTTCTCCTGTGGTTCCTGCTCGAGTCCGGCTTCAACTGGCTGAAAGTGAGCGCCATCAGCCTGAGCCCGATGCCGCTTTTTCCGCGCTACGTGGTGAACAGCAGCGGCGACGAGTGGCCGACGCAGCAGCGCCTGCTCAAGGTCCGCGACTGGCTGCGGGACAACCGCTTCACGCCGGTGCAGGCGCTCAAGGCCGAGTTGGGCGGCGGCATCTGGTTGCGCACTTCGGTCTACCATAACCACGCCGGCACGCTGCGGCTGCACGTGCTCTTCGTGCCGCAGGAAAACGGCGCCATCACGGCCTGCTTCAGCCTCGCCACGCGCACCGGGCGCGCCCGCCGCTACGTCACCGACAACCTCTACATTCCCTTCGGCGGGTTTTATCCCGAGAGCTGGCACGTCGAGCGCACCCCGTGGCGGCGCAGTCTGGCGAAGCTCGTGGCGCGGCATCAGGAACGGATGCGCCAGGACGGTGACGCCGTGCTGGCCTGGGACATCAGCCCGATCGAAGACATCAACCAGCAACAACAGCAGATGGAGATGATCAACACCGAGCTCGGCTACCTGCTGCCTCACGCCGACCGCGAGGAATACGGCAAGATCACCCCAGAAGGCCGTTTCCGCATTTGGAAGGAAGCCTGGCTGCTCGACTACTTGGGCATCGCGGGCCGGTATCAATAATTCCCGCCGGGCAAAGCCCGGTTAAACCCGGCCACGGGACAAAAATGACTCGTCTCCCGGCCCTTTCTGGATAACCCGTAAACCATGCTTCTGCTCGCCGTCACCGCCCTGGAGAAACTCAAGACGCTGCCGCCGGCCATCTGGTTGAAGATCGCCATCGCGATCATCGCTTTCGTCCTGACCATTTTCCTTTTCCGCCGGGTGATGAAGATGAACAAGATCATCGCCTCCGTGCTGGTCTTCGTGGTCGGCACCGTCGTATTTTTCTCCTGGGTCTACAACCGCAACGAGCCGAAGTTCATGACGCCGATCGTGGAGAAGATCGCGCCGTTTTTCCCCAGCGCGGGTTCCTACGAATCCAAGCAGGGCTCGCAACCCAAGCCCTGAGCGGCGCACGGGCTGCGCTATCCTGCGGCCGGCCGGGTTTTTATGACAGCGGCCAAAAAACAGGGTGGTTTTCACCGGCAAAGCCGCGTAGCAAGAACCCCTTCTTATGGCCAAATCCCACTCTGACATCGGACTCATCGGCCTCGCCGTGATGGGTCAGAATCTCGCGCTCAACATCGCCGACCACGGCTTCCAGATTTCGGTCTACAACCGCACCACCGAGAAGATGGACAAGTTCGTCGCCGAGAACCCGAACACCCCCGGCGGCCTCGTCGGCACCAAGACCCTTCAGGAATTCGTCGCCTCCCTCGCCAAACCGCGCAAGGCCGTGCTCCTCGTCCAGGCCGGCAAGCCGACCGACGCCGTCATCGACGGCCTCGCCGCGCTCTTCGAGCCGGGCGACATCATCATCGACGGCGGCAATGCGCTCTGGACCGACACCATCCGCCGCGAGAAGGCGCTCCGCGAAAAAGGCCTGCGCTTCATCGGCTCCGGCGTGTCCGGCGGTGAGGAAGGCGCGCGCTTCGGCCCGTCCCTCATGCCCGGCGGCGAGTTCGCCGCGTGGCAGGAACTGAAGCCCATCTGGGAGGCGGTCGCCGCCAAGGTCGACCCCAAGACCGGCAAGCCGATCCCTGGCGCCAAACCCGGCCAACCGGTTTCCGGCGGCGTCCCCTGCACGACCTACATCGGGGAGAACGGCGCGGGCCACTACGTCAAGATGGTCCACAACGGCATCGAGTATGGCGACATGCAGATGATCTGCGAGGCCTACGCCCTCATGTCCGGCCTCCTTGGCCTCAAGCCCGCCGACATGGGCGCGATCTTCACGGAGTGGAACGCCGGTGCCCTCGACAGCTTCCTCATCGAGATCACCGCCGACATTCTCAAGCAGAAGGATCCCGCCACAAAGAAGAAGGCCTTGGTCGACGTCGTCCTCGACACCGCCGGCCAGAAGGGCACCGGCAAGTGGACCTCGACCAACGCGCTCGACCTGGGCGTGCCCGCCCCGACAATCGCCGAGGCGGTGTTCGCCCGCTGCATCTCCGCCATCAAGGACGAGCGCGTGGCTGCCGCGAAAATTCTGAAGGGACCGGGCAAGAAATACCGCGGTTCGAAGAAGGCGCTCATCCAGGCCATTCACGACGCGCTCTACTGCTCGAAGATCTGCTCCTACGCGCAGGGCTTCCAGCTCATGCGCACCGCGCAGCAGGAATACGGCTGGAAGCTGAACTTCGGCGAGATTGCCCAGATTTTCCGCGGCGGCTGCATCATCCGGGCGGCGTTCCTCCAGAAAATAACCGAGGCCTACGCGCGGAAGCCCGACCTCGCTAATCTGCTGCTCGACCCGTATTTCAATAAAACAGTGCAGAAGGCGCAGGCCAACTGGCGCAAGGTCGTGTCGCTCGCGGCCGAGTGCGGCGTGCCGGCCCCGACCTTCTTCTCGGCGCTCAGCTACTACGACAGCTACCGCTCGGCCCGCCTGCCGGCCAACCTGCTCCAAGCGCAGCGCGACTACTTCGGCGCGCACACCTATGAGCGCGTCGATCAACCCCGCGGCAAGTTCTTCCACGTCGACTGGCCCGAGCCGACCCGCCCGCAGCTCAACGCCTGAGGCGTTGGGCGGCCCCAACGGCGGCTATTTGGAGCGGCTTTTCTAGCCGAACTTTTTTATTTAAAGAAGGGAAGACCTTCAGCGGTGTAAGCATAGAGGATTAGGCACACCCAAGTAAGCGGGTTACTTTCGCACGGTTTCACAGGGGCTTTTACTTAAAGCAGAGGGAATTCCCAATATAATCCTATTTTTACTAAAATTAGGATTTGCGCTGGAATCCTAATCATATCCTATTTAATCAAAAATTAGGGTTCATGAAAATACCCCAAAAACCACCGCGATGGCTCTCTTTGGATGAGAAACTCACCGATGCCCGGCGAGATGTTCTTTTTAGACGACAAACAGAGTGGATTACAGCAGATCGCTATCTTCATTGGAACGAAATCCGGCGGCGACCAGCACCGGAAGGCTTTAGTCACGAAGAATACTGGTATGTTCTTAAACTGTCGCGCAGCGGCGGCTATCGGCCGATTGGGCTAAATGACAAACGCGGAACCAGATTTCAGTTTGGGCAGCCCAACAAGCTGACCGAGCTGCTGCATCAAATTGATCGCGGCCTGGGTTTGGCCATCGGGCTACCTGAAGCTATCGCACAACCGGCGACGCGAGATCGTTATGTGGTCAACACACTGATGGAAGAGGCTATTGCCTCGAGCCAGCTTGAGGGTGCCGCAACAACCAGACCGATCGCCAAAGAGATGCTGCGTAGCGGGCGGCCACCTCGCGACAAAAGCGAGCGAATGATCCTGAACAATTACCTCACCATGCAGCGCATCCGCGATCTGCGGTCCGAGCGCCTCACGCCAGAGATTGTTTTCGAACTCCATCGACGAGTGACCGATGGCACCTTGGAAAAACCAGATGCAGCCGGGCGCTTTCGCCAGGCAGACGAAAACATTCGCGTCGAGGACATGGAGGGAACCGTCTTCCACGAGCCACCGCCGGCGGAAGAACTACCAGGCCGACTGGAGGCCATGTGTCGTTTTGCGAACGGTGATGAGCCGCAATATTTTGTGCATCCCGTTCTTCGCGCGATCATGCTCCATTTCTGGTTGGCCTACGATCATCCATTTTTTGATGGCAACGGGCGAACTGCCCGCGCGCTCTTTTATTGGTCGATGCAGCGACAGGACTACCAACTCTTCGAGTTCATCTCGATCTCTGAGATCCTGCTGCGAGCCCCAGTGCGTTACGCGGAGGCGTTTCTTCACACGGAAACAGACGATAACGATCTCACCTACTTCATACTCCACCAGGCGGAGGTCATCCGTGAAGCGGTGAAAACCCTGCGTGATTATCTGGCTCGCAAAAAAACTGAGCTCCAAGCGGCCAGTGACTGTCTCCGGGGCATGCAGGATCTCAACCACCGACAACAGGTCTTGCTGGCGCATGCGCTTCGCGAGCGGCATACTCGGTATTTGATTGGGGCTCACCAGCGCAGCCATAACGTCACGCATCAAACCGCGCGAGATGACCTCTTCGATCTAGCGGAGCGCGGCCTGCTAAGCTTCTCTCGTGCCGGCAGGGCCTACGTCTTTCGTGCCCCAGGGGATTTGGAGGACAAACTGGCCAAAATGGCAGGAAGCGTCGCCCCGATGGGTAATGCGGCCAGCCAAAAAATGAAATTACCGTTCAAGAAAGAAGAGATGGGTTAATCATAGTATCACACACGTAAAACATGAATAACCGGGCCACCAAGGTCGTCTCACCAGCATGAACCCCGGTCGTCTCCTTCTGTCGCTCGGCCTGCTGTCGGCCGCCCTCGCGAGCCAAGCCCAACCCCGTGCTCGCGAGAACGAGCACAAGGGCGATCGTGACCGCGAACGCGGTCCGCGGGTCATTGTCTACCAGGACGCGGAGTATCGCGGCGACCATCTGGTGCTTTATCCCGGCGACTCGCTGGAGAATCTCTCGGGCCTGACCTTTGAGGCCGGGGGCCGGCTCAACGACCGGATTTCCTCCATCCGCGTCGAGGGCGGGGCCGAGGTGTATGTCCATGCCGACGCCCGCTTCCGTGGCGCGGTGATGCGACTGACGGAGAATGCCCGCGATCTCACCGGCCGCCTGCTGCCCGGCAGCGGGTCCACCAGCTGGAACGACCGGATCTCCTCGCTCCGCGTCGAGGGGCGGCGGCGCGGGGAGGCGAAGGCGGACCCGGACGGCATCATCAAGCGAGCCTATCTCGACCTGCTCGGCCGCGAACCGGATCCGGCGGGCTTTCGCGACTACCGCTCCCTGATCATCGACCAGGGGTGGACCGAGATAATGGTGCGGGACAACATCCGGCGCGGTGACGAATTCCGCCGCGAGGGCGCCGAGCGCATCGTCCGGCGCGCCTACCTCGATCTGCTGGGCCGGGAGGCCGATCCGGCGGGCCTGAAGCTATATCGCGACAACGTGCTGGAGAAAAACTGGACGGAAGGCGACGTGCGCGATGCCCTGCGCAAGAGCGACGAATACCGAAAATTGGCCGGTCGCCGCTAGCCACCCGCACTTATTGGCCGAACAGCCGCCGGTTGCCCCGCCCCGCTGCTGCACCAGCCAGCGGCCGAGTGGAACCACCCCGCCTACACCGTCTGGAATGAGCGCAATCGCGGCATCACCGGCGTGGTCGTGCGCACGGAACGCTGGCGCGACGCAGAGTTCTTCGGCCCGGGCGCCGGCGCCTTCCTGACCGATTCCGTCAACGACCCGCACAAACTCACCAACCCCGTCAGGGATCCGCGTTACGCCGCCGTGGTGGCGGAGCTGTCGGCCCTCGCCCGCGCGCACGTCGCCGGCAAAACCGAGCCGACGCCGTAAGCCCGCGGGAGGCCCGCGGCGGATGATTATTCAGCGGACCGTAAGCATCCATTATAGGCGCCGTCGCCGGCGCTTAATCATGAGGCGGATTGTTTCGCGGTGGTTGCGCGCGGTCACCGGGCAAGCATGGTGCGCGGCATGATCGAAGCCGGTGTCATCCTGTTGGTCTTTTTGGTCGTCGGGGCGCTTTTCGTCGGGGCGCGCCGGATGGCGCAGAACCCGCGGAGGGACCCCGCGGCCGAACGGAAGCGCCTGCACCAGAGCCTGGCCTGGCACGAGGAGCGCCTGCGGCGGGCCAAGCAGAAGAACTGGGACTATGAAATGGTCGCGAGGATCACGGAGGAGCTGGACGACACCCGGTTCCAGCTGGCCCGCATGGGCGCCGCGCCGGCCGCGTCCATCTCCCGGGAATAGCCGTGGTCCCGCTGATTCGGCGGGGCCCGCCGTAACCGCGTTTTTGCGGACAAATCCTAGGTGGGCGCCCTTCTGCCGGGGCTTCGGTTGACAGCGCCGTGACGCGGACCGCATCATGCAGCCCGTCACCGTGATCGTCGGCGCCCCCTCACCCCCATCCCCTTTGGAATCGTCGCGCCGGCCGGGAGCGAGGGTGTGGCTGTTTCGCCTCCTTGCGGCGGCTGGGCTGCCGGCCCTTTTTGTTTTCGGTTTGGAGGGTGGGCTGCGGCTTTTAGGCTACGGACGCAGCGCGAGTTTTCTCATTCCGGACGAACGGCCAGGATTTTATCGGACGAATCCGGACTACGTGAGCCTGTTCATGCCGGCCGGCTTCGACCTGCGGCCCCTGAATTTCCGGGTGGCCAGGGTCAAGCCGGTCGGCACGGTCCGCGTCGTGGTGCTCGGGGAATCGGCCGCGCAGGGTATTCCGGAGCCGGCCTTTGGTTTCGTGCCGCAACTGCGGGCCCAGTTGCGCGCCCGGTATCCGGGCCGGGAGATCGAGGTCATCAACACCGGCATCGTCGCGATCAATTCGCATGTGGTTTACCAGATAGCCCGCGACCTGGCGGACTTTTCCCCGGACCTCTTCGTCGTCTATGCAGGCAACAACGAGGTCGTGGGCCCGTATGGGCCGGGGTGTTCCTACCTCTCGGCCGCGCCGCCGCTCTGGATCATCCGTGTGAGCGTGGTGGTGCGCGCCTCCCGCACGGGGCAGTTGCTGGGGGTCGCGCTGGGCCGTTTCGCCCGGCGGGCCCCGGCCGTGGAATGGGGCGGGATGAGCATGTTCGTCGAACAGGCCGTCACGGGGGATGATCCGCGCCTGGAGTCGGTCTACCGGAATTTCGAGACCAACCTGCGCGACATCGTCCGGGTTGCGGCCCGGGCGGGCGCCCCAACCCTGCTCTGCACCGTCGTGGCCAACCTCAAGGACAGCCCGCCGTTTCTTTCGCGCCACCGCGAGGACCTGACGGCGGCCGAACTGGCACAATGGCAGGCCGCTTTCGACCGCGGGCGGATCGCCTGGCGGCTCGACGACCACGCGGCGGCACGCCCCGCTCTTGAGGAAGCGAGGCGGCTGGACCCGCGGTATGCGGACACGCTTTTCATGTTGGGCTCAATGGAGCTGCAGGCGGGTAACATACCCGCGGCCCGGGAACTCCTGGTCGACGCGCTCCATTGGGATGCGCTGCGCTTCCGGCCGGATCCGCGACTGAATGAAATCATCCGGCGAGTGGGCGGCACCGGTGGCGGCGTGCGGCTGGTCGACGCCGCCCGCCTGCTTGGTGCCGACCGCGAATCGACCGCGCCGATCGCCGGACGCGAACTGCTCTTCGAACACGTGCATCTTGACTGGGAAGGCAATTTTCGCGTCGCGCGGGCCCTGGCTGAAGGGGTAGCGGCACTGCTGCCGGCCGCCGGGACCGCGGCCCTGCCGTGGCTCGATCCAGCCACCTGCGCGGAGGCGCTTGGTTACACGGTCCGGTCGCGGCCGGCGGTTTTACTGAAGCTCGCCCCGTTGGTGAGCAGCCCGCCGTTTCCCAACCAGCTCACCTACCCCGAGGACCGGGCGCGCTTTGAGCGCGACCTTGCGGCCGCCCAGGCCGCCAGCGCCGCCCCCGGGGCCTTGCGGCGGGCGCAGGAGACGGTGGCCACCGCCAGCGCGCGGGATCCGGGAAATCCCGACCTCGCCAGACGCGCGGAGGAAATCGCTGACGACCTGGGTGACCTGGACGGCGCCCTGGCCGCGGCGCGGCGGGCGCAGGACCTGCAGCCCGGCAACTATGCGGTCGCGGGCAACGTCGCGATCAAGCTGATGCGCCTCGGCCGGCACGAAGAGGCGGAAAAACTGCTGCGCGCCACGCACGCCGCCGCGACACCGCTGGAGCAGGCGAAGCTCGCCCCGGCCTTCGGTGATCTCTTCATCCGCACCAAACGGCCGGACGAACACCGCCGCCATCTTGATGCACTCGTCGCGCAACGGCCGGACGACGCGGACCTGCGCCTGTTGCGCGCCCGGCTCGCGCACAGCCGGCAGGATCACGCGGCCGCCGAGCGTGATCTACGGGCCGTGCTGGCGCGCGATCCGGGAAACCAAGGGGGCCTCGAGGCCCTGGTTGTACTGCTGAGCGAGACCGGGCAGGTCGCCGCCGCGGAGGAGGCGATACAGGTGGCCGCGGAGCGGCAGTCCCGCAACCAGGCCAACAACTTCCGGGCCGCGCTCCTGGCCGGGCGCCGGGGCGACGACGAGGCACAGATCCGGTTTCTCCGCGCGGCGGAGCGCAGCGGCCTGGTGTCGTCGGGCGTCGAGCTGCGGCTGGCGCGCAAGCTGCTCGAGCGCGGCCGGCCGGTCGAGGCGCTCGCCCACCTGGCGGAGGCGCGGCGCCTTGCGCGGTTCGAGGGCGACCCCGGGACGACGGCCGCGATCGATGATTATCTCCGGCAATTGCTGGCCGGTGGCCCATGACCGCAATCCTCGGCCTCTCCGCCTTTTATCATGACGCCGCCGCCGCGCTGGTGGTGGACGGACGCATCATCGCCGCGGCGCAGGAGGAACGGTTTACCCGGCGCAAACATGACGCGGCGTTTCCGCGGCACGCGGTCGACCATTGCCTGCGCAGCGCGGGGCTCACGGTCGAGCAGATCGACCATGTGGTCTTTTATGAGAAGCCGCTGCTGAAGTTCGAGCGGCTGCTGGAGACCTACCTGGCCTTCGCCCCGGCGGGGATCACGTCGTTTTTCAAGGCGACGCCGCAATGGGTCCATGAGAAGCTTCAGCTGCCGCGGCTGATGAACGAGGGCTTGGGCGGCGCCTACCGGCGGCCCTATGTCTTCACCGAGCACCACGAAGCGCACGCCGCGAGCGCATTCTTCCCCTCGCCGTTTACGGAGGCCGCGTTGCTCACGGTGGATGGCGTCGGCGAGTGGGCTACGGCCACGCTGGGCACGGGCCGGGGCCACCGGATCGAGCTCACGCACGAGCTGCGCTTTCCGCACTCCCTCGGTTTGCTCTACTCGGCGTTCACCTATTTCTGCGGCTTCAAGGTCAACAGTGGCGAATACAAGCTCATGGGGCTCGCGCCCTATGGCACGCCGCGGTTCGCCGGCGTGATTCTGGACCGGCTGGTCGAGCTGAAGCCCGACGGCTCGTTCCGCCTGGCGCTGGAATATTTCGATTACTGCGCCGGACTGACCATGACCTCGCGGAAATTCGACACCCTGTTCGGCGGTCCGCCGCGCCAGCCCGAGGCGCCGCTCACGGACCGCGAGTTGGACCTGGCCGCCTCCATCCAGCAGGTCACGGAGGAGATCATGCTGCGGATGGCGCGACATCTCCAGGCGGAGACCGGCCTGAAGAATCTCTGTCTCGCGGGCGGCGTGGCGCTGAACTGCGTCGCCAACGGGCGCCTTTTGCGCGAAGGGACGTTCGAAAAAATCTGGATCCAGCCGGCGGCGGGGGATGCCGGCGGCGCGTTGGGGGCGGCCCTGTTCACGTGGCACCAGTTGCTCGACAATCCCCGGCTGGCCGCCGTGCCGGACGGTCAGGCGGGTTCGTTGCTCGGGCCGGAATGTGGGGCGGGGGAGATCGCGGCGGAGTTGCAGGCGCGCGGTGCCGTTTACCGGCCGGCGGCGGACGAGGCCGCCCTGTGCGAGGAGACCGCCCGGCTCATCGCGGACGGCAAGGTGGTCGGCTGGGTGCAGGGCCGGATGGAATATGGCCCGCGCGCGCTCGGCAGCCGGAGCATCCTGGGGGATGCGCGGAATCCCGCCATGCAGTCCACCATGAATCTCAAGATCAAGTTCCGCGAATCGTTCCGCCCCTTCGCCCCCATCGTGCTGGCGGAGCACGCCCAGGAATATTTTGAGCTGCCGGCTGGCGCCGAGAGCCCCTACATGCTGATGGTGGCGCCGGTCCAGCCGGCGCAGCGGCTGCCGGTCGGAGAAAAATCCGGCGACCTCGGCGCACGCGTACGCGAGGTGCGCTCCACCGTTCCGGCCGTCACGCATGTCGATTATAGCGCACGCATCCAGACCGTGGACGAGGTCCGGAATCCGCGGCTGCACCGTTTATTGTCGGCCTTCCACCGGCAGACCGGCTGCCCGGTGATGATCAACACCAGCTTCAACGTGCGCAGCGAGCCGATCGTTTGCAGCGCGGCCGATGCCTACCGCTGCTTCATGGCGACGGATCTGGACGCGCTCGTCATCGACCGTTGCATCCTGCTCAAGGAGCAGCAGCCGGCGGCCAATCGGATCGACCCGCAACTCCATCTTGACCGGTTCGAGATCGACTGAACAACCGCCCATGGCCCTCCTCCGCATCAACCCCCGCCCCGCCCCCCGGCAATTGCTCGTCTTTGCCCTGGGCTGGCTGGTCTTTGTCGGGGTGATCGGCTGGGTGCAGTGGATCGGCGGGCGCCCGCGCGCGGCGCTCGTTTGCGGAATCCTCGCCGCGGGTGTGCCCGTCATCGGCGCGGTCTGGCGCGAGGGATTGCGACGGCTTTACGTCGGGCTGACCTACGCTACTTTTCCGATCGGGTTCGTGATCTCTTCCCTGGTGCTGGCCGCGATTTATTATGCCGTCTTGACTCCGATCGGCCTGATCCTTCGGGTTTGCCGCTACGATCCCATGCAACGCCTTGCCGCCAAACCCAAGCAAAGCTACTGGCATCGGCGGTCCGGTCCGCGGGAAGCGGCCGATTATTTCCGCCAGCACTGAACCATGACCCAGAAACCACCCAACGAATTCGAGCGGCAGGCCGCGGGCAAGCAGCGCGGGTTCGCCGCGCAGTTTCTGGACTACGCGCTGCACAACAAGAAGTGGTGGCTGACCCCGATCATCCTGCTGCTCCTGCTGGCCGGACTGCTCATTGTCCTCGGCGGCAGCGGCCTGGCGCCTTTCATCTACACGATTTTCTAAAAACTGCGCCGGCGGGATCAGTCCTGCAGCAGGAACGCCAGCGGGATATCCACGCGTTCGCGCCAGGACCGCTCGGAGTGCTGGGCGCCGTGGAACTTGCCGGTGAGCCAGTCGCGGCCCTCGCGGTATCCGGCGGCCCGCATGACGTCATCGACGCGGCGCTGGTAGGGTTCGTAGGTGGCGTCGAGCGTCTCGGTGCCAAAGTCGAAATAGATCCGGTGCACGCCAGGCTTGGGCAAGTGGCGTGCGAACCAGCTGATGATCACCCCGTCACCGAGCGGCCAGTGGATCGAGACGCAGCCGGCGCCGCCGAAGACCTCCGGATATTCGCAGATCGCGTAGGCAGAGATGAGCCCGCCCATGCTCGAGCCCATCGTGGAGGTGTGCTCGCGTTCCGGTCGGGTGCGGTAGGTGCGGTCGATGAAAGGCTTCAGTTCGGTGACCAGGTATTTCAGGTAGTCGTCACCCCGGGGCAGAACGGCCGAAAGGTTGAACTGTTTTACCAGCGCGGCATAAGCCGCGTCCGGCACGGCCTTCTGCGGCAGATACTCGGCGAAACGAGCCGCGGTGTTCCAGAGGCCGACGATGATGGCGCCGCGCGTCCGGCCGGCGGCCATCAGCCGGGCCATGGCCACGTCAGCCGACCACGGGGTCTGGCCGTAGCTGGTTGCCGGATCGAAGAGATTCTGGCCGTCGTGCATGTAGATGACCGGGTAGCGCTCGGTCGCGTTGGCGTCGTAGCCCGGCGGGAGCCAGACATCGACGCGGCGGGGCGGGACAAACTTTGACGGCAGGGCCGCGTGCGTCTCGATCCGTGCGCCGGGCCGGGCCGCGACCGGGTCGGCCACCACGACCGTGGCCGGCGCGAAGACGGTGCCGGCGCGGTTGCGCACCAAGGCGACGTAGCGGCCGGGCGCGGTGACGCTTAGTTCCGCATCAGTGGCGCCGGAAATCTCGCCCTCGTCACGGATCCACTGGTATTCCAGCGGGCCGGTGCCCTCGGCGGCAACGCGGAGTGTGAGCAGGGTGCCGGCGGCCAGTGCGGCCGTGGCCGGTGGCGCGGATTTGATGACCGGTACGGTGGCCCCCGCGATCCCGAAGGGGAATTTTGCCGGCGCGACCTTGACGCCGGCGACACTGGACGTGGCGGTGCGGCCGCGCAGATCGGTGACCGTGGCGGTGAAGGTAAGTTGCTCGCCGGGGGCCAGGTCGGGCGGCGGGCGCCAGAACACGCGATAGGGCGCGGCGTCATCGGTGCCCAGCAATTCGTATTGGCCGGGCCGGGAGGCGCGCTGCAGCACGAAGGTGACCTCGGCGAAGCCGTCGTTGCCGCCCACCTCGGCCTTCAGCTCCTGCCGCGAGATCAGAGTGAGCCCGTCATGCTCGCGTTGGCTGAAGGTCAGCGTGGCGTTCTCCGCCGGGTTGACGAGCGCGACCCGGAGCGGGCCGGCCTGAGCCGTGAGGGGGGCCGCGGCCCGCCAGACGGAGAATTGCAACGGATCCACCTCAACGGCCACGCGGCCGGCGGAATCTGCGGTGATCATGGTATCCGCGCCGGTGCCGGTGCGCGAATCAAAGAGCAGCCTGAAGGTCGCGCCGGCCGGCTGGCTGGTGGGGAGCGCCGCGGCCAGCGACTCGCGGCGGGAGTTGTTGAGCGCCACGAGATACTCGACCCTGTCACCACGTTCGATGCGGGAGAAGGCGAAGAGCCCCGGCTGACCGCTGTCACGGAGAACCATGGCGCCGGTGCGCAAGGCCGGGTGGGCGGCACGCAGGGCGGCGAGCTTCGAGAAGAAGGTGTAGAACGGGTGGGAGGAATCAAACTTGTCGTCCGCGCCGGTGCGCGCGGTGGCCAGCAGCGGGGCGTTTCGGAAATCCGGGGCCTGCGCGGGAAACATGTCCTCGCGGGCCTGCATGTCGTTGCCGCCGCGGCCGACCATGCCCTGCTCGTCGCCGTAATAGACCACCGGCTGACCGCGCGAGAGGTAGAGGAGGCCGTGGCCGAGCTTGACCAGGTCCGCCAGCAGCGCCGGCGGGGCGCCGGGATTGTCCTGCTGGAGGAAATGGCCGAAGCGGCCGGCGTCGTGGTTGCCGATAAAGGTCGTGGTCGAGTGGATGTTACTGTCGTGGTCGGTGTAGAGGTCGTCGCGCTGGAAGACCTCGCCCAGCGCGGCAGCGGTGCCGCCCTTGGCCACGAAGCGCCGGGCGGCCGTGAAGAAGCCGAAGTCGAGCGTCGTATCGAGCGGCAGGTGGGTGGAGAATTCGCTGAGCAGCTCGAGATCGAGCGTCTCATTGGCCACCTCGCCGAACTGGATGAAGGCCGGCCGGCCGGCCGCGCGGGCCGCCGCGCGGATGGCGGGACCGAAGGCCTGCCAGAACTCGGCGTTGACATGCCGCGCCGTGTCGATGCGGAAGCCGTCGATGCCGTAATCCTTCACCCACGAGCTGAAGATCTCGATCATGCCCTGCACAACTCTTGGGTGCTCGGTAAAGATGTCGTCGAGACCGACAAAGTCGCCGTGCACGGAGCTCTCGTCGCGGAAGGCGGAGTTACCGCGGTTGTGGTAGAAGGTGACGTCGTTGAGCCACGCGGGGTTCTTCACCGTCTTTTCCGCCGTGGGCACGATGGGCCGGTAAGGGAAGCTGCGCTCCGCAGAAAGCGGAGGCCGCGCGGTGTCCCCGAGGCCGTTGTAGGCGAAGCGGTGCTCGGTGAGCGAGGCGCCGGTGGTGCCATCGCGCAGCGGGTGGACTTTCGAATCGAGATAATCGATCCGGTTGTCGGGGAAATGGATCACATCGGCCGTATGGTTGACGATGATGTCCATGTAGACCTTCAGGCCCCGGGCGTGGGCCGCGGCGACGAAGTTCCGGAAGTCGTCGTTGGTGCCGAGATGAGGGTCGATCTTGAGGAAGTCGGTCACCCAGTAGCCGTGGTAGCCGGCGGAGCCGGATTGCACGGGCTTGTTCTGGAAGGGGGGTGTCACCCACACGGCGGTGGTGCCGAGGGCCTGTAGGTAATCGAGCTTCGCGGTCAGGCCGGCGAAGTCGCCGCCGTGGAAATAGCCGATACGCGACGGGTCGAAGCCGTGGTCCTCGGTGCCGCCCGGGAAACCGCCGGTATCATTGGCCGGGTTGCCGTTGGCGAAGCGGTCGGTCAGGACGAAATAAAAGGTCTGGCCGGCACCCGGATGGGTAAAGCGCGGCACTGGGCCGGGCGCCGCCTGCAGGGCGAAGAGCGGCACCAAGGCAGCCAGTAGGGTCCAAACAAGACGGATCGGGGGATTCATGGGGTGACTGGATAATGCACCGGCCCGGCGGCTGCGGTCAAACGGCGCCCCGGGGAGAAGTCTTCCATGGCCCGGAAAAAACTTAGGTTGGACGGTCAGGAACCTCTGACCGGGGTGGCCTGTTGCCCGGGGTTTCGGAGGGCCGAACCGGGGGTTTTGGAGGAAGAACCCGCCCGGGCCGCTAGGTGCGCCCGCCGCCGGCCGGCCGGGCAGACCTAAGAGTTATCCAACCCATCGCGGTTTTTTGGGAGGTTTGCAGGTCGCGGGGTGCCGACCCGCCAGCGAGATTGCTACCACACACGGAGCACCCCCCGGTGCACCCCATTGCCCTGTTTAGTTTGAACCCTGAGAGAGACACACCATGCAATCCTTGACCCCTGTTCCCCGTTTCACACGTAGCGCGACCCTGGTCGCCGCTATGGTGTTTTCCGGCTCGCTGGCGCTAGCCCAGCAAGCCGCCCCCACCCCCCCGGCCGCCGAACCGGTCGTGGTACTGGAGACCTTCACCGTCCGCGCCGGCTTCAGCGGCAGCCTCGCGGCCGCCGCCGAGAAGAAGCAGAACGCCGTGAGCATCACCGAGGTCATCACCTCGGAGGATCTCGGCAAGCTGCCCGACATCAGCATCGCCGACGCTCTCACCCGCCTGCCCGGCCTCGCGGCCCAGCGCACCAACGGTCGCGCCCAGCAGATCAGCGTGCGCGGCCTGAGTGGCGACTTCAGCACCGCGACCCTTAACGGCCGCGAGCAGGTCTCCACGAACCTGAATCGCGCGGTGGAATTCGACCAGTATCCGGCCGAAATGCTCCAGACCGTCACCGTCTTCAAGACCGCCTCGGCCAATCTGCCCAGCCAGGGCATCGCCGGCACGATCGACATGCAGACGGTCAGCCCGCTCAGCAAGTCCGGCCGCCAGATCGCCCTCAACGGCTACTATTCCTGGAATGAGCTGGGACAGCTCACCCCCGGGGTGAGCGAAAAAGGCTACCGCACCAGCCTCGTCTATGTCGACCAGATGAATGAAGGCAAAGTCGGCATCGCCTTCGGCGTCTCTCTGTCCAAGACCCCGTGGGCCGGCGAGCAGTTCCAGGCCTGGGGCTACCCGACCGACGGGGGCAACTTCGTCCTCGGCGGCACCAAGTCCTATGTGCGTAACAGCATCCTCGACCGCTCGGCCTACATGCTCGTGCTCGAATTCAAGCCCCACGAGAATTTCCACGCGAAATTCGATCTCTACAGCGCGAGCTTCGAGGAAAAGCAGCTCCTGCGCGGCATGGAAATTCCCCTGTATTGGTCCCAGGCCTCGCTGCAGTCCGGCTACACCACCTCCGGCGGTCTGGCGACGAACGCCACGTTCACCAACGTGCACCCCGTCGTGCGCAATGATATCTTCCTCCGCACCGACGACCCGCTGGCCCTCGGCCTGAACCTGGTCATCGGCGAAAAGTCCGCCTGGCCGGTCAATGTCGACTTCGGCTACTCGATGATCGAGCGCACCGACCAAAATCTCGAGACCTGGTCCGGCATCGGTTTCCGCGGCACGGCCTTCACCACGACGGACACGGTCGGCGTCAAGCTGACCCCGGGCTCGGTCCCGACCATCACCACGGCCAAGAATTACGCCGACGGCAGTGTTCTCCGCCTGTCCGATCCGCAAGGCTGGGGCCCGACCAGCATTCCCGGCGGCGGCATGCACGGCTACCTGAAGTATTTCCGCGCCAAGGATGAGATGGGCCAGTTCAAGGCTTTCACGAAACACGAGCTCAACAAGTGGTTCAAGGACGTCGAGCTTGGCGTCAGCTGGACCGACCGCTACAAGCGTGACGGCGAGGGCCCGTCCGGCTGGATTTCGCCCGCCAACGGCGCGAACACCCTGCCCCTGCCCGCCACGGTGGGCACGACCGACATGAGCTTCCTGGGCATGGGCCGGATCTACGCCTACGACCCGCTGGCCGCCTACAACTCCGGCATCTGGGCCTACACGCAGAACAACGACACCGGCATCGTCGCCAACCGCTACGAGATCGAGGAAAAGATCACCCAGCTCTATGCGATGTTCAACCTCGACTCCAAGATGGGCTCGCTGCCGGTCTCGGGCAACATCGGCGTCCGCGCCATCTATGCCGACCAGTCCTCGGACGGGTTCTCCGCCAACGGCAGCACGCTGACGGCCGTCACCGACGGCGACAAATACTGGCAGTTTGCGCCGAACCTGAACCTGAACCTCAAGCCCTCCGAGAACACGATCATCCGCTTCAGCCTCGCCCGCCAACTCGCGCGGCCCCGCATGTATGACCTGCGCGCCTCCCGCACCTGGGGCTATAATCCGGCCAATGCCGCCGTCACCACCCTCGCCCAGAGTCCCTGGAGCGGCGGCGGCGGCAACTCCAAGCTCCGCCCCTGGGCCTCGAACTCGATCGATCTCTCGATCGAACACTATTTTGCCCAAAAGCGCGGATATTTCGCCGTGGCGGGTTTCTCGAAGAAGCTCACGAACTACATCTATGAACAGCAATCCATCGCCGACTTCACCGGTTATCCGGTGATTTCCGGTCCGGCTCCGGCCCTGCGCCAAGGTATCGTCTCCCAGCCGGTCAACGGCACGGGTGGCAGCATCAGTGGCGTCGAAGTCTCGCTCTCGCTCTCGTCCGAACTGTTCAACCGCGACATCAAGGGCTTCGGCCTCGTGATGGGCGGGGCTTACACGGACAGCAGCATCAAGCCCTGGGGCCCGACCAGCGGCACGGCGCCGATCTCCGGCCTCTCGCGCCACGTGGCCAACATCACGGCCTATTATGAGCGCCACGGGTTCTCGGCCCGCGTCAGCGACCGCTATCGCTCGGAGAACCGCCAGTATATCACGACGTTCGGCGTCCCGAGCCCGAGTGGCGACGTGAACCCCAACGGCGGCTTCTCGGTCGCCCAGCCGGAAAACGTCATCGATGCCCAGATCACCTACGCCTTCGAGAAGGGCCCGATGAAAGGCCTCACGCTGCTCCTGCAGGCCTACAACCTGAACAACGAGCCGCTGGTCACCTACGACAACAACGATCCGCGCAAGGTAATCAATTACCAGACCTACGGCGCCTCGTATTCCTTCGGCGCGTCCTACAAGTTCTGATCGCCGGGAGCTAAGTCCCGTCCGAATCCGCGCGGCCACCAGCACAACACTGGTGGCCGCTTTATCTCCCCCGTCCGCCTCTACCCCCTTTCCTGGTGCGTTTTCCCGTGCAGCTCGCCACCACCGCGCTCTTCGCTGTCGCCCCGGTCGCGGCCCCGGCCCTTGATTGGGCGGGACTCCAGTCCGTCGGGCAGTTTGCGCGGGCCGACCGCACCCCCGCCGGCGTCGTGGTGCATTGCGCCGACGGTTCGACCCTCACTCTTTCCGTCCTCGCGCCGGATCTCATCCGCGTCCGGACCCTCTTTGCTGGCCAACCCCCCGCGCCGGACCACTCATGGGCCATCGCGCGGACTGTCTGGACCCCGCCCGCGTGGCAGCTGGCCGAAACCCCGGCCGCGCTCACCGTCACGACGGCCGAGCTCGCCGTCGTCATCCGGCGCAATCCCCTCCTGATCGAGTTTCGCGACGCGGCCACCGGCCGCGTCATCAATCGCGACGAGCGGCCCATGGCGCGCGATCCCAAAAGCGGCCGCGTCGCCGCGGCCAAGCAGCTCGGCTTCGACGAGCATTTCTACGGTCTCGGCGAAAAGACCGCGCACCTCGACCGCCGCCGCGGCAGGTTCGTCATGTGGAATTCCGACACCCCCGGCTACACCGAGGGCACGGACCCGATCTACCAAAGCATCCCGTTCTACCTCGGCTGGGAAGCCGGTCACGCCTACGGCCTGTTCTACGACAACGCCCACCGCACCACCTTCGACCTTGGCCACTCCGGGCAGGAATCCGCCGCCTACGAGGCCGCGGGTGGCGTGCTGGACTACTATTTCTTTCACGGCCCCGCGCTCAAGAAGATCATCGGCCGTTACACCGAGCTCACCGGCCGCATGCCGATGCCGCCCCTCTGGGCGCTCGGGCATCAGCAGAGCCGCTACAGCTATTACCCCGACACGATGGTCGGGCAGGTCGCTGCGCAATACCGTGCGCACCGCCTGCCGCTCGATGTCATCCACCTTGATATCCACTACATGGACGCCTACCGCGTCTTCACGTGGGACCAGAACCGTTTTCCCGACCCGGCCGGCCTCGCGAAAAAACTCGGCGAGCAGGGCGTGAAGCTCATCACCATCGTGGACCCCGGCGTCAAATACCAGCCGGCCAACCCGGCCACGCCCGGCAAAAACTATCCGGTCTACGACGAAGGTTTGGCCAAGGACTACTTTCTCCGCCGCCAGGACGGCAGCCTCTACATCGGCGAGGTCTGGCCGGGCAAGTCGGTGTTCGTCGACTACACCAAGGAGGACGCCCGCCGCTGGTGGGGCGACAGTCACCGCGCGCTCACCGACCACGGCGTCGCCGGCATCTGGACCGACATGAACGAACCCTCGGATTTCGTGGACAAGTCCGGCGAGACCCAAAAGGACGTCGTGTTCGACGACCGCGGCGCGAAGTCGCTCTACGCGCAAAACCGGAATACCTTCGCGCTCAACATGGCGCGCGCCACCTACGAGGGCCTGCAGCGCCTGCAGCCGGACCGCCGGCCGTTTGTCATCACCCGCGCCGGCTACGCCGGCATCCAGCGCTACGCCATCACCTGGATCGGTGACAGCAACGCCACGTTCGACCAACTGGCGCTCAGCGTGCCGATGTTCGCCAGCATGGGCCTGAGCGGCCAGCCGTTCGTCGGTGCTGACACCCCGGGATTCATCGGCCGCGGCACCGCCGAACTGCTCGTGCGCGCCTACCAGGTCGCCGCCTTTACGCCCTTCTGCCGCAACCACACCGCCGTCGATGTCTATGACCATGAGCCATGGCGTTTTGGTGTGCCCTACGAGAACATGGTGCGCGAGTCGCTGGAGTTGCGCTACCGGTTGCTGCCATTTCTCTACACCACGCTCGAGGAAGCCCACCGCACCGGCGTGCCGCTCTTCCGGCCGCTCCTGCTCGAGTTCCAGCAGGACTACACGGCGCTCAACCTCGACGACCAGTTCATGGTCGGTTCCGCGCTGCTCGCCGCTCCGGTCCTCCGCGAAAACGAACGCGCCCGCGACGTCTATCTGCCGGCTGGACGCTGGTATGACTACTGGACCGGCGCGGCCATCGACGCGACCGGCGACTTGCGCCGCGTCGACGCGCCGCTCGAGCGCATCCCGCTCTTTGTCCGCGGCGGCAGCATCGTGCCCTCGACGATCGCCATGAGCCACACCGGCGAAAAGCCGTGGAACCCGCTGCGCTTCGACATTTATCCCGACGCGACCGGCCACGCCACCGGTTCGCTCTACGAGGACGACGGCGCCAGCCCCGCTTATCTGCAGGGCGCCTTCCGCCGCACCACCCTTTCGCTCGCTGGCGGCCGGCTCTCCCTGGGGGTGGTAGGGAGCCATCAGCCGCCAGCGCGCAATTTTGAGATAACCCTGCATGCCGCCTCCGCCGTGAATGCGGTCTGGCTCGACGGCCGCCCGCTCGCGCCCGCGCACTGGTCCCGGGTCGCCGGCGGGGTGCTGCTCATCCGCCTTGAGGATGACGGCCGCGCCCACACCCTCGAACTTCGCTGACCCATGGAATCGCCCCCGCCCACCTGGCTCACCACCCGCACCGCCGGCGTGCTCGCGCACGTCTCGTCGCTGCCCGGCGCCTACGGCATCGGCAACCTCGGGCCGGGCGCCCGCGCCTTTGTGGACTTTCTGGCCGAGGCGAAGGTGCGTTTCTGGCAGATCTGCCCGATCGGCCCGACCGGCTACGGCGATTCGCCCTACCAGCTTTTCTCCGGCCGCGCGGGCAACCCGTATTTCATCGACCTCGGCGAATTACAGGCGGCCGGGTTGCTGCAGGCCGCCGAACTCGCCGACCTGCGGGGGCTGCCCGCCGCAAGCGCGGATTACGGGCGGCTTTACGAGGCCTTCTGGCCCGTGCTGGCGCTCGCCCATGACCGGTTTGCCGCCGCCGGGGCGGACCACCTCGGGGATTTCGGCCCCCTGCGGGACTTCCGCCGCGCGCACGCCGGCTGGCTCGAGCCCTTCGCCGACTTCATGGCCCTGAAGGCCCACTTCGGCGGCCGCGCCTGGATCACCTGGCCCGAGGAATACCGCCAGTGGCACGCCGGCCTTCGCGCGGCTTTGCCAGAGAGCGTCCGCTGCGAGGCGGACCGGCACGCCTTTTATCAATATGTCTTCTTCGGCCAGTGGGACCGGCTGCGCCGCCACGCCGCCGGGCGCGGCGTCGGCATCATCGGTGACGTGCCGATCTTCGTCGCCCTCGACAGTGCCGACACCTGGCAAAACCGAGCCGTCTTCCGCCTCGACACCCACGGCCAGCCGCTCGCCGTTGCCGGCGTGCCACCGGATTATTTTTCCGCATCCGGCCAGCTTTGGGGCAACCCGCTCTACGACTGGGAACACCTCGCTCGCACCGGCTATGCTTGGTGGATCGACCGGCTCCGCGCGGCCTTTGAACTCTACGACATCATCCGGCTCGACCACTTTCGCGGCTTCGACACCTACTGGGAGATTCCCGCCGGCGCCCCCGACGCTCGCGCCGGCCGCTGGCTCAAGGGCCCGGGCCGCGCGTTCTTCGCGGCCGTCCGCGCCGCGCTGCCCCAGGCCCGCATCATCGCGGAGGATCTGGGTTACATCGGGCCCGACGTCGTCGAGCTCCGGCGCGCCGCGGGCCTGCCGGGGATGAAGGTCCTGCAGTTCGCCTACGGGCACGACGCCAACAACGTCAACCTGCCTCACTTCTACCCGCCCGATAGCGTCGCCTACACCGGCACGCACGACAACATCACCACCCGCGGCTGGCTCGAGTCTTTGCCGCCGTCAATTGAGGCGATGGTGGACGACTATTACCTGCTCGGCGGCGTCCGCTCCGCCTGGCCGGTGATCCGGGCCGCCCTCGCCACGCCGTCGCGGCTGGCGGTCATCCCCATGCAGGACTTGCTCGACCTGCCCGCCTCGGCCACCTTGAACCGACCGGGCACCAACGAGGGCAACTGGCAGTGGCGCTTCACCGGCGCCGAGCTCGCCAGCCTCTCCGGCGAAAAGACCGCCGGGCTCAGCCATTGGATCAAACTTTTTGACCGCACCGGCGACCGCCCCCTCCGCGACTACAGCGAACCCCCCGAACACTGACCACCCCATGACAACCTTGCGCCCCATGACCCTGCCGGCGATCTGGAATATGAGCTTCGGCTTCTTCGGCATCCAATTCGGCTGGGGTCTGCAGATGGCCAACATGAGCGCGATCTACGAGTTCCTCGGCGCCTCCGAGAGCGAGATCCCCATCCTCTGGCTCGCCGCCCCGCTCACCGGCCTGATCGTGCAGCCGATCATCGGCTATTACAGCGACCGCACTTGGATCCGCGGCCTCGGCCGCCGCCGCCCCTATTTCCTCGCCGGCGCGATTCTCGCGAGCCTCGCGCTGGTCGCCATGCCGAATTCGTCCACGCTGTGGATGGCCGCGGGCCTGCTCTGGGTGCTCGACGCCTCGGTCAATATCAGCATGGAACCCTTCCGTGCCTTCGTGGCCGACCTGATGCCGCCGGCCCAGCGGCAGGTGGGTTTCGCCATGCAGAGCCTGCTCATCGGGTTCGGCGCCGTGCTGTCGTCCGCGTTGCCGTGGCTGCTGACGCATTTCCAACTCGTGGACGCCGCGACGCCGGGTGGCGGCATCCCGCCGTCCGTGAAGATCTCGTTCTACGTCGGCGCCGTCGTCTACATTGCGGCCGTGGTCTACACGATCGTCACGACGACGGAATTTCCGCCGGAGAGCGAGCCGGCCGCCGCCGCGGCGAAGCCGACCTCATTTTTCGTCGAGATCTTCCACGGCATCGCCCGCATGCCGCACGTGATGCGCCGGCTGGCGATCGTGCAGTTCTTCACCTGGCTGGGGCTGTTCTGCATGTGGATCTATTTCACGCCGGCCATCGCGCGCGGCGTGTTCGGCGGGGTGCCGGGCTCGCCCGAATACCAGCGCGGCCTCGAGTGGGGCGGCGTTTGTTTCGCCGTCTACAACGGCACGGCCTTCCTGGTCGCGTTCGGGCTGGTGGCGCTCGCCGGGCGCGGCGTGCCGGCCAAGCTCCTGCACCGGATCGGCCTGCTCTGCGCCGGCGCCGGGCTGTGCTCGGTCGGGTTGGTCAAGACCCCTGAGCTGCTGCTGCTTTCGATGGCCGGGGTCGGCATCGGCTGGGCCACCATCCTCTCGATGCCCTATGCCCTCCTCGCAAACTCCATCCCGGCGAAGCAAATGGGTTTCTACATGGGCGTGTTCAACTTCTTCATCGTCCTCCCGCAGATCCTCGCCGCCACGCTCCTCGGGCCCGCCGTGAAACATCTGCTCGGCGGCCAGGCCATGGCGGCCGTGGTCATCGGTGGCGGCTGCCTGGTGCTGGCCGCCCTCGCCCTGTCCTGGGTGCCCGAGGAAAAAGCCGCCGCCTGATTTCGCCATGAAAAAAGCCCTCCCGTTCCTGCTGGCCGTCCTGCTGGCCGTCAGCCCCGTCTTGGCCGCCCCGCCGGCTGAGCCCTATCAGCCGCAACCTTACGTCAAGCTTACGCACCCGGAGTGGTCGAAGAACGCCACGATCTACCAGGTCAATGTCCGGCAATTTTCTGCCGCAGGCACCTTCGCCGCCGTGGAAAAGGAACTCCCGCGCATCAAGGCGCTGAACGTTGATATCATCTGGCTCATGCCGATCCACCCGATCGGCGAGAAGAACCGCAAGGGCACGCTCGGCAGCCCTTACGCGGTCAGAGATTATTATGGCGTGAATCCGGAGTTTGGCACGCTCGCTGACCTGAAGCGCCTCGTCGACGCCGCGCACGGGCTCGGCCTCAAGGTCATCCTCGACTGGGTGCCCAACCACACCGCCTGGGACAACCCGCTAACGACTGAGCATCCCGACTGGTATCAGCGCGACTGGAAAGGCGGGTTCCGCCCGACGCCTTGGTTCGACTGGTCCGACATCATCAACCTCGACTACCGCGCGCCCGGCCTGCGCCGCTACATGACCGAGGTGATGAAATACTGGGTGCGCGACGTCGGCATCGACGGCTACCGCTGCGACGTGGCCGGCTTCATCCCGCTGGATTTCTGGAACCACCTCCGCCGCGAGCTCGAGGCCATCAAGCCCGTCTTCATGCTCGCCGAGTGGGAGTCGCGCGACCTGCACGCCGAGGCCTTCGACGCCACCTACGCGTGGAGTTGGTATGAGAACGTGCACAAGATCTGCAAGGGCCAGGCCGACGTGGGGGCGCTCTTCAACTACTACGCGTGGAACGAGGGCTTTTATCCCGACAACATCATGCGCATGACCTTCGTTTCCAACCACGACAAGAACTCGTGGGAGGGCACGGAATTCGAGGCCTTTGGCGACGGGCTCGAGGCCGCCATCGTCCTCTCCGTCATCAGCGAGGGCATTCCACTCATCTACAACGGGCAGGAGGCTGGCTACAACAAGCGGCTGCTCTTCTTCGAGAAGGACCCGATCCAGTGGCGCGACCACCCCATGGCCGGCTTCTACCGGAAGCTCTTCGCCCTGAAGAAGGCCAACACCGCGCTGTGGAACGCCCAATGGGGCGCCAAGATGGTGCAGGTCGTGAACACCGACGGCCCCAAGGTCTTTAGCTTCGTCCGCGAGAATGCGCAGGACAAGGTCTTCGCCCTGATGAATTTCTCCGGCGAGACGCGCAAGGTGAAGCTCACCGACGGTCCGTATGCCGGCCGCTACACGGAATTTTTCTCCGGCGAGCAGGCGGACATCGCCGAGGGCGCGGAGCTGACCCTCCCGCCGTGGGGCTACCGGGTGTATCTGCGGTAGGGGCGGTTGAGGGCAACCGCCCTTTCGTCCAACGAGTGCCGTTGAGGGCGACGGCCCCGACCAAAATGCCCCAACCTCACTTCTCTGTCTCGGGTGTCGCTTTGCCCGCGGGCACCCCGTGCGTGAAGTCAAGCCGGTCGTGATAGACGGTCTTGGGCTGTTCCTCCTGCGCCTGACGCGAGGCCTCGAGCCGAACGCGGTAGACCTGCGGGGTCGTGCCCTTGTGCTGCTTGAACACGCGGGCGAAATACGCCGGGTCGGAAAAGCCGCTGGCGTAGGCGATCTCCGAGATTGTCAGCTGCGCGGTCTCGAGCGCGAGGATGGCGCCGTCCATGCGGATGCGCTGGATATAGTGCGTCAGCCGCTCCTTGGTCTCGGTGTGGAACAGGTGCGAGAGGTAGTCGGGCGAGCAACCGAGCTGCTCGGCGATGTGCGCCACCCCGAGCTCGGCGTTGGCGAACTGCTCGCGCACGAGGCATTTCGCCTGGAAGACCTTGCCGATGTCGCTGTTCAGCTGGCCGGTGCCGGTCTCGACGATGTTGCGGAAGAGCCCGAGCAGCGCGAGCAGCAGGCCCTTGAGCACGGCCTCGCGGGCGGGCCCCTGCATGCTGTGGGTCTGCGCCGTGGTGTTGGCCAGCGTGAGGAAGACCTCGAGGTTAGGCGCATCGAAGAACTCGATCACCTCGATGTCGGGCTTGCCCGGCCGCACCTCGTGGGCGAAGTGCAGGCTGAGGGTGTTGTTGTAGAAGCCGGCGACCAGGTTGCGGAAGGGCTTGTCCGGGCCGGGCTGCACGACCTCGCCATGCGGCACGCCGGCGGGGATGATGCAGATCTCGTCCGGGCCGAGCCGGAAGGTCTCGCGCGGAAAGCTGAAGTCGGTCGAGCCCTGCAGGCCGAGGAAGATCTCCGGCCGGTAGTGGTAGTGCATGCCGCGCTTGTTCTGCACGGCCTTGGACTCGTGCGGGACGCGCAGGCCGAGCCGGTTGCGCTCGGCCAGCTTCAGCGTGTGGTCGAAGGCCGCCCGCATCTCGGCGCGGTTGTGCGCGCTCATCGAGCGGGCGGTGAAGAGGGCGTGCGGAACGCCAGGAGCGGACATGGGGGGCGGGTCGCGCCGGGGTGTGACGGCGGGACCCGCCCCCCATGTCCGCTCCTGGCG
>Ga0163153_10000157_pt1 | contig 115691 bp, 80 predicted proteins | sample OliLakLV19MP6IB1_FD_148629 | JGI IMG/M metagenome (GOLD analysis project Ga0163153, IMG submission 148629) | Freshwater microbial mat bacterial communities from Lake Vanda, McMurdo Dry Valleys, Antarctica - Oligotrophic Lake LV.19.MP6.IB-1 | ecosystem: Environmental > Aquatic > Freshwater >...
CTGATGACGCTCGATCAGGACGAATACCTAGAACCCAAGTCGGCTGTGCTGCTCAAGAATCTTGCATCGGTTCCTGTACCGGCGAGCGCTAATGCGATTGTCGTAGAGCATATTCGAAGACTTAGCGACGACGATAAAATGCACCTGCGTTATGCGAGCGTAGAAGGTGAGACCTTTACCACACAGATGGCGTCGCGCATCCTCGACATGCCTGTGCTGAAGATGATCCCACGGCTTAAGCTGTTAGCAGAAAGACTACATGTCATCCGATCGCTAGGAGCACAAACGCTGTACGCAAAAGAGACCACAGCGTATCAGTTTGTACACTTCCTTGTACATAAAGCGCTATACGACGATCTAGAAAAAGAAGAGCGAGTGCTCTTGCATGGCATTGCTGCAGATGTACTAGAAGTAGAACTTACCGCTGCCGAAGAGAACCAGCACAACGTGCACATTGTCGCTGCTCGTCTCGCTGCACACGCAACCATTGCTGAACGATATCAGCGCGCCGCAGAAGCTTACCTGAAAGGTGCACAATGGGTCTGGAAGAGTTACTCTGCCGACGAATCATTGAATCTCATCGATCAATGCCTGCAGACGGTGCATTCGCAGAAGGCGCCTGCGCATGCACTTCGTTCTGTCGGACTCGATGCACTACTGCTGAAGGCTGAGATTAATTTGCACTGCGGTCGCAGCGCTGACGCTTCTGTTCTCTATGCTGATGCGATAAAGCTGGCAAACGAAATCGGAACTCCTGAGCAGCGCTGCAAGGGCTACATCGGCTTGTCGATTGAGAGATCTTATGGTGGCCATCATGTCGAAGTCGAGTCAATAGCACGCATGGCACATCAGACTGCCACTGAAGTAAACGACATGGCGAGTTGTGCGCGCGCACTAAACATTATTGGAAACAGTTACAAAGCCCGAAGTATGTACGACTCGGCTCTTGACTATTTTCAACAAAGCATGCATGCTGCTGTCGCCACCGGCGATGAGAAGAGCAGAGCAAGAGCACTGATGAACATGGGCAACGTGCAGGCAGCACGCGGGAACCGTACTTCGGCTCTTGAACATCATGAGTCTGCATTAGTGCTGTATCGCTCACTTAACGATGCTCTGGGCACCATGCGTTGTCTTGGGAACATCGGAGGTGGCCTGGCCAATAGAATGATGTCCGAACAGGCGATCGAGACTTTCGAAGAAGCATTAAGGCTGGCGCGACTCACTGGAGACGTGCGCGCGGAAGCTCGCATTCTTCTCGGTTTGAGCCAAGCATATAATGCCGTCGGACGTTACGGTGAAGCGCTGGTACTCGCACAGAGAGGGCTTGTCATCCAAGAGCAGATAGGCGATCTTCAAGGCGTCGCGTATGCGTTTTTTGTTCTGGGCAACATCTTCACAAGAACGCATAGGTTCGATGATGCCTTGCACATCTACCAGAAGGGAATCACTCTTGCCACAGAGATTGGCGATCAAATCCGCGTCGCTGATCTGAATCGGTGTACTGGGTACGTGTACCTCATGCAGAGCAGGTACGCTGAAGCGTTGCAGTTTTACGAGGCAAGCAGAAAACAGTATGCCATGATTGGAATGAAAAGTAGCCAGATAGCGTCAGCAATTGGTGCTGCATGGTGCTCACTGAAACTCGAAGCATTAGAGACAGCGGGCGCGGGCGGGGGCCTCATGAAGGCGAGCGCATTACTTGTAAGGACGCAGTCGCTGGTGCGTGAGGAAGATTTTTCTATGCCCGAGTACGAAAGTCAGTCCACAGCGTGGCTTAAGAAGCTGAGCAAATTCGGCATTACGCTGGACGCATAGTCCGCGCATCGTCGTGCTATACACTTTTGCGACGCATATTTGTGGCTACACAATGAGAGTACAGGAGTATTCTTTCAATGAAGAATCCTGACATACGCTGGCATCAACGCTTCGAAAATTTCGATAAGGCCGTTGCGAACCTCCGAGAGGCTGTAGACATGGGCGTGAACACAATGTCCAGTCTCGAGAAAGAGGGGACGGTCCAGCGATTTGAAGTGGCAATCGAACTTGCCTGGAAGACGTTGAAGGATTATCTCGAATCTGCAGGGGTATTGGTAGAACAAACCCCACGAGCCGTTATCAAGAGTGCATTTTCTGCGGGGATTGTGTCGAATGGACAGATCTTGATTGATATGGTAGCTCTGCGCAACTCGCTCGCACACACGTATGATGAGGCAAGCTTCGAGGCCGCCGTATTGTTAGTCGCCGATAAATATTTGCCAGCCATCGAAGAACTCCACACATGGCTGACAAACAGAAAAGGTTCCGATGCCTGACGTTGGACTCAGCCCTCATGTGCTAGACCTCATTCGAGGCATCCTCGCGAATCACCCAGAGATTACAGGGGCCGTTCTTTTTGGCTCGCGTGCGAAGGGTACGTTTAGAGCGTCGTCTGACATCGATCTTGCTCTTGAAGGCACCGGTGATTTCATAAGTACCCAGCGTATAGCAAGCGAACTCGACGATCTGCCACTCCCTTACCAGTTCGACGTGCAAGCACTTTCCTCTATTCGTCATGAAGCGTTACGCGAGCATATAGCAAGAATCGGCGTCCGTATTTACGGTTAAATCCTCCATGCCCATCCGCAGAACCATCCTCGACGAGCTTACAGGTACCGTGCGGTCGATGCTAGCACGCGAGGTGCCCGAGCGTGTGCTGTTCTTGACGGGTGAGGCGGGCATTGGGAAGAGCACGTTAATTAAGCAGCTTCTGGGTGATCTTGAGACGGACGCAAGGCCCCCTATTGTGGCGATTGCAGAATGCTCGACTCCGGTTGCCGGGAGTAGCGTCGGACACGTCGAAGCGCTCAAGCCGTTTGCTGATATTATGTCCGGACTCGTCGACGCGGGCGCTAAACACCAGGAAAAAAAGAAGACTGGCTTCAAGCTCGACATCGGGAAGTTCTTTGTGGATACGGCGCCGTCATGGATCGGACTCATCCCGGTAATCGGTGCGCCTATCTTTCATGCGCTTAGCATTGTCGGATCGGGTTACGACCAGGTGTACCTACACAATAAAATCAGGTCGGAACACGCACAGTCGGCTTCGAATCAGGAACAGGTGTTTCGTCAGTACATAAACTTTCTTATGAAACTCTCCGAGCACGAACCGGTGCTCGTTATTCTCGACGATTTTCATTGGGCCGATACTAGTTCGACAAATCTGTTGTTTGCTGCTGCGCGCGACCTGGCTGCGCATAGTGTGGTGTTTTTAATTGTCTACCGCAAGGACGACATCGCACGCTCTGCAAATAGAGACGAACACCCCATACTACATGTGCGAAACGAAATCGAACGCTACTCAATGTCGCTCGACATCGAAGTGCCAGCCGCGGGCTTGGACGATCTGCGTTCGCTTATTGAGTCGAACTTTTCTGAATACGTGCCCAACCCCACCTTCGAGCAATGGCTACTGCGTATTTCCGATGGCAACATGCTGTTTGCTACGCAGTTCCTCGACAGACTCGTGCAGGATGCTTTCCTCGAACCGAGAACCGCAATCGTACTTAAAGACCTCGCACTCGTGCCCGTACCGTCAGGCGCTAATGCTGTTATCTCAGAGCATATTCGTCGACTTGGCGATGACGAAAAAGAACAACTACGATATGCCAGTGTAGAGGGCGAGACGTTTTCTGCAAAGATGGCGTCGCGCATTCTCGACATGCCGATGCTGAAGATTATGCCTCGCCTTCGTCTATTGACAGAGCGCCTCCAAGTCATTCGATCGTTAGGTACACAAACACTCTATGCGCAGGAAACGACGGCGTACAAATTCGTGCACTTTCTTGTACACAAGGCATTGTACGACGATCTCGAAAAAGAAGAGCGCGACATCCTTCATGGCATTGCAGCAGATGTCCTCGCAGAAGAGCTGGATGTAGCCGAAGAAACACATTACAACGTGCACATCGTTGCCGCGCGCCTTGCTGCACATGCTGTTATGGCGCAGCGACACCAGCAAGCTGCTGAAGCGTATTTGAAGGGGGCCGAATGGGTCTGGAGAAGTTACTCGGCTGACGAAGCATTGTATTTAATCGATAAATCGTTGCAAACTGTTAACGAACGCAAGACCCCTCCAAAGCCCCTTCGCTCAGTGGCACTCGATGCACTCTTATTAAAGAATCAGATAAGTCAGTTCTTCAGCCGTCACGCCGAAGCCGAACAAGAGCTTGCCGAGGCGATGATCATTGCAGACGAAGTTGGAACACCAGTACAGAAATGTAATGTGTACTGTGGTTATGCCAGCCTCAATACTAAAATTGGCAAACATGCCGAAGCCGAGACATTTGCGCGCACTGCGTTGCAGATAGCACTCGAAGCAAATGATGCGAATAGCACATTGGGTCCACTCAACCTCATCGGTACCACCTTCCTCCGTCGCAGCATGTACGACGAGGCTCTCGACTATTTCAACCAGACATTAGAAGCAGCAAAGAAAACATCGAACAAACTCTTTCAGGCGAAGGCTCAGGTAAACATCGGCAGCGTGCATCAGAATCGTGGAAACGACAGTGTAAGTCTCGAACACTTCCAAGCCGCGCTTGTGTGTTTCAGATCGTTAAACAACACCAATCATATTGTGAATGGATTGATGAATATCGGTGCTGCTCTCTCAAACTGCGGCGAGTACGACAGTGCATTGCAGAACATGGAAGAAGCGTTAACGCTTACACGAACCATCGGCAACATGGGTCAGGAAGCATCGATACTGAGCAGCATGAGTGCCGTGTATGTATCTATTCAACGGTATGACGAAGCACTCGAGTTTGCACACAAAGCACTGGCTATGTGCGAGCAGTTGCACGACAGAGAAACTGCCGTATACATCATGTTTGTGATTGGCACGATCTATAGCTACACAAACAGGCTCGACGAAACCATGGAGTACTTCAACAAAGGATTGACGACAGCGAATGAAATTGGTGCGCGTCTGCTTGCCGCGATGATCGAACAAGGGTTCGGGCATGCCTACCTACCGCAGAACCGCTATGCCGAAGCACTTCCGCACTTCGAGTCAGCGAGGCTCATCTTTAAAGAGATCGGCAACGTCACGTTCGAAATGGAAACTGCCATTGCCTCGGCATGGTGCTCGTTAAAACTCGAAGAGCAGGCAGTAGGTAACGGCGACCATGTTTCTCGTAACACTATGATGAAGTCGAGTGAACTCCGAGTACGCACACAGTCGCTTATGCGCATCGAAGATTTCTCAGAGTCAGAGTACGAAAGTCGATATGCCGAGTGGCTCGAGTATTTGAGCAACTTCGATTCAACATCTGCCGAGTAGGTTCAGCTCATGCCGTCACGCCACCCTTCTTTGCTTCTACTCGCATTCGGTGCAATAGCTTTATCAGCTCAGATCAAGCCATCGCGCACGTGGCTTGTGGACATGGCACGCAGACCCCTAGCCGCGGGACCCATGACAAGCATGATTGGCGGAATGGAAGTGTATCGTGGATGGGACTCGTACGAACTCGAGCAGGCGTGGCAATACAGACTACATGCAGTGGTCGAGCCGTACCGGTTTTCGTCGGAAGCCGACACCGGCATCAGCTGGACAACTTCGCTCGAATTTCATCACGAGCTAACGGCAAACCCCATGAGCAGCATCGGCTTTAATCCGCGCACTGCACGATGGGAAGAACAACTTCTCGTACATGCGTCGGGTTCGTGGTGGTCTGCACGCGCAGGATGGCTACACCGCTGCAAACACGACATCGACAACTCAGAATCGCCGAATGAAGACACTACGCAAGTTTACATTCCGGTATTGCGAACATTAATCTTGTCGGGTCCGTCCCTCGCCTTCCTCTCTGCCCCCATCATACACGACCGTTTGACCCACAACATTGCCGGCGGTATAGAATGGTATCTCGTCAACAAAGACTACCGCACACCAACATCTTCGGATACAGGTAATTGGAGGGGTCTGCAAGGGGCTCTCTGGCTAAGTGGAAGCACGAGCTTTGCATTCTCTGAAGCAGTACAAGGTGGGGCTAGGTTCTACCTCAGTGCTCCGTGGTTCTCCAGTCGCTACAATGCCGTAGACTCCGTCGGAATACCCATTGAGGCACGTGCAGAAGTGTTTGCAACTCTCTCATCTACTGCGGCGGCAATGGACCTTGTGCTTTGTATGGAACATACGTTTGACGAGGTTGTGTTTTTAACGGCTAGACCGACAACTTTCATACAGATCGGGCTCCGGTTTAGGTCGAAGTAAGAGGCGTGTCACGTTACATACGGTCGTTTGCACATGCCGTATTATGGGAAAGCCAAACAAACGTACCATCACCGTACAGGGGACAAGTGTCTCGATCATTGACACGGCGGCTGGAGAATTCATTTCGCTAACGGACATGCTAAAGGCAAGGGACGGCGACTTTTTTATTGCAGACTGGATGCGAAATCGCAACACCATAGAGTTCCTTGGAATCTGGGAGTTGGTACATAACCCCGGTTTTAATTACCGCGAATTCGCCATAATTAAAACTCAAGCAGGCTTGAACAGTTTCAGGCTCAGCGTCAAGGAATGGATTGAAAAAACTGGTGCCATTGGAATAAAAGCATCAGCGGGTCGATACGGAGGCACGTTGGCGCATAAGGACTTAGCATTCGAGTTCGGTATGTGGATTAGTCCGGAGTTCAAAATCTATCTAATCACAGAATTTCAGCGTCTCAAGGATCACGAGAATCGACACAAATCGCAAAACTGGAATCTAAATCGCACGCTTGCAAAGCTCAACTACCGCATTCATACGGATGCGATTCGGAAGAATCTCATACCACCAGAGGTCACTATTCAGCAAGCTGAACTCACATATGCATCGGAAGCGGATCTATTAAACGTCGCCCTATTCGGCCAGACTGCTAAAGAGTGGCGTAAGGCAAATCCTAAAATCGATGGCAACATGCGCGACCACGCCAACATAGAGCAATTACTTGTTTTAGCGAATATCGATAGCCTGAACGCTGAACTTATTAATATGGGACTTACCCAAGGCGAACGCATCAAACAACTAAATGCTGTGGCTATACGCCAAATGAAAATTCTAAAGCAGTAGCGATCTCGGGCGGATTCGAACCGCCGACCTTCAGCTTCGGAGGCTGACATTCTATCCAGCTGAACTACGAGATCGTTCAGGGATGCAAACTTAACAAGGATCATCTTACCGAATCTTCCGAAGCCTTGCCATATACAGTCCATCGGTGCCATGATGGAAGGGGTCGACTTGCGCCTCGTATTCGAGGCGGAAGTCTGAGGTGCTTGAGAGGAATGCACGTACAACATCTTCATTCTCTGAAGGGAGTATACTACACGTTGCGTAAACGAGCGAGCCCCCTTCGACTACCTTACCTGAGTTTTCTTGGATGAGACGGAGTTGCTTGGCGGTGTGACGTTTTAACTGGTCGGGTGTGAGGCGCCACTTCGGCAATGGGATGCGACGCACAGTGCCCATGCCGGTGCAGGGGGCGTCGATAAGAACAACGTCGAACATGTCTGAACGGTTGCGTGCAGCGCCTCGATGTGCATCGAATTCGGCGACGATGCTGCGAAGTCCGGCTCGACGTGCACGTGTGACAGTTTCTTTGAGACGCATGGGTTCGATGTCCCGAGCAATAATTTCGCCCTGGTCGTTCATGATGTCAGCCAAATGCATCGACTTGCCGCCAGCGCCTGCGCATGCATCGAGGATGCGCTGGCCCTGCTGCGCTTCGCATGCGAGAGCGATGAGCTGACTTCCTTCGTCCTGTATGTCGACGACACCACTCATTACAAGTGGATGTTGCAAAAGGTTAACACGTTGATGAATGATGATTGCCATCGGTGCCTGCTTACCCGCTTCGCATTCGATGCCTTCGGCGCGTAAGCCAGCAAGGACCTGCTCGCGTGTTGCGCGACGTGCGCTCACACGCAGACATAATGGTGCTGGCGCGAGCATTGCCTTCCACATGTCGTCGGCATCGTCGGGCCACCTGCGTTGCGTTTCTGCTAGCAGCCACGGTTGTGTACACGTCAGTTTTTCTGGGTCGAGTTGTTCAGCAGTGAGCTTGGGAAGGGTCTCTATGAAGGGGTCTGCATCTGCTCCTGCCGCACGTCTGAGCGATGGCTCGAGATCGACGGGTATGAGGTGTGAGAGCGACAACGCAAGTGTGCCGCTTATGGCGCGCTCATGATCTTCTGTCGGAAATGTTTCGCCCTGTTCGTTGGTGAACGTCAATGCACCAACACTTACAGCGAGCGAGTACGAGCGCAATGCTGCAAAGACCAGTTCACTTAAGAACCTGCGTTCACCGCTGCCGATGTACTTCTTCGAGCGGAAGTATTCTGATGTTATCTGATCGGCTGGTTGCGGCGACTTCCAGATAATTCTCAGCAGTTCGGCGGCGTGACCAGTTAAAGAAGCCCCCTTCAACGTGTAGCCCCTTTCAAGAAAACATAAACATTTATAGGAAAAAGATTGTGATTCAGATATGGCCTCATGCAACCCTGACAACAATTTTGCCGAATTGCTCGCCACGCTGCAGTCGTTCGAGTGCGGATGGAGTTTCTTCGAGACTGACAACAGAGTCGACGATAGGGATGAGCTTGTGGAGCTTGACGAATTCCATCATGTCGCCAAAATCGGCTGCTGTGCCCATGGTGGAGCCGACAATGTGAATCTGTTTCCAAAAGATGCGGTGCATACTAAACTTTTCTACTACACCGAGAGTGGCGCCATAGGAGACGATGCGTCCGCCTGGACGTACAATGCTTAGAAGATCGTTGAACGGACTTCCACCTAGGCTGTCTACAACAAGGTCGATGGTTCTGGCTTGTGTGGCAAGGTCCTTAGCCCATGTGTCGTTCTCCATGTTCACACCACCTGCGGCTCCCATTGCAATTGCCTTTGCAATCTTTTCATCGGATGTGCTCGTAACGAATACGCGCGCGCCAACGGCCAGTGCCATTACAAATGCTGTAAGTGCAACACCACCGCCAATGCCAGTAATTAGAACGGTGCTATCCTTCGAACAACCGCCTTGCATGAACAATGCGCGATAAGCCGTGACGCCTGCCATGGGCAATGCCGCCGCTTGATCGTCAGTGAGGTGATCGGGGGCGTGGTAGAGGTTGGCGACGGGCACGACTACTTCTTCGGCGAGTGCGCCTTGCGAGGGCATCCCCAAAACGCTGAAATCCGGACCCTGCGCTTTTGCGTTATCACCCCAAACCAGTGTTGGGTCGATTATAACTCTCGTGCCGACGTATGATGTCGAGGACGGCGCTTCGAGTACCGTTCCACATGCATCTGAGCCAAGCACAACGGGAAGTGTAATGCCAGCGTACTTGCCCTCGCGTATCCACTGGTCGCGATGATTAAGTCCAGCCGTGATGATTCTAACGCGTGCATGCCCGTCGCGCATTGGCGGCTGAGGCCACTGGTCTACAGTCAGGCCCGAGGAGGAGAGAACAAGTGCTTTCATATTAGACGCAAGATAATCTGTAGTTCGCAAGCGGTAAGACAACTCGCAAAGAATGATGTAGTTTTGAGTTGATGCCGACCCCCCAAACCATGCCCAATGTTTCGCACCCTATGCTTCGCCTCATAGCAAGCATGGTGTTGTGCGCATTCGTCATGGTATTGAGTGCAGCTACAGCGCACTCGCATGAGACGCCGTCCGATAAAGCACATTCATCGGAATCAGCAGCACACAACGACTGTCAGCTCTGCCACGTTATTCAGCAGAAGGTAGTCCTCGCCGATACTCCCCACATTGCCGTAATTCATTGCCGCGTTGTCGCACCAAGGGCGCGTTCGAGCAATGACATTGTTGTTGTGTCAGCGACACGACGCACGAACGGACCCCCTAGAGCACCTCCAGTCGAACACATGTAATACGTTGTTCGAGCACCATCCATTTGGATGGTGTAACCCCGTGCCTTTTATGCTCACACTTTTGTTAGTGATGTCTATAGCCTTTGGCAACGACGCCACGTTTACCCCTGCGCTATCTGTTGCACATGCTCACGTGCATGGCATCGTACGAGATAGTGCTGACCGTAAGCCTCTTGCGGGCGTTACGGTGCGTGTGCTTTCGACTACTGCTGGCGCAATCACCGATGCAAAGGGTGTGTTTCACTTGCATGAGGTTGAGGGCGATTCGATAACGCTACTCGTTACGAGTGTCGGATATCGTGCGGCACGTCTTCGCCTCGCTCTTACAGAGGATGTGCGCATTGAGGTTGTACTAGCGCCGATGGACACCGAATCGGAGGGTGTGCTCGTGGAAGAAGATCGCATTGATGCATTGCCTTCTCAGAATGCAACGGTTATTACATCGGCTGAGCTCGACGAGCACCGAGGACAGACGTTCTCTGATGCACTTACCATTGTGCCTGGTGTAACGGTGATGACAACAGGCCCGTCGATGTCGAAGCCCGTTGTGCGCGGCATGAGCGGTTCGCGCCTAGTATTGCGTAATAACGGGCTGGTGCAAGAGGGCCAGCAATGGGGCGCGGAACATGCGCCAGAGATCGATCCGTTTTCGCCCTCGCGTGTGACGCTCATAAAAGGTCCGGCGGCCGTTGCGTACGGACCCAATGCCATGGGCGGTGTAATCGACGTCGAGCCCCGAGCGCTTCCCAGCGCGCCCCTTATTCATGGCGAAGCATCGCTAAATTTGTTTAGCAATAACAGGCAAGGGGCTGCCTCCGTACTCCTGGAGGCAGGGGGCTTGTTCGGCGAGCCGTTGGCATTCGTCGCGCGTGTCTCTGCACGTCGTGCCGGTAACGCAACAACGCCCGACTACGGACTAGGGAATACCGGCTTCAGCGAGTTGAGTGGAAGTGCAATCGTCGGATACGGCACAGGGGACAACGGCATAACACTGAATGCTAGTCGATTTGCAACAACACTTGGAATTTTCACGGGATCGCACCTTGGTAATGCGTCAGATCTTTTGCGCGCTATCGAGCGTGGGCGACCTACACTAGAGGCACCGTTTACATACGCCATCGGAAATCCGCGTCAAGAGATTGCGCACACGATGCTAGCTATAGACTGGCATGTGAACATCTCAGATGTTGGACGTCTTAAGCTTCAATATGGGTGGCAGCAGAATGATCGAAGTGAATTTGATGCTCATAACGCGCGCATCGTAGGAAGAGGCAACGACCCAGTGGAACGCAGGCTCGATTCGATAACACGACTCGAACGTTCGTTACAAACTCCAGCAATGAACCTGTTGCTTACAACGTATTCGTTTGATGCATCTCTCGATCATGCGCTAGAAGAATCGATGCACGGTCGTGCAGGTGTTAGCGCCCTACGGCAGGTGAACGACAGGTCGGGCTCTGTGTACCTTGTGCCCGATTACACGGCGTATGGCGTGGGTGGTTATGTCTACGAGACGATGGTTGTGCACGATTGGACGCTTAGTGGGGGCGTGCGATTGGACGGACGCTGGCTTCAAGCAGACGTACGAACGCGCAACTCAACAACGTCGGTGCATCAAGAGCGCACGTTCTTCTCTGCAAGCGGTGCGGCGGGCGCTACATGGACGGCGAATGAACATGTAGAACTCGCGCTGAATGTTGGTACAGCATGGCGTCCACCACAAGTGAACGAACTCTATGCCAACGACGTGCACCACGGTGTTGCGTATTTCGAGATTGGCGACTCGACGTTACAACCCGAACGTAATGTCGGCGTTGACCTCTCAGCTACACTATCAATGATTGGTGTCCAGATTGACATTGGTGTATATGCCAACCTATTCGACAATTACATTTATTCGCTTCCCGATCCAGAACATCCAACGATAACGCTGCGTGGTACATTCCCTACCTATCGCATGCGGCAGTCGAGAGCATTCATTGGAGGTGCCGACCTATCTGCAACAGTTGCCATTAACGACGTGCTTAATGTGTATACAAAGGGCAGCATTGTCCGAGGTGAAGAACTTGATAGAAGTGTTCCGCTATTTCTAATGCCTGCAGATCGGCTCAGAATGGGCGCACACGTGCACTTGCTTGATGTCGGTCCAATTCACGACGCATTCGTCGACGTAAGCGCCCAAGGCGTAGCACGTCAGACACGTTTCGTATCTGGTGAAGACTACCTCGAGCCACCCCCGTCGTATGCTACACTCGACCTTGACGTTGGTGGCAGTATTGATGTGCTTGGAAGTACTACTCGATTAACGTTATCGGTTTTTAACATTCTCGATGCACGCTACAGAGATTATCTGAGCAGGTATCGCTATTTCGCCGACGATCCGGGACGCAATGTTGTCCTGCGTTGGCACCTACCATTCTAAAGAAAGCAATTACAATGAAAACACCCAAGACTGAAAAAACAAACATGACTGGAAAATCTCACATGAGTACACGAACCGGCTTTATCGCAATTGCGCTGACATTTCTCATCTGTGTGAGCTGCAAAGAAAAGAATCCAGTTACATCTCCTTCAGAAGAAGAGGTAATAACAACAGTTACTATGGAGTTGACTGACTCTGCTACTGGCTCAAAAACGGCGTTTATCTGGGAGGACATTGACGGTGCAGGCGGCAATCCGCCGAATCGCATAGACACAATACGAATTGTAATGGGCAGCATATACACTGCTACTGTAAAAGTCGAGAACCGATCAGTCACACCGACAGAAGACATTACGGTGGAGATTCGAAATCTGCTCAACCAACATCAGTTTTTCTTCGCCATCTCAAACGGCATTGCTAGAGCGGTTTCAACCGATATCGACGATTTGGGAAAGCCTGTTGGCCTTTCATTCAGACTTACGCCGTTAGCAGCTGACCAAGGTGTGTTTACCGTAGCGCTTTCGCATTATGAAACGCGCGAACTCAAGGATGGCATTACTCCTAGCGATGAGACCGACATTTCAGTGACGTTCCCTCTGATAGTGCAATAGCTCAGGCATTATGCGGGTTGGGTGAAGCATGCTTGCCACAAGGTTTTGCACAGGCACCATCTAGGCATGTATGCTTAACTCGTGCGACGTAATTTTCGTGATGCTTGATATCGATTTGCCCCTCGACGACGTTCGTTTTGTTGTAGCCGACGTAGAAACTACGGGTGGGTCGAAGGGCACACATCGTATGACGGAGCTTGGCTTTTGTGTGATCGAAGATGGCGTAATTGTGAAGCGTTTTACGTCACTCATTAACCCACGTCAGCCGATCCCCGACTTCATCACTTTGATGACAGGCATTACCAATGCAATGGTGGAAGGGGCTCCGGAGGAGGATGAAGTAATACCTCGCTTGCTCGAGGAGCTTCGCGTAGATGGTACTGTATTCGCTGCACATAATGTTGGGTTCGACTGGGGCTTTGTATCGACGGCGATGATGCGCAGTGGTGAAGATGTTCCTGACCGCGAACGGCTGTGCACGTGCAGACTTTCACGACGCATAAGTTCGGGTTTACAGCGACACGATCTGGGTTCAGTAGCCGACTACTACGAGGTAAAAATTCAGGCACGCCATCGTGCGCTTGGAGACGCCGAGGCTACGGCCGAGGCTCTCGTGCACATGATTGCGCGCGCGAAACACGAACATGAAGCGCAAACGCTAAGCGATTTACTTGCATTACAGACATCGCCACGCACTAAGCCGAAGCCAATTCCAAAAGGACATGTCGAAGTAATGGAGCAGCTTAAAGACCTGCCCGATGAACCCGGTGTGTACTACTTCTACAACACGAAGAAAAAGATCGTGTATGTGGGCAAGGCAAAATCGTTGAAGCGACGCGTGCAAACGTATTTCCAGGCAACGCCGAAAAACAACCGTAAGGTATCGCGCATGATGCGCTTTGTGCGTTCTCTGCATTGGGAAACAACGGGAACAGAGCTTGGCGCACTACTCCTCGAATCGCGCGAGATAAAGCGAATTCAGCCTTCGTATAATTCTGCGAGTCTAGACTATGCTTCGTCGGCGTTTTTACGATTCACTACAGAAGATTATCCGCGACTCGAACTTATTAATCGCATCGAGGACGACAACGCAGAGTATTACGGACCGTTCAGAAGCCAGCGAATGGCGGAGCGTATACAAGAAATGATTGTAAAGCAGCACGGACTCCGCACATGCAACGGAGTGCTGCACCCGAATACCGAGATGCGTCCGTGTTTCTCGTATCACATCAAACTCTGTGCTGCACCATGCGCATGTCTACAATCGAAAGACGATTATCGCACTTCGGTAAACAGTGCTCGCGAATATCTATCGAACGTCGAGCGTGGAGCGATGGCAAAACTTGCCGACCAAATGCGGCATGCATCGGAAAACATGGACTTCGAACGTGCTGCGATGCTGCGTGATGGCATACGCGAAATTGAACGCGTTACGCTGCATGCGCAGGACAGACCACTTGCAGTGAGCGACACCAATGTCATCATTGTCGTTCCTACTGTCGACAGGTATTCGACCGTTGAAGTGTTCTTCTTGCGTTCTGGACGTCTGGCGTTGCAGCGCGTGGTGGGCACTGCCTCGCGTATGGACGACCTGCACGATGCGGTGCACGATGTCTTTACCCCTGAGCCCCCTAGTGGCCCCTTCTCACACCGCGAACTAGATGAATTGCGTCTGATTACATCGTGGTTGTATCAGCGCCGCGAACGTTCTGCGACGATCATCGTGAACAAGCTTGACGTGAACGATGTGTGCATACAAATGGAGAAAGTCATTCGCTCGTTCGCGCGGACAATTCCGATAGACGCCGATAGTGAGTCGTATAACGAGTACTCGCAGATGCCGGAAGTAGCTTAATCCGTCCAGTCTGCGATGAACACGTTTGTGTCGCGTGTGCCGCCGTTGTTGCGGTTCGACGACCAGACGAGTTGTTTGCCATCCGGAGAAAACATTGGGAAAGCGTTAAAGATGCTTTCTGTTGTAATGCGTTCGAGTCCGGTGCCGTCGAGGTTAATCATGTAGAGCTGGAAGTCGTATCCGCGCTTTGATGCGTGGTTCGATGAGAAAATGATTTTCTTTTGTGACGGATGAAAGTAGGGGGCCCAGTTTGCTTTGCCGAGAGCGGTGATCTTGCGCAGGTTGGTGCCGTCTACGTTGCAGGTGTATATCTCCATGTCTGTCGGTGCAACGAGGCCTTCGTCGAGAAGGGCGCGGTATTCGGCCTTGGCGCTATCGGTTACGGGACGTGATGCGCGGAACACAAGCTGCGTGCCATCCTGCGAGAAGAAGGCGCCGCCGTCGTAGCCAAGATCACGTGTGATTTGCTTTTGGTCAGACCCGTCGGGCCTCATTGTCCAAAGTTCGAGGTCGCCACTGCGTGCTGACGTGAAAACAATCATGTCGCCTTTTGGTGAAAGTGTCGCTTCGGCGTCATAACCTTTTGCTTTAGTAAGCTTCGTTACAATATGACCATGATCGTCGGCAACATAGATGTCGTAAGTTTTATCTACCGACCACAAGTACTTCGCGTCCTTGCGCGGAGCTGGTGGTGGTGGGCACTCCTTGCCGCCTTCATGTGTGCTTGCGTACAACACATGGCTTCCGTCGGGCATATAGTACGAACACGTGGTTCGCCCCATGCCTGTGCTAACCATCTCAGGCTCGTATGTCGAGTCGTTCGCAGCCTTTGCAATGTCCATTGCAAAAATCTGATCGCACTGCAGACCCCACGCCTCGTTGTTGCTTTGGAAGCTAAGATGGCGTCCGTCGGGACTGAAATATGCTTCTGCATTATCGCCGCCAAACGTCAGTTGACGAATGTTGGAGAGATGACTCTCTTGTGCGAGCATGGTTGCATTACAAAAAAGTGTAATGCTAAGGGAGAGTGCCAGAGTCAAAAAGCGCATGCGAAGTGCCAATAATTACAAGCGTTGAAGAACAAACAACGGAGACCCTTTCGAGCCCCCTTCATCGTAGAAATCGAGAAATCGCAACTTATTTATAAAGCCGCTATGGTCGCGCACAAGAAATACTTTGGATGTATCGGTTTTGTAGACGCCTTTTGCAATGTCGTATGACTTCCAGTCGTAGCCTATAACGTCGCGTTTTGAGCTCGGCGGCCAGCGTAGTGTATCCGATGCGACTACGTCGGCAAATTCAATCGAGTCCGTAAGAGCTACACGCGTATCCTTGCTCTGTAGTACGCCCGTTACAGCGTACGCAAGAAAGTCGGGAGCGTAGAAGAAGTATGTGTACCGTGTGAATAGCAAATCCCATGTCCCACGAAGGGGCTCGTAGAAGACCACGAGGGGCTTTGTTGTGCACTCAAGAGCAACATGATCGTACGATGGGTTGCGTGGAATGGTTATGGTTGAATCGTTCGTACCATCGAGCATTGCTATGCGAATAGTTATGCCAGTGGCGTCAACACCAACCGGCATCATTTTGCGCCATCCGAGATCTTTCGCGCTTTCGTCGATGCCGAGGCTAACGAGGTAGACATCACCTGTCGACGTACCATCGGCCTTCCACCATCTGCCAAATGCAGTAGAGTCGGGGTCGCCGCTTGGTGCATCGTAGCGCTGTTGCTGCAGGGTCGTTGTTGGAGTCGTGACACTTTCCCAGGCGACGGCGCCGAGGTTGGTGGCGGACATGATTAGCGCCGTGTTTAAGTAGATTAGAGAGTCTGCATTGTCGCCGCTGACTGCAATGTGCCACGATGTAATTGGACGTTGCAGCACAACAGTTTGCGATACGAGGTCGTAGTACAATGCTGTGCTGTAGTTCGAGCCAAGCGAAATGCGAATGTCTTGCGTGCCGCCGCGATCAAATGGCGCAATGGCTTCGTCGATGGGCATACAGGAGGTGAGCCCGAGAAGTAATCCGACAACAAACGCTGCGAAGATCAGCAAAACCACGAGGAATTTGTTGTGACGTTTAGGGTTCGTGGTCGTGGTCATCGGCGTACGTCCAGTGTAATTGCAAATGTGCGCCCGTAGCTGACAGGTGACGTCGCACCGTCGGAAACGTGAGCGCCTCCGCCGAGGCCCGAGGAATTTACATTACGCACATCGAAGACGTTCTTTACGCCGACGGTAATGCCAAGATGCTCTTCGATAAAACGCGTACCAACAGACATGTCGAGCATCTGGTATGCGTCGAGACGACCTTCTGATATAGAACCATCGTCGGCAGCAATAATGTTCGGTGCTACGCCCGTGAACTTGTAGAACGCACTCCAATGCAAGGCGAGCCACGGGTCGGTCCATTGTATAGACGAACGCGCTTCCGGACTGAACGTGGTCTTCGAGGCAATGCCGCGTCCGGTTATCAACGCTCCCACACGCACGTCAAGCTCGTCAGTTCGAACGCTTAAATCGAGGCCCACACCGCTCGTCGAATACTCGCCTACGTTTACGTAAGTGAACTTCGTTGCATCTACCTGTGCAAGCGTTATAAGATTTTCGACGTCATTGTAAAACAGCGACGGTTCGAGGCCCACAACAGTATTCGTCCACGTCCACGTCTTTTGTGCACTTGCATGCAAGTTGTGCGATCGCTCAGCACGAAGTAATGTGTTACCAATGATGTCGTGATTGATGTCAACGAAATACAAATGCATTTCTCTTAGCGAAGGGGCTCTGAAGCCACGCGCATACGATGCGCGAAGGGTCCAGCCGACGTCCGGACGCATCAACAGATTTAACGACGGAGTAATTGGCGCACCATACGTGCTGTTCCAGGCAGCCCGCAGTGCGGGCTGAATAGTAAGCCAATCGAACGGACGATACCGTAGCTCGCCAAATACTGCAGCATCCTGCATCGATGCATTCGAGCCATTAATGCGGCCACTGCGCGTGTCGTCGATGTTCACGTCAATTCCAACGAGTCCATCAACGTCACTCGATCTGTCAATGCCAACACCGTACGTAGCTCGTAGCATGGCATTCGTAAACGAAGTTGTGTCCTGCGCGCCAGGTTCTGTTACGAGCTGTTCCTGCAGCGTAACAAGGTTCTTTACAACGCTGTTTTTACGACGTCCATAATTCGAATACGCAGCCAGCACTTCTAAACGCTCGTTATCCGAAGGTGACACACCTGCCGACGCAGAATGTGTCCAGCGTTCGGTTATATACCGATCATCAAACGCTGTCTCGCGGTAAGGGGCTCGCGGCTCGCCGCGATTAAGGATTAACTCATGAAAGAATCGCAAGTCGTACTGCAACGTCCACACAGAATCTGTCCAAGCCACACCGCCATGAGCAGTGTATTGCTCGCGTGGCTTCCACTGAGCGCTGCGCTGACGTTGCTCTTCGTCCGCTGACCATCCGTCGAAGAAATTACGTCCACCGTCGAGTGTAAGCGTCACGTTGCTGAACGTGCCCTTCACCATGGCGTCGGCATTGTACGCGCCGGCACTTTCACTGTAGAATCTGAACGCCGGAGCGAAATTCTTTTTAGTAATAACGTTTACTACTCCGCCGAGGGCGTCGGTGCCGTATTGAACGGACATCGGACCCTCTACGATTTCTATACGGTCGGCTGTATTGAGCAAGACCTGCGACAGATCGATGTTGCCATTCACACGTCCGATTACTGGAACGCCATCAATAAGAATTTTTACATTCTGTCCGCCTAGCCCCTGTAGCGACATTCCCGTACCAAGAATGTTATCCTGCGCCAACCGAACGTTCATCTCGGTTGCAAGAACGTTGTTCAACGACACAGCCTGCTGATTCTGAATGCGTGTCGAATCGAGTACCTTCACCTTGTGAATGCTACGAGAAGCCGCAGTAGGATTAGCTTGTCCCGTCACAACAACAGGGTCGGCAGTGTATGTGCGCGACGAATCGATATCGGTTTGAGCTGACTTGAGTAATGAGAGGGATGCACCAGTGCGACTCTGGGCGCAAACAGAAAAATCTGTTGCGCCCAGAAGCATTACCGATAGGATGAGCAGGGTAAGCCCCTTCACTACTTACCTAATGACAAGTGCAGATGAAATTGTGTTCGATGGTGTTTCGACAACAACGCGGTACAAACCTGCCGCCATACCCACTGTCGAAACCGAGTTGACGTACATGCCAGCGTCGTTACCAAGGGCAATATTACGGACTGTACGTCCGGCAACATCTACAATGCGAACAGATCGCACCACCGATGTAACATCGTAAACAACATTAACAATATCACCTGTTCCGATTACGTTCGGATACACGCCCAAAACATTAGCATTTGGCGTAGATGCATCGGCAACCGAAGTCACGACAACATCTGCATCGAAATGCGTTGTGCCCGTCGAACCGCCTGTGAAGCCAGTCATTACGAGCTTCCACATCGAACCATCCTGACGCAGAATGAAGTACGCCGTGGAGTCAGATATCTTCCACGTCGAGGTTGTCTGATTGAATGATTTCCAGTCGTACCCAATCACATTTGCCGTTGTATCAAATTCACTTCTGTTAGGGGGTTGCAGGAGTGAAGGTGTGTCGCCTGTGACCTTTGCGAGCTTGATGCCTGGTTTAGCAAGAACACCCACAACAGGGTACGGAACGAGAGGTCCGGGGCCGGCAGAAATGAACTCGGTGTATTTCAGGAACGTCAGGTCCCACAAGTCCGATGGTGGCTCGCGATCGATGCTAGAGTGTGTGTCGAACGACCAGTAGATGAACTCTTTCGGGACAATGCCATTCATGTTCACATCGCCAGTGTGTTCATCCGAGCCGTCAAGGCGCGCATATTTAAACGAATAGTTAAATCCGCTCCATGTTTGGACAAAGAGCTTCCAGAAGGAGCCGTCGGGCATCGACACCACAAATACACGTTCACCTGCAAGCTGGTGCGACTGAACATTGTACTTGCCCCAGCCGTAATCGAAAATATTAGAAGCATCTGCTGGCGTGTTTAATGCCCCAGTCCATGTCGCAGGCTTGTTATACAATTGTGTCCAAGCCGACATTCCAGTCGTATCAACAGATGTGTAGGTAGCTGGTGTTGAGTTTGGAACCACATAGACCTTGAAAGGCTTTGCCTGTGGACCAGCACCTTGCACTAGGGCATCGTTCGCGATGATCGTCGCCGACACACCGCTCTGAAAACCAAGGTGCCAAGACGACTGAGGCGACGAAGTGCTCGCAATTCCTGGTTGATACCAAACCTGATTTGCATAGCCCGGACCCATCGAAACCGAGTCTACAGCTGCGTTCATGACCGTGACTGCTACGGCAAATGTGAGAACCAAACGAAGAATCATGATGTTACCTTGCTAATGTTTATTTGGACTGAATCCAAATTACGATAAATTGTGGCGAATTAGAAATTGACGTTGTAGAAATCGAAGCAATCAGATACCAAAACCCGGAAACCAGAATACGAACGGATCGCAACTATGTCACAGCCCGAAGCCGCACCAACTCTTCGACAGCAATGGTACGCATTAAAGGAGAAAGGCGGTCGAATTCGCGATCATGCCAAGCAACTTGGTGTTTCTGAATTGGAGCTTCTCGCGACCGGCGTGGGCGATGACGCACAATGGCTCGATATATCGCCTCAGAAGTTGATAGAATCTGTCGAAGGTTTTGGACATGTCCTGGCGCTGACCCGAAATGAGCTCTGTGTTCATGAAAGAAAGGGCACATACACCAATGTCAGCGCAGACCCTTACCATATTCTGGTATTGGGCGACGACATCGATTTACGTCTGTTTCCAAAACGCTGGGCGTATGCCCTTGCTGTTCGAATGGAATCGCAGCGAGGGGATTTACATGGCATACAGGTGTTCGACATGCATGGCGATGCAGTGCATAAGATTTACCTCACAGAGTTGAGCAATGCGGTTGCATACACACAGTTTGTTGCCGAGCACGGTTCAATCGAAACCGACAGAGAACTCTCGATCGTACAAAAACCGCTCGCACCAGATCGTCCCGATGCCGACATCGACGCTTCGGCGCTGAAGGCCGATTGGGCTGCACTGAAAGACACACACGATTTCTTTCCGCTATTGCGAAAGCATGCAGTTGGACGCGAGCAGGCATTGCGTCTTGCGGGAGAGCCATGGGCGCGCGAGGTACCAATAGACATGGTTGCAAAAATGCTGCGCCTTGTTTCGGAGCGAAGTCTCGATATCATGTGTTTTGTTGGTAATGACGGTGCGATACAAATCCACACAGGCAAGGCATTGAACATTGTCGAAACGGGTCCGTGGATAAATGTCATGGACGAACTCTGGAATCTTCACTTGCAGCATGCCGATCTCGCTTCTGTATGGTTTGTAGTAAAGCCATCGGTCGACGGCGACATTCATTCCGTCGAAGCATTCGATAATCGCGGCCATATGGCTGTGCAGTTTTTTGGAAAACGCAAGCCCGGAATTCCCGAACTCGGATCGTGGCGTACTGCATGGGATGAACTTCGTTCTGGAGCTCCGCATGCATAGATGGTATCTTTGCCGCCTATGTATGAAGTAAAACACAACCTGCGCGGACTCGATCTTCTGCGCGAACCGCATCTAAACAAAGGCACTGCATTTACAGCCGAGGAACGCGACGAGTTTGGTCTCACCGGATTACTGCCCGATGTAATTGCAACGCCCGAAGCGCAGGAACAGCGCATCGAGGCACACATTAAGGCGTTGCCAACCGATCTCGACCGCTACGTGTATTTCAGCGATCTACAAGAACGCAACGAGTCGTTGTTCTATCGTATTCTGATGAAGGATCCGGTCGCATACATGCCCGTCGTGTACACGCCTACGGTCGGTCTTGCATGTCAGACGTTCGGCCGTATCTACAGGCGACCTAAGGGGCTGTACATTTCTGCACGACAGCGTGGCAACATTGCAAACGTGCTGCGCAACTGGCCCGAACAAAACCCAAGATTTATTTGTGTTACAGATGGTGAGCGCATTCTCGGCCTTGGTGATCTTGGCGCACAGGGCATGGGCATTCCTATTGGCAAGCTTGCTTTATACACAGCGTGTGCCGGAGTACCACCGCAATACTCAGTCCCCATTGTGCTCGACGTTGGCACCAATAACGAAGCACTGCAAAACGATCAGTTCTACATTGGAATTCGCGAGCCGCGTTTAACAGGCGATGCATACGATTCGTTCATCGAAGAGTTTGTCACCGCCGTTCAAAGTGTATTCCCGAACTGCTGCATTCAGTGGGAAGACTTCGCAAACCACAATGCAGTACCAATACTGGAGCGTTATCGCAACCGCATTGCTTCGTTTAACGACGACATTCAGGGCACTGCTGCAACAGGTGTTGCCGGCATCATTGCTGCCATGCGCTTCAAAGGCGAACGCTTACAAGACCAGACGATTCTTTTCTTCGGAGCAGGCTCGGCGGGTATTGGAATTGCCGATCTGCTTTGCACTGTTATTGCTGAAGAAGGCATCTCGCTCGAAGAAGCACGTAAATGTGTGTGGCTTGTAGACAGCAAGGGTCTCATAGAAAGTACGCGCGCCGATTTGTCCGATGCAAAGAAGCGCTATGCACACGACCACGAATGTTGCGTTACACTTGCTGAAGCAGTTCGATCAACAAAGGCGACGATCCTCATCGGTACAAGTACGATTCCGAAAAGCTTCACACAAGACGTAATCGAAGGAATGGCTGAGAACACCGCACGTCCGCTCATTTTCCCGTACTCGAATCCGACGTCGAAGAGCGAATGCAGTGCCGAGGAAGCGTATACGTGGACTAAAGGCACATGCATTTTTGCATCAGGCAGCCCCTTCCCGCCCCTTACTGTAAACGGTAAGCATGTAACTCCGGGACAAGGAAATAACGTGTTTATTTTTCCGGCAATGGGGCTCGCTGTACTTGCAGCAAACCCGCTGTCGATACCCGACGAAGCATTCGTAGTTGCCGCACACGCACTGGCCTCGCAGGTACGCGAAGAAGATTTCGATATAGGTCTCATCTACCCGCCAATGAAGAACATTCGCGAGTCGTCGTTACACGTTGCCGCAAAGATTGCAGAGTATTTCCACACATCTGGTCTTGCACGCGAGCCACGACCGCAAGACATCGACGCACACGTGCGCTCAATTGCGTGGACGCCAATTTATTGAGCAAGCAGAACGCGTAGCGTTCAAACCACAACGTCTCTAGGAAAGAATCTTGACGTTGTTACTTCAGCTCGTCTTCCTTTATCTCTCGCGTCCACACTTCCTTGCCAAGTTTATCATAGACCGTAAGGCGTAGTGAACGGGCCTTGGCTGGACCCGACACGGTAATGATGCCGAAGTTGTGTTCGCCATATTCGGTGCCAGCTACGCGATACGCGTTTGGCTGATTCGCGATGTCCTTGTTCGAACCCGCCGTAAGCGCTGAGCAGGTAAACTCGTACAAGGGGTACGTACCTGCGCGGTCGAGTTTGCTTAACTCCGATGCATGAATATCACCCGAGACAAATAAAACGCCGCGAATCTTTTGCTCGGTAATGAGGTCGATGATCCGCTGACGCTCGACTGGCATACGCGCAAAACTCTCTTTCCGTTTGTTGTCGGTTAAAAACTGACTCCCCACGGCCACGATTTTGAATGTTGCAGTACTGGTTGTCAGTGCATCGATAAGCCACTGCACTTGCATTTCGCCGAGTAACGGACGCAGCGAGTCACGCCTGTTGTCGGGTCCGCGGTACGTTCTGTCATCGCACATAAACACATCAACATCGATCACCGCAAACGATCCCGTAACGTCGTTGCCCCCTGTCGCCCCATACACAGGGTTGCACCAGAATTGTGTGAACGCATCACGTGTGTGTTGGCGTCCCCACCAGCTTCGATCGGCATCGTTCGGACCAAAATCGTGGTCATCCCAAATCGCATAGTGTGCAGTCGATGCAAGAAGGGGCTGAAGAAGGGGCGTCGCCCGCGTATGCGAATAGCGTTTGAAAATTCCCGAACGTGAGTTCCAGTCCGGCTCGCGCAAGTACGTGTTATCGCCAAGCCACAACATGACGTCTGGATGTTTCGCATGTATCGCAGACAAGATTTCGTAGTCGCTTCCATATCCACCCGTGCTGCGTTCAAATCCGTCCTCGTTAATGTACACACACGACCCAAGCGCCACCGTCATCGTTGGTGGATCGGTCGAACGATATTTCCATATGGGCTGCGAACGAAATCGCGTTGGATACGCAAACGAACATTTCTTGTCGTTGATGTATACGTCATACGTATAGGTGCGTCCGGGCTCAACACTATCACACACCATCTTCACCGTGTGATTGGTGCTTGCGTTTACTGCAATTGTCTGCGTCTTATACTCGCGCGCCGACGAACTATCGCGATACGTCGCACGCACCCTTGCATCTGTAGTGGTCTGTAGCCAGAGCGTGGCCTCGCGCATATCGACATGTCCAACCATCGGCCCGCTACGCAAGAGAGATTGCTGTGCGAACGAGGGAAATGTGCTAACAATTAAGGCGAGTGCAAGTAGGAATTGTACCATCATCAAAACTATAACATGTACGTGACGGCAATGTTATGTGACATTCGATTCCAAAGAATCTCGACGTCAACACTACAGCACGACTTGGTACTGCAGGAAGACCTGCGTGCGGCGTGGACCCTTCACGAGCTCGCCGAATGGGGAGTTGATGGTAGACAAACCGTACGTCGGACGGTTCTGAATGTCTACCGAGATACGGTTACGTATGCCGTCGAGCAAGAGTGAACATCCGATACTGTACAGGTCGGTGAGTTTCGAGTCGAGGCGCTCGTACCATGCAAGCGTCGTGCTTACATAAGGCATAATGCCTGCCGTGCCAACGACCTTTGGAAAGAGTACACCGACATGTGAGTAGACAACCTTGCCCGTGCCAAACATAGGGAAGGCGTTCCCGAAGGTCGGACCGAATTGTTTGAGGGGTACCGGTAGGGTGCTGTCAGAAGGGGCTTCTGCTGATGTTCCCGGATTCATGATACCGTTGTATCGCAAGTAATTCCTGCCATAGTCATTCATGAAAAAAGCAGCGAATGCACTTAGGGTTGTACCGTTGGCACTAATGGGTGCATCGAACATCGATTCGACTGCCATCAATAATAAATCTTCATACAATGTATCCGCACCTGCCGATCGCCACATTGCACGAGGTTGGTGCATGATGCCAGCGCCGATGTTGAAAATCTTACGTGCCCCGAAATACGAACCAGCCATGTTCGGAATTTGGTGTGGTTCGTGGTCGCGGAATTGGTATAACACGTACGCTTGACGTTGCAGGTGATGTCCTTTTTGCGCGAAGTTCGACGATGTACCTAGAGCTGGCAACGTTGTGCCATTCGATGTAACAGGGAAGGCGTCGGAGAGTGCGAATCGGTAGTCGATCGGACCAATCTGTCCACGCGCAGTCATGCTAAGCTTGCGTCCGAACACATCTATCTGCTCGACCGTCGCCTGACCAAACACCGGGACGTCTGCCGTAGGTAATGCAACCACTGCAGGCTGCGAAAATCTGCTGAGTCCGTTTACAAAGGCAAGTCCCGCCCCCAGCTTCAGCTCATTCGCATCCGTTAGCCGATACTCGCCAAACACATCGTGAAAGAATGCCTGAATTTTTCTATTGCTGCCAATACCGGAGTTGGTGTTGTAGTTGTTGAAGCCGTAATGCAAAAAAAGCGATGCACGTTCTGTTACTTGTGCAAAGCACTGTATGCGCGCACGACGAATACCAATGTCGAACGTCTCATCGGCTACTTCGCCCTGCTGCAGTGTACCCGGATTGCTCTGGTTATAGCGCAACCAGATCTGCGTCATTAGCTGCAGCTTTACAAAACGTGTGGAGTCTGCATTCAGATTCCAGCGCAGCTCCTGCGCATGTGTTTGCGTTATCGAAGCCACAGCATGTAGCACGACATATAACACAAGACACGTAAGTGTCCGTAGGGTCGAAATAGAAGCTACGCGCATATTAATGCTGCACCACAATGGTGCGAATGAAGACGCGACCAAGCACATCTTCGATGGCAAGCGTGCTTACACCTGTGTTTAGCGCACGTACATCAACTACGATGGTATTTGCATTTGCCCCTTGTACAAGTTGCTGTTCGCCAACAACATTGAATATGCGAACTCGCGCAATCGATGTCTCAGCCATTGTGAGTGTTACGTGTTCCGCTGCAGGCTGCGGATAAACAGAAATAGAGGCATTGTGTATGTATTCAGAGACAGATGAAACACCGTTCACCGTAATTGTTGCTGTGCCCGTGTGTTCGACTCCCGCAAACTGTGCGTCGAGCGATGTAATCCGTACGTGATAATCGTCTCCGGATGGTACATCAAGCGGCAATCGCCACAAAAAGCCCCTTGCTTCGACCCTTACCGAATCGCGGATGAGGATATGGGGCTGTGCGTTGCCACGCACAAGGTCTATGCGCACCCGACCCGTGAGGTTGGTCGTCCAGGTTATGACGTAGCCGCTGTCGAGTGACCAAGTGGCGTTGGCGTCGGGACGTTCGACGCTAACGAACGGACTCGACACGGTAAAGCTGTCGACGGAAGACCACTCGCTGCGACGTCCATCGAGCGTCGTCTGCGCACGCCAGTACAGCACACGTTCGGATGCAGGCGTTGCGACATACATTCTGTCGCTTGCGTTCTGACTATCCGCGACGATCGAAGTCATTGCAGCATCATTGTAAACCTGTATACGAAGCGAATCGGCGCGTCCGGGAATCGTAACACGCAAAACATTCACAACAAGCTCAAGCACAAGGTCGCCATTAATTGGCGAGAGTAACTTCGGCGTAATTGGAAGGCTGCCGGGTAGTTGTGCTGGAATGCCAAATGTAAACTCACCTGCGTGAGTATTGCTCACGACCAGTTCGCGCGTGGTGGCATCGTAGCGTGTCGGCAGCGCAGTAAACGTGCCTCCGACGGTTTCAGGTGCTTCTGGTGCATCGCGACGGTACACAACAATTGCTTCGGCATCTTTCGCAACGCCTAATGTGTCGACATTAAAACGTAATTCAAGTTCATGTTCGGAAATACCCTCGAGATGCACGTCTATGCGTACTTGCCTTGCATCGGGTGCTTCGCCCAACCAGCGTGGGTTCGAGGGCGACCACATAAACCGTCGCGCAAGTGTTCTGTTGTAGAAAAACGATGTGAGCTTCGTAAAACGAATGCGTAAACCAGCGTCCTGTTTTGCATTAGCGTACCGATACGTGCCGCCCTCTGAAACATCGTCAACTGTAATGGATGCACTGGCTCTGCCAGGGGGCCAGAAAGGGTGCTTCGTTGCTCGATAGACAAACATCTGTTTTGGGTACGATGCTTCGAAGACAACAGTACCAGTTGAGTCGACCTCTGTTACGCCCGGTGCACCTTCGTTTGCAGCGCTGCCCCAGCCGAATAGGCGATGTCCATTGGGTAATGTCTGCATGCCACCTTGTATGCCGACGTAGATATTCGGGGAGTGGCGGTATTCCCAAACTAGTTTACATGTTTTGTTTACTTCGTCGATTTCGTATTCGACGCCACGCGAGTACTGCGGAACATGTTGCGTACCATTATCGAACATCGTGATATGTCCGTTCGGTAGTCTTCGAATATCATGCTGATAACTGAAGTACGTCGGAGCACTTTCTTCGTGTTCGCCGATAAACGTAAACTGGTTGCGCTTGCCGCCGAGTATCCACATGATTTCGCCCGTGCGACGGTTGACTTTGAAGACTGCGCTTTGGTGACGCATCGAGAGAAGCCAATTGCCATCGTCGTCAATCCACAATGCGTTGTTGTGAATGTATCGAATGGCTGGGGCTGTTAGGTCTTCGTATGAATCGGTGACTGGAATATGATCGAGGCTTTTCCATTGCATAAGCACGTTGCCGTAGATGTCGATTTCTTGGACGACGGCTTGGACAACATTTGCAGCGGGGTTGCCGTTCGGAACTGTGTTACTTAGATCTAGTGTAACGTCTTCTGCGCCCAAGATTACGCGATGTCCGTTCGGCAGCACGTGAAAGTCATGCTGTGTTGCCAGGTACCCACGCTTTTGGCTCATCGAATCGACGACGGTTAGTGTGGTGTCGACGATAAAGATGCCGGCAGCAGCCGAAGCGCCCGCAAACACAATCAGTTCAGAAAATGCAAGACGTCCGTCTGGCAGCACCTTGAACTCGAATGGGTAATTCACCGTCCGATTCGTCTTTACCACGCCACCGTTAACGTTGTAAATGCCGAGGTACGATTGGTACGGACGTGGGGCAACACGACTGTTGGGGGCAAGGTAGAGGAAGCCCGGCGAGGGGGCTACGTTGGTTGTGACTTTGAGAGGGGCTAGATCGGACTGCGCATAGACCGCGGACACTATTATCGTTGCTAGTGCGACAATGCTCAGGGCACGTTTTATAAGGTGAGATATCATGTCCCGAAAGATACGACACAGCCAAAGCACAGCCGTATATTGCAGCGAAGTAGAATCCATAACTAGGTAAGCAAATCATGCATCGTTCAGCCCTTTACATTGTAGCCATACTTCTGTTTTCAGTACAAGCTTTTGCTGGTGAAAAGGCCAAGGACATCACACCAGCGCAGGCTCAGCAGATGATCGAATCGGGCAAATACTTTGTCCTGGATGTCCGTACCGACAAAGAATACCGCTCCGGACATCTCGTGAACGCAGTACTTGTCGATTACTACAAAACTGACTTTCTCGAGAATCTTCTTAAGCTCGACAAAGAGAAGCCAGTGATTGTGTACTGCGCTCGTGGACGTCGCAGTAGCGCAGCCGTGGATATGATGGTAAACAACGGATTTAAGAAGGTTTACAATGTGCTCGGCGGCTTTGAGGGCTGGACGGCCGAGTCGTTGCCGTCCGTTCGCTAAGGTAATCTGCTGTGTCCGAACTTATCGAGATCATTAAGAACGCCTATGTCGGATACGCCAACTACCTATGGCGCGAGATAACAAATCCTTCGTGGCATAACTATTTCTATTGGTTGATTGGTGTTTCGGCAGCCGTTTGGCTGCTCGAGATTGTTCGGCCATGGCGAAGAAACCAGAGCATCATCCGTCAGGATTTCTGGATTGATGCATGGTATATGTTCTTCAATTTCTTTGTGTTCTCGCTCATCGGTTATGCGGCAGTCTCGAATGTCGTGGTGTTTCTCGTGCGCTCGGGCGCAGCGAATCTTTTAGGCATTCGGGAGTTCGACATTATCGACGTCCGCGGACTGCCTTGGTGGTCGCAGATGCTCTTGCTGTTTGTGCTGCGCGACTTCATACAGTGGAACATCCATAGGCTTCTACACGCAAATCCGACACTCTGGAATTTTCATAAGGTGCATCATAGTGTAGAACAGATGGGGTTCGCAGCGCATCTTCGTTTCCATTGGATGGAAACAGTAGTGTATCGGGTACTCGAATACCTGCCGCTGGCACTCATAGGATTCGGACTAAAGGATTTCTTTGCGGTGCACATTGTGTCACTTACGATCGGACATCTTAATCATGCGAACATCGTGTTGCCCATAGGACCACTCAAGTACATCTTCAACTCCCCGCAAATGCATATCTGGCATCATGCCAAGGAGTTGCCCGCTGGTGTAAAAGGTGTGAACTACGGATTGTCTTTGTCGATCTGGGATTACATTTTTGGGACAGTACATGTACCGGTAGATGGACGTGATATTACACTCGGATTCGAAAACGTCGAGCACTATCCCAAAACTTTTATGCGACAGCTAGTAGAGCCATTTCGTAATATTTTTCTGGTTCTCATTGTTGCAATTCTTTTTGTGGCATGTGAACGACCAAGTCTTGACCGTACACAACAAACAAACAATACCACACAGACAGATTGGACGGCTTTCGATAAAAAGTCGGCGATGAATAGTGGCGCATTCGTACCACCAGATACCTCTACCATACCGAAAGACAAGACAGGGGGCATGATTCGGTACGGACGTGAACTGCTTGTAAACTTCCCGTATTACCTCGGTCCAAACGGTAAGGTCGGCAAATACAGCCGTAACGGACTTGGATGTCAGAGCTGTCACCTAGAAGCCGGAACACGACCGTACGGCCTTAGCTACTTCTCAGCTCACGCGCGGTACCCGCAGTATCGTGCTCGCGAAGGACGTATTTTGACCCTTGCAGATCGCGTAAACAATTGCGTGGAACGTCCGCTCAACGGCCGCCCATTGCCACTCGACAGCAAGGAAATGATTGCCATTGTCACATACATCAAGTGGCTCGGTGCAGGTGTTCCTGTGAATGGCAATGTTCCTGGTGATAAGCTAAAAGAAATTGCCCTATTAGATCGGCCCGCCGATCCGCATAAAGGTAAAACAATTTATAAAATACATTGCGTACGCTGTCACGGAGATGACGGCCAAGGCAAATTGCGGCCTGATGGAATTTCTTACGAGTATCCACCACTTTGGGGGAAACTGTCTTACCAGCCTGGGTCGAGTATGCATCGGGTTATCAAGGCAGCACAGTTCATCAAGTACAATATGCCGTTCGACTCGGCCCGCTGGAACAACCCAGTATTAACCGACGAAGAAGCAATGGACGTAGCGGCGTTTGTTAACGACGATAACCAGCACGTACGGCCTTTTCAGGTACTCGTCGAAGACTATCCTGCAGGTGAAGAAAAACCCGTCGACTACTGGAAGGGTCCATACTCAGACCCATTCTCTAATGAAGCGCACAAATTCGGTCCGTTCAAGCCCATCATGGAATGGCGCAAGAAAAACGGACAGCCCACAGGCTATTAGTACCGGAAGTGTTTAATCTCTTCGCCTTGCGACCCGATTTCTGACATCGCTTCGACGCCAATTTTTAAGTGCAGGTCGAGATATTTTTCGCTCACCGCCCGATCACTTTCTTCGGTTTTGACGCCTTCGGCAACGAGTGGACTGTCACTGACGAGCAGTAGCGCGCCACGTGGGATACCGTTCTTGTGTCCGACAATGAACACTGTTGCGGTTTCCATGTCAATGGCAATACACGACAGCGCTGCAAGACGATCTTTGAAGGTTTCGTCCCATTCCCACAGCCGTCTGTTCGTGCTGTACACAACGCCGCTGCGGTATTCTTGTCCGTGTTCAAGGACTTTGTCCGACACAAACTTGTGCAGTTTGAACGATGGCAACGCGGGTACTTCGGGTGGGAAATAGTCGTTGCCAGTGCCTTCACCACGAATTGCGGCAATCGGAAGAATGAAGTGTCCGATCTCTGCCGATTTCTTCAAGCCCCCTACCTTACCTAAAAACAAAACACCTTTCGGTGGACGTGCTACAAGTAGGTCCATAATCAACGCTGCATTCGGCGAACCGATGCCAAAGTTGACAATGGTGAGTCCGTCTTTATTCGTTGCCGTCTGCATTACGTGATCCTCGCCACGCATTGGAACGTCAAACATTTGTGCGAATCGTTTGACGTATCCCTTCCAGTTTGTAATCAGAACGTAGTCACCGAAATCGGTGAGTGGGGTGCCCGTGTATCGAGGCAACCAATTTTTTGCAATGTCTTCTTTTGTGTTCAAGCAGGTTCTTTGCAAACATGTTCGTGTGAACAATCTTCATCGCTTCTAATATCGCAATCGAATGTCCAATTGATACCGAGGTCGTAGTTTAGTAATAATGTCAATGCTTGAAACTCTTGCCCGCGTAGAACACAACCTGCGTCCGACGATTGCTCGTTTATCACCCCGACTCGCAATCAGTTTGTTTTCGAAGGGACGTACCTGGTTTGCCAAAAAACTGGCCAGCGAGACCCCTATATCAAAACCAGCAAACGATTCTTCGACGATACTTGCACCTGTCGAAGCGTGGGGCCTAACATTCGCACGTCCGTTGTGGAATGCGGCCGGCATGTTTAAACACGGTGAATCATACAGCGTTGTAGCCACGCAGGGTGCAGGTGCGTACGTCGCTGGCACAACAACGGCAACTCCGCGTAAAGGCAACACACGCAACGGCATTCAGTGGCCCGCTGCATCGTATGCGGTGTCGGGCAGTGCATCGAACTGGATGGGCTTGCCGAACGACTCACACGCAGTTGTTGCACAACGTCTATCAACACTCACACGGGTAAGGGGCTGTCCGATAGGGGCTAGTGTGGCTACAGATCCGGGCGTTGCCGACGACATTGCATTGCCAGAGCTCGTCGAGGGAATGAAGCTCTACGAAAAAGCAGGCGTAGACTACATCGAGTTGAATGAGAGCTGTCCGAACACCGAAGCCAACACCGTCGAAGATGTGCACTATGGTACGATCGACCCCGGTCTCGTTGCACGTCTCGAGTATGTTTCAAAACATTTTTTGAGTACTCGTACACGAAGACTTCCCGTCGTCGTGAAATTTTCTGTCGACACCGATCGCAACCAATTAGACGATCTGTTGATGATGCTTGTAGAGCTACACTTCGATGGTGTGGTGTTAGGAAATACAAGCACTGCGTATGACGATCTGCGACATGACATCGAGCCACAAGACTTGGCCGCGTATGATTACTTCACGAAAGAGTTTGGCGGTGGAGTTAGTGGACGTACTCTGAAATACCGTTCGTTGTTTCTTGCTGCGACTGCACGCGAAGTGTTACGTCAGATCGAGCCAGCGGATGAGTTTCACATCATACGATGTGGTGGTATCGAAACACTCGATGACATAAGGCAGAGCCAGCGTCACGACATCATGCTAAACCAGTGGTACACGGGCTATTACAATGCCTTTGGTGTGTACGGACACGATGTATACCACAAGCTTGCTCGTGAGGCCGTCCGTGGTAGCAGTTAGAGATTAAAATAAATTTCGTTACAAACTGAAATGCACTTCGAATCGAGATGTGCACTTCGAATCGAGATGTGCACTTCGAATCGAGATGTGCACTTCGAATGTAGCTGTTCACTTCGAACCAGGTGGACGTTTTAGTTTTACTCGTGCCACAACGCTGTCGTAAAACTTCTTGAAGCGTTCTCTGTCTGTTGACTGCTCGCGCAATGCGCCCTCGAACCCCGACTCTGTATAACCGTTTGCATTAATAATGCTGTCGAAGCGGCGCTTGGATTGTGCACTATCGATAGAGGATTCACGCGAAATCAGCACAGAGGCATAGGTAGAGATTAGTCGTTCCTCTGATTCAGACTGACCTGAACAGCCTGCCAATACAACCACGAGAATACAAAGACTCATTAGACGCATACGGTTTCTTAGATGCTGCCGGCACATGCTGGTATTAAGATGCTTCTGGTACATAGAGGTATTCGCGGATAAGCCAGACAAGTTCATTAAGGATCATTGCAGTTGCACCCCACAATGGGATGCGTTCGTGTACCGACCAGTGAGGTACATCAATCGTTTGTCCGTACAACTCCCACGCTGTGCGTTGTATATGCACAGGTGACACAATGTTGGCGAGTGGCAGCGTAAACATCTCTTGCACTTCTGCCGAGGCAAGACGCAAATCGTCAAGCGAGCTTACATGTGCAACGATCGGTGTTACAGCAGAGTTCGATGGTGGAATGTATAACGGCGTAAGGTGTCCGAGCACCACAATACTTTCAGATCGTATACCCATCTCTTCGTGCATCTCTCGCAGAGCTGCGCTTACAGCATCCTCGCCCTCTTCGATGCGTCCACCCGGAAAGCTAATCTGTCCGCGATGATGCCGCATCACTTCACTTCGCACTTGCAGCAGCACGTGCGGAAGTTCCGAATCGGGCATCTCGATAAGCGGCACAAGCACTGCGCTCTGGCGAGCCCCCTGCGGAGCCCCTTTCAACCGACTCTCTGCATCGGGCATTGCGGGAACGAACTCGCGGTGCGCGTCTGTACCGGGCAAACGCGACGTCAGCCGTGCTTGAAGGAATGAAGTGAATGTCATCTACTTGCAAATTACTGCATGCTACAATGGCAAGGTCAGATGCGGGCGCGGTATTCGGTGTATTTTTGCCGTATGCGCAATCTCATGGCTTTCCTGCGCCTGATTCCCGGAGCAGAACACGTCGGCGATCCCGACGCAATGATCGTTGATGTAACGACCGATTCGCGGCTTGTACAGCCTGGATGGGCGTTCGTGGCTGTAAAGGGTGATGACTTTGACGGCAACGAAGCAATTGCAGATGCAATTGCAAGTGGAGCAGTCGTTGTTGTTGGAGAAGGCAAATACGAGGCCCAACCTGGTGTTGTAATGGTGACTGTGCCAAATGCAAGGCTTGCATTCGCGCGCATGGTGAATGCGTATATGGACGAGCCGTCGCGCGGACTTCGCTTCTTTGGAGTCACGGGCACAAACGGAAAAACGACCGTCGCCACCATCCTAGAGCAGATCTACAAAGCGTCCGGACGCGAAACTGCGTTCATCGGAACGACAGGTGTCCGATACCACGACGTAAACATCGATACCGGCTTTACAACTCCTGAACTCCGTACACTGAACGAACTCTTCTACACGCTCAAAAAATCGCGCATCGACAGTGTATTCATGGAAGTCAGTTCGCATGCATTGCATCAACATCGCATTGAAGGTGTTGCGTTTCACGGTGCCATCTTCACGAACCTTACACACGACCATCTCGACTATCATGGCACGATGGAAGAATATGCGTTAACAAAAAAGCTGTTGTTCGATAGACTTACATTGGACGCCATCGCAGTTGTCAATGGCGAAGACCCGATGGCGGCATACATGGTTAAAGACTGCAAGGCACGTCGCGTGATAACAGTGGGCGAAGGTGACACGAACGTTATTGAAATTGACGACATCGTATGCAATACGCTTGGCATTTCATATTCAATGTGTTTGCCTCCTGCAAAACGTGGTGGTGCACCGCTCGAATTGCATTTCCGATCGCCGCTTATCGGACGCTTTAACGTCATCAACACTGCGTTGTGCGCAGCGATGGCTATTCACGACGGCATTCCGCACGACGTTGTTATCGATGCTATTCGCAACATCACGAGTCCATCCGGACGCATGGAGCGTTACCCCCTCATAAACGGTGCCGTTGCTGTGGTCGACTATGCACACACTCCCGACGCATTGCAAAACGCATTAAAAGTTCTGCGCGAAATTCTACCAAGCGGTGCAAAGCTCCACGTCGTCTTTGGATGTGGTGGTGCTCGCGATAAAAGCAAACGCAAGGACATGGGGCGCGTCGCAGCAGAGCTGGCCGATCGCGTGTACATCACGTCAGACAACCCACGCACAGAAAATCCGCAATTCATCGTCGACTGTGTTCACGAAGGCACGGTAGGGGTCACGAAAAAGGGTCCCGGCCGCCGCGGCACGGCTAACATCTCGGCGATCGTCGACCGCCGCAATGCGATTCGCAAGGCACTCGACACCGCAAAGCCACAAGACATCGTACTTATTGCCGGCAAGGGTCACGAAACCTACCAGATTATCGGCACCGACCGCATGTCTTTCAGCGACGTAAACGAAGTCGCTGCGTGGAACGCAGATCATCGGAAGAAACCTCTATAAAACGGAAAAGCCCCTTACGGGGCTTTGTTGTGTTTTTCAGGATTTCTGTGCAAAAATTCTGCAATTTAGACGAAGATGATCGTGTCGGATAAGAATCCTTAGTCATCCCATGCAAAAACTTCGATGCATTCCGTTCGGTGCAGTTCAGGTTGCTTTCGCGATTCTCATTTCGCTAGGCACAGTTTCGAACGTCAATGCAAACCCCGGAACAGTAGAGCGGCTCTATTATACCGCGAAAGTATGGGGGTACCTTAAGTACTTTCATCCGGCGGTCAATGGCTACAGGAAGAATCTCGACAGCATACTAGTTGCGTTGATACCTGAGATCGAGGCGGCTACAGACGATGCCTCGTTTAATATCTCGCTTAATAAGATGCTGGCCTATGCCGGGCCAATGCCTTCAGAGACGACTCCTCGGGTCGTCTTTCCCGACAGCGAAATTATAGATCTGAACATCGATGATTGGCATCACGATTCAATGCTGTCATCGACTGCACGCGCGTTTCTTGACAGTGTCAGGGTGAATTTTCGTTTTGCTGAAAATTCCTACTACCAAACGGGAGTTGGCGGGCAGGGGGAGCTGGATTATGATAGTACATTGTCCCTGCAGGAACCGTACAGATTGCTGACCCTCTTTCGGGCATGGAATATTTATAACTATTTCTCGCCGTACAAGAAGGTCCTCGATCGACCGTGGGATTCAACGCTTGCTGAGATCATCCCCTATGTTCAGTCAGCGACAACACCACTCGCATTTCATTTGGCGCTACGGCGCTTGCAGTCCCGGCAGCAAGATGCACATGCGTCCTCAACTAGCTCGGCATTGGCCGCACAATTTGGGCCGAACGGACTGCGCATGCAGTTCTCAATGGTTGAAGGGCAAACCGTAGTCAGTCGGGTTTTTGACGGAGTGATTGGGGTCAAACAGGGCGACATTTTGCTGAGTATCGATGGCACCCCAACGCAATCTATTCGCGACAGTTTACGGCCATACACCACCGGTGGCAGTCAGCCAATCGTCGAACGAAATATTAACCGCGCGTTACTCTTCGGTCCCGAAACGATTGCAACGCTTGCACTTGACGATGGAACGGGCGCCCGCACCGTCATCGTGCCACGAAACGGGGACAGTACGGAATTCCGCGATTCGTTGGTCCACTGGCGAGGAGATGGTGCTGTGTACAAGATGCTTCCGGAGAATATCGGCTACATCAACTATGGGATTCTCCTGATATCAGATGTGCCCAAGATTGTCGATTCTCTCTGGAATACGAAAGCGATCATCTTCGATGTGCGCAATTACCCACTCGATCATGTGTTGTATATGCTTGCCCAGAGTCTTCTTGAGTCCTCGGTTCCGTTCGTCCAGTTTAGGCAACCAAGCACGGTCCATCCTGGCACGGTCAGCTATTTTTATTATACGTGTGGTCCAGAAAGCATTAATGCAAACAGGTATCGAGGTAAAGTGATTGTTCTGGTAAATGAGAACACTCAGTCTGCTGCGGAATTTGCCACAATGGCTCTCCAGGCAGGTCCGAACGTTGTTGTTGTTGGCTCGCAAACGGCCGGTGCAGATGGCAATGTGATGTTTGCGAACTACCCCTCCGGAATACGGATGAAATATACAGGGCTTGGCGTGTACTATCCCGATGGATCCCCAACACAACGTGTCGGGATCAAGATCGACGTTCCAGCAGAGCCGACGATTGCGGGCATTCGGGCTGGACGTGATGAAGTTCTGGAGAAGGCTCTTTCGATTGCAGCGGCAACGAGTGTCCATACAGTCCGTTCGGAATCCTCCCTTGAACTCTTTCCAAACCCAACAAGCGGCATGACAACCATTCACGGGTTGCCTCAGAACGCCACTGACCTCACCGTCACGAATATTCTGGGACAGGTCATCCTGAAAATCTCAAAGCCAATACCATCGATGCTTGACCTCTCGAGGCTCGCGGTGGGGAGTTACTTCGTGAGAATTGCTTCCCCAAATGCGGTGGTAACGAAGATGATCGTGCGCGAGTAAACTCGACTGATTCCACAAACAACTTTTCAATCAGCAAGTATGAACCATTCAACAAAACGATTCATCATTCTCGCAAGCATCGCATTCGCTCTGCTGATACTTCCATACGCCACACTGCTCGCACAGTCGGGCGGTACGTGGACAGCACTTTCGAACGATGGCTACACGCACCGCCGTTTCAATACCATATCGGGAGTGGATGGGAAACTCTACGTCATCGGTGGATGGAAGGAAGGCGACTCTAAGAATCTTCCCCAGCATGTCGATATGTACGATCCCGCTACCGACACCTGGAGCGATCCGCATCCCAGCGGGGCATTCATCGGGCGATGGGGCCACACATCCGTTGTACTCGACGGCAAGATTTACATTTTCGGTGGATTAAATGGCAACCAACCTCTCGTGGCACTTCAGGTGTACGATCCGGTTGCAAATTCCTGGAGTACGCCCGTTACTACAGGTAATCCTTCGCCTCGCCACTTCCTGGCATCCACGACCTCAGGTGGGAAGATTTATTTCTTCGGCGGTTTTTATTCTCGTAGCGAGGTAAATGTTTTCGACCCGGCGACCAACACCTTCGATGCACTTCAAAGTGCTGAAGGGAGTTTTTGGCCAACATCGCGTGCGGGAGCATTCGAGTTGGGTGGAAAGCTGTACGTAATTGGAGGAAATGCCATTGTGGGAGGTGTCGATGTAGGTGTCGATACGATACAGGTCCTCGATCCTGCTACTCGAAATTGGACTAGCGCAAATCCCACTGGTGAGATCGGACTCTATGATGCCATGGCAGCGCTGGACGGGAAAGTTTACATCATGAACGGTTCGAGTGCTGCCTCGTATGCTCTTACGACGCGCGTCTTCGATCCCGTGACCAATTCGATTACCGATCTCAAAGCCGCTCCATTTATCGGTGAATACGTCAGTGGCGCTGCCGTTACCGGGGGCAAACTCTACCTCATGGGATCAACGCCTTCGGGCTCGGCATTAGAATACACCCTGCAGGTCTTCGAGCCAGGCGCAACCGGGGTGAACACAAACGAAGCGGAAGACGCTCTCGTACTCTCGCCGAATCCAACCTCTGGAATAGTTGCTTTGCATAATATTCCTGTGAACACTACGCGAGTCCAGGTCCTGAACATGTTGGGGCAGGTCGTTCGGGAGGTTGCAACTCCCGTCTTTTCCGAGTTGACGCTCGATCTCTCAAACCTTCCGGTGGGCATGTATTATGCAAGATTTGCGGCGGCGAATTCGGTTGTGATGAGGACAATCATTCGTCAATAACTATAAAACGGAAAGCCCCTTACGGGGCTTTATTGATAGCTAGGTTGTCGTGTCGACTCGGAGCTGGGGCTATTCTGCTTCGACTTGCTGACGGTGCTGGCGGCGTGCTGCTTTTAGGCGGGCCATGCGGCGCTCGACTGAAGGCTTGACATAGAATGCACGTTTTTTGAACTCGCGTAGAACGCCAGAGCGTTCGTATTTCTTCTTGAAGCGGCGCAGCGCACGGTCAATAGACTCGTTACTTTGGATTGTGACCCCGATCACGGGCAGACCTCTGTTAAATGGTTGATGATATTAAACAAGATTTTCTACTAGACGTTTTTCTTTGTTCTTTTCGAAGTGCACAAGAAGGGCAGCGCGACCATTCGACATGATTTCCTTCGAACGGATGATGCCAACATCATCCCATGTCTTGTGGTAGATCACATCGCCGATGGCGTATTCGCCCTTCGGTGAGTATTCTTTCGAATCCTCGCGCGAGAGAAGAATTGTTGCGCCGTTCTTTGCTTTTGCATCTTCGAGGGCGTCGAGGTTCACGAGCTGCGAGTGGTGGCTGACTGCACACCGTGCCCACTGCTGACGTCCGTTTGCGCTTTCTAGAGGCTCACCAATCAACTCATGTTTTGTTTCGCGCATCAGAAATGGCGAATACAGAATGATGTACTTGGCTTTACGTTTCGTCTTCTTAGCCGCAGCGCCTTCAGTCTTTGGTTTCGCAACGCGCTTTGTGGCTTTCTTGGCTGGTTTTGCAGGGGCTTCGACAGGAGCGTCAACAGCCTCTAGCACAACCTCCTCAACGTTTTCAATTTTAACTTCTACGTCAGCACTCGCTGCTTTCGCTGTCTTGGCCGTCTTCGTTGTCACCTTCTTCGTCGCTGTCTTGGTTTTTTTTGCAACCGCTGGCATGTAGGCTCCTAAGCCGTTTGGGGGTTTAGAGGGACCTCTAAGATACGCAAAAAGGGGCTAAGGAGCTAATAATTGAGTCGTTTTTAGGCCACACCGTTGGAATACCTTACGGCACCATGTCATACTTGTAGCCAAGTACTGTCTCATCGAGAATCGAAGCTGGGGTGTTTTTGCCGTCGGTTTTTAGCGAGAATGGCTCAAGAACGTCGTTGAGGTTTGCGCCGTGCGGACCTCCCGAGACAGGCACATAGGTTTTGCCGTGCCGTTTCATCCAGGCGGACCAAAGACGGTCGATGTTGGCGTGGTGCACCCAAAACACGGGGTCATTCGGTGATGAAGCAGCGGTCATGTTGCCTGCGATGATAGACCCGTTGACGCGAGGCAAGCCCCCTACCCAGATGTGTACGACATTGTGCTGCTGACTCCGACGCAGCGGTGTTGCGATGACGTCCATGATGCCCTCGTCGCATTCCTGACCTGCTGTGCCGCGCCATCCCTCGAGTGCATTGCGGAAGCTGACGGCCGAGTCGACCGAACTGTCCCACGGCGCCGAGTCGTAGGTAGGGATGGAAAGGGTCTGCGCGATTTCTGCTGCCGACGGTAGCTGCACCGTACTGTCTTTGAAGATGCCGAAGGCACGAACGAGATAGGGGACGGGATTGGGGTTGTTGTCTACGTCGACAAAGATGGAGTCGATGTCGCCTGTATCCCAGATGCGAATCTCGAACGAGTCTTTTTGAAACGGACCCGTTGTGACTGCATAACCCTGCGCCGGATCGCCGTTGCCACCCATGAAATCGTTTGAAAAGACACTTGACACACTGGTGGGCTCGGTCCAGTCCCAATACGGAATGGCTACGTCCTTGCCACTAACACTTTTTAATGCTTTTTCGAAGAGGTCCAGATACACGCGATGCCATGGCAGAAACGCAGGGTTCATGTGAGCAGGATACATGTCCGTTAGATCGTGCGCGCCACCGGGTGTGCAGTAGAATGCCTTCAGGTGCCAATACACGAACTGATCGTAATAACTCAGGAGCGGGTCGTAGGGAGACGGGGTTGACTTCAGTTTCTTGATTGCGCCTATAAAATCTGCGCGTTCTTGGGCGCTGAGCGAGGTGATGTTCTTGCGAACCCGAAGCGTCGGATCGCTGGAAGGGTTGGTTGTTGAGCATCCAATTGCAAGTAGCAAACATGCAGCAACAAATAATGTCAGACCGAAGCGAGCTGGTGTATTCATGCCGCGAATATATATCTTCGCAACTGTATCCACCTGATTTAAGGTAAATCAATGAAGTGTTGCTTCGCAGTTTTGTGCCTCCTGACATCGTTAACCTTTTCAACCATCGCATTAGCACAAGAAGAATTGATTCAGCCAGATGAAGTGCGTGCGGTAGGTGGCGTTGTCTCGGATACGCTGACTATGGAAATCTCGCCAATTACCATTGGCACCGAAACCATAATGTCGCGTTTGTACAACGGAAAATGTCCGGGCCCGACCTGGCGCCTTCATCCTGGTGAACTGCTGCGCGTGTACTTGCGCAATCAGCTTCCGCCAAACCCCGACCAGGATAGTGCAGACCAAGGGAACTTCCCGCAACGCATTAACACAACGAACCTCCATGTACACGGACTGAACGTGTCGCCGAAGGACAGCTCAGACAACGTTCTGCTGTCGATTCTTCCTGGCACAAACTTCCAGTTTCATGTGCAACTGCCAGACGATCATGCTTCTGGTACATACTGGTATCATCCGCATCATCACACGTCGACAATGGCACAGGTTGTTAGTGGTCTTGCAGGCACGATTATCGTAGAAGATGTAAACGATCCACTCGTAACCGATCCGGCCTTACTTGCAATCGACGATCGCATATTCATCTTCTCTGCGTTTCAGTACGACACTGTTCAAAAGATTCTACCGTATCCATACAGGCTTACAGCAGCAACAGCATTCGTTCCGATTGGTGGCATCGAAACGCCCGTATTCGTAAACGGCATGATGCAAGCCAAAGTTACGTTCCGTCCGAACGAAATTCAGCGCTGGCGTTTTATTAACGCCACGTACGAATTGAACATGGACCTTCGTTGGTTGCGCATTAACGATGGCGACACGACCACAGTCACACATCAGCACATTGCAGTTGATGGGCTCTACTTCGGTAGTGCCAAGCCAGCGACGCAGGTTTCAGTTACGACGGGTGGACGTGCCGATGTGCTGGTGAAGGCTCCACCCGAAAGCGGCCGCTACATCCTGCAGCAAATCACACGCGACCGCGGCATGAAAATTATTGATACGCGCGACCTTATCGAGATGCGGGTAGCTGGTGATCCGATCGAACCCCCGATGATTATGCCATCTCGCTTGCCGTTGCCTATCGTCGACGGAACGATTGCCGACTCAGAGATCACCGGTACGCGCGACATCGTGTTTGCCATTGGCAGCTTTGCGAACCTTGCACAAGACTCGTCCATCATTACGCGTTCATTCACCATCGACAACTCGCCATTCGACCACGATGTGGTTAACCAGACCATACAGGCGGGTGATGTAGAAGAGTGGACTATAAAGAACACTAGCAAATCGCCACACCCATTCCACATCCACGTAAACGAGTTTCAGGTTACAGAAAAGAATGGTGTGAAGTACGACCCGCCGGTGTGGCACGACGTGCTGTTACTAGACACCATGAGCACGTACAAGATCAGGCACCGATTCTTAAAGTTCGATGGTAAGACTGTAATGCACTGCCATTATCTGCCACACGAAGATTGGGGCATGATGAACCTCATCGACATTCTACCCCTTACTTCAAGCGTCGATGAACGGCCATGGGAAGTACCACTGGCGTTTCCGAATCCTGTCGTAGGACGTATCGATCGTGTGTCGGTGCGTATTCCCGAGCTGCTAAGCGGACGTGCTGTTACAGTAATGCTACATGACGTTACTGGGCAAGTGCTGAGCTCGAGCGTTTATGACGCCTCTACAACACGCCTCGCATCTATCGACGTCTCATCATTCCCGGCAGGTACCTACTACGTGCGTGTTGACGGTGGTGGCGTATACCGCGAATCCGACATGATTGTGATTGTTCGTTAGTGTTAGAGCCAGCACGTGTGCTAACATTTGTTCGTTTGCGAATCGCAATAGTATGCATTGTACTGGGCATGGCAACAACGCTGTGCCCAGCGCAACGCACACTTTCGAGCATGCCTCTTGTCTATACAGCGGACAACTCGCAAGTCGACATTGTAAAGCTATCCCACACGCAGCCCCTTATCGTCATCCGTTTTCTCGGATCGATGTGTGGCCATTGCATGCGTCAGATTGTAGCATTAAATGAGCGTGCACCAGAACTACGTGCGCTCAATGCACGTGTGGTTGCCTTTTCGAATAACCCGCCAGCGAAATGTGCAGAAGTAGTAAAACAGTATAGCCTCGACACATCGGTTGTTTCCGTATGCAGCGACGCAGATAATGCATGCTCAAAAGTTCTTGGTACAAGCATCACCGAGTCCGATGGTTCTATCACCGATCTGCATGCCATACTGCTCATCGATAGGGGGGTCATTCGCTACGAGCACTATTCGACGGTGCCTCTCATGGCGTTTCAGGACGTATTAAAGATGCTGGCACGTAAACCAGATTAGGCATTAGCCTTAACGCGCATAAGCCTTGATGCCGCAAGCCTTGATGCGCATTGGCCTTGGCGTTCGTTAGATACTTGCTATCGTAAACTCGACACGCCTATTTGCTTGGCGTGCGGCCTCGGTGGTGTCTTCAGAGACCGGACGTGTCTTGCCATATCCTTTCGCTTTTAGGCGGTCGGGTGTTATGCCTTTAGAAACCAGATATGTCTTTACGGCTTGTGCGCGGTCTTCCGAAAGCTTGTTGTTGAGAGCGTCTGATGCGCGGTCGTCAGTGTGACCTCCAAGTTCGATTGTCATGGTCGGACGTTCCTTGAGCATGGTGATAAGGCGCAGGAGCTCTTCGCGACTTTCATTGCGGAGGTTCGATTTGTTCGTGTCGAAGAAGACGTTGTTCAATCGAATCGTTGCGCCTATTTCGATTGGCCACAACAAGAGATCTCGTTCGATTTCGCGGTAGAGCGAGAGGTCTTTTAGATCGAGGTTGTCGCTGACAGGAAAGTAGCCCGGCTCTGAAGCATAGAAGCCGTAAGACTCGCCACCAGGCAGAATTATCGAATAACGTCCTTCCGACGGTTCGCTACTTGCCTTCGCAGTATTCTTTTTGTCGGGAAGGGTCGCAATTGCGACTGTCGTCGCAATTGGCTGAAGGGTCTTTGCGTTAAGGACACGTCCGCGTACAAGCACCGACGGATCGGGTAGCAACCGTCGGCTCGCAGGATCTTGCGGCAGGTTGAGACGGAAGATTCCGTTGCGTTCTCCATCGGTGGTGTTCATGTAGGCGTATTTGCCCGATGGATGAACACATAGATAGCCGTTCCAGCCGTTGCTGTTGATTGTCGGACCCAAGTTGATTGGCTTCGACCAGTTTAACCACGTGCTGTCGAGGCGCTTAGAAACCCACATGTCAAGTTCGCCAAACCCGGGCCTCGTTGATGCAAAGTAAAGAGTTTTATTATCGGCTGCCAGATGCGGCATGCCGTCTTCGAATTGGGTGTTGATGTTGTCGCCCATGTTGCGCGGCTCAGAATAACTGCCGTCCGCCTCAAGGAATGATATGTAGAGGTCTTTTAGACCTCGGGTGTCATCACGCTGACAAGACATAATTGCTACAGCGCGATCGGCAGATACACATTCTTCGCGCGTGTTTGCACGGGTATAGTAATTTTTTATAGCAACACTCGTAGGGACCGTCCATCCCGTTGCAGTGCGCGTGCTTCGTGAGAAGCCGGGACCGGCTGGCGAACCGTCGGGACGATATCTGCTCCAAAGAAACAAACTGTTGTCGTCCTGCGACACTGCAATAACATTATTGGGTTCGTAGTTATTGAGGGGCCTTCCTGCAGCCCGTACATTTGTCCAAGTGGAATCCGTCGCCCTCGATGCAATCATTATGTCGTCGTTATTGACACTCGGTGTGCGCACCCAATAAATAGACGAACCGTTCGGAGCCAGCACAGGATATCGATCGGAAGGAATTGAATTCAGCTCGCTGGCATACGATTTCGTAGCACCTACAAATGCATTCGAATCGTAATTGATGCTGCGTGTTGAATATCTGAAGGCAATGTCGAAAATCGAAGCTTCTACAACGTCGGAAATGTTAATGCCAAATGATCCGAGGTCTGTTAATAGCCCAGGCATCGACTGCCCTATATTGTAAGAGTTAAGCAACACACCGTTGGCCGAAAAGTCGATCACACTGCCATGTTTGCGCACAGTTAACTCGTTAATCTCGTTACGTCCCTTGATGTTATCGTTCTTTACATAATTCATCGACCGTTCAGTTGCCGTTGTAAAGCCTGCCCACTGTCCAGTTGCCGCGTTGTATTGTCCAACCCAGAATGAACCATCTAAAGAGCTGATGATAAACATGTAGTGCATCGAACCAGAGCGCACATGAATACCCGGACCTCCCTTGGTAACTGCAGTAAGGCCCTTGGTGTGCATTGTTACCTCCCAATCCTTTGTAGCATCGGCCGGAACGCCATGTAAAAACCATAACGAACCTGCGGTGGTCTGTCGCAGGTACATCCCGCCATCTACGTACTTCAGTTCAAGCCTCTCGTCTTTCCGGGGCTGCATCCAGCTCCAGAATTTCGGCATAGAATCGAGTGTAAACTTTTCATACACCACACGCGATTGCTCGACTGCAAGCACATTCGGTATCTCAGACTTCGAAGACTGCTTCGAGGACTTTATGGATTGTTTCGCGGGTTTTGCGGATTGTTTTGCGGGTTGTGCGGCGCAGAGTGTGATAGACAGCAAGCCTACCACTACACATAGAAATCGCGTCATGCTTGGCACGTAGTATTTGTTAGACAGTGTAATTATCGTCCAGCTAGTCTTGCTTTAAGGGTCTGAATAACGGGCACTGGCGTCGGGTCGACGCCGTTAAGGATTGCAAGATGCCAAGACACCCAGTCGCCCAAGTAAATAAGCGTGAACATGCGTGAGAGCAGCGTCTCGCCTTGGCCTTCGACACTAATAACATCGCCCACTTGCTTCTTGATGATGTCAGCAAGGGCGTCGAACCGAAGTTTTACGCGTGCATGATCTTCGGCATCCCGCATGAGGATTACTTTAAACTTCTTCGTTGCGTTCTTCGGGAATTGCCAGCCGTTGATTTCGTTATGGTTCATCTCGGGCAGGTAATTGCCGAACGCCACCTGCTTCGAATTCTCCTGAATCTGTCCGCGCCAGCGCGTATTCACGACATCGAGACGTTCCGCGGCACTGTAGATAACAGGATATGCATCGCGAAGCTTTACAGCCAATGCAAACGCAGGGTTTTTCTTATTCGCTTTTGCATAGGTGTCGCGAAGCTTCTTGATGACCATGATTGTCTCTGTTACACCAAGCTCTGTAGACTTTACTGCCTTTCTATGAAATGCACCCGAACGACCGAGCACCGTTAGAAGCGGGAAGAACGCGTATGCAAGCGCACAACGTGGCTGATATCCGCTAGGTATAAAGACGACAGGGTATTCTGCTTTCGTTGCTTTTTCGGCAAGTGTTCCACCAGTCGTTATACAAAGAATGTCCTTTGTTTTTTTGCGTGCGGCTTCATAAGCAGATAACGTCTCTTCGGTCTCGCCCGAATACGAGCTGCACACCACACGAGTATCTGCATCGACCCAACCGGGTGCAGTGTAACCGCGGTTTACCGACAACATAAGATGCGATGCACCTGGAGTTGCCGCAGCGTAGCTGCGAAGTAGGTCAGCCCCTATCGCAGAGCCCCCTAATCCGAATACAGCGTATTTGTCGCTCTTGGCGTTGCCAGCCCAGAGGGGCGCGTTTTCACCAATGCCGACTGCCTCTTTTATCTGGTCGGGTACGTTGTACAGGACGTCGAACATGTGGTTTTTGTCGACGCCAAGCGCAGGGTTCAGGGGAAGTTTTTTACTCATGGGGCAAAGTTAGCCTACTTTTCGTATGGCGCACGCAGTTCGACAGGGGGCTTGTTCTGACGTGCACGATAGCGAAGATTGAGAAATTCGACGGCCATGCTAAATGCCATTGAGAAGTAGACGTAGCCCCTAGGCACGTGGAAGTGCAATGCTTCGGCAACGAGGACGAGTCCGACCATCATTAGGAACGACAATGCTAGAATCTTGATCGTTGGGTGTTTGACAATGAAGCGGCTGATTGTGCCGGACATGAGTTGCATAACGATAACGGCAACAACGACGGCTACAATCATTACCCAAAATGTTTGTGATAGGCCGACAGCCATAATCACACTGTCTATAGAGAAGACAACATCGAGGATAATGATTTGCGTAACAATTGCACCAAACGAAGCTTTCGGTCCGCCGCCTTCAGCCGAATCGCCTTCGAGCTTGTTGTGCAGCTCGGTTGTGGCTTTTGCAAGCAGGAATAGACCGCCCGACATCATGATGAGGTCGCGTCCGGTTACAAAAAACGGACCGTCCATATCGAAGAACGGACCTATCCCAAACAGCGGATCGACCAAATGCGCAATGGTCGACGCAAGGAAGAGAAAGCCGATACGCAGCACCAGAGCAAGCGAAAGTCCAATGGCGCGCGCCTGTGGTTGCTTGTCTTCGGGCAGACGCTGCACCAGAATAGCAATAAAAATGAGATTGTCTATGCCGAGGACAATCTCAAGGACAGTAAGCGTAAGCAGAGCGACGATATGTTCCATGCAGCCACAAAAGTAATGTTAAGACCAACGCCTTAGTACGTAGATTTCGCACATGACGTTCACCTCAACGAATCCGTATACCGGTGAGTTCCTAGCATCGTATGCAGGGCACACGCAAGCCGAAACGCATACCATCCTAGATACAGCAGCACACACACAACAATTGTGGGGCCTCAGCACCATGGCTGAACGGGCAGATGTGCTGCGCTCTATCGCCGCAATACTGACTGCTCGTGCACCTGAATTAGCCGTGCGCATTACGCAGGAAATGGGCAAACCCATCGTGCAGGCGCGGGCAGAAATCGTGAAATGTGCAACAGTGTGCAACTTCATGGCCGATAACGCAGAAGCTATACTGGCACCGCAGCTTGTGAAGACAGAATTCGAAAGTGCCTATGTGTATTTCGACCCGTTAGGCACAGTGTTATCGATCATGCCGTGGAATTTCCCATACTGGCAATTCTTCCGTTTCGCAGCTCCTGCACTCATGGCTGGCAATGCTGTGCTTCTTAAACATGCACCAACAACGTGGGGATGTGCCTTCGATATTGTAGAAGTATGTCTGGCAGGGGGCCTGCCAAAGGGGCTTGTGCAGTGCCTGCTACTCGATGTGCCCGACATAGAAGCAGTGATTGCAGACCCGCGCGTACATGCAGTGACGTTTACGGGGTCGACACGCGGTGGTGCTTCGGTTGGAGCTTTGGCAGGGAAGTACATCAAGAAGAGCGTTCTCGAACTCGGAGGCAGTGATGCATACGTCATCCTAGAAGACGCAGACATTGATGCAGCCGCACGAGACTGTGCAACATCGCGATGTGTGAACTCGGGACAGTCTTGCATTGCGGCAAAACGGTTTATCGTGCATGCAGACGTCGCACGAGATTTTACAGATTTATTAACAAAGTATATGAACGAGCGTGTTGTGGGCGATCCGATGCTTGAAGAGGCAGAGATCGGACCTCTTGCGCGCGTGGACTTACAGCAGACACTGCTCGACCAGATTCGACGAGCATTGAGTGAAGGTTCTCGCGGAGTACGTGCTCATCGAGGTACTCCTGTGGTACACGGCCGTTCGGAGAACCGCACCGGACCCCTTGCGGCTTCGCAGCCCCTTGTCATAGAGGGTGTTGGACCTGGTAATGCTGCCTTCGACGAAGAACTATTCGGACCCGTAGCAGCCGTAACAACCTTTACCACCGATAGCGAGGCCATACGCCTCGCAAACCATTCTATCTATGGACTAGGAAGCGCAGTGTTTACGAAGGACATGGTGCGCGCAGAGCGCTTTGAGCGTGAGTTGCAGGCTGGAATGGTGTTTGTGAATACGTTCGTGCGTAGCGACCCAAGACTGCCGTTTGGTGGTGTGAAGCAGTCGGGATACGGACGAGAGTTGGGCACATACGGAATTCGTGAATTTGTGAACGTAAAAACCGTGGTGAGAGCCTAGCGAAACACTATGTTTGCGCCGTAGGCTCAGTAAACGAAATACGTTTGCTTACACCTAGCCTCTTCCCCAAAAAAACCTCTTCTGAAAGTGTACTATGATTCGTCGCGTCGGTGCTATTGCCGCGTGTATAGGGATTCTTATGTCCGCTTGCTCCACCGTCAGCGACGGCGGAGTAAAAACAAACTTCGGGGACAAGATTTCTGTGCGCCAGAACCTCGTGTTTACGTTTGATGCCGACATGGTGCCAGACTCGCTGACGAATAAATGGGACGAGACAGAGTATGTGCGTTTTCGTCCGGTCGCATCGGGACGTTTTAAATGGACAAGCAAGAATCAACTTCTGTTCTCACCAGGTGTTGGCTTTAAAGAAGCAACCGACTACACTGCCGAGATAACAGAGACGGTCACGAAGCATTCTTCGAGTGCAGAGATGCCCGATACGAAGGTGTTTTCTTTTCATACGCCTTATATCAATGTTGTTCGTTCGTTTGCTCAGTGGACAAAAAACGCAACGACGAATGCAGTCGAAGCAAGACTTGTAGTTGCATTCAATTATCCAGTGCGGGTATCACAAATCGCCACGCGTCTGCACTTTGTGCGCGATGGTGCTGAGCTGCCATTTTCCGTCCAGAACCCCGACGCTGTTACCGAGATATCAGTGACGATTCCCGCGTCTGCACTAAACACGGATGATGCGGTTTCGTTAACGGTACGCATCGACAAGGGTCTTGCGCTCGAAGGCGGAGGTCGACCTAGCGACGATATGGTAACGACAGTGCAGGTGCCATCACGTAAGGTGCTCACCATAGTAGAAGCTAGTCCGGAGTGGCGTGACATGCAGGCAGTTGTTCATGTGGCTACTTCGCAAAGCGTTGACGTCTCAACACTCCAGCAGTCGATAAGCTTCTCGCCCGCGATTCCGTTTACGACACAAATAACAGAGTCGGGCTTCGACATCCATGCCGCATTTAACGTTGGTGAGACGTACGAACTAAGTGTTGCATCGACGTTGCGCGGCGCCGTTGGTGGACAGCTTCAAACGACGTACACAAAAGAGATTCTGTTCGGCGATCTTTCGCCAACGATTGCATTCATATCCAGAAAGGGTACGTACCTAAGCGCGAAAGGCTCACGCTCTCTTGCAATGCGCATTGTGAATGTGCCGAGAGTGCGCATTTCGGTGTTTCGCCTCTACGAGAACAATCTCTTGCATGCAGTACGTCAGGCACGTTCGTATGGGTCGTGGGAAGAGCAAACTGGTGTTACGTATGACTTCGACTATCTCGGACTTGAAGATTATGCCGACACGGTTATGACCGAAGAAGTCGAAACCTCTTCACTCGGCGCAATGGAAAACGGTGTTGTTGCATTCACACTCGATGTAAAGGAGCACACGCAGCGTAAGGGGCTATACCTTGTAAAGGTGCAGTCTGTTGACGACGAGTGGCGACGCGCAACAAAACTTGTTTCGTTGTCAGACATTGGACTCGTTGCAAAAGAGGGTGCCGATAAACTAACGGTGTTCGCAAATAGCATAAACTCAGCAGAACCTCTTGCAGGTGTAGAGCTGTCGTTGATTAGCACGAACAACCAACTCATTTCGACAATTCGCACGAACAGCGACGGCGTTGCTAATCTCGAGAAGCTTCGAGAGACATTTGGCAATTTCAAACTTGGAATGATTGCTGCACGCCATGACGAAGACTACACGGTTCTCATCACCAACGACACTCGCGTAGACCAGTCGCGCTTTGATGTCGGCGGACTGCGCGACAATTCGAGTGGACTTCAGGCATACATCTATGGCGACCGCGACATCTACCGTCCGGGTGAAACCATCCACCTGAACACAATCGTGCGCGACAAAACATGGAAGCCCTTTACCAACACCCCATTCAAATTGCGTGTTGTTATGCCAAACGGCAAGGAGCTGCGCACCATAAGGCTCACCCCAAATGAGCAGGGGGCGGCTGCCGCCGAGGTGCCTTTATCGTCAAACGCGTTAACCGGGATGTATCACGTAGAAGCGATGACAGCGACCGATGTAGTCATCGGTTCGTACAATGTTGCCGTAGAGGAGTTTCTACCCGACCGCATTAAGCTGAATGTGCAAGCGTCGGCTGATGTGTTGCGTCCGTTAACGCCTTTCAACGTCACAATCAATGCCATGTCGTTCTTCGGGTCGCCGAGTGCCGGACGCAAATACGAAATCAGTATGCGTTTACGCAAGAAGCAGTTTACTGCAAAGAAATATCCAGACTTCGACTTCACCATACGGACTGAGAACGAGACGAGTCGTGGTGATGTTATTCGCACCGGAACGCTCGACGCTCAAGGGAATACAGTAGAATCGTTTACAATCGATTCTACTGCCACGAATGCGGGATTACTCGAAGCTTCGTTTTTTGTGACGGTTTTCGACGAGGGTGGACGTCCTGTACACAGTACAGTCAAACGTCCAGTACACACACAACCTGTGCTCTTCGGCATCCAGGAATTCGACCGTTACACAAGCGTACGCACGCCGTTGCGCATTCCGCTCATCGCATGTAACTACGACGGAGTGGTATCCACAAGTCGGGCCCATGTTCAGATTGTGAAGACGGAATGGCATACGGTAATGGAGAACAACTACTCTTCATACAGGTATGTGTCGCAGAAGCGCGAGGTAGTGTTGGTTGACAAAGACATGGACATTGCCGGAACGAATTATGCGTTCCCGTTTACGCCAATGTCCAGTGGGGAGTACGCAGTGCGCATCTTCTCTCCAGGTGGAAAGACATTTGTTGAGCGCGAATTCTGGGCTTACAGTTGGTCAGATAATTCGGCATCATCGTTCGAAGTCAACACCGAAGGCCTTATCGACATAGCGCTAGATAAAGAAACCTACGTGCCCGGCGAAACAGCAAAGGTGTTGTTCAAGACACCATTCGCAGGCTCGTTAATTGTAACCATCGAACGTGACGGCGTAATGGAATACCGCACGATTAAGACCGACAAACGTTCCGCGGCAATGGAGCTGAAGATTCAGGAATCTTTTGCGCCCAACGTATTCATTGCCGCGACCCTTATCAAGCCCCATGCAAAGAGCGACATGCCATTGACGGTTGCACATGGCTATCAACCACTTCTCGTGAAGCGTCCGAAAAGCGTGTTGCCTGTTAGTATCACTGCAACATCGAGCACACGTTCGCAACGCAAGCAAACGATTACGGTAAAAACTGAACCTGGTGCACAGGTAACAATTGCAGTTGTCGACGAAGGCATTTTGCAAATACGCGGCACGAAGACGCCAGACCCACATGGCTACTTCTATCAGAACCGCGCGTTGCAAGTAGAATCGTATGACATGTATCCGTTGCTGTTTCCTGAGCTGAAGATGGGACGTGCTTCGTACGGTGCTGGTGATGGCGAAATGGATGCCGGTGCCATTGGACGTCTTAATCCGTTTGCTGCGAAACGTGCAACGCTTATAGCGTACTGGTCGGGCATTATTGCGACATCGGGTGGCACAGCCACATACACGTTCGACCTACCGCAGTTTAGTGGCGCTGTGCGCGTAATGGCTGTAGCATGGAAGAATGCATCGTTTGGTTCTGCAGAGAAGACCATGACGATTGCCGATCCGATTGTAATTGCCACAGCGTTGCCGCGCGTGTTTGCGCCCGGAGATTCTGTTGCTGTGCCTGTGATGATTACAAACACAACCGAAAGACGTGCGAACATTTCGTGCAGGCTTGCAGCAAACGGTCCGGTGTGGGTTGCAGGTGCTGACAAACAATCAATGACGCTCGATGCCGGACAAGAACGTGTTGCAATGTTTACAGTGATTGCAAAAAATGAACTTGGCATTGCAACAATAAAGGCAGAAGTAACGGGCACGGGTGAAACGTTTGCACAGACGACAGAAATTAGTGTGCGCCCGAGCACTCCGCTTGCAGAGGAAAGCGGCTTCGATGTTGTGAAAGGAGGAGCATCGAAGGACATTACACTTACGTCGAACTTCCTTCCGCGTACAACGACATCACACCTCGTAGTGAGTACGTTTCCTGCTGCTCAGATAACGAAAAACTTGGGTCAGCTTCTTGGTTATCCGTATGGCTGCATTGAACAAACTGTGTCGAAAGCGTTCCCTCAGATTTATTTCGCTGACCTTGTGAAAGCATGGAATGCAACGCTCACACATTACGAAGACCCCGCACGTAACGTTCAGGAGGCGGTGCGCAAGGTCGAATCGATGCAGACGTACAGTGGTGGTGTTGCATACTGGCCAGGGGGAACAGAAGTAACGTGGTGGGGCACCGTGTATGCGGCACATTTTCTAAGTGAAGCAAAACGCGCCGGCTACGAGGTTAATGGCAAGGTGCTGTCACGCATGATAGAATACACGGCAAAAAGAGTGCGCGGCCGTTCGACAGAAGAAGTGTACTACTATGGCGGAGATGGCAACCGCGTGATGCGAACGTATGCAGCGCGCGACATCTTCTACTCGCTGTATTTGCTGGCGATCGAAGGACGTCAGGATGTGCCAACAATGAACTACTACAAGGGACAGACTTCGATGATGGCGCAAGACAGCAAATACATGCTTGCATGTACGTACCTGGCACTCGGCGATAGAAAATCGTACGAAGCATTGCTGCCGTCATCGTTTACCGTAGAGCGTTATCGTCCGATGGACGGCGGTTCTTTTGCATCACCTGTCCGCGATCTCGGTTTCGCATTGTACGCTCTTGTTACTAGCGCACCTGACAACCCACAGACTGCAAAGCTTGCACAACGATTGGCTGAGACTATGCGCGCCGATGACATTTTTTCGACGCAGGAAAATGCGTTTGCCGTACTCGCACTTGGCAAACTCGCGAATCGTGCAATGAAGTCGGGTGTAAAAGCAACCATTACTTCAAACGGCAAAGCCGTCGCAACAATCGAGGGCACAACTGTTAGTGTGCCTAATCCGCTAGGACGCACGATAAAGGTGAGCGCTACCAACGGACCCGTCTATTACTTCTGGAGTGTAGAAGGCGTGCGTTCTGACGGAAAATTCAAACAGGAAGACGTTGTGCTGAAGGTCCGTCGTGAGTTCCTCGACCGCAACGGAAAAGCCCTCACATCTCTGCGCGTACATCAGAACGACCTTATTGTAATAAAGGTTACGGTTGCCACAACCGATTTAAGCACAGTCAACAACGTTGTGATAAGCGACGTACTACCTGCTGGCTTCGAGCTCGAGAATCCGCGCCTTACAGGCATGGAAGGCATGACGTGGGCTAAAGACGAAGCTACGGCTGAGTACTACGACTACCGCGACGACCGGATGAATCTTTTTGTACGAGCAGAGCAGCGACAAAAAGTGTACTACTACATGGTACGGGCTGTAAGTAAGGGGCGCTTTCGCATGGGGCCAATCGGCGCTGACGCCATGTACGACGACGATGTGCATTCGTACCACGGTGCAGGAACGCTCGTGGTGCTCTAGAGTTAGGGCTGTGTTGTAGCGCTGAGTGAGGTGCTCTAGCGTTCTACGCTTAAGCGCTGGATGCGCTGGTCGCGACGTTGTTTTGCAAGGGCGCGGAGATCGATGACGTGGTCGGCTTCGTCTACGATTTCTGCGCCGAGCATTGTTTCGAGCACATCTTCCATTGTGATGATGCCTTCGACGCCGCCGTGTTCGTCTACGACAGTAAGAATGTGCTGACGTTTTGCAAGGAATTGTTCGAGTGCTTTCTCGAGCGTGATGTTTTCCGGAATGAAGCCAACATCGCGTTTGAGCTTGTTCAGGTGAGCATCACCTTGTCCTGCGAGAGCTGCACGTAGAACGTCCTTCGTCATTACGTAACCGCTTACGCTATCCATATCCGCAGCGTTCTGTACCGGAAAGCGCGAATACATCTGTAATTCCTGGAATTCAATAGCAGCGTTGACGCTTATGTCTTCGTGCAAGCTGAACACAACAGTCCGAGGTGTCATTACATCACCAACCTCGATCGAGCTAAGGCGCATGATGTTTGTCATGATGCGGTACTCGCCCGCGTCGAGAGCCCCTTCTTCGCGTGCTGTCTCTACAAGAGCTTCTAGCTCTTCGCGAGCCTCTTCTTCGTCACTTGTGCGACGCGTCACCTTCATCAGTGCAGTGTACGCAAGGAGGATGGGCGTAGCTAATGTGCGAGCCGCTGTTAACAATACCCCGCAGAGTTTGAGAAGCCTATCTGCATAGCGTGAGCCAATAATGCCTGCAATGGTTTTGGCAATGACTACAACGATGAGGAATCCAATTGTTAACGCAGTTAAGCGAATCCCATCGGCACCGCCCAAGGCAATAAGAGAGGCAATGATTGTCGAGCCGACAAGAAAGATTGCATCGAGAAGACTAAGAGCAAGTCCGGTTTCATCGGGTTCGTCGAGCGCTCGTTTTAATCGTCGCCCCGTTACAGACCCTTCCTCAGCCATGGCAACAACAACCGAGCCCGGCATGTTCAGCAATGCGGCAGCTAGAAAGTCGCTTAACGCACTTCCGAAAACTCCAATAACAAGAACGAGAATGTCCATCAGCTACCGCGGAACTCCTTGTCCACGATCACAATGCGGTTGGGATAGACGATCGGACCGAATGGTGTGCCAACTGTTGGCATTGCATCGAGTTTGATGCGAGCCGCACTACCTTGTTGTCCGCCTATTGCAAGCGCAAGATTCAGAATACCTTCATACCCCTTGTCGGCAAAGAAAGAATAAAGGTCGAGCGACATATCAAGTGGCACGGGCACTGTTTGTCCGCTGCCAGGGATGTCGAACGGACGTCCTAGATGTCCGCTTATCGTCTGCTTATCATCGATAAGCATGCGCCAGTCGAGATCGTTCAGCGTCACCAACGTCTGACGCGTTCCAGAAACACCGGTGTTTGGGTTTTTCGCATCGACGTTCAGTGTGAACGAAGCAACGAGCGACCTTTTTGCGAAGGCGTGGCCAAGTGCGATACCATCGGATATGGAAAGTTTCGACGGATCGGAGATTCGCGAAACATCAACACCTGCCAGTCGGAAATTGTTCACGTTGCCGAGTTTGAACTGTAGGCGCGAGATTGAAGAGAGGGCGTTGGTAATATCGCTAACCGTAGAGCAGGCGGTAAGAAGACCAACAGCGAGGATCAACACGAAACGTATCATGCACCGAACATACTACATTATCTGATGAGGACGTGCGCTCTATAGGACTTCGGCCGATCGCGTCGTGCGGTCTAGGTTGTAAAGCCTTCTTCGCGCAGGAGTGTAGCAACGTCGGTGCCGTCGTCAAGCAGAAGGCCATTGATAATCTGGCGGAGGCGACTCGAGCGGCGGCGCTCGAGGGCTAAAGAAGTGAGCATGCGCGCCTTGGCAATTAGCAGGTTCTCTTCTATTGGCTTCGTTAAAAAGTCATCGGCCCCTGCGTCAACAGCCTTTTTCTGCGTGGCGCTATCGTTTAGAGCGGTGACAATTGCGATGGGGATGATGGCTGTTTCGGGGTTGCCTTTTAGCGCCTTCGTAGTCTCAAATCCGTCCATGCGGGGCATCATGACGTCGATGATGATGGCATCAGGCATTCGAATTGCAACCTTCTCAATACATTCAACACCGTCGGCCGCATCCTCGGCAAGGAACCCGTTTGATTCGAGGTACCTGCGCATAAGCTTGGTCGTGATTTTATTGTCGTCGACTACGAGAACTAAGGGTTTCATGCCAATCCTATTGAGCTGACGTTATGTCTTCCTGAGATGACGTTATGTCTTCGGGACCAATGATGACATGCTGTATGCGTGGTCGTTTCACAATGTGCTCGACAATGATACGAAGTCCGTCGGTTCCAAACTGTCCTGTCATATATGCAACAGGATAAATTCGTTCCTGATACACATCCAACGGAAAAATCAATTTGTGCATGGTACGCCTGCGCTCGAGTTGTTCAATGTTTTTTCTTCGTAATGCTGAGCGCAACTTTCCTCGAATGGCCTCGAGTGTGTTACGCGTCGAAGCTTTCCCTGCCTCTACGGCGGCTGACAATGTTTTGTCGATGCTCTCTGCAGCAGAGGCGTACCCAGCGAATACTGCATCAACAGCTGAGGCAGAAAATTCTGGACTGGGAACAGAATCCTCTCCGAGCATCGAGACAGTTTCACTTTCAACAGACTGCCACGCACGCATCATGTCTACAGCTTGCAAGCCCTCCTTGACAAGGTTACGTGTGGTCTTGGCATCGAGCAGGGTTGCGCTGTGCCTGTTGTACGGTACTGGCATAGGCACGCCGCAGGCAGCGTAGGCTTCGCGGAGTTGGGCGTGGTATGCGATTTCGGCTGGACCTAATACAGCGGCTATTGTTGGAAGTACGGCGTCTTGAACAATTGGACGTGCCAAGGCATTCGGCGAAAACAACGCTGGCTGTGCATGAGCAAGCTCTAAAAAATTCTCGTCGGGTTGTATACGCTGACGTCCGCCGGCCTCATCATGCCTGAAGAACATCGCGTGGGTTGGTGTCGCCTGCACGTGATATCCCAGTGTTTCTAGGCTTGCACTTGCTTCGCGCACAAGAGAGGAGAGCATGCCCGGAGATGCAAGATCGCGTTCTAGTATTGGAGCATGGAGTCCGGATGCAATGACATCCGACCCACGTACAACAAGCACACCCCATGCTGCAAGAAACGGCTGAAGCAAACGCACGAAGGCATCGTTCCACGCAGCCCCTTCGACATAGACCCCTTCAAGCAATCGTTGAACGTCCGATTCAAACGGACCCTTCAATGACGGCAAAAGTGTTTTGATACGTTCTACTTCGTCTGCACTGTACGTTCTCCGAGAAACGGGCAGCCGCTCTTCGCTGCCATTCCATACCGTCGATGTTTGCAGAACGCCATCGAGCGAAAACACTGCAGTCGACGCTTCTTTTGCATCGTGATCGTTGTCTTCGAGCCAAAACACCGGCACAACTGTATGCGCGTACTGCTCAGCAAGTTCGCTCGCTAGTTGTGCTGCCGATGCGACTTTCAATAATGTGTAGAGAGGTCCACCCAAAAGGCCAATCTGCTGTCCCGTCGCAACCACAACTGCCCGTTCACCCAACGCCTTCAGTGACTGCTTCTGCAGTATGCTTAACTCAACAGATCGCATTCCTTGCTCGACAAGCGCCACAAGGCGCTTGCGTGATGCTCCGTGTTTCGAACGTTGCTCGATCAAAACATCGGTTACCTCGCGATGTTCGAATCGATTCCATATCGAGTCGACCCCGGTGACGAAGTCGGCAAAGAGTTTCGAGGGTGAAAGAATTTGGAGTGGAACGGACGTCACGAGGTGCTCCGAATCGAGAAAATTGTTGAGTCAAACTTCACGATTGCACACGCTTGTAAATAATAAAACATGCAACTGTATCTACGGCTGTAAAATGCGTTGTTAGAATTGGTAAAAGTAGAGTGTCGGCTTTCAGCGACTGCCACGATGTGCGCTGATGAAGGTTCACACCTTCGCAAACGTCAATCGTATCAACAACCACCCAGTTTGCCCGACGTAAATCAGTAGCAGCTCGTTCGCGCCACGATGAAGTGGCTCCAGTCCCGAAATACATGTGCGAATCTGCAAAAGATGAAGTCTGAATTGTTGGAAGTTGGGTTAATAGTGGAGTTGCCATCATAGACATCATCAGAAGCCGATCGCTTGGAACGAGACGATTGTTGAGATCGGTTCTTAACACTCGAATCGCATTGAAGTCGAAGCCAGGCAATTCCGGACGTGTAAGGTAAGCATCATAAACCGACGGATTGCCGATGCTTCGGATGCCTAATTGCACGACATTCATGTATCTGGGTAAGGGGCTCAAGACAAGGAGTAAACAAATGACAAATGCGAAACCCCATCGAATTTCTCTCGAGCTACTCAGAAAACGCTCGCGTACTTCGGTCCAGTACAACGCAGTTGTTCCAACTAGAAAGCTAATAGGGATGTTAAGGCGTGAGAAATGATACGGAGCGAATTTACGTTCCAGAATAACTGTTAGAATTAGAGCAAGGAACATCCATACCGACGAAGAAACCACTCCCTGCTCGCGCAATGAGTATCGCTTTGCAAGCAATAACGCAACAGCAACAACTACAAGGAAGGTTGTCGTAATTGAGAGGTTGTCACCGAACCATATTGCGGTCAACTTCAGAGCATTCCTCACTAAGATCGGTCCGAAGGCTGGATAGGCCGAATACACACCCAGATACTGCATCGTTGCTTTCAATCCGTCGAGAAATCCATCTGATAGCAGGAACGGTGTATAGCAGATCAACATCAACCCGATAAATGCTGCCGCAGTTGCTACGATTGTTGGAAATGAGTTACGCAGTCCATTGCGAAAGAGCCAGACAATACATACAGCGGGACCTATTATTCCCAGTGTATACTTCAGCATTACGGCGACAGTCATACAGAGTGCAAGTACAAGCCATCGAGAGCGTCCGCCCGTTTGCGTCGCGCACCACAACGCTCCTACTATGGGAAGTGCGCAAAACGATTCAGCCTGTCCGACCTGTGAGTAACCTTGGTTGCAATACAATACGGCGTACGCTATTGCAGAAATCCACAGCCAGAGTCGTCGTTGTGTTATGCCATTCAGTACGAATAGAAGCGCGCCGATAGTAATGAGCTGAAAAACAACCTCAAGCGCACGTACGAGTACAACCGAAGATCCTGCGACAAAGTCTGCTAGTCCGAAGATGACATAGATAAGCGGAGGCTTCACGTCGACGTAATCGACATACAGGGTGCCACCTGCAAGAAGTACGCGTCCGCCTCGAATGAACGTAGAGTGATCCTGTCCGAACGGATACGTAAGCACAGGCAATAGAACAACCGCGCACACAAGAAGTATTTTCCACGGAAAGCGGCGTACGTTACTCACACCAGACGTGGAGCTACTTGCGCTCAAGACATTGTCACTCATGTGTGCCAGCTACTTCATCTTCAAGGTCGTCACAATGACGCAGGCGTCTTGGTGCCGCGCCGCCCTTTGCCGAAGGCGCCCCTTTACCGATAGCCTTCATGGCCTCTTGCTCAAGGAAGGTGCGAAGTGAACGATCGCGTACACGTAGGCGTGCATCCGCTGCGCGTGAGAAGTACTCGCGTCCGTCCACAAACGTGCGTTCTACGCGCGACATATTTGAAAGCGGGTTGCCCGACCATACTACTATGTCGGCGTCCTTGCCTGCTTCTACCGAGCCCATGGTTGCATCGGCAACCATTTGTTTAGCAGGATTTAACGTGCAGAATTTAAACGCGTCTTCTTCAGAGACATTGCCATACTTAATGCTCTTTGCGGCTTCCTGATTTAAGCGTCGCGCCATTTCTGCATCGTCGCTATTAACAGAAGTAAGCACACCTTGTTCGTGCATGATTGCCGGGTTCTGTGGAATGGCATCGTACACTTCAAACTTGTACGCCCACCAGTCAGCAAACGACGATGCACTCGCGCCATGTACTGCCATCTCTCGCGCCACCTTGTATCCTTCGAGGATGTGCGTGAAGTTGTGCACCTTGAAGCCGTACGATTCTACAAGGCGCATGAGCATTAGAATTTCGCTTTGCACATAACTGTGGCAATGAATCTTGCGTTTGCCGTTCATGATTTCTACAAGTGCGTCGAGCTGTAGATCTCTGCGAACTGGCAGCTTCGATGCATCGGCAGTTTTCATATCGCGTTCGTATTCTCTCGCTGCCTGAAATGCGTCGCTCATGATTTGTTCGACACCCATGCGGGTTTGCGGATAACGCACGGTGAACTTATCGCCCCAATTCGCCTGCTTGACGTTTTCACCAAGGGCAAACTTCACGGTCGGCATGGCGTCTTTTACTTTTAGCTCTTCGGCAGTTGATCCCCAACGTAGCTTGATGAATTGCAGCTGACCTCCCATGGGGTTTGCCGATCCGTGAAGCAAGTGCGACGCCGTAACGCCACCCGCTAGCTGACGGTAGATGTTTACATCGTCGGGATCGAGCACATCACCAATGCGCACCTCTGTTGTAACCGCATGTGTGCCTTCGTTCACTCCGCGCGAAATTGCAATGTGAGAGTGTTCATCGACGACGCCGGACGTGATATGCAAGCCTGTGCAATCGATAACGCGTGCACCTGCAGGTGCAGCACCTTCAGAAACACCGATAATCTTACCACCGGAAACTTTCACGGATGCGTTTTTTAGAATGCCCGCTGAGGTGTTTGTCCAGATAGTAGCATTGGTTAGAATTACGGTTTCCTGAGACGGTAGCGAATCGAGTCCGAAGGGTTCGAGTGGACGAAATGCTGGGAGAACACGACGCACTTCCGGACGAGATGTGTCGGGCGATTGACCCACGACAGCAAGTGTCGAGTCGCGGCGCATAACTACTTGTGCCGAGCTGCCATCGGGCAGTTGCAAGTCTACGTTCATAAGTATGCTGTCTGCCGATGCAAGACCGCGTGTAGTGCCGCGCATACCTAGCGTATCGAGTGTTAGCGTAAACGTTACACGTTCGCCGCTGACAGAAAACGTCGATGGAATTGGAACAGAATCAACCTTGATCACGGCGCTCGGTGACTCTGAACTTCCAGTTACAACCATCGAAACCTTACGATTGAAAATAGACGAAGAGAGTGTCCAGTTTCCACGCACATCAATCAGCGATGGTGCTGCGAGTTCTTCTTCCTTGCCAGCAACAACAACCGTACGAATCGTTGTTGCTTGCTTAAACAGATTGCCTGTAGTAATAACAAGATTGGCGTATTGATTTGGTGCGATGCGGCCCACACGATCCCCAACACCAAGAATGGAGGCGGGATTCGTCGTCATTGCGGCAAGTGCATGCGATGTATCGAGTCCGCGTTCAACACACACACGGATGCGATTCAGCCACTGTGACTTGTCTTTTAGTCCGTCAGCAGTAAACATAAGCCTGCATCCCGCCGAGTCGAGCAAACGTGCATTGTCAGCAGCCCAATACCAGTTAATGAGTTGTGTGAGCGACACGTTGCCAGCATTGCGAGGATCACGTACGTCAGGAGCATCGGGGAACGAAAGGGGCAGAATGATATCGGGCTTGTTGGCGGCTATCGTTTCAAGCCGACGGAACTCGCGTCCACTGCCTCGCATGATTGTCGGCAGTGAAAACTCTTTTGCTATGGCATTCCATCGCATGATGTCATGTTCGTCTGTAGTAGCGCATACAAATGGTGTCTTCGCGGCAAGGACACTTCGAAGTGTAGCTAATGAAGTGTTAGTCTCGGGCAAGACAAGCGACGCATTTTTCGAGGCGGCATCATGTGCTCGCGCGTACCAATCGGCGTCGATAAATGTCTGACGCAATAATGCAATCGAACCCATTTGTGATGACGGATAAGGGGTCTTTGATGACCCTTTGAAAAACGAAAGTGCTTGATATGCATCATCACGAATCACCGTGCGATTTGCATTTCCCTGACGCATAAGAACCACTGCTGCGCTACCGCTAAAAATTCCATCGTGTGAAGCGACTCCTGCAGTTGTAATCCCAAGGCGCTGCCATTCTTCCGCTGCGTCTTTCGAAATGACGAGTTGGTCTGTTGCCTTGCGTTCTGGACGCACAGCTTGGTTCCACGAATGGCTTCCAATTGGCTGTGGAGTATTCGGTCCTTCATCTTCATCAAAAAAGTTACGTTGTTCTTTCGGCGCTTGTCCACCAAACGCAGCGCCATCTACGTACGCGTCTATGAAGCCTGCATATACCCACGCACCGTGTAGGTCGCGAACATCAGCCCCCTGCGGAATCGCAAGACCCTTGCCGATGTCGACAATGCGCTCATTACGTACAATGATTACCGCACTGTCGATGCGTTTGCCAGGTTCGGGTATTGCAGTGCAGTTTACATACGCAACAAGGCGCACCGTTTTCTGACGTAGACCTTCGACGGGTTGAGTAGAAATCTGGGCTGCTAAAGGCACAACTGTTAGCAGAAGAAGAAGGATGCGAAGCATGTATCGTACCGATAGTAGAACGGACAAAACCACATTGACAACTGAGACTACATTGAGTACTGTGAACTGAGGGGCACAACTGCCTCTCGCGACGGACGTTCATCTCTTACAACTCTAAGCGCTTCTCGCTGCTGCACAACGCCTGCACCTTGGCGCGCTAGAGGATGATTGGGCAGGGGGCGCGCTGTGCGCATAAGGATCGATTTAACGTGCTGTGGAGTTAGCGTAGGGTCGAGTTCGAGCATCTGAGCAACAACACTTACCACAATCGGTGAGGCGAATGAAGTGCCGTCGACCATCTTGTAAAATGGTGTTACGATTTGCTCTGACCGTAGAGCTTCGGCGATACGATCGCGTAGCTCGTCGACATCGCGCGACGTCCATACCGACAGCGGTATATGCGTAAACGGAAGCAGTCGCGGAGCACAACCCAATAACATGTCATCGGTCATTGCATCGAGTGCACACAATGCCGATGCGCTGCGTTGTATTGCGGTGTGCGGCATAATTGGCGCTGGCAGCCAGATTGCTGGAGCGATAACCTCGGGCTTCTGAATTCCAAGCGATGTAAGGCCAAACGTAGAATGATATAGATCTGCGCTTCCTTCATTTAGCGAGTTCTTGTCATCGAGTCCGCCAACTGTTATAGCCGCTGGTGCTGCAGCGGGCGGACGTATCAGTACATGCGGATTATTTCCGGCAGCGGCTACGATAACGAGTCCCGCTGCGACCATATCGTCAACAAGTTTATTAACAGGATGGTCTATCGTATGGTCGAACTCATCTGCGTATACAGAAAGATTAACGACACGAATGCCATACTCTTCTGCGTTATCCGAAACCCATTGAAGTGCACGTGAAATGACTTCGGTTGTTATTCTACCTTCTTCGTTCATCGTCCGCACAAGCACAACATGTGCATCGGGTGCAAGCGAGATGAATTCGCCCTGCGACAGGTATCCATTGCCCGCTGCTGTACACGCAGTCATCGTACCATGCCACTGTCGCGCTTCTGGCCTGCCTGTAGGCGTCGGCTCAATTACATCGTCCACAGCATTGTAATAACACCGGATGCGCTGCACGGGCTGTGCGAGATCGGGGTGCTCGACGAAATCGGAGTCGATCATAGCAATGCCAATACCACTACCTGTGGCAGACATGTCAGCTTTAAGCCGTGTGGGAAGGGGCAGAGAGGGGCGAATACCGCTTGGACGCATTACCCAAATTACGGTGTTATCACTTCATAAAGGCCGCAGAGGCTTCGTAGATTCGCGTAAATACAGCAGAGGGATGTATAATGGAGGGATGGATGAGAGCAGGGTTATATGTCGCGATTTTTCTTGCGACTGCTTTATCGAACGTTGTGTTAGCCCAGAATGCTACCGTTACGGCAGATTCGCTGTCTAAAGCATTGAAGGCCGATTCGATACCGTGGAAGATAAAAACCACGACAGGTGTCGGATTTACCACGATACAATTGAACAACTGGTCGGGTGGCGGGCAGGATGCTGTTGCCTTCAACGGTTTAATTGTAGCGTCAGCCGATTATGCCCAAGGCGTGTTTTCATGGGACAACGATCTCGATCTTGGCTACGGACTTGCAAAACTTGGCAATCAGGTGTTTCGAAAAGCTGACGACAGAATAATCGTAGGCTCGAAGGCATCGCTTAAACAGAGCGAAACGTTCCGATACACGGCCTTCCTAGATTTTCGCACGCAGTTCGCACCTGGCTTTGCGTACGACAAGTTCGAACCTCTCGATTCGACAAAATTTCTGAAGCTTTCGAACCTCCTAGCACCGGGTTACCTTACAGGTGCTCTTGGTGGTGAATGGACGCCAATTCCAGAATTCAAACTTCTCGTAGCTCCAATAGCAGCTCGCGCAACGTTTGTAGTCGACGATGACCTAAACAGCAAGGGGGCGTTTGGCGTCGACACAAATGCAACGCTGAAGGTGAATCTCGGCGGTGTGATAAGTGCGGCTCTGAATTGGTCGCCCTTCGAAAACGTGACTCTAAAATCACAACTCACAACATTTACTCCATACGAAGCGCCAGCACTGTGGGTGGTGACCTTCGAGAATGCCCTCATCATGAAGGTCAACTCATGGCTGGATGTTACGCTCCTCACAAGCATATTTTACGACGATCGTGTTCCCGTCACGCGCGACGATGGCACAGTGGGTCCGGCGACGCAAGCACGCAACATCCTTAGCGTAAACATTGCGTACACCTGGCAGAACTTCTAGGCACTAATGCTCCTCGATAAACTGCCAATAATATTTGTAGCGCTCATTGCATTTGCATAGAATTCGCATCGTCCACCCTCGAATTCTCACTCGACCTACAGAACATCACCAACCACCAGAACGTCTTCATCCAACGCTACAACGCCGAAAAAGGCGAAGTCACCACCGAATACCAGCAAGGCTTCTTCCCCATCCCACTCGTCCGTTACACGTTCTAGTAGCTAGAATCAATCATCTCCTTAAGCTCCGCTTCACTTAGCACCTTCACACCCAGTTCTTGAGCCTTAGTGAGTTTGCTGCCGGCGCTTTCGCCAGCGACGAGATACGATGTCTTTTTGCTGACGCTGCCCGAGGCCTTGCCGCCGAGGGCTTCGATGCGTTCTTCGGCTTCGCGACGTGTCATGGATACAAGTTCGCCCGTGAGCACAAACGTTAGACCTGCGAACTTCTGCGAAACAGGTGCCGAGGCTTCGCCTTCGAGTTGGAGTCCGGACGCACGAAGTAATTCGATAAGGGTCTTGTTAGGGGTCTCTGAGAAATAATCGATTACACTATCTGCAATGCGTTCGCCGATATCGTTGATGTTCGTGAGATCGTCTTTCGAAGCCCCTTGCAGCAAATCGATGGAGGGGAATGCACGCGCTAGAAGTTTAGCAACGCCTTCGCCCACAAAACGAATGCCGAGCGCAAACAGTACGCGTGCATATGGTTGTTGCTTGCTTCGTTCAATGCCCGCTGCAAGTCTGTCGAAACTCTTTGGTGCCCAGCGGTCGAGTGCGAGGATTTCGTCGCGACGCTGCGAGAGAGCGTAGATGTCTGCGATCGTGGCGAGCAGGCCGGCATCGATGAGTTGGTCGATAGACTTGTCACCAAGGCCGTCGATGTCCATTGCGTCGCGCGATGCAAAGTGCTGTAGCGTGCGGCGGGTCTGCCACGGACACGTTCCGTCGTTGCAGTACCATTGGGCTTCGCCTTCGGGACGGTGTAGCGGGGACTTGTGCGGACAAGGACATACGTGCGGCATGTGCCAGGGTGTTGCATCTGCGGGACGCTTTGCGACGACAACGCCTGACACCTTCGGAATTACATCGCCACCCTTTTCTACAATTACGGTGTCGCCTATGCGCAAGTCGAGTTCGTGAATGTAATCTTCATTATGAAGTGTTGCGCGCGAGATAGTCGATCCGGCAAGTAGCACGGGTTCAAGTTCTGCAACGGGTGTCACAACGCCTGTACGTCCGACTTGCAACGTGATGTCGCGTAGAAGCGTTTCAGCTTTCTTGCTTTCATACTTGTACGCAATGGCCCAACGCGGTGAACGCGCAACGAAGCCCAGTTCGTCTTGCTGTCGCAGCGAGTCGACCTTTATAACAATACCATCGATTGCAAACGGCAGCGTGTCGCGCTTTTCGTCCCAGTCATTTATAAACTCGAACACTTCCTCAAGGCTACTGCACCTGCGTGTTGCACTGCTGGTCGGAAATCCCACCGACGACAGAATAGCAATGTTGTCGAAGTGGCTTGTGAGTTTTACGTCGTCGGTTGCAAGGAAGTACGCAACGAACTGCAACGGACGTGCTGCTACCGCGCGCGAATCTTTTTGCTTGAGCGTACCTGCTGTCAAGTTGCGTGGATTTGCATAAGGCTTTTCTTCGCGCTCTTCGATTACTCTATTGAGTTCTATAAAATCAGCAGTAAGCATGAAGACCTCGCCACGGACTTCGAAAGAAGAGATGTTAAGAGAGAGCTCGTTTTCGATAGAAGCGAGGGAGAGGTTCGGTTGCTTTGCAACCACTAACGGAATCGAACGGAGCGTGCGCATGTTCTGCGTGACGTCGTCGCCCGATTCACCGTCTCCGCGTGTTGCTGCAAGAGCGAGTTGGTTGTCTTTGTACGTAATCGACATGGCAACGCCGTCGTATTTCAGTTCGCACACATATCGAACGACAGCCCCTTCCAACCCTTCCCTGACTCTTCGGTCGAAGTCTTCGACTTCTTCGCGCGTGTAGGTATTGGCGAGCGAAAGCATGGGCCGTGCATGCGGAACGGTACGAAATGTGCCGATGGGTGTGCCGCTTACACGCTGGGTGGGCGAGTCGGGGGTAACAAGCTCAGGATGTGCGGTTTCGAGGTCCTGGAGTTCCTTTAGAAGCCTGTCGTAGGCTCGATCGTCGACTTCCGGACGTGCCTCGACATAGTATAAGCGGTCGTGCCGACGGATAGCGTCACGTAATTCAATGATGCGCTGTTCTTTATCTAAGGCCATGGGCGAAATTAGTTACGAAACTCATGTGTTACATTTGTAGGCGAGAATTCAGTCGGGGCACTGTTTACTCTTCAGTTCGACTCATAAGCTCCTTACTATGACCATTACCCCCGACACAACACATGCCTTCGCGACGACGGCCGATCTCTATGACCACGTATTGCGTGTTATCGCTGGATTAGTAGAAGGAGAGACAGATCGTACTGCCAACCTCGCAAACGCTTCTGCTGCTCTTGCCCAGTTCGTACCCAACATTAACTGGGTTGGCTTTTACGTTTTCGATTCGCATGAATTAGTACTGGCTCCGTTTCAGGGACATCCGGCGTGCATCCGCATTAAGATTGGCAAAGGCGTTTGCGGAACCGCTGCTCTCTTGCAACGCACGATAATTGTCCCAGACGTAAGCGCATTCGACGGACACATTGGATGCAACCCCGACACTCGATCGGAAATCGTCGTGCCGATGTTTCTACGTGGACAATTACTAGCTGTTCTCGATGTAGACAGCGCATCGCTCAATCGTTTTAACGAAGACGATCGCGTTGGCCTACAACGCGTTGCGGCGTTGCTTACGCATACATGCGACTGGCCATACGGAGAAACGATTGGCGAATGATATGCCGTAGTTGGCGGCAACGCTCACTTTTATTGTTCTCTTAGTATTCGATTAGTTTTCGCTGCGTCACATTTTGCATGAGCTGTCGCATGTACATCGCATGCGCCACCTAGTTGTCAGTATGCTTTTCACCGCCGCATGTATACAAATACATGCGCAGCTCACAGTTAACGAAGTACATCCAACGCCCGCTGCTGGTGAACCCGAATGGATAGAATGCGTTAACACCACGAGTCGTTGGATTAATATTTCGAATTGGTATGTGTGCGATAACCGCTCTTGTTGTGTGGTGCCTGCAGACACACGTATTCCGCCTTACGCATACGTCGTCTTAACGCGCGATAGCGCGGCCCTGCGCGAAGCGCGCCCCCTACCCGCAGATGCAGTGCTGATTGAAGCGAAACTTCCGTCGCTAAACAACACCATCGACGAGGTCTACTTGCGCAACTCCGATTCCACACTCGTCGATTCTATAGGTTATACGATGGCATGGGGCCGAAAGGGGCTGACGCTCGAACGTGCGGTGGCAAATGGACAAAACACGTGGTCGGCTTCACTAGCTTCTGATAGCGCTACGTGTGGGTATTTGAATTCTGTGGTGCGGTTGGAATATGACCTACGAATTGCCGAGATCCGCGCTGGTAAGGGTACGTTGGACGTGGTGGTTGTCAATCACGGAAAACACACGTCGTCGGTGCGAGGGTGCTCGATGCTGCTTGAAGGATTGGAGTACAGCGAACTGCAAGCAAACATCCCTGGATTGCTTGCAGATGAACTGTATGTGTGGAGCATTGATATAGAGGTGCTGCACAGCCTTCATCCGCAACTGCAAATAGACGTCGAGGCTGTATTTGACGGAGCAGATGACCGCTCAGAAAATGATGCACTGCGAAGGATGCTGACGTTACCTCCGATAATAAACACAGTTACAATTACAGAAATCATGTTTGACCCGTTTGAAACGCAGGCTGACTATGTTGAGATCTGCAATGCGGGGACCGATACCATCGACCTTGACGGGTGGTATATCATGGATGGAGTAGCAGGTGTGACCGAAGATCGAACGCGCGCAACAATAAATGCATCGCTTGTGCTGCGTCCGGGTGAGTATGGCGTCGTGCTCATGGACACCCTGCGCTCTTCGATGATGCTCGCAGGTGATCGTAAGCGCTCGTATATCTGTACGCGTGGTATCAATGCAAATGCAAACGGCGACGCACTCGCACTATATACATCGAGTGGATTTCTTGTTGACAGTGTCTTGTATACCAGCGATATGCATGCAGAATCGGTTATAGATGCAAAGGGAATTGCGTTGGAAAAACTCAATCCGAAGTTGGCCGGACTCGCGCCATCGTCATGGACATCGAGTGGCAACCTAAAAGGGGGCACTCCTGCTCGTGCAAATAGCGTCCAGATCGAAGTGCCCATCACCACCTCGCTCGCTGCATTGCCGAGTCCGTTCAGCTCTATACAGGGCACTCGGTTCTACCCCTGCGTCATCGCCTTTCAGCAGCCCTTTCTGCATGCAATTGTGGGCTTGCGCATCTGCACACCCGACGGGCATCACGTTAGGTGGTTGCTTAACGCAGTCTTTGCGGGTAGTGATGGCCTCGTTGTTTGGGATGGCACCGACGACCTTGGAAGGCGGGTGAAGACTGGACCATACGTCGCAACCCTCGAAGTCGCAGACACTGGTACTTCGCGTATTCATAACAACGTGGCAGTCGTCGTGGTCGGGGAATAGGGTTAATTTTGCTGTTATGGCAAAACGTAAGAAGCTGGCCGACCCAGCCGACCCGGCGGAAGTGGTCGCTATCGATCTTGATGACGAGTCACTGTATTTCAACCGCGAGCTCTCGTGGCTCGAGTTTAATCGCCGTGTGCTCGAAGAAGCATCTGATGCATCGCACCCATTGTTGGAGCGACTGAAGTTCCTTGGAATTTTTGCGACGAATCTTGATGAGTTTTTCATGATTCGTGTCGCGGGACTAAAAGAGCAGATCTATTCGGGCGTAACCGAGCTCTTTCCAGACGGGATGTCGCCCCTCGAACAGGTCAAAGAAATTCGTTCGTTGCTCCTGCCATTGTATCAATGGCAATCGGACATCTACCGAAATGACGTCGTCCCGGCGTTGAAGCGCGAGGGCATTGTCTTTCACACGTTTGACGATCTGACCAAGGAAGAGAAGGCGCATTACGCGCATGACTTCGTCGATAACATTATGCCGGTGCTTACGCCGCTTGCGCTCGACCCGGGACATCCTTTTCCGCGTTTGTTAAATCGTTCTTTGAACATTGCATTTGTGTTGATAGACGAAGTGGATTCGGAAGAAGAAATCCGAATTGCTGTAATGCAGTTGCCTTCGGCATTACCGCGACTTGTGAAGTTGAGCAGAACGGGCGGACACCATTACATCCCGTTAGAAGAAGTTATTCGTGCGCAGGGCGAAAGTCTGTTTCCCGGACTTCGTCTGCGTGAGAGCCACGTGTTTCGTGTGACGCGCGATGCCGAAGTAGACATTGCAGAAGACGAAGCCAACGATCTCATCACGGCTGTTGCAGAAGGAATTCGTCAGCGGCGCTGGGGCACCGACCCAGTGCGTATGGAGGTTGGTCCGGACATGCCGCGCATGCTCCAGCAGTCCCTCATGAAATCGCTCGACCTAGAGCCCCTTGACATTTACAGTCTGCATTTGCCCCTCAACGTTCAGGATTATCTGGCGCTCATGCAGCTAGACAAACGCAAGCTCAAAGATCCGCCGCTAACGTCACGCGTGTTGCCCGAATTCACCCAAGAAGGTGTAAGTATCTTCGATGTGCTGAAAGAAGGCGACATAATGGTGCAGCACCCATTCGATTCGTTCACGAATTCTGTTGTGCGATTCATTCAGCAGGGTGCCGACGATCCGAATGTATTGGCAATGAAGATCACGCTGTATCGCGCTGGTGGTTCGTCGCCGGTTATCGAAGCACTCAAACGTGCTGCAAGCAACGGAAAAAACGTCACGGCATTTGTCGAACTCAAGGCACGCTTCGACGAAGAAAACAATATTCAGTGGGCGAGAGAACTTGAACATGCGGGCGTGCATGTTGTGTATGGCGTCATGGGACTCAAAACACACTGCAAGGTCTGCCTCGTTGTTCGCAAGGAAGGCAAGAACGTTCTGACATACGCACACGTCAGCACCGGCAATTACAACCTCACAACATCACGCGTCTACACCGACATAGGCATCTTCACTGGCAATCAGGAATTCGAGCGCGATTTTGTGCATCTTTTCAACCTGTTAACAGGCTACTCGAAGTACAAAGGCTGGCAACACATTGGAGTAGCGCCGGTAAATCTTCGCGAACGGTTTATCGAACTCATACGCCGTGAGACCACCCATCAGGAAGGGGGCAAGAAGGGGCACATTGTTGCAAAACTTAATGCCATCACCGATCCTGTAATTATGCGCGAACTCTATCGTGCTTCAATGGCTGGCGTAAAAATCGAACTCATCATTCGTGGTGTGTGCGCAATACGTCCCGGACTCAAAGGCATCAGCGAAACCATCACCGTCCGTAGCATCCTCGACCGCTTCCTCGAACACTCGCGCATCTTCTGGTTCCGCAACGATGGCGACGAAGAGATCTTCATCTCAAGCGCAGATTGGATGACGCGCAACATGATTCGTCGCGTCGAACTCCTCTTCCCCGTCTACGACCCAAAGATCAAAAAGCGTCTGCGCGACATCCTAAAGGTCTACCTCGCAGACAACGTCAAGGCGCGCACGCTCACAAGCGAAGGCACATACGTGCGCGTTGCACCCGACGAAGCCGCACCTCTCCGCGCACAAGGCGGGTTCCTTGATGCGGCGAAGAAGAAGTAGATGTTTCCTACGGCGAAAACCATGCTCGTTGGTGCGGATGGCTTTCCGATAGAAGAATTCCTTGAGCGCACACCACAAGATTTACTCGACATGGTGCGGTAGATTGCATCATGTCCGTGCCCTTCTTCATAGCCCGTCGTTACCTGCGTCCGCAACGATTCTCGTTCATCACGATTATCTCGTTATCGTCAGTACTCGGCATCGTCATCGGCACGGCGGCATTGATTATCGTTATGTCGTTGTTTAACGGCTTCAGGAATATGGCCAGCGAGATGCTCGTAGGCTTCGGACCCCACATGCGTGTTGAAATGCGAGGGGAGAACTCTGCGCAGGCTAACTCACTTGAGCAGGGGGCTGCGTCCGCTGGTCAGGGGGCTGCGTCAGCTAATGCGAAGATCGCCGCGCATGCAAAAGGGGCTTTTGTCGTGCCCGTATATGCTTCGAAGCTAGTGATAGTATGCAGGGGCATGACGAATGCCGTGCAGGGCATTGGATTAGAAGAAAACGACGCCTCGAAGCTCGTTGGAATTCGCCGCAGTGTAGTTATGGGCGAGTTTCTAACCGTACCTCTCGACAACATGCCATCGATTGTGCTTGCTGCTGGTGTTGCAGAAAAGATGCAGGTGCTTGTAGGTGATACGGTGCAACTGTACGCGCCAGAGATGATAGAGCAAGCGATGACAGGGATGATTCCGAGTGGACGTCCGACGATTGTGCGCGGAGTGTTTCAGTCGAACACGTCTCGCGACGTAGACTACACCTACGCATACCTCGATGCAAAACTTATGCGTGCTCTTACCAAGCGTGATGAGCCGACGTACTTCGATGTTTACCTGCCCGACGCAACAGGCTCTCAAGAAACGGCTGAAGCTCTCCAAGCAGAACTCGGACCTTCCGCGCATGTGCGCTCTTGGGAGCAACTGAATCAAGGCATAACAGATACGATGAAGCTCGAGCGCATAGGTGCGTTTATCGTGCTAATGCTGATCGTCGTTGTTGCAGTATTTAATGTGCTCGTTTCTTTAACGCTAAGTGTTGTAGAGAAGCGACGCGACATTGCAATACTGCGTACCGTTGGTTTTACATCTCGTGAAGTCGGACACCTTTATTTACTGCAGGGTATACTCATCGGCTGTGTGAGCGTAACACTTGGGGTGTTGCTTGGTGTGGGTGTGGCGTACGGACAAATCTATTTCGGCTGGGTGAGGTTCGATCCAGCTGCAGGATATCTTATTGCACAGCTACCTATGGATGTACATGCAGAAGATGTTGCACTTACCGCCATCGTTGCACTTGTCTTGGCGTCGCTTGCAGCAATCTATCCCTCGAGGCGTGCTGCTTCTCTAGTTGTCGCAGAAGCACTACGGTCAGAGTGAGTCGGATCTAACGCCTGCAAAACTTTTAACGTAATCTCATCGCACACCTGATAGCCGCGCTGTGTAAGACGCAGACATCCGTTATCGTTGCGAATCATGTTGTCGTCTATCCAGTATTGCAAGTCCGGCTGCAATGCTTGTTCGATGTCGATGGAGAACCGCTTAGCGAATTCTTTAATAGGCAAGCCATCGGCGCGCAGAGTTAGGAAAGCAAGTTCTACCAGTTGTTCGTGCTCAGAAAGTATCTCGCGATTTGCTTCGGGCAACTTTCCCGCTTCGACTGATTCAGTCCACGAAGTAAGCGACCTAATATTCCAATAACGTGTCTTGTCGAGATAACCGTGTGCACTGGGTCCGTACGCCGCATACTCTTCGCCATGCCAATACGTAAGATTATGCCTGCAGTATTTGTTGTCGCGAGCGAAGTTGCTTACCTCGTACTGCTCAAAGCCCCCTGCCGCAAGGCGCCCCATAACAATGGAATACATGTCGGCATCGTATTCCTCGGCATGAGGTTTAACGAGTCCCTTTTGCAACTGCGCATACAACGGTGTGCCGTGTTCGTAGATAAGCGAGTATGCGCTGATGTGATTTGGCTGCAGCGCGAGTAGCCTGTCGATAGAGTATTCGAGTGACTCTTTTGTCTGTGGGGGCAAGGCAAACATGAGGTCCATGTTGATGTTGTCGAAGCCCACTTCGCGCGCCAGTCGCATCGACTCGACTGCTTGGTCGGCATTGTGAATGCGATGCAGGAATGCCAGTTCTTCGGCAACAAACGACTGCACGCCGAACGACAGTCTATTGATGCCGAGTGCTTTATAACCTTTTAGAGAATCGGCGGTGACTGTACCAGGGTTACATTCCATTGTCCATTCGCAGTCGTCGGCAAACGCTCCACGCGTGCGAAGTGCATCGAGGATGGTGCCAAGTAATGCTGGTGATAGCAGCGAGGGTGTGCCTCCGCCAAAGAACACACTCGTAATTGTGCGGTTGGGAACGCCGCGCGTTTCGATTTCTCGCAGAAGCGTCTGCACGAAGCGTTCCATCATCGATGTGGTTTCGATGGAATAGAAGTCGCAGTACACGCACTTCTTTTCGCAGAATGGAATATGTAGGTACAGACCTGTCATTGAATTCGATTAGAGTATGCTAAATGTGAGTGTGACTATTGCATGGCAAGCGTAACATTAGCGTATGCCGGTAAAAATTCGATTCCAACGGACGTGTGCCGATAAGTCGGCGGCGTCCGCGCCGTGCGACCAGTATACAAACAGTGGAGCGCCCACGATGGCAGAGGCTGGCAGGCAGCCCCAGAAGCGGGAGTCGAAGCTGTTTGCGCGGTTGTCGCCGAGGACGAAATAGTGTCCCGCGGGGACAACTACTGTGCGATCTAGATTTCCACCGATAGGGAGAAGACTTTTTGGAATGAGGTCGGTTGATGCGCTTAGGGGAGGATTGGGCTGAGCGTTTCCGTTCACGTAGGCGACCGATGGAGTCAGACGGACTGTGTCACCTGGCATACCAACAACACGTTTGATAAGCGAAACGGGAGATGACTCAGAGCGTATAGAATCGGGAAGATCGAACACAATAATGTCTCCGCGTTCAACGGCACTAATATTAAACGCCAGTTTGCTTACCATGATGAAGTCGCCGGGAAGCAACGTCCGTTCCATAGAGCTCGATGGAATTTGAAATGCACCAATGACAAATAGCTTGAGAAGTCCAGCGACAACTATCGCCAACAGTGCCGTAAACACAACATCAGAAACAGAGATCGATGTGAGGTCATTCTGTAGACGGAGTTTCATCGTACCAATCTTGGGTACGACTGCTGACCTTCGGAATATCGTCTGTCACGTGGTGCATCCGAGCCCGAATTCCACAACGCACAAATTGGTGAGCCGAAGACGTTGTCCTCGGGTACAAAACCCGTAAAGCGTGAATCCATAGAATTGTCACGGTTATCTCCCATGCAGAAGATGTAGTCGCGCTCTACAACGTAGTGCTTGGCGACAACCCCATCAATAGTGCGAGTACGTTCGTTCACATTGTGTCCTTCACGCGCAATGAACACACCCCAACTACTCCAGTGTACGTCTACGAGATTGATGATGTCACCCTTGCGAGGAATGCGCAGCGGACCGTAGTCACTAGGTGTCCAATCCTTGCCAGCCGGAGACAAGCGGTACTGATCGCTTTCGTCTCGCATTTTTCTGGATTCTACGGACATTGTAAAAATGGTTACTGAGTCGGAGAGAGAACGTTTCCCATTCACATAAACCGTGTCGTTTACTATGCGAATCGTATCGCCTGCAAGGGCAATGCAACGCTTCATATAGATTTCATTTGTACGTGGCAGCACTTCATCGCGCTGACCAGGGAATGCATAGACAACTACGTCGCCACGCTTTGGAGAGCTAAACGAAACAAGTTTGTAATACGGTAGCACGTACCCGACGATTGGTAGCGAATTCCACGTCGAGATTCCGTACCGGAATCTGTTTACGATAACAAGGTCACCTGCAATTACGGTAGGTGACATCGAAACTGTGGGGACCGTATACACACCGAAAACAAAAAAGGCAACAACGACAAGAATTGCAGTAAACCAGAGAAGTCGTATGGCTGACTTGCGCATTACATCACTTGTTGATGATGGTGCCGAGTCGGTTCCAGCGGATGTGCATGATTTTGTACATCAGCCCTTGTTCGACGTTATTCACGCGATTCTGCCATGACCAGTACACCACCATTGGCGTACCCACGACATCCTGCTCGGGAATCAAACCCCAGAAGCGCGAGTCTTCCGAGTTGTCACGATTGTCGCCCATGCCAAACACGTAGTCGCGTTGTACCGTGTAGGTGCCTGGTGCAAATCCTTCGACGGTAAGGGTCTGGGAATTTACTGCGTGACCTTCACGCATGATGAAGGTAGTCCAGTCTATGATGTTCTCTTGTGTAAGAGTGATGACGTCTCCCTTGGCAGGAATGCGGAGCGGCCCGTAGTTCTCATGATTCCACGTGTCCTTTGAAGGCGGATACATTCTAGGCCCTTCAGTCATGAGCCGATATTGAACTTGTGCACCTCTGTCTCGAGGCGGAGCCGCTACGGGAAGTGGGTACTCCACATTGTCTACGAATACGTGAGCATCGCGTATTTCGACGGTCTGCCCGGAAATAGCAACGCAACGCTTTAAATAGTACTCGAAGTTGTCTGCCTTGACCTGATCACGGTGACCCGGATAAACAAATACGATGATGTCGCCTTGTACTGGTTTCCAGATCGGTGGAGTCTTGTAGTAGGGAAGGGCGAGGTTCAGAAACGGGATGATCTGCGGAGTCGACGGACCATATTTAAACTTATTTACGAATAAGAATTCGCCCGCCATGACAGTGTTTTCCATCGAAGGCGTTGGTACTGTGAACGCACCAAAGGCAAGACCATTCACGATCGTCACAACGGTAAGCGCCCATACCAAGGTCTTTACCCATGACCACAGATGCTCGAAGAAGCCCTCTGGTGGTTTGCGGTTGTGGAATTTTTGGCGGCGAGTTCGTAGCCATGAGCCATAACGGCCTGGTACGTGAGGGATGATGTGATCGTAGAGCGGCATAGTTCTAATTATCGATAGATAGTACTGCGAGGAATGCTTCCTGTGGAATCTCAACACGTCCGACCTGCTTCATTCGCTTCTTGCCTTCCTTTTGCTTCTCGAGCAGCTTGCGCTTACGAGAAATATCGCCACCGTAACACTTGGCAAGAACGTTTTTACGCATCGCGCTAATCGTTTCACGAGCGATGATCTTCTGTCCGATCGAAGCCTGAATCGCCACTTCGAACATCTGCTTCGGAATAAGTTCTTTCAACTTCGTACAGAGTTTCTTGCCCCAGTCGAAGGCTTTTGCGCGGTGGACGATAGACGACAACGCATCGACGGGTTCGCCGTTGAGCATGATGTCCATACGCACCAAGTCGCCCTCTTTGTAATCGGAGTAATCGTAATCGAGCGACGCATAACCGCGGGTGTTACTCTTTAGCTTATCGTAGAAATCGAATACCACTTCGGCAAGGGGCAAGTCGAACGTCATGTCCACACGATCTGCACTCAGGTACACCTGATTCAACATCGTGCCGCGACGGTCCATACAAAGCTTCATTACCGTGCCAATGTACTCCGATGGCGCAATGATCTGCGCCGTAATAAATGGCTCTTGAATTTCCTGAATCGCACCGGGATTTGGAAGCTGTGACGGATTGTCAACCCAGAGTTCTTCACCCTTCGTCGTTACAACTCGATAACGCACGTTGGGAACCGTGGTGACAATTACCTGATTGAATTCGCGCTCGAGACGTTCTTGCACAATCTCCATGTGCAGCAGTCCGAGGAAGCCACAACGAAAACCAAAACCAAGTGCGTTCGACGTTTCTGCTTCGTACGAAATAGCAGCATCGTTCAATGTCAGCTTGTCTAATGCTTCGCGCAAGTCTTCGAAGTCGTCGCTATCCGCCGGATAAATACCACTAAACACCATCGGCTTCACTTCGCGGAAACCTTCGATGGGTTCTACTACAACCTTACCTGCATGTGTTACCGTATCGCCGACCTTAGTGTCCTGCAGCTTACGAATCGACGCTGTGATGTAGCCTACGTTGCCGGCCTTGAGTTCGCCCGTGCGCTGACGTTGCATGTGCAGGATGCCAACTTCGTCGAGCTCGTACACCTGACCCGTTTGCATGAACAGCACCTTGTCTTTTTCTTTAATGGTGCCATCGAACACACGCACGTTTACAATCACACCCTGGTACGGATCGAAAATCGAATCGTAGATCAGCGCACGCAGTGGCGCATTCGGATCGCCACTCGGTGGCGGTACACGCGCAACAACTGCTTCGAGAATTTCATCGATGCCAATACCAGCCTTTGCCGACGCAAGAATCATTTCGTCTTCTTTGCATCCAAGCAAATCCATTACCTGCTGCTTTACGTTATCGATTGTTGTAACAGCGCTCGGCAAATCGATTTTGTTAATCACAGGAATGATGGTGAGTCCTTGCTCGACCGCCATAAACAGATTCGAAATCGTTTGCGCCTCAACTCCTTGTGTTGCATCAACAACAAGGAGAGCCCCTTCACAAGCCGATAGCGAGCGGGAGACTTCGTAGGAGAAGTCGACGTGACCCGGTGTGTCGATAAGGTTGAGCTTGTACAGGTCGCCGGCCGCCGATGTGTAGTCCATCTGGATGGCATGCAGCTTTATCGTAATGCCGCGTTCCTGCTCGAGCGGATTGTCGTCGAGAATCTGGTTGTTCGTCATCTCGCGCTGCGTAACACGTCCGGTGCGCTCCAGCAGCCGGTCTGCGAGCGTACTCTTGCCGTGATCGATGTGCGCAATGATGCTGAAATTTCTGAAGTGCTTCATAGGTAAGGGGCTTGCGGAGTAAGGGTCCACACAAGTGGGCAGCTACAAAAGTACCACTATCGAAGCGGACGACATTTGCAGCAGAGTCTTCGATAATTGTTCGTTGTAAGGGGCTTCGAAAAGGGTCTAATACGCTCTAGCAAACAGAACGCGCTGGGTGGACGGTTTGCCGGACTTAATACACACGCCTACTTCTTGCGGATTATCGATCGGAATGCATCGGATGGTGGCCTTTGTTTCGTCCTTAATGGCCAGTTCGGTTTCTGTGGTGCCGTCCCAATGCGCACTCACAAAGCCGCCCTTGCCGTCGAGGATCTCCACGAACTCTGTCCATGTATTCGCAGGTGTAATATGCTCGTCGCGGTACGCACGCGCACGTTCGAACATGTTTGCCTGAATGTCGACAAGCAGTTGCTCGATGTGCGCACCGAGTCCGTCGAGTGGAATACTCGACTCGACTTTTCTTTTGTGTCACGGCGTGCAACTTCAACAGTACCATTCGCCAAGTCGCGCGCACCGAGTCCGATGCGCACAGGCATACCGAGCTTTTCGTATTCGGCGAACTTGAAGCCTGGACGGTTCTGATCGTCGTTGTCGATCTTCACACGAATGCCCCGTGCTTTCAAATCCGCAGCAATGGTGTTCGCTACTTCAGTTAATTCTGGAAGGGGCTTTGGAATTGGAACGATCACAACTTGAGTCGGAGCAAGCTTCGGAGGAATAATCAACCCTTCGTCGTCGGAGTGCGCCATGACAAGTGCACCCATCAAGCGCGTCGAAACGCCCCACGATGTTGCCCACACAAATTCAACAGTGTTCTCTTTAGTAGCAAACTTTACATCAAATGCTTTAGCGAAGTTTTGTCCGAGGAAGTGCGACGTGCCTGACTGCAATGCTTTACCGTCCTGCATCAGTGCTTCTATCGTGTATGTGTCTTCTGCACCAGCAAAACGTTCGTTCACGGTTTTCAATCCTCGAACGACTGGCAATGCCATCCACTCTTCGGCGAAGCGTGCATAGATGTCGAGCATTGTGAGCGTTTCCGCAACTGCTTCCTCGCGCGTGGCATGAGCAGTGTGACCTTCCTGCCACAAAAATTCTGTGGTGCGAAGGAAGAGGCGCGTACGCATTTCCCACCTCACAACATTTGCCCACTGGTTGATGAGTAGTGGAAGATCGCGGTGACTCTGTATCCAGTCGCGATAGGTGTTCCAGATGATCGTTTCCGAGGTCGGACGTATGATGAGCTCTTCTTCGAGCTTTGCATCTGGGTCTACAACAACACCAGATCCATCTTCGGCATTTTTTAAACGATAGTGCGTAACAACAGCACACTCTTTCGCAAAACCCTCGACGTGTTGCGCTTCCTTGCTCAGAAAACTTTTCGGAATAAGCAATGGGAAGTACGCATTCACATGTCCCGTGTCCTTAAACATCCGGTCCAACTGGTCGCGCATGTGCTCCCAAATCGCAAACCCATACGGTTTGATAACCATGCAACCTTTAACAGCTGCGTAGTCGGCAAGCCCTGCTTTGCGCACCAGGTCTATGTACCACTGAGCATAATCGTCAGCGCGCGATGTAATCTCTTTCGACATGCGTCAGTTCCTTAGAGTCAATTTTTCTACAGTAGTAGCGTAGTGGTTTGAACCAATTCAAGCGCGTAGTGGTTTGAACCAATTTCATTGGTTCCCTTCAAACATATAAACGTATTGCCCATCGGGCGAACGTAGAATGATGTTGCCAAGATGTCCATCTTCGCTTGGAATTTCTTCTGTGATTTCCATGCCGCTTTTTTTCAGGCGGTCGATGCGTTCGGGCATGTCCGGACTGAAATAGGTAATGGCAAGCGTTGGTATGTCGCGTTCTTCATGCAATCCTACCTGCACATGATTATCGGTCATCACGGCAAATGAATATGGATTCTTTGCGCTACGCGCTTTCACGAAACCAAGCAATTCCCAGAACTCAACTTCTCGCTTTATGTAACCTGTGCCGATACTCAACTCCGTCACTCGTCCACAGATCGGATTTAGGATTCCGGTAGGGGTCAGAAGGGGCTCGTCGGCTTCTGAGCGGACAGCCAAGTACACAGCATTTACCGACTTGAGACGGATTTCGCCGAAGGTCGGACCCTTTATGTCTCCGATGATAGGCACACCTAGGGCATCGAGTGTGTCTTTAACACGCAGCATGTTGGCCGCGCGAAACATCATCACAGGGGATGGTTGCGATGTCTTCACAAGCGTAATAACAAGCTGTCCGTCGGATAACGTTACGGACGAATCGGGTTTGACTGCTTTTGCAGTCGGTGCAAAGCCAATTCGCGTCCACCACGCCATCGATTGTATCACATCTTCACTCGAAATAACGAGGCGCGTGTACACTCCAAGCAAGTTGTTTGGTGTAGGACGTGGTGCTGTCGAGTCTGGAATCTGTGCAACAGCAGTTACGCTAAAAATCAGCAAGAAACTGAATGCCGCTGAAATAATTCGTTGCTTAGATATACTTCGCAGCACACAAATGAAGTTTGAAATCGAGATGATTGGCTTCATGGTTGATCTGTGGAGAAGAGCGGAGTTTCTGGTGTTGGACGTGATATGCCCATATGCCTGTATGCAAGTGGCGTAGCAGTACGTCCACGTGGTGTGCGTTGCACAAAACCCTGCTGAATAAGAAATGGTTCGTACACTTCTTCGAGTGTACCAGGTTCTTCGCCTACAGCTACGGCAATGGTTGAAATGCCGACGGGACCGCCATTAAACTTTTCTATAATGGCAAGCATAATCCGTTTGTCCATCTCATCGAGTCCGAACTCATCCACGTCTAATGCAGCAAGCGACGTCCGTGCGATCTCGCGTGATACCACTCCGTTGCCTTTTACATCTGCAAAGTCGCGTGTGCGTCGCAGCAATCTATTCGCAATGCGAGGTGTGCCACGTGATCGACGTGCAATTTCACTTGCACCATCGGGATCAATCGATGCGCCGAGCAGACCAGCAGAGCGCGTAACAACCTTCGTGAGTTGGTCGGCGTCGTAATAGTCAAGTCGGTTAGTGATGCCGAAGCGCGAGCGCAGCGGTGCGGTGAGCAAACCCTGTCTCGTCGTGGCACCAATGAGCGTAAAGCGGGGGAGTGCGAGTTGAATAGATCGGGCTGACGGACCAGAGTCTATCATAATGTCTAGGCGGAAATCCTCCATCGCAGAATACAGGTACTCTTCGACTACTGGCGAGAGTCTGTGAATCTCGTCGATGAAGAGAATGTCGCCTTCTTCGAGGTTCGTAAGGAGTCCCGCCAAGTCGCCCGGCTTCTCGAGCACCGGACCCGATGTAATGCGTATTTGTGAATGCATCTCACGGGCAATGATGTAGCTAAGCGTTGTTTTACCAAGACCGGGAGGTCCAGTTAACAACACATGATCTAACGCCTCGCCACGATTGCGCGCAGCCTCGATAAAGATCTTAAGATTTTCTACAATCTTGGGTTGTCCCGTAAAGTCCGCAAACGAAACCGGACGCAACGAGGCATCTAGCTCTTCTTCAGCTTTGCCGCTACTTGTATTGTCGTTGGTTCTGTCTTTGCTCATTTATAGATACTGCTTTGTGCTACAGCAACAATTCCGTCATACGTGCCATAGTCCTGCACGCGATAGTAGGCAAAGGCGAGGAAAGAATGACCAGCACTGGCTGTGTTGCCTTCAAATTCTTCGAACGAGAGCCCCTTTACAGACCCTTCATCAACATCGAGCTGTCCAGTTCCATACATGTAGTTATGACGTCCGCGGCGCACCCATTGTCGAAGGCGGTAGAGGCGGAGCTCTTCGTTGTAGCTCATTAACCAGTCTCGGTCGGGTTTCCAGTTGTTGAACGAGCCCACGAGGAAGACGTCGTCGCGCGATTCGCCGCCGGGTGTTGGGTCGAGCACAAACTCTATGGGTACGTACTCGTCGTCAGAGCTTGTAATAAACGTGGTAACGAGGGCGCCGTCATCGCCGCGTTCTATGAAACTTCCGTTTCGGCGTAAATCGCTAAGGGGCAATCGAACGGGTGCGCCGTTCGACGGAAACATGGCAAGGTTTGTTAGGTCGAGAATGCGGTAATCGTTTTGCGCTGGTATGCGAGCAATGCGGAAGACTTTGCCGCCATTTAGAATACCTGCTGTCATTGTGCTGGATGACGGAGGATTGGTTTCTGTCGACACGTTGTTACTAACAATCAGCGGCTCGAACCAGCGGTTGTTGCGATACAGTACAACCGTCTGTAACATGCCATCGACAAGTGTTCCTGGATTTGCGTTTACGATTGTTTCTAAGGTTAAAGCGATAGAACTCACGCGAAACGTCGGCTCATAGAAATCGGTCATGAAATTCATAGAAGCCTGCGCCTTTTCTTCGACAGCAAAGAAACGTGTCTCGCCAATCAGCACGTCGTCCTGCATATCGTACACACGCACTTTCCAATTACCACTAAAACGCACAGCAGTCTGTTCGTTCGGAAACCTAATGCGTCCGCGGTACGCGTAATACTTCGATCGCTGCGCGGCAATTGTCCAGTCAACGAGGCTTGTGCGGTTAGAGATGTCCGTCACAAACCCGTTCTCATCTTCGCGCCAATCCGCGGTACAATGCACAATGCGTGCATACACGTTGGGTATCGTGCTACTCATCACATCGAACTCTACAGTTACGAATTGTGAGATGGGAGAGGCCGTCGACCCAAACGGATTTTGAATGCTTGGTTCGGAACGTTTTGATGTGGTAGTCGCTGGCTCTACTAAAACAATTGGCGGTTTTCGTTCATCGCGTTCGCCATACGAACGAATGCCGCGTAATTGCACAACGTCGTCTGCGCCCCATGCAAACACAGAACAACACATACATGCAAGAAGCGCGATTGTGTAGTGCTTCATATGTGACAAGCTGCGTGTTGAGTGACGGACCTCACCCACGGCGCTCTTTAATCGTGTTGCGATACACTAGACGAGCCTCGCGACGAATGGCAGCTTCCTCGTAACGGTCAATCTCTTCCTTCGTCTTTGGGTCGAGCGGCGGTGCAGGAAGTGGTTTGCCGTATTGGTCGATTGCAACAAAGGTTAGATATGCCACCGATGTCTGTGTACGGGTCTGATGCAAGGGGTCTTCGCGTTCGACTTCTACGAACACTTCCATGGACGTGCGAAACGCACGTGTAAGGATTGCGCGGATGTGCACAACGTGTCCGAGTTTGATTGGCTCATTAAATGAGATCTCGTCGACCGACGCAGTAACACAAACACGTCCTGAGTGACGCATTGCAGCAAGTGCTGCACCAATGTCAATCCAGTGCATCAGGCGTCCACCCAGCAGGTTGCCCAAATAATTCGTGTCATTCGGAAGCACAAGCTCCGTCATCACAACTTCCGATTCAGATGGTGTCTTCATTGTACTACAAGTCTCGTTACATGCTTTTGTGGTTTGCGATGCTATGCATCGTTATTGAATTTCTTTTTCGAGTTCATCGATACGTGCACGCAAACGTCCGTCGCGCACAATACGTCTGTACATCGCAACCGTGGCACGTGCATCATCGCCCTTCTTCTGCTTCACGAGTATTTCGAGCTTACCAACAAATGCATCTTCGAGCCACTTCGAATCTGGGTAGTCTTCGATTACCGCATCAAAGTAGATCAGTGCCGCCCGATTCGTGCTCATGTTGATGTATTGCTGTGCATTCAACAAATGCTTCTCAGCAAGGCGATCACGTAATTCCGTAATCCTTTCAGCAGATCTTAATGCCAACGAATCGGTCGGGTAGATCCCCTGAAAATCTGCGAATGCTGCTATTGCTTTACGTGTGTACTCTGGGTCGCGATCGGCGGATAGCGTCAGCTCGTAATAACTTAGGGCACTCTTAAACAACGCCTCTTTTGCAAACTCACTACTAGGAAACGTTCTGCGCACCAGGTTGTAGTTGAATGCCGCGAGAATGTATTCGCCCTTGGCATAGTTAATCTCCGCGAGGTAATACTGGGCATCGTCCGCATACGCACTCGATGGGTATTGCAGCTTAATAATGTCGAACAACGCTTGTGCCTCGAGCCAGTCTTCGTCCTTTAACTCAGCCATGGCTTCAGCATACGTCTCTTCTACAGAACGCTGCTTCGCAGCCTGCTCTGAACTAGAGCAAGCCATTAGAAACACAACACTTAACAAGACGGCAAGGATACGTATTGGCATAGACAGGCAAAGATAACGGCTGGGCGTCTCCCGCATTGCCTTCGCACAAAGGCAAAACACAACTACTAGCTGTTAAGCGGTTGCCGCGACGGTCTTGGTTCCTCGCACTGTAACCAACTTTCCTGACGATTGCTCGCTCTCCGCTGAGTGATTCCGCTAAGCACACGAACCATCTGCAATCTCTTCTGCATGGGAGTCGACAATGAAATTGGTTATCCTGTCAATTCTAATACTAACAGGTTCAACTGCGAATGTGGCAGTATGTCAAACCCGTCCGTCGCCTTCCGACCATATCCTTAGCGTTCTCATATACAAACCGGATAGTGTTGACATGGGCGGACTCGTCGGTAAACGCCCAAGGCTACATTCCTACCTTTGGGCGATTCAAGACACACTGTACAGCATCACCAACCACCAGGAAGTGATCGTCTCTCGCTCCGTTGATGCCGGCGCCACATGGTCAACTCTGTACATATCAGCAGTAGGAGACTCTAACAACATCGCTAGCATGTCGAGCAGTGACTGGTCGCCGAACGGTCAATACATTGCACTAGCCTTTAACAACGGCCGCATATTATTCTCTGCCAATAAAGGGGTTTCATTTTCGGAGATCAAGTCTCCAACAATAAATAACATAAGGTCTGTCACGGTCAACAATTCCGGAAGGATTACATTGGGTAGGGTTCTTGCGTCCACCCTTGTATCTTCAGAAGATTCGGGTGAAACATGGCTTTCGGAAGGCTTGGAACGGTACGCACCACCTTATCCGGTTTCATTCCGATACCTTAATTATCATGATGATGGAAAGCTCTATTTCTCTTTTATCGCCAACACGTTGAATCGATTGCTCGTTCGTGACATACATGGACAATGGGAGGATGTAAACATTCCGTTCATGGTTGTCACTCTTGAAACCAATGCAGACGGCACACTCTTAGCGTCAGCCTCTCGAAGAATCGGTGCAGATTACGCAGTCTATACTGAGATGTGGAAGCAATCCGGTGGCTACGGTGATTGGGATACTGTGTTTTCGTTTACAGATACGGACATCGGAAACAGGGGCCTGCCAAGTCAGATAACCGATATCAAAAGATCACCATACGGAAACGTGGTCGCCGCTGTTGGGACTGCAGCTATTTTCTTAAACTTCGATAGCGCTAGTTGGACTCTGGAGGTAAAGTCTGCAGAAATCTATTTGAATAAGCCCAATGATGTGAGTGGTAGTAATTTGACTTGGACGTCACCTACGCGCCTACATGGGTCTGCTCTCGGCAGGCTGTTTACGGCTGAACTTCAACAAGCAGTGTCGGTCAGCGATTCTGAGCATTTGGAAGACAGAAGCGTTTCAACCGTCGACGAGTCTACAATGTGTAGTACGGTGTACTCTATCGAGGGCAGGCTACTGTATGAAGGCACACAACATGAAGTGCGAACCTACATAGGCATGCGCCAAGGGTGCTTTGCCGTCACCTCGACACACAGTAACAATGCAAGGATGAGTAAGAGCGAACTATTGTGTCATTGACGGCAGCTCTCTCAATATCCAAGTCCTGTTAGCTGGGCTTTGTCGTTCACTTCTTTATCATCACTTTTCTAGTCAGTGAGTCACGTCCCGCAGCCATATGCACGAGGTAGACTCCGTCTGCAAGTGTTGCACCGTCGACGTCGAAGGTAATCGATCCTGAGCGCAACGCGGACTTCACTCCCTCGGTGAAGTCGAATACAACATCTCCGGTCGTGGAGTACATCTTCGCCGAGGTGATACCTTCGAGGTTGTCGTTGAGGTGTGAGAAGGCGACGGAAAGAAGGTCGCTCGAAGGCACCGGACTCACTACGATCCACGGGATAAAGCTTCGTCCTCTGGGCTCATCGTTCTCAACGCCAGTTGAGGACGAACCTTTAATAAACACTCCCCTGTCTGTCGTAAGAATGGGGCCCGCTGGACCGTTACTGAACCATGCAAGTGTACCATCCACGGGTCCGATATACATCTTGAACGATTCGCCCAAATCTGTAGAGTACATCACACGACCACTCGCACGAATCTCAAACACAAACATAGTGTCTTTAAACACCGCAAGTCGACTATCAGACGTAAGGTTGATAGTCTTACCTCCGCTACAGACCCTCCACTGTAGACCATCATCTATCGAGGAATAGAGGTTGACCGTTTCCGAGGGAACGAGATCGCCATCGAAACTTACCATTCGTGCTGCAAGGGCATACGTCGCAGTCTCCGCAGCCGCTAAGTCCCAGATATGCACTCCTTGCAAAGGTGTTCCTGCTACCGGAGCTAGCCAAGACTCGCCGTTGTCAAGTGAGCGGTATAAACCCGACCCTTCAAAATTTAAATCCAGGGTATCGCTGACTACGCTACCATTTCGAATGCCAGTTAGTAATACACTTGAAGGAGTCTCCACTATTGCTGACCCCCTGATCGAACCGCCAAATCGAACAAGTCTGTCTGACCATCCATTCGTAATTGCCCTCCACGTGCGGCAAGTATCGTCCGATACATAGATCGCAGGTATGACAGAATCACTTTTTCCGACGTAATAAACATTCGCAATGTATCGACCGCTCCGTGACCGCATGATTGACTGAAATAAGGAATAAGTTTTTCCAAGCTGCTTGGATATACTACGATGCAGATCAACAACATTTCCTGTCTCAAAGTCGAGCCGATATGCATCGTACACAGTGCAAATATTTACTCCCATTGTATCGATCGACAATCCATATAATCGATCGGCTACTTTTTCAAACATATGTGATGCTTGCGACAGGCTACACCCCTCTGTTCGAGAGATCGCAGTTTGTGACAACGTAATGATGTGGTCGACAGCGGGTTGTATTCCTGCCAATAGCCTGTCTGTTTCGGTGAGATCTCTTGTGATCGGTCCAAGTACGACCGTCGTATCGTTTCTAAAACCGATGCGGATTGGTAATACAACGCACAATTCTCCATCGATTCTCGTGATTGAGCGCACGGCTTGGGGAACAGTAATCGAATCGATGAGGACAAGCCTGGAGTCTAGGGTCAGTATACTATAATCGAGTATCGTTTTATCGGACTTCATTCTTCTTATAGCAACAATAATATTATCACCATCCTTATAAACAGAGGTCAATTCCACATTCTCAGCAAGTACGTAGCTAGTATTCGTTCCGTTGTCGAAGTTTAAGCGCGTAACCCGACGAAGCGAATAGTATAGAACGGTGGAATCATCACCATAGATAAGTTTCTCAGTGACTAGACTAAATTCCGTTCTTCGCCATGTGTGTCCGCCATCCGAGGTTACCATGAGTCCGGAATGGTGCTTACTGTCCCACGAGTAGTCCACCTGGTAGAAGCCTAACTGCCCAGCGTTATAACACGAAGTGACGGGCAGAGGCCTCGCAAGCGTATCTCCGTGAGGTTCCGTTAACCGCTCCCAACTATCGCCGTTGTCGTAACTGATGGCTATGCCGCGAGGACCTGTACTGGCGCCTACATTCGTTGTTGTGACTAAAATGACGCCATTGTCAAAAACAGCGATACCGGAATACATTGCCTGGCCTGTAGGAATCGAAGTAGAGTTCCAGTCTTTGCCGGAGTTATCACTGTACACGAGTTGCCCGGGTTGCGACATATAAGCGAATAGGCGTCCATTCAGTCCCGCACGAGCTGCAAGTGTATACTTCGCTCTGTTTGCATTAGGTAGCGTTCCCGAAAAACTATCGTCGTATCTCGTCATTATGTGGGTAGTCCTGTCGTAGGTATAGAGTCCACGGTCTGTTGAAACAACGAACTGACCGTCGATCTGTGTAACTGCAAAAACATTTACTGTCGCAGGATACGTTCCACACGCCTTCCACGATTCATCTTGGGCAGTTAGGCGTAGACCAAAACCACTTCCAGCAAATAGAACTTGCATGAGAAGAATAGTCCGTATAGTAAAAGAGTCTATGTTCATCGACTACTCCACGCAATAGTGTACATTCCAAAATACAACCGTTGCTCTGTTTTTAGATAGCAAAGCAACGGTTTTCGTAATACCTACTTCCTACTTCCTACTTCCTACTTCCAGTTAAGGGCATGTGCCAGTCGTACATCCTCCACTACAGGGTCCCGCTCCAACCGTAGCGGTACTGAGATAATTCACCACCCATGATGAAGTTGCGTTGTCAAAACATGCCGTGTACGTTTTTGTGCATTTGTACCCGGTATTGCCATTACATACTGTCACGCACCCACTCCCATCAGTTGTTGTACACATGGGCCGAGAGAACGTCCATTTATGAATCGCCGGGCAAAGAGGCGGAGCAGAATTATCTAGTCCTAATGGATTTGCATTGCTAGCAAAGTAGGCTAAGATCACATCAAAGGCTGCAGATTCAGAAATACCAGGACACGGATTGCACACTTTCGATATCTGAATATTGCAGTGGTTGTCGTCGGTATTGTCTTTGTAACAATACCAAACCTGAGAAACAACAACCGATCCACCGGGGCAGGTTATAGGCACATTGATTGGCCCAACGGCCGTCCAGCCCGCAGGACATTGGGCTGCTGCAGTGGAAAATGCGAGTGCAAATGTTGCGAACGCAACCGATAGAAAGACTCTACATCGTGACATGGAAAACCTCGATAGAATATTGATAAAATGAAGTGCTGGTTGATTCCAGCGGTTTCGCATTACATAATTGGATGGTATTAACATGGGATCAAACTTCGCCATGGCGATTATGGCTACTTGAACGGATCGATGACCTCAATCGTAGTCGCGGCGGCGCCGTACTGCTGCACGATATAATCTTGCAGAGGTGGTGTCGTGTAAACGCTATTGATGAACGCCTGATGCTGATTGGCGTAAGTATTTACCTGCGGAAGTTGGTACGAGTTGGGAGCTGAAATACATCCCAAGTACAAGAGTATCGACAGTAGCAATTGCATAACACGACCTCTGATGATTTGCGGGAAAACCTTCGCGCACAAATTCATTCACTATGACAGCACATGTCTTACCAGCAGGCCATATTTTGCTCTCCTGTGATTTGGCTAAAATTTGGGTAAATCAATATGCTACTAGAAATCAGGGAGTATCTCGATAGCATTGAAATGCTAGCTGGCAAGCGGTGGAAAGCGATCCAGCCGGCCAAATCAATGCTCGATAAGAAAGATCGACGAGTAGTACATCTCGTCCAGCATGATCCCGTGAAAACGGATTTAGAACTGGTGAAGAAACTCGACCGAACTGCCGATTCTGTTGACAAAAATTTCAGGCGTTATCTCCGCCACCTTACGCTTCGCCTGACGCAGATTATTCAGTGCTGTCCGATCTCGTCGGCTATGGATACAAGGCGCAGTAGAACTGTGCGCTGCATTAGGCATTTGTCCGCTGCAGAAGCGCTGCTTCGAACGGAAGGATTTTCATCCACGCGACATCAATTCTTCGAAGCATTATCACTAATGAATGTACCTGAACTAGTGTGGCATAAACCAAAGGTCCATTACACGATTGCGTACTACGATTCCGCGAGCAAGAATAGAGCGGCTGCTATCGCGAGACTTGATGAATATGCGGAAGCATGTGATGAGGTACTGCTTGTAAATGAACTGTTAGGAATGTGGATGCAGGTGTCGCTTCCAACTCGATATAAGTCTGACCTTGTGTACCAAAATAGAATGGTTGCAAAAGGGGCCGCGATTCTTCGGTCTATATCGAGGAAAAGAATAAGTCCGGTGGTGTGTATCGCGGCTGCGCGTCTCGCCACATCAATCTCTATTGCAACTACAAACGAAAAAGTCGGCATCCGCTGGTTGGATAGGCTACGGCGGGCACTCGAACGATCAGAGCTTTTCGGTGGGTCGGCTGCTAGTGAATATCACACACAAAGAGCCCTGGTATTTAGAGCATCAAGAGACTATTCCAATGGCGTTGCGGATGCAAAAAAGGCTATCGAGCAGACGACACCCGAATCGTCCGATTGGTTTTCAAATATGAATACACTTCTATTTCTGCAGCTGAATAATGGTGAATATGAGGAGGCGCTAAAGAATGCAAATCACATCGTTACCAGAAAGCATTTTGACAAACAATCAAAGCAGCGCGTTAAGCTGGCTGTTTTGTACTCGATGTATGCAGGGGTACTGAACGGACAAAGTTTGAATGAGGAATCGTTTGGGAAGATCAAAGACAAGGTCGCCGACGCTGCGGCGCTTAGAATGCTTTCGTCAGCCAACAGAAAGGAACCAAATGATTCCGATGATGCTTTACTATCCCTTCGAAGACTTGTAGATCGCAGCAGGCCACTCAGAAGCGACCGTGGTCTTTGGCTGTTGTCGAGACTAGCATTTCTTTATGCAAAGCAAGGGCAGAATATTCGGTTGTGTCGCAAGGCGCAACTCTTTCAGAAGTATGAAGCTGAGTTACGGGCCCTGAAATATGAGCTAGACAACACAGTTATATGTCCTGTGAAGATATGGGAAGCTTTGACGAGAAAGAGGTAGGCCGTACGGGCACAGCATGTTCGGAGATCTCCGTTCTAATATCCAAGTCCTGTTAGCTGGGCTTTGTCGTTGCGCCAGTCTTGGCGGACCTTGACGTAGAGCTCGAGGAAGACGGGGTGTTGGAGGTGTTTTTCGATGGCGGCGCGAGAGAATTCGCCGACCATTTTGAGGGCTTCGCCTTGGGCACCGATGAGGATGCCCTTTTGTGTTTCGCGCTCGACGATGATGTCGGCGGCGATGTACCATTTGCCGTTTTCGCGTTCTTCGAATTCGACGATGGTGACGTCGGTGGAGTAGGGGACTTCTTCGCGGTATTGGAAATAGATGGCTTCGCGAATGAGTTCGGCAACGAAGAAACGTTCGGGGAGGGTGCTGAGCTGGTCTTTGTCGTAGAGGAACGGACCCTTCGGAACGAGCCCCTTAAGGATGTCTACAAGAGCATCGACTTCTTTGTTTTCTAATGCCGAAACAGCAACTGCACGTTTGTAGAAACCGCTGAGGCGTGCCTCTTCCATAAGAAAGAGTGCTTCGGTTTTTAGATGCAATGCATCCATCTTGTTAAGCACAAGTACGGCGGGCTTGTCTCTATACTTTGTTAGTATCGGCGTTGTGAAGGTATCGAGAATGGTTTTGTCGTCGAATGCTTTTACAACGTCGACAACTACACATAACACATCTGCTTCGTTGAGCGAATCGTCTACATAACCCATCATCGAATGCTGCATCTTGTACTTGGGCTTGATGAGTCCGGGCGTGTCGATAAAGATGAGCTGCGCATTCTCGTCCGTCGCAATGCCCAGCACACGCTTGCGCGTTGTCTGTGCCTTGGGTGTTACGATAGAGAGGTGTGCGTCGAGGATTGCATTCAGCAATGTCGACTTGCCGACGTTCGGACGTCCCACGATTGCAACGGTACCGCAACGGGTTGCGACTTCGGTCGCAGTGCCTTCGTTCGCGGTGCCTTCGCTCGGTGTGCCAGATGCTGTTGCTTCACTCATGGCGTTGGTGCACTATCGGCATGTGGTTCAAACGTTACTTCTGGATGTGCATCGGTCCAGATGCGTTCGCGGTCAAGAATTTCTCGCAGTGCTGGCTTTAGAAACGCATCGTCACCGAGGTCCATGCGCACGAGTGCACGTGCAAGTATTACAACGGCTGCTTCGAGTGGCATCGATTTATTGATGAGAATGATGCGCTGATCGTGCAGCACGCAGCCCCCTCCACGAAAGGTGCCTGTTTCGCGGCGCACCGAGTATCCGAGGCGCTTGCTTAATTCTGTTAATTCGTCGAGGAGTTTATCTGCTTTCATGCTTGTGAAGGGGCCGCCATACGGCGAGGGTTACAATGGTGAACCCGGAGAGAAGCGCCAGGCCGCTGCATACGTTAAGGACGACGTTCTGCTGTCGATGCAAAAATACGTCGACAATCTCTGCCGCTGGTGCAAGAGATGCACCACTGCCGGCATCGAACAGCATAAACAGACGGAAATTATTCCACGCAATCCATGCTTCGACAGGCACAAGCAGCACAAAGAGCACTGCACACATCATTAACCAGCCGTACTGTTTGAAAACCTTGCCTAGCAGCACAATCGTGCCTACGGCGCCAATACTGCACACGAGGAACGACCAGTCAGCAAGTGCGCCCAGCAGTGTGTACAGACGAATTGTCTGCAAACGTGCTGCTTCTGGCTGGTCCTTTAGTAGTAGCGTTCCGCTTTGAAAAGCATCGTATCCAATTATCATGTGTGTTAACGAAGCCCCAAGCCACACAATGCCGCCAACGGCGAGAAGGAATATGAAGGTCTTTGTAAGGCGCGACGAAAACGGAGATGTCATTTAGAACTGGTCGCTAAGAATTGATCAAAGGATGCGATAGTAAATGCGAGTAAGGACCTTCATTGGGTCTTTCTCGACCATCGGATCCGTTATGTATTCTTCCCAAGGCGAGGTAGAAAGTTTCGTGTTGTTTTTCTTTGCCCACTCATCGAGCGCAAAGTGTGCAGCTTCTGTGCCCATGTACGGACCGTAATAATCTGCAACAAGAACCTTGCCGCCAGGAACTGCCATGCCCTTGATACTTCCAGCACCTTTGTCAGCCTTGTCAGTCCAGATACATGCTTCCATGTCTGTTGTTTTGCCATCCCATGTGTGATACACGGCAAAGGGAGACCCTTTCATCGTCAGATTTTTCGATTTGGCGTACTGGCCAATCTCGGCATAACGTGTGCCGAGCGCGCCGCCAATTTCAGATGCATTGATAACACCACGGATTGATAGTGCATTGCCACCCGCAAAATCTTCAACACCCATTTTTTCGATGCGACCCTTGGGTCCGGCAGTCGAAGCCATTTTCGGCCTTGTCTTCATGTACGCTTCAAGGTTTTCGAGTCCCTGTTCGTAATCTTTACTTACGGCCATTTTCATAAAGATTCCGCCGAATTTGCTCCATGGAGAGCTACCCATGTCGGACTCCATAAACCATGTCACGTTTGTGCCATTTCCCTCTGGTTTTAGCACGTAGCCTGCTGGCGTTGGTGGGTATTCCTCGAACTTGAAGGTCAGGTCGATTTTTTCATTTGGTACCGTGTTATCAACGGTCCACACGCCGTAACCAACATCGCTGTTGCCCTTCCATGTAAACGAAGCGCCCTTGCCAGATTCCGGACCACTGTATGTGTACACAGTGTTTGTGTCCTTCTTCGCCCAAGGCGACCACTTCTGAAACTCTCTTGTGTTCTCCAGAACGGCAAACACTTCTGCGGGAGGCGCGCTAATAACCTTCGAGTGCTCCACGCGAACGATTTGCGGCTGAAACACTCCAATAACTGTCACCAGAAGAAAGAGGCTGACAAGTGCAATACCAATCCATTTCAAAACTTTCACGGACGCACCCAAGGTTAGTTATAGAACGGTCGAACATAAGGAAAAGGCAACGGCTTTTTAAGGCGTTTGAAACTGTGGTCATCTTTTTCATAGCATTGACAATGCGCCAAGACATACGCGATGAACCTACCGCTATTCGGCCGCTGACATTCGATGAAGAAGAATTCCATGCAATCAAGTGGTTCAAATTCGACGAAGTACCGCTAGCGCGTAGCGATCCGCATATGAAGCGATTTGTCGAGAAGTTGATAGCCCGCCAGTTAACGTACTCTGAAACCCATCTCAAAGGCTCTCTATGCGACTCCTTCTCGTCGCCTTCATATTCAGCGTCACGACCTCGGCGCAAACGCTCATTATTCGTCAGGCACACATTGTAGATCCACTGACTCGTACTGTTGCTCTTGGCGACGTCGAGATTGTCAATGGTATGATATCGCGGGTCGAGCTAAACAAGCCATACGAGCCCGGTGATCCAGAATTCCGCATTGTGCAAGAGTGGAAGTACGAACTGGATGGTGCTGACAAATGGATCATTCCAGGACTTCATGACATGCACGTGCATTCGTACGGCAATCCTGCGCCGGGTGGTGTGATGGACGTGATGGGTACGCAGAAGGCCGCAAAAACAATGCTGTATGCCGGTGTGACTGCATTCCTCGATCTGTTCGCCCCCGAGGACGCCATCTTTGCGCTTCGCGACAAGCAGCGTCAAAGCGATCTACAAATGGCTGACATCTACGCGGCGGGCCCTATCCTAACCTGCACCGGAGGCCACGGCACAGAGTATGGCCTTCCAACACGCGTCATCAACTCGCCAGCCGACGCCGAACGTGAACTCTCCGCGCTTGCATTGAAGAAACCTGACGTCGTTAAAATAGTTTACGATCACGCATTTGGTGCCATGCCCACCATCGACAAAGCAACCATGGAGGCCGCTGTGCAGGGGGCTTCGAAGAGGGGGCTCAAAACCGTGATCCATATCGGTACTTGGCAGGATGCATGCGAGGCCATCCTAGCAGGTGCAACGTGTATTACACACGTCCATGGACAGCCCATCCCTGCAGATCTCGTTACGTTGATGCACGAGCGGGGCGTCTATGAAATTCCCACGCTATCTGTACAATCCGAACTGGCGAACATCAGCCGTCAGCCCCTTCTCCTCGATAGCCCCTTACTCGCGAAGACGGCTACGAAGTCGGTGATTGATGCCTATCGGGACACTTCGAAGTTTGATAAACGGACGAAAGCATTTCGCGATTACACGAGCGCGGAACAAGCAGCGGTCAAAGCAAACGTAAAAGCCATGCACACGGGTAACGTAAAACTGATGGCAGGCACCGACTGCGGCAATCTCGGCACGTTTCAGGGTTACTCATTACATCGGGAGATGGAGCTGATGGTTGAGGCCGGTCTATCGTCTTGGGACGCTCTTGCATCGGCAACGACAACGGCGGGCAGTTATCTCGGAGAGAAAGTCGGCTTTCGCGTAGGCGATATTGCAAACTTTGTTTTACTAAACAAATCACCTATCGATGATATTCGAAACACACAAGACATTGCGGCCGTGGTGTATTATGGTAGGGTTGTTAACCGCGAAATTCTCTTAAACCCGCCTGTCGTGAAATGGTCGACACCGTTGCTAGACGAGTTTAACAGTAACAGCACGATGAGCACATCAGAGCGCGAGTGGCAAACTGATCTCGACACAACCTGGGGAGGGAAGTCCACCATGTCTATCGTGTATGGGAGTGGTGTAATTCATGCTAGCGGCAAGGCCATCCCAAGCGGTGGACGTCCAGCCCTCGCCGGGCTCTCACTCCCTCTCTCCGACGAAGCTCCGGTCGACCTCACTGCATTCACCGGTGTGCGCCTTCGCTTCCAATCATCGGCGGGTCCGGTGCAACTGAAGCTCATCACCACAGGCATCTCGAACTACGACTACCACGCGGTGAACATCCCTGCAATCGATGGTCCACGTACCCTCGAGTTCCCATTCTCGTCGTTCAAGCAGCAGTGGTCAGATCCAGTCGCTTGGACAGGCAAAGACGTCAGCTCGATCGCCTTATGGGTAAGCACCTTCGGCGTTCCGACCGACTTCGACTTCATAATCGACGCCATCGAACTGTACTAACAGATGGGACAACGGTAGCACTTTTCGACTTCATTATGGTGAGTTAGGGTCATGATTGGCGATGGGTTCGTGTCACAATCGGGAGTGTGCGATGCTCCGTGTCTGATGTGCTAGATGTAAGTGGACGTTCTCGCATCACGGATGCGGAGGGAACGACACTCGCAACACACGTCATGACTGATGCACTCGAAGAGGGCGTCTATATGGCAGTGTTACGCAGCAGAGGCACAACGACAACAGCGACGTTTTGTGTGAGGCGTTAAAACTTCTCCTCTTCTGTGCCCGCCGTAAAACTTCTCCTCTTCTGCGTGCGCCGTTAAAACAACGCTGGCTTCGTCTCCTTGCGTTCGAGGTCGAGCAGAGCGCGTTTGCGCCAGAGGCCACCTGCGTAGCCGGTGAGTTCGCCAGAGGTGCCTATGACGCGGTGGCAGGGGATGACGATGGCAATGGGGTTCGCGGAGTTGGCTGTGGCCACCGCGCGGATGGCTTGGATGCTGCCGATGTTGGTGGCTTGGTCTTTGTAGGAGCGGGTGACGCCGTAGGGGATGGTACCGAGGGATTTCCAGACCTTGAGTTGGAATTCGGTGCCGACGGGGTCGAGCGGGACAGTAAACTTTTTAAGTGTGCCAGTGAAGTATTGTTCGAGCTCTGATAACAAGAGGTCGATAATAGCTGTGGGTTCGTCTGCCGATTTAGGGGCAGACATACGGCCGATGCGTTCGCCTTCTTGCAGCTCGACGCCCATGAAGCTGAGGACACGGATGCCCGCTTCGGTGCTTCGCACAATCATTGCACCCAGCGGTGTGCTGATGTGAACGGTGTGCAAGCGTGTTGCGGGCGTCGTCAGAATAAGTTCAGGACGTCTGCATAGACGATGCGACGTTCGAGTGTGAGTGTGATGTCGCCATCGCCCGTTGTTTTATTGCCAAGGCTGGTTTCGCGTAAACGTTCGTCTGCTGGGTCGGAGAAGAGTTGTTCGTATTCCTTGATGACGACGCGATGCTGGTTTGAGGTGACGCCGTTCTTTACGGCAACGTAGCCTGCCCACATGTTCGCACCCTGAATGCGGTCGATGCGTTGCGTAATGACCGGTGTCCATCCCAAGTCGCCAGGAAGGCCAGCACCGGGTGCTGACGAGTCGCGTTTTTCGATCGTGACTTCAATTTCAGAACCTTGATGACCTGTTGTGTTCATGCGGTAGGTGTGGCCTACAACTTGGACAGTGACGCCATTTTTATCGTCTTCGATGCGTGCTGTGGCTTTGCGGTCGGGAGCGATCTGACAGAAGTCGCTAAGCGCAATGCGCGATACAAAGACGTCGTGACCTGTTGTACTATCGGCAAGTGAATGTGGCTGTAAGCGACACAGCGCCATGCGAATGAATGGGAAGTACGATTTGCCCGGATCGATTTCGATGTCGCAATACCACAGCTTGCGTTTTTCGTCGTACTGCGGCTCGAAGCCGACAACTGCGAAGCGCTGTTTGGGGTCGACTTCATCAATCGAGATGTTGTCGAGCACAACTTTAGGGTCGACAAAATTGTTAATGCGCGGCGCAGCATCTGCAGGCGTTGGTGCAGACAGCCAGATGGGGTCTAAGCCCCATTCTGTTACGTACGGATGTAATTCTTCGGGAATATTAAGCTGTCCACCCGCAACCAGATCGCCCATTACACCTATGCCTGCCATGATGCCAGGCACGCTACCCTTGATGTCGGCGTTCGCAGTTAGCTGCTCGACATACGGCATGCTGTTGTAATTCTTGATGTCTTTGGAGCCCTTGCTGTCCTTGCCGCTGTCTGGTTTTTGTGGGACAAATTTCTTTGTCGAATAGAGAATGACACCGAGGAGTTCGCCGTTGCCTGATGAGTACCACGGACGTTTCATGTACACACGTAAGCCTCCGCCGCGACGCGTGCTTTCGATTACACAGCCAACAAGTTCTTTCTTTTCTTCGACCCACTTAAACGATGGAACGACGTACAGAAGATCGACAGGGTCTGGACGTTTTGTGCTAAGAATGTGCAGTTCTTTTTCAGGACCACGGCGCGTGAGTTTTGCCGTCGTGTCTTTACGATCGGGCGGCATGTACTCTTTGAACAACGTCGTTGCAGTAGGTACGTAGTTCATCAACCTGTACTTCGTGTCGCCGAATTCGTCCAAGTGCTGAGCACTTAGCTTGTCGTCGGTCGGGTTTTCGTCCTGCAGCTTCACAACTGTCTTGCGCTGGTCGAGTAGCACCGGACCCTCTTCGTTCAGATTGTCTTGCCACATCTTCCACTCGCCGTGGATATCGACTTTTGACGTCGTGTGCGAGTGATAGTAAACATTTTTAAAGTCAATGCCTGCGTTGGTACCACCAAACACTCGTTCGTATACAGAGGCGATCTTGATTTCAGGTTTTTTAAGGGGCTTTTGTGTTGCGTGAACGAGATGCAGGGTACGTCCGGGTGTTAACATCCACGAAAGACCACGCAGAGCAGCGTCGAATGCCGGACCCGACACGCCAGCTTTAGTTAGCGTGCCAATGTTGCCATGTACCTTCGACACTTCTTCTGCTTCAGCCTTTGTTTCGCCCATGTTCGAGCTGAACTTAATCGTCGCCTGTTCACCCTTCGGAAGCGATAGAATGAGTGTGCGCGCACCTGGCTGCCACATAGGCGACGACGTACCTTCGGCGAGTTGAACGATTATCGAATGAATTGCTGGCCACAGATTGAACGGATCGAACGGAATCGTAACAACACCACCAGATGGCGAAGCGATTATCATAGACTGCGTACCGCCTGCAAGCTTTATCTCCATGCCTTCGTTCGCTGCCATGCCGGGAACGTTCTGTAACGTAAAGCCCCTTGCCATCGGATCGGGCAAGTACGGCGTTTCGGGTACTGCTTCTGCAACGATGGGGTAGCGTATTGCATCTTTTTGCGAGGAAGCCGAAGGCACAGCATTTAATGCGCCCATCGGATCGAGTCCACCTGCGCCATTGCGCTTGTACCACTGAAACGGCAAGTCTTTCGACTTGTTTACAATCAGGTCGTACGTAGAAGAGTCGCCATTCATCGCCTTTGTAATTGGGTCGTCGAACATACCGTGACGTTCTGCCAGTTGCTGTGCAGCAAGTGGTGGGAACATGTGGCGTTCGCAAACTTTTTCGATAGGGGGCAAAACGGTTTCGTCTTCGCTCTCGTTGAAGGTGCGAATAACCATGCGCTCGAGCGATTCACCTTCAACTGGATTTGTGCGAAGTGTGAGTGATGGCGAGATGATTGGATCCCAGCGGTAATAACGAATGAGCTCGGAGGCGCAATCGAAATCGTCAGGCTTGAGTTCGTCTTTCTTCGCGCTGTTGCCTGCAATGTCCGTGAAGCGTGCGCGCATGCGGTAATCACGTCCGTAACGGAGCCGTGGCAAAGAATTTGGCGTGACAGAAAACGTTGTCTCGACTTTGTATTCAAAATCGGGCGACGGCGTAGATGTTTTGTTTTCCGGCTGCAATTCGTCTTCAATGCCAATGAACGAACCGATGCGTGGTGCAACCAGACTCCAGCCTTCCCATTGTGCTACTGTTTCGTGTGCGTATAGGTCGCGCATGGATGTGGGGTTGGCTGATACGGGACGTGTAGCAGCAAATGTTAACACACCTTCTTCATCTGTTATTGGCACCCCTATCGTCTTTAGAGCACCAGATGCTTCGGGGAATTTCAGTAGGCCGTCGCGACGCATCAGCGATTCCCACTTGTCGGTTGTCTCATCGAACACATCAATACGAACACCACGCATCAAGTCGTCGGCATACAGGTTTACTTCCTGATTTGTAACGAGCTTGTTGTAATTATTGCCCGAGCGGATGATTTGTTTTGCGAGTTTCAACCCACGATTAACGCGTATAAGCTGTAAGCCAGTTCCACGTGTTGACGGCGGAGTGGCGTCGGTCTTAGAGCTCTTGGTACCGATGGTTTTCGTTATTCGGTACATTATTCCGCGTGCGTAATTCAACGTCTTGAGCGACGCGGCATCGACATCGATTTGTACGATGTCGTAGTTGGTTTTGTCGTTGAGGCAAAGGAGCGCTCCGACGATTTCAGAGCCGCCGTCCGGACGTGGCAGGAACTGCCAGAATGCTGCGTCGCCACTCGTCGTGAGTCTGAAAACTGTCCATGGTGTAACGTGTTTAGTTGTAACGGCCGGACCAGGGAAGTTCACGATACAGCGCACCTTGCCGTTGGAGCCAAGGCCGTCGGGCATCTTAAACTTTACATGCTTTACGATTCCTAGACGCCGCAGCATCTCGGGATACTCGCGCATGACAGATACCACCTGATGAAAATCGTACTTCGGTTTTTCTGTGTGATAGCGTTTGGCGCGATAATAGTCTTTGCCACCAACGTTACCCGCAACAGGAATATTGCGAGGTGCGTGATAAAGTTCAACCATCTGCAATTGATTGCCCAGCGAACTCATGCCAATTGGCTGAAACATCATTGACTGAGGTGCTGTGGGAACATCAATCCGCTCTTTATTGCTGCCTGTTTTGGTGTTCTTCGTTGGACCGCCCTGCTTAATGAGCGCGTTTGTCGCACCTCTGCCTTCGCTTTCCCACTTCTGCATCTGCTCTGTCGCCGCGCCCTCAGCATCAGAATCGGGGAGAGCGTCGCGAAGAAACTCAACCATGGGACTGAGTTTGGCCTTTGGCTTGTTGTTCTTCGTCGAGCTAGCGTTGTTGGCTTCTAGTTCAGCATCAGCGATTGGCAGTTCGTTCGCGTACTTCGCCAAGACTTTCTGATTGAACTTATCGATTGAATTCAAGACCGTACCAACGGGGTAGGTCACGATTTTGAAATCGGTGAACGGACGGTATTCATACGGACGTACAAGTGTCGTGGGCTTGAAGATCGATTTCCATGCTTCGGTAGATGCAGGACCGCCGAATTCCTGATAGTCGAGTGGACCCACTGCGTCGCCTGAATCGAATTCGAGTGTGACGGTAATGTTGTTAAGCGTGCTGGGCCAGTCCAACATGTCAGGATATTCACTGAGTTTATTATCGTCGGTCGTGGCGTCCTGAAGCTTTGGCATTACCATAATAGCCACAGAGAGCAGGGTGTCGTCACCTTGCTTCTCTACATCAAACGGTATAGGCGTCCACTGAAATTCTTGCGAAGCCATTTGGTCCTCCGCGTCTTAAGCGAATGAGTTGCAGTATTCGGTCCACATTGCCGGCATCGGCAGCATGTCCTTGAATGTCGGGTCGCTGTCGCTACCCTTGAGTTGTCGTTCAACCGTAACACCAACAGAGAAGCTGAAGAACAGAATTTCGATTTCAACTTCGATTGTTGCTGTACCCCAGAGTTTGCCGTTGTCCTGCCATGTAAGCTTTAATTCGAACGTCAGGGTCACATGAATGAGACCAAGTATCGAGAGATTGCCACTCAAGCGGAAGTACGCCTCGAGTGTTGATTGCTTTACGTCCTTGCCGTCGACGGTCTTCGTTTCGAGTTTATAGTACACACCCGCCATAACCGATGCACCGCCCGATGCAATGCCGATGTCGAATGCGAAGTTGCCTCCGAATTCGAATGCAGCCTCGAGCATGATAACGCCCGATGGGTTGATCTCGATGCCAAAGAAGCCGCCACCTGCAAACACCATGACGGTTAGGCGGAACGGGTTCTCACGCGTGCAGAAGGCGAAGTATGCAGAGAACGGACGTCCGTCGAACGGAATCGTCAGGCGCATGATAAACGCCATGTTCTGCAGCGAGAACACACCAACGGTAACGTTAGGAAGACCAATCGTTAGTTCAGCCGTAATGCCCGAGGGCAGTACTTGCAAGTCGAACGAGAAGCCAACGCCCCCTGCCGAGCCCCCTGACGGAATGAGATCTTTAAGTTTGTTTACAAACGTAAGCGGACCAGCAAACTCAACACCTTCGATGTCGGGATCGACATCGGTCTTACTGCCAAGCACCGACGTAACAGCTAGGCGATTGAACTTGATAATGAGGAATTGCGCCGCGCCATCGCCTATGAGATTGATAACGAAGTTGCTAAGCGAGCCGTAGACTGTTACTTCTGGTGGGTCGAGGTTCAGTTTCTTAACGAACGAGGCCTTGAGATAAAGAATTGCCTTCTTGTCTTTGTCTGTCGTGCCTGGGTTCAATGGCACAAGGATGTTGCCCGGACTGCTCTTGATTTCGGTTTGCCATTCGTAGACGAGCGATAGACCCTGCTTGAGTTTTTCGAGTTCGCTGGCGACAGCTTCGTATTTTTTTGCGGCTTCGTTGCCCGCATCGATAAGGGGCTTTAGGGCTTTGTCTACTTCGTTCTTTAGTTCGTTGGCCTTGTTCTCTACACGTTTCTTCCACTCGTTGATACGGTCTTCGACAATCTTCTTGCCGTCGTTGATGTAGCCTTGAATCTCGTCTTTAACCTTGTTTACTTCTGCAATTAATGCATCTTTTGCATCTTTCACTTCAGTGGCAACATCGTTAGCAAGCGCCTGAGCTTGTGCCTTGAGTGCGTCGGCTTTTGCCTTGATATCGTCGACGTTTCCCTTGACGCCGAAGTCGTCTTTCTTGTCGAGTCCGGGCATCTTGTCGATGTTGTTCATCACGCCCTGAACAAAGTCCAGCACGTCTTTCAACGTTATGTCGCCTAGAATCTTCGCGTTGAGCAGATCGGCGAAATACGTCATCGGGTCGAAGTTGCCGATAGCCGTTGCGGTGTTTGCAATGTCGTTTAGGTTGCCCGGAACAGTGCCTAACAGGCGCGAGAGACCCGAGACATCAATGCTCGGAGCGGCGAGTCCGCCTGCTTTGTCAGATGCCGAACCAAAATTCATCGAGATCTGCGAAACAAGCTTTGCGAAAATCTGCGATGGGTTCTTTACATCGTTGATGTTAGGGACAACACCCTTTGGGAAATCTGGACCCTTTGCAAAGGCGTGTTCGAGGTACTTCGAAAAGAACTCGATGTCGCGGGACGAATCGGTACCAATGAGCTCTTGAATTTTTTCTACACGAACAGACGAACGCTCCATCTTCGGAAAGAAGTGCGGTGTTTTCGAGTCGTTTGTCTCCGCCCAGTACCCGAGCCAGCTGATGCTGTCTGTAGGCAATGATGTGTCGCCTTTTTTCGTTGATGGCGCGTAAGCAATGTGCTGTCCGCCCATGTCCACTTTTCGGCGAGCGTTCTCTGTCTTGTATGTGTTGTTTATCCAGTTCTGCGTGTTTGCTGTGCAAGCATCTGTGTTAGCTAGAAATGCCATTGGCATTGTAAAGTTGACTTCGTTGTTTTCCCAATCGGTGCCGACACACTGCCACTTCACATCCTGAGGTCCGCCTGGGGGCTGGAATCTAGGCCAGAAGCTGTTCGAGGACATTGGTGGACCTTGCAACGCAACTGGTAGCAACAGGTTCGGAGTTGTGCGTGTAGTTATCAGCACCTTGCGGAACGGATTGCCACGACCCTGATACTCCATTCCGGTAAGGCCATCGGCAGGGAACTCGCGAACAGGCTGACGCAAAATGATGTACATGCGCTGCATGAGATACGCAGCCATATCACCTCGTGGTGTGCGACGGAACTTGCGTTCGGTTTCCTTTACAAGTGTAGCACGATGTCCGAATGGGAATAGAAAACCCTTGTAACACACGCGCACAAAGTGGTCGCGACCTTGTGTTCCACGTTGAATCCATTGCTCGACATCGAGATTGTCAAGAGCGCCGTCTGGGTCCCACGCGCCAATCATGTCGGCCCATGCACCCAACGACGTCATCATAAATCTTTTAACATCTAATGGGGCATCGTCTGTGCCCTTCATGCCGAAGTTGCTTGTGAGCTGCACGATTTCGTGGCGGTCGCGACGGTTGATAGACGTGCGGAACGGACGCTCCTTAAACTTCGCGCTCATCGAGTACGAGGTGTCTACGTCAGGCGACCAGATAGCACGCATCGTGCGGAAATAAGCGGCTTCCTCGTTTACAACACCACTCGCATGTTTCACACCAAGCCTCGTGTGCCATAACTCTGCACGACGATTCGTCGGATTCATCACTGGCACATCGCTGTGTGCCCAGGCTGCGTATTTATTTGGCGACAGAATTAGACGATACGGATATTCAATTGCCGTTTCGTCTTCCTTCGGCGCGCGTATGGGCGGATTCGCATTTAGAACCTCGAGATAACCAGGCAATACTGCAACAGCTAACGGCGCTGAGAAGTCAGCGCTGGTTTCAAACTGCGTCTGCAGTTTTGCTGTGCTCATGCCGCCTATAGACGACCCTGAACGATTGGCGCCACCCGAACGCATCGCAGATTTTTTTCCACCCAGGCGCGAGACGAGTCCCGCATTCATTGCCGTCTTCGAGCCCCTTACCTGAACCTTCGAAGCATTAGCTGGTTTCGCGTCGGGGTTCTCGCCGACATAGTCGAAGTACTTTCCGAGAAAGGCGCCAGCAAGAATGTTAAGCGTGAATTCGACATCTGGTGGCTTTGCGCTTGGCGAAACGAATTGGGTGAACTTGCTCCAATCGAGCAGACCTTCGATTGTGAACTTTCCTGGATGTCCCGAAGGCACGCTGAAGACAAGGCGCGAATCGTTTGCCATGACGGCATCAATTGGCGGGTCGAGCAGCGGCTCGTTGGGTCCTGAGGTAGGTGCACTTGCCGGAGGTTTGTCGTCGCTATTAATCCCTGGACCGTCAGTCTTTACCTTGTCTGGGTCGTTGACGTAATAAAATGCGCGCTCTGCAATGTGCTGCGGCTGAAAGTGGACAATGAGCTTACTGCCGCTGCCACTTGTCGTGAACGTGCCACCACCCTTGTTGATGGTCATGTTTACAAACTCAAACGTCAGCACCAGCAAGTCTTCGGGACGTATTACGGTAATCTTCGGATTGCCAGCAAATTTTAACGTGCCGGCAAGTGCCCACTTGCCAAGCGACTTCTTGATTTTGAAATCTTTTTTTGTGTCCTTCTGAAACGCACCTTGTATCTGCGACTGTTGGATTTTCATGTCCTGCTGCGGATCGAGCAGCAGTCCCATCATATGGAAATGGGGCTTCGGCAAAGCCGAAGGGGCAACGTTCGAGACAAGCCAAGCGAGCTGCGCACCCTCGCCCATCTTCGTGGGCTCGGTTAATGCACCGTCTACAGGTATGTGATATTTGAGAAGACCCGGTGCAACGATGAAGCGGTCGATAACACCATTGCGACTGACAATTTCTAAAGGTGGGATGCCTTCGCGTTCGCCGACAAGCATGCCAACGCCTGCTGCGTTAATCCACTTCGGAGACGCTGCATAACGTGCAACGAATGCTTCATGCAGGCCTTCGTCTGTACGGGTCCACGCATAACGCACGTCGCGGACAGCAAACGTTGCGTCGTGACGTTTTGCAGAAAACGTCACGCCCCCTTCGAGAGCCCCTTCAAGAATTCCTGCAGTGCGTCCGTCTGATGCTGTCTCGAGTGTGCACGAATCGAATGCATCATCGCGAACAGACATCGTTAGTGCAGCGTCGTTGAGGAAACTGAGTGGTATTGGCCAGCGTGCTTCATTGCCTCGACGAATGCAGAGGAAGGTGCTACGTGGTGCGGCTGGACGTAATGCAGAGAGTGTGTCGGACTTAGGAAGATGTACTACGATACTGCTGCCGTGCAACGACAGTGCATCGATCTGCGCAGCGAAGAGTGTTAGGCTGTTTGAGGGCGAGAACGACAGCGTCCATGTTGGACGAAAACACACTTCTGTGCCTGCGGGAACTACTGCATGAAACGATGTAGCATCGAGGGCAACAGCTTTTTTTGTTGCACGTACTTCGGTCGTCTTCTCAAGAAGCCAGGCGACGAACGGAACGTTGAATTGTGTGTTTGTTGCAACAATCGTGCAGTGTAACGCGGGTGTAGAGCCACCATGAATCTCTGCCGTGAAGTCAGCACTGATACGGGTACCGGGGTACATCGCATTACGCAGAGCAACGTGCGTGATGTTGTCTTGTGTCGATGTGGTAAGCTCTGGGTGCCCGTCGAACATTCGCGGATCGATTACCCATCGTTCTACACCTGCAACGCTAAATGCAATGCGATTGCCGCGACGCGACAATCGATACGATGCCGTGATTGCATGTTCGACAGAGCGTACTAGTGGCGCAGCAAACATCGTTGCCGCTCCAGCGAGACCTATTGCCTTTCGGCGCGAGAGGCCGTTTGCAGAGATCTGAGATGGGGCTGAGCTTGATTGAGTCCGCGGCACATCGGGGACTCTAGACGAATGAAGCTTTTTAAGTGCTTCGACCGATAAGGCGATTCTTTTCATCGGTCCTCCAGTGACACAACAGGAACCTTGGCGAACATACGTGTTTGGAGCAATCGAACAAAATACTGAAATGATAAAGCGACAATTCGTTTGACTTTCTTATGTTGCCGTGGTTCTTTATTCTTTCTTCGCGAGGCCAATTATGCTTCGTGTGCGCCAAATCATTGTCGCCATTGCGATCTTCATCATTGCGTCAATCCTTAAGGCGCAAGGACCAGAGCTCGTCGACATTAGGCTCACTCAGCCCCCTCCCAATCAGTTGCGCATTGCTGACTTGTGGAAGGTCGAACTGAATAACCGCTCTGGACGCCCAGTTCGGGTGTATTTGCATGGCACTGCAGAAGAGACATCAATCCCCGACGGGATTATTGCCGATGCACGTACGAAGATTATTACTGTACCGCCAGGACGTTCGGTTGTCACTGGTAATGACGTCCAGCCGATTACAGTAGATCAGTCGAATAACAAGTACCGCGACGCTCTTTTACGAACCGGCTCTGTGCCTTCTGGTGCGTACACGATTTGTTGCGAGGTAATTAGCGAAGAGACCGACCAAGTTATTGGACGCGATTGCAAGTTCGTGACGGTAGAGCGCATGACGATTCCGATTCTGATTGCGCCGCCTGACGAAAGTGTTGTCATGGATAAATTCCCGACGTTCTCGTGGCTAAGCGGGTCTCCACCAGCAAGCGGATTTCGTCCGACCTACCGCTTGAAAATCGTCGAGGTGTTTAACAGCCAGTCGCCATACAGCGCTATGGCTGCGAATCCAGCGTGGTTCATTCGCGAAAACATTCCCAACAACGTGTTCCTGTATCCCGTTTCAAGCAGATCGTTTGAAGTGAAACGCAAGTATGCATGGATGATAACGGCGTTTAATGCTACAGACGGACGTGTTCCCATGGGCGAGAGCGAGATCTGGTGGTTTACCTACAACCCCGAAACCGATAGTCAAGACGATACGACCGATACGACCGATGGCGATCAGGCTGATAAACGAGGCACGGGTGATACAACTGCGGGCGGAGGCGTAAAGACAAGCAAATCGAGCCTAACGGCAGACATGCCTTGTGGCGGAGAGAACTGGGACTTCGAACTTGGTACGCTTGGTTGCTGGACCGTTGATGGTGAGGCGTTTGTTGATGATCCTGTTCTCGATGATCACCCCGTGCTTGGCCAACTTGGTCATCATGCCAAATACTGGGTAACATCTCTTGGACCGACAAATGGCGATGGTGCTGTAGGTGCAATGCTGTCAGAAGAATTTCAGATCAAGACCAGCACTATTGGATTTTTGTGTGGTGGCATGCTGTCTGGTGATGCAGGTGTTGAACTGCTTGTCGAAAAACTTGCAAAAGACACATTCAAGCTTCCATCGCGACGTATTGCTTTGTCGACGAAAGAATTCTATGTCGCTCATACAACCAACGCCGATCTAGGTGCGGCATCTAAAGCAAAAAGTGGTGGCACATCAGATAGACTCGATCCGGTTGAGTGGGACGTCACTAAATTTTTGAATCGCGTTGCCTTTATCATAGTGCGCGATTCAACGAAGGTCGGGCACGTTAACGTCGATTACTTCCGATTCTACGATCGTGAGAAAGACGACTCGGTTAAACTGCCGGTGCTTGTTATGTCAGCCGGAGAAAACCATTCGCTCGCAGCAACTCCACAAGAGAAGCCAAAGAAAAATATTCGCGACATGCTTTCCAGTGATGTAGGCATTTACAGAGGAGGCGGAGCACAGTTCACCGACCTTAATGTGGTGAACGATGTGTCGACAAACACGAAGCGATTCACTTCTGCTGTTGTAGACGAGAACCTGAAGCTCAATCCGTCGTTCAAAGCCTCTATAAACGCCGAGGACTTTCCCAAGTTCACAGAAGCGAACATTCAGAGTAACAAAAAAGATGGTCCCGAACTGTATGAAATGAATGCTTCCGAAGCAGCAAAGTATAGCAAGGCCGGACTTGGTCTTTCTGCGCTCAACCCTAAAAACATCGTGTGGGGATGGGGAGATAATCTTAGGCGCGCCGTTGGTAAAGATTATGGTGGCGTAGTGCCCGAGCCGATGAAACTAGAAAAGGTTAAAGAAGTGAAGGCACTTGCAGCGGGCATGGACCACTCCTTCGCGGTCACGAAGGCGGGTGCTATTCTCGGCTGGGGCTTCAATGACTACTGGCAGCTCGGTACCGATGATCGTGTACAGAAAAACGACCCTGTCGATCTAAAAGTCGCAAACATCATTCAAGTCGCAACCGGGTCACGCCACGCACTCGCACTCAACGACAAGGGTCAAGTATATGTGTGGGGGTATAACCGCACCTGGGAATGCGGAACGTGGTTGAACGTGATATTCGACAACACGACGGGACAGATAACGGCAAACCTGCCAATGACAAAGCCTACGCTGCATTATGCGTTGAATGGCATTGCAGCAGTTGCTGCGGGACATTCGCATTCGGTAGCACTGTCGTTTACTGGTGCAGTGTTCTGTTGGGGAGCTAACAATTACGGACAGTGTGGTGTAGACCCCGACGACTTATTTGCAATTGGATGGCCAACACCTGTAGTAGTGCCAGGAGCTGTTGAAGCGAACCTATCCTTCCTTAAACGACAGGGCTTTACCTCCGTGTCGGCTGGAGACTACCATACGATGGCCCTTGATATCGACGGCCGAGTGTGGGCATGGGGAGGTAATGCAAGCGGACAGCTTGGCGATGGCACGAATAAAGACCGCCCAGCACCTGGATTGGTAAAGGGGCTGCCCCGTGTCAAGGCTATTGCCGCTGGCAGTACATTCTCACTAGCGCTCGATTCAGCAGGCAATCTGTGGGCATGGGGCAATAATGCTCTTGGACAATTGGGCGACGGTACGCGAGTTGGGCGAATAGAACCTGTGAAGGTGTCTCGTCTAGACGCAGTAGCTGGTGTTGTTGCGGGTGGAGCACATGGTATGGCCGTTCGTGCAGACGGTGGACTTTGGACATGGGGAACGAATGAATACGGACAGCTCGGAGAGGGTCCGATAACAAATCTTACTCCTGTGCCCCTTGATCCGCCCCTTGGCCCATTTCGTGTCGAAAAACTTGCATCGCCTTAGTGTTGAAATCGGAAAGTCTCTTTAACAGTTGAAATCACAGAGTCGCCTGAACGGTTGAAATCGCAAAGTCGCCTTCACTTTCGCAAAAGCAAATGCGCCTTGTTCTGTTGTGCATCTCAGTAAGCGTAACACTATGTCTCTCGCATAGTATTGCGCAGCAGTCTCCTACGCCACAAACTCCATCAACAAGTTCACCGTGGTTTGTGTTTGGTTCGCAGAATGGTGATGCCCCAGTAATGCTCATGGGCAGCTATCGCATGATCGGACAGACAGCGAATCGCCAAGGCACCTTCCAGGAAAAGCCGCCCGATTTATGGCGGATGGAAATTAATCCTACCATTTCGTTGTACGGAATTCCGCTTACCGCAAATCTTTTGCTGTCGTCAGAGCAAGACGGACTACGTCAGGACATCAACGCATTTTCAATTACGCTCGACCCAGAAGCTGTAAAGCGTATTGTTTCGGCACGCGCATATCGCGCTCTGAATGAATTCGCACGATCGGAGGGCGGCGAACTACTCGACAAGTACGACGATGTGCAGGATTCGCTTGCGAAGTACAACCCCGATCAGCTCAAACAACTCGAACAGTACAAGCAAGTAGAAAAACTTCGTGATGTTGCAAACGGCGACCTAACTGGTTACACCGACCTCATGCAACAGATGGGTTTTATGTCGGATGTCGAAGCAGTGATGGCTGCACTTCCAACGATTGGGGTTGGTGCGCTCTTCCCAACCTTTACACCCCTCACTGTGAATGGTGTCCGTTTGGACGGCGGCTCTGCAGAATGGAATCCGGGCTTTTTTTACGTGCACGTAGCGGGTGGTAAAACACAACGTCCGTTGCTCAGACTCGACACTGCACGTGTAGACTCGGGTGTGTTTGCGAACTTCGATAACTCGGCATTCGGACGAATGATGTATGCCGGACGTATCGGCATCGGACGGCGTGATGGTGCACACTTCATACTTAATGGGGTGTATACAATCGACGACAGGCAAAGCATAACATTCTCTGACACAAACTCGTCGCTTACTCCGCAGAAAAACATGCTCATGGGTCTCGATTTTAAGACAGAGCTCATACCAGGCATGTGGACGTTGGAAGGTGAGGGTGCTGTAACACTTACGGTAGGCGACCAGAACGCACCAAAGTTTAGTACAAAGGCAGTACCCGATATTCTGCTTGGGCTTGTCGACTCATCGGCATCGTCGTATTTCGATTGGGCGGTGACTGGTTCAACCCAACTCGACATTCGATCTACGGGCACACGTTTTCGCGCGTCAACACGAAGGATTGGTCCGGGTTACCGAGCGCTTGGCGTTCCCAACCTGCGCACCGACGTCTTTCGTTATGATGCACGCATCGATCAGTCGTTCTGGCAAAGGCAGTTCAGTGTCGGACTTTTCTATCGTCGCGACACCGACAACCTTCTTCCGTGGAAACGCAGTACTACAACGATTACGAGTCTTGGTGCTACACTTGGTCTTAACATTCGCAAGTATCCGTACCTGCGACTTTCGTATGCACCATACGCTCAGATTAACGACGACCCAGAGCCCAACCTCCAGATCGATAACAACATCACGGTTCTTACGGCTGCTTCGGGCTACAGCTATCGTATTGGCGATCTTTCGGCAAACACAACGCTTAATGCGGGAAGTCAGTCTAGCAAAACAATCAATGGAATTGCTGATTACGCAGTTCTTACGCTCAATGGTAATCAGAGCATCAGTTTTACATTTCCGCTTACGTTGTCGGCAGGTATGGGCTATATATCACAAAAGTCTACAGGTTCGCCAGACAACACCATTATTACCGTAGATGGGTCTGTGAACTACGGCATTTTCGAGTTCATGAGTGTGAGTGGCGGCCTTACTCTCGCATTCGACGACACGTTTGGTACGCGCACCGGCTACTTCTTCGGCTTGGGTGCAACACTTGGCGAGTTCGCCAACGTCGACATTCGTGCAGAGCGCAATCTCTTTAACGAGCGTCTAAACCCGCCGGTTTACGGTGGCACCTACCAAGAGACAATCTTCAGGGCCTCGATATCGAGGTCTTGGTAGCGCGCGCAGCGCGCAAACCACAGCGGCTCTCGCATTCAAACCACAGCGGCTCTTGAGCGCTTACCACAGCTGCTATCTCTTCTCCCAGTACAGCGTGCGGCGCAACTCTGTTATCCATTCCTGCTCGAGGCGCTGGCGCTTTTCGTAGGTAGCCATTTGCTCAAGTAGTTTGTAATCGCCATCCATCGTAGCAGAATGCTCGGCGAGTATCTCTTTGCGGTAGAGGATGTGATACCCCTGACGTGTTGGGTCTGTTGTGTATGGTAAAGGCTCGCTTACGCCTCCATCGGGGAGGTTCGCAACAATTGCTTTCATGTCCTCTGGGAGGCGCTCAAGTTCGATCTGTCCCATTGCGCCGCCGAAGCCTGCCGTTTCGCGCTCATCACTTGCTGTCTTGGCAAGTTCAACGAATGAGGTGCCTTCGCCGACTTTCTTTTTGACATCTAGTAGAGCAGCTCGAGCCACCTCTTTGTCGGTTTCGCTTTGTCCGACACGAATAAGAATGTGGCGTGCTGTTATCGAGTTGCCAGACTTCGTAATAAGCTGAATGATATGAAAGCCAAATGGAGTCTCTACGGGTTGCGAAATTTCCTCGGGTTGAAGACCGAATGCAGCATTCTCGAACGCAGGCACAAACTTGCCACGTTCGACTGTGCCAAGGTCGCCGCCGTTGACTGCTGAGCCTGGGTCTCCAGAGTGACGTCGTGCAAAGTCGCTAAACGATCCACCCTTCATTATCGAGTCGCGAATTCGCAAAGCAAGTTCGTTCGCTTCTTTTTTTTGCGTAGCAGAGGCTTTAACAAATTTTACTATGTGGTAGAGATCTACACGCGGCTGCACTTTTGGAATGGAATCGTGGTACCGTTTGTAAAAATCGTCGACTTCGCCACGTGTGATCTTTGTATTGGCAAACTTTTTATCTCGCATGGTCTCGACAAGGAGTTGCTTCCGGATCTCGTCTCTGAATTCGCGGCGTATACGTGACATCGACATTCCGTACACGTCTTCGATGCGCTTTTCTGAACCGAATTGCTGTACTAACGACTTAATCTGGAATTCCATGCGTTCTGTGATCTGCTCTTCACTTACTTCAACGCTGTCTTCGATGGCCTTCGTCATAATTAAGCGCTCATTGATGAGTTGGTCGAGCACATAATCGTGAAGTTTTTGTTCGTTGTCTTTAGCCGCTGCCGGATTCCGCTGAACCATGATGGCAACCTGTCCGTCGATGTCAGACTTTAGGATAATCTCTTTGCCAACCACAGCAACGATGCGTTCCATCGACCCCGTCTGGGCCGAAACACCAAGTGCAAGCAATAGAAAGCCGAGAAGGAGTGCCGTTTGGAATCGCATTACTTGTAGATCTCGTTGATGGTCTTTTGATTGATGACGACTGCGTTGCGCTGACGAACATCGCTAAGCCATGCTTCGGTCAGTCGTTTTTGCAACGCGTCTTGATACGCCGGAGCTAGCTCTGTAAGTGACTGCTCGAAAGTTTTGGGTGAAGGTTGTTCGATACCGTCGAGGCGTAACACAACGAAGCCCTTGTCGTGCGGAAACGGACCGATGACGCCACCTGAAACTGTATTTGCATCACGTGCCATTTGCGCGTACTTCGATGTCTTTGCACTAAGCGCCCCTAACGAACCACGTTTTTCACGCATGCCATCGCGTTGCGTTTCTTTCGATGCAATCTCCGCCAGATCTGAACCACCCGTTGCGGAAGTGGCAATCTCTTGAGCGCGATTTGCATCGGTTACATACACTTCTGTCAGCAGATACTTTGTGTCGGTCATCCAGCGGCTGCGTGTCGTGTCGTAAAAGGCACGCGCATCAACTGTATCAAAACGGAGTTTGCTCCATACTTCCTGCTCTTCGACCTTGAACATTAGAATGCCGTCTGTGAATTCCTGAATCAACGCTTTGAAATCGGGATGGGATGCTTCGAGGTTCGCTGTTGCTTGCTCGAGTAAATGCGCGTCGACGATTTTGTTAATAGCGCGATCATATCCTGCGGAATTCAAAGTGAAACCTCGCATATCAAGGCGATAACGCAAAGAATCGGCGAACTGTCCTACGGTAAGGTCTACCTTCGGTGAGGTGTAGAGAGTCTGATTCAGCAAGTCTGCCGGAATCTTACCATGCCACGTAGAGTCTTGAGCATTCTTCGTGCTGTCTACAACTGCTTTCATTCGCGCATAGACGTCGCGATTCCATGCATAGCCGTACACCGTTTTCAGTGAGTCGAGCACAAGGCGTTTGTCTTCTTCGAAGTACTGCCTACGATAGGTGCGACGAGCGTTGTCGCGTTCCATCACTTCATCTGGGTACTTCGTAGAGTCCAGGCGTATGATGTGGATGCCGTGGAGCGTACGGACCTTGCCCGAGACCTCGCCATCCTTAAGTGCGAATACTGCGTTCTCGAACGCAGGAAGAAGGCGTGTAGAGTTTGGCTCCATACCTCCAGATCTTGAGTATGACGAACCAAGGTATCCACCCTTTGTAGCCGAAGCCGGATCGTCGGAATACGCTCCAGCCATTGCTGCAAACGGATCGTCGCCTGGCTCTACGCCCCGTGCGCGAAGCGCAGCCCCTTGCTGAGCACCTGGCATGCGAAGGATTTGAAGTAAGCTGTCGGCTAGGCGTTCGGTTGCTACTGTATCGCGTTCGGCTTTAGGCCCGAGCAGTATGTGACGGAACTTGACAACTTTACGCGGTTGACTTTGTTCGACGTTTACAATGAAGTAACCAAACCGTGAAGGAACTGGTTTTTTTGAGAACGAGCCAGCAGGAACTGCATACGCTTCGTCTTCGACAATCTTAATAATCGAACCACCAGAGATCCATGGAAGGTCGCCACCGTTAGATCCTGTTTCTTTGTCATCGGACGAATCGCGAGCGAGCTGCGCAAAGTTAGCGCCACTCTCGAGCATGCGAATGAGATTCAAGGCCTTGTTATAGCTACGTACAGTGTCCCAGGAATTTTGTCCCGGTGGCACAACAGCCGCCAACATGATGGCTACTTTCAATTCCTTTGTGCGACGCCGTGTAAGCTCAGCAACACGCGCATCTGCAATTGCTTTGTCGAAGTAAAACGTTTCCGAGAGAAGCTTGCGATTGTTTGCGATGTCCGATTTCACAGCCGTGTCGTTCTGTACTCCACGTTCGCGCGCACTCATGACTTTCAAACGATAGTTCGTATAGAGTCGTAAAAACTCCAATGCTGTATCGCGTGGCACTCCGGAAAGTTTTGTTTCGCGGCGATTCATGTTTTTCTGAAACGCACGCTCGACGTCGGCGTAAATAATGTTCTCAGAGCCAACAGTAGCCATAACCGCGTTGTTGTAACGCGATTCGGCGTTGGTCGAGGTGGAAGCAGTCGATGTCGTGTTCTTGGTTGTTTTGGCAGGTTTTTTCTTCTGCGCAGACATGGGCGACCCGACAACAAAAAGCAAAGAACAGATGACGAGAATTTTTGCAGACAGCATAAGCGAAATAACCCGTGACCTAATTATAGAAGATTTAGCAAGGGCGCAAGCGCCAAACCACTAACCGGATGAATACAGTAGCGCAGGGCATGCAGACGCCGAAACAGCAAAAATAGTCAGCCGAGCAACTCCACGCCTACCTTCCATATATCACCAGCCCCCATCGTGAGGACCAAATCACCGGGTTGGAGGATGCTTTGGAGGTAGTCGCGGACGTCAGAGGAGTGGGGTACGTAGTGAACCTGCGAATGCCCCGCAAGCCTTGCTGCATCAGCGATGAGCGCCCCCGAGACACCTTCGATTGCGGGCTCTCTAGCTGCATAAACG